>Ga0213876_10001382_pt1 | contig 15149 bp, 12 predicted proteins | sample BarmaccomBMRX_R9_FD_160113 | JGI IMG/M metagenome (GOLD analysis project Ga0213876, IMG submission 160113) | Root-associated microbial communities from Barbacenia macrantha in rupestrian grasslands, the National Park of Serra do Cipo, Brazil - RX_R9 | ecosystem: Host-associated > Plants > Roots...
GCCCACGAAGCCCTTGGTCTCGACCATTCCGAGTGCTTCCAGAGGCATTCTCTTCTGTCCTCGCTTCTCTGTTTGTATGAACTTTACGCCCGGGTGTAAAGCAACCGTAGCACCGCGCGCCGCAAAGTTCAAGACGCGCGCTAACTTCGTCTGCCCGAGAAGTTTGACACCACTCCGAGACGCACATTATATTGTGCCCGTAGGCCCGGCGGATACAGTTTACTGCGGCGGACACCGGCTCCGCCGCCCTCGAAGGGACGCCGGCCGGGACTCTCCCGTGGGCACGCTCAAGCAGTGACATCCAAGACTTCCGAACAGACACCCGAAGGCCGCGCGGGGGGGAGCGCCGAAGGCTCCCTCGGCGAGCAGTTGCGCCGCGCCCGCCTGGAGCGCGGCGTCAACCTGCGCGAAGTCGCCGAGCAGACGCGCATCACCATGCGCCACCTCGAAGCCATCGAGGCCGACGACTTCGAGGCGCTGCCCGGCGGCATCTTCAACAAGTCCTTCATCAAGTCCTACGCGCGCCACGTCGGCTTCCCGGAGGCGCGCGCGCTCGAACTCTACGAGCAGACGGCGCGCGAGCGCGGCTTCCAGAACGAGGAGCCCGCCACCTCGCCGCAGCGCTCGCGCGTCTACATGGGCGAGACCTCGCGCTCGCCTCTGATGACCTACGGGCTGAGCGCCGTCATCGTCGGCATCCTCATCCTCCTCGTCTACGCGGGCCTGCACTACTACCGGCGCACCGAGGTCGAGGGGGCCGCGACGGCCGCGACCCCGAGGCCCAACACGGCGGCCGCCAACACGCCCGCGCCCGCCGCCACGCCGACGCCGCCCCCGGCCGCCGAGGGCTTCAAGGTGCAGCTCAAGGCCGCGCGCGCCTTCTGGCTCACCTCCTGGCAGGAGGGCGACAAGAAGAAGCGCGGGCGCTTCCTGAAGCCGGACGCGCCGGAGGAGTTCGAGCCCACGGCGGCGCTCAACCTCCACTACGACCAGGTCTCGGCCGACGCGCTCCAGGTCACGGTCAACGGCCGGGCGTTGAAGACGCCGGCCGACACGACGGTCTGGACGATCACCAAGGATAACTACACGCAGTTCGCGCAGTGATGTCTCTGCAATCGAAAGGCCCGCACCCCGAAGCGCCCCTCGCGGGAGAGTTTCGGGGTGCGGGCCTCGAACTTTTTAATCAGGAGTTTTAAAGATGATAACGAACGACCTGCAAGAGGGCCTGACCTTCGACGACGTGCTGCTCGTGCCCGCGCGCTCGGAGATTCTGCCCGCCGAGACCGACACCGCGACGCAGTTCACGCGCGGCATCCGCCTGCGCATCCCGCTCTGCTCGGCCGCGATGGACACCGTGACCGAGAGCCGGCTCGCCATCGCCATCGCCCAGCAGGGCGGCATCGGCGTCGTCCACAAGAATTTTCCGATTGAACGGCAGGCGGAAGAGGTTGACCGCGTCAAGCGTTCCGAGTCGGGCATGATCGTCGATCCCGTCACCATCCGCCCCGACCGCCCCGTGCGCGAGGCCCTGGCCGTGATGCAGCGCTACAAAATCTCGGGCGTGCCGGTCGTGGACGAGGGCGGCCACCTCGTCGGCATCATCACTAACCGCGACCTCCGCTTCGAGACGCGCTTCGACATCCCCGTCTCCGAGGTGATGACGCCGCAGCCGCTCGTCACCGTCCCCGTCGGCACCACGCTCGACGAGGCCAAGGGCGTCCTGCAAAAGCACCGCATCGAAAAACTCCTCGTCGTTGACACCGACAAGCACCTCAAGTGGCTCATCACCGTCAAGGACATCCAGAAGGCCATCCGCTACCCCTCGGCCGCCAAGGACGACCTCGGCCGCCTGCGCGTCGCCGCCGCCATCGGCGCGACCGGCGACTTCCGCGAGCGCGCCGACGAGTTAGTTAAAGCGCGCGTTGACTGCCTCGTCATCGACACCGCGCACGGCCACTCCTCGCGCGTCGTCGAGGCCGTCCGCGAGATCAAGCGCCGCCACCCCGACACGCAGCTCATCGCCGGCAACGTCGCCACGGCCGAGGCCACGCGCGAACTCATCAACGCCGGCGTGGACGCCGTCAAGTGCGGCATCGGGCCGGGAAGTATCTGCACGACGCGCGTCGTGACGGGCGCGGGCGTGCCGCAGATCACGGCCATCAACAACTGCGTCGGGGCGGCGCGCGGGACGGGCGTCCCCGTCATCGCCGACGGCGGCGTGAAGTTCTCGGGCGACGTGGCGAAGGCGATTGCGGCCGGGGCCGACGTGGTGATGATCGGCTCGCTCTTCGCGGGCACCGAGGAGTCGCCGGGCGAGCTGATCCTCTTCCAGGGGCGCTCGTTCAAGGCGTACCGCGGCATGGGGAGCATCGGCGCGATGCGCGAGGGCTCGCGCGACCGCTACGCGCAGGAGACGACGGAGGTCGAGTCGAAACTCGTCCCCGAGGGCATCGAGGGGCGCGTCCCCTACAAGGGCACGCTGGCCGACATGGTCACGCAGCTCGTCGGCGGCCTGCGCGCCGGCATGGGCTACACCGGCTGCCGCAGCGTCAAGGAGTTCCAGGAGGAGACGCGCTTCATCCGCATCAGCCCCGCCGGCCTCAAAGAGTCCCACGTCCACGACGTCATCATCACCAAGGAGGCGCCCAACTACCGTTTGGAGTAGCCCCCGCGGCGCCTTCGCCCACTGCAACTTTAGCGAGGAGACCTCCCATGCCCAACCTGATTAACGTGCCCGGAATCGAGAAGACCGACGACGCGTTCAGACAGAAGGTCATACAGATCGCCTTGAACCTCCAGATCGACCCCAACTTCCTGATGGCTATCATGAGCTTCGAGTCGGGCGCGACCTTCAGCCCGTCCGTCAGGAACGCGGCCGGCAGCGGGGCCGTCGGCCTCATCCAGTTCATGCCGAAGACGGCGAGGGCGCTCGGCACCTCGACCGACGAGCTGGCGAAGATGACGCCCGTGCGCCAGCTCGACTTCGTCGAGAAGTACTTCATGCCCTTCAGGGGGCGGCTCAAGACCATCGAGGACGCCTACATGGCCGTGCTGATGCCGGTCGGCGTCGGCAAGGCATCGACCTTCCCGCTCTTCACGCGGCCGAGCAAGGCGTACACGCAGAACCGCGGGCTCGACCTGAACGGCGACGGCGTCATCACGGTCGCCGAGGCCGCGGCGCGCGTCAAGCAGCGCCTCGGCGCGCCGACGAGCGTGATGGTGCCGACGCCGGGCGCCGCCCCCGTCGGCGTCGCGCCCCCCGCCCCGCCCGCCCCCATCCTCTCGAAGGGCATGGAGAGCCACGAGGTCGAGGTCTTGCAGGACGAGATGGTCAACCTCGGCTACCTCTCGCTCGCCGAGAAGAAGACCGGCCCCGGCAAGTTCGGCCCCAAGACCGAGGCGGCGCTCAAGCAGTTCCAGACCGACAACGATCTCGACCCGAACGGGACTTACGACACGGCCACGCAGGCCGCCGTCCGCCAGCTCAACAACGGCGTCCAGCTCGGCAGCGAGGGCGGCGTCGTGCTGCCGATGCAGAGACTGCTGGTCAAGGCCAGGCTGCTCACGCAGGCCGACCTCGACACCGGCCCCGGCATCTTCGGCAAGAAGACGCAGCGGGCGCTGATGCAGTTCCAGCTCGACCAGGACATCAACCCGAGCGGCGTCCTGACGAACGACACATACCAGGCGCTCCACAAGACCGAGAAGGTCATCTCGGCCGACGTGGTGCACGGCAGCAACAACGCCATCGACACCGTCCTGCCCGAGAGCGGCCCCGGCTACACGGTCTACAACCGCGAGCCCGGCGGCGCCGACCAAGTGGGCACGCTGACCACCATCCGCGCGCTGCAAGACCTCGCGCTCGCCTGGGCGCAGGGCCACCCGAACGTCCTCATCCAGTTCGGCGACATCAGCCGGCGCGGCGGCGGCCCCTTCTTCAACGCGCAGAACCCGAAGAAGACAGACCACTCCGACCACAAGCTCGGGCGCGCCGTGGACATCCGCCCCATCGCGCGCGGCGGCGCGCTCGTCGCCACCACCTTCAACTCGGCCAACTACGACCCGGCGCTCACGAAGGAGCTGGTGCTGCTCATCAGGCAGAAGTTTCCCAACTCGACCATCTTCTTCAACGACCCGAAGCTGACCCAGGCCAAGCTGACGCGGCCCCTCAAGGGCCACGACAACCACCTGCACTGGCAGCTCCTGTAAGACGTGCGCCCCGCGCGCGTGCAGCGAACGCCCGACGCGTGTCCGCACCAGCCTGCGGCGTGCGCCGGGCGTTCGCGCGTCCCGGCGTTTAAAGTGGAGGGGCGGGCGGCGGCACCCGGCTTGCTGAACCGAAGGAGTATTCGTCGGCTGCGGGGGTGAGATGAAATCTGGCCCCCGCCCGCAGAGACCTGAACGGATGAACGAACGCAAGGCGGTACTGATCTACAACCCGAAGGCGGGACGCGGCGTGAGCCCGGCGCTGCCGGTCGAGGCGTTCCGCGCCGCCGCGCGCGCGGGCGGCGTCGAGGTCGAGGCCAGGGCGACGGCGGGGCCGCACGACGCGGCGCGCATCGCGGCCGAGGCCGCACGCGGGGGCGCGACCGACGTCATCGCGCGCGGCGGCGACGGGACGGTTCACGAGGCGATTCAGGGGCTCGTCGGGGCGGGCGCGCGCCTTTTGGTCTGGCCGGCGGGGACTGCGAACGTGCTCGCGCGCCAGTTGGAGTTGCCGCGCGAGCCGGAGAAGGCGGCGCGGGTTTTGGTCGAAGGTCATTCGCGCCGCATCACGCTCGGCGCGGCGACGAGCGAGCGGACGGGCGAGCGGCGCTACTTCTTCATGATGGCGGGGGTGGGGCTCGACGCGTCGGTCGTCGAGAGCGTCCGGCCGCGCCTGAAGCGGCGCGTGGGCGAGGCCGCGTTCTGGTACGCGGGGCTCGCGCACCTCGCGCACTGGGTGCCGAAGGAGTTCACGGTCGAGGTCAATGGCGAGCGCCTGACGGCGACCTACGCGGCCGTCGGCAAGGCGCCGTGGTACGGGGGCGGTCTGGCGATCACGCCCCGCGCGCGGCTCGACGACGAGGAGTTCGAGGTCTGCGTCATCGACACGCGCAGCCGCCTGCGCTACCTGCGGCTGCTCGGCCACGCGATGCGCGGCGGCGCGCCCGAGGAGGGCGCGGCGGGGCTCACCTTCCGCCGCGCCGCGCGCCTGCGCTGCGTGGGCGACGTGGGCGTGCAGGCCGACGGCGAGCTGATCGGCGGGCTGCCGATGACCTTCGAGGTCGTCAAAGAGGGGTTGGAAGTCATCGTCCCTTAACCCTCGGAGAGGTTGTTAAATGAAATACGTCGGGTTGAAGAAGGCGCCGGCCTGCGCGCTAATCTTAATGTTCGTCCTGACGCCTGCGGCGGCGGCGCAGGCCCCCGCGGGCGGCGTCACCAAGGAGGAAGAGGCCGAGGCCCGCGCGGCGGCCGCGGCCTTCGCCGGGCGGCTGCGCGAGTCGCAGGACTTCGCGGCGGTCGCGCGCGAGCTTTACGCGGACGACTTCATGTCGCGCCAGCTCAAGGGGCTCTCGGACTGGACGGGGGGCGCGGGCGCGAAGACCTTCATGCTCGAAGGCATCCCGTCGCTCACCTTCGAACGCTCGCTCGCGAAGCAGGCGGAGGTCAAAGACTGGGAGCGCGTCCGCTTCGCCGCCGACGACATACTCTACTTCGTCTTCCTGTCGATGCTCTCCGGCCACAGCTTCGAGGAGCTGCAAGGCGCCGCGGGGCAGGACGCGCGGAACATCCTCGCCGTCTTCCCGCCCGAGGCCGTCAAGGTCTTGAACGCGAACCCGGCGGCCTCGAACTTCATCATGAAGAAGCGCGGCGAGGTCGTCGTCGGGACGCCGGAGGAGTTGCGCGCGCTGGCGGCCACGCTCGAAGAGGCCGTCCGTTTGACGCGGCCGCGCCTCGCGGAGTCTCTGGCGAAGGGCAAGCACCTCGACGCGAACCTGCGCCTGCTCGGCGAGGGCTTCGCACGCGACGAGGTCAAGCTGGCCTCGGGCGATGAGGCGGCGGCCGCGGGCTACCCCGAAGGCACGCGCCTCCTCCGCGTCTCCGCGCCGAACGCGTACAGCCTGCGCCTCGTCAGACGGGGGGGCGTGTTGAAGGTCGTCTGGGCCGCGCTACCCTCGGACTGAGGGCGCCCGTTCAATTGTGGCGCTCGCGCGTCCAGAGCATCAGGCCCGCGGAGGCGAAGGCCAACGCGACGAGCATGAGGAAGCCGCCCGCGAGCATCCAGCCGTCGCCCGCGTCGCCGCCGAACTGCGCCGCGAGCGGGTTGGCGGCCAGCGCCGGCCCGGCCGAGGCGGCCGCGCGCGAGCCGGCGTAGAGACTCGTGATTGAACAGAGTGTCAGGAAGGCCGAGGCCGCGAAGAGACGTTTGATCGTTCTGTACATTTACCGGAGACCTCTCTCGTTCTCCCGGTGCCGCGAGCTTAGACGCGGCGCGGGGGGAAAGGTTCCGAGAGCAGTAGGCAGTGGGCAGATGGCAGTAGGCAGTTAAAGACTCATTGCCTTAACTGCCTACTGCCATCTGCCCACTGCCTACTTCCCTTTCAGCCACGCCTCGCGCAGGGCGCGTGCTTCGGGCGTGGCCTTGTCATCGGGCTCGATGCGGTAGGTGGTGCGCGCTGCTTCGGGCGTGCGCGTGAGGCGGAGGCCGACGTAGCCGAGCGCCTCCTCGTAGGGGAGCGGCTGTGTGTCGTGGACGTGGCGGCTGAAGAAGTCCGAGAGGTCTGTGCCCGCGACTTCGGAGGCGAGGCGCTCGAACTCCTCGACCGTGTAGGCGTGTCCCTTGAGGTAGTAGCTGTCGTTGGGGCTCTCCAGGTAGAACTTCGTGTAGGCGCGGCGCATCACGTCGTCGAGCGAGGCGCGCCCCTTCGTGCGCCCGCGGATGAGGAGGTCGAGCGTGAGGGCGATGGTCTCGCCCTTCGGGTAGTAGCTGACGACCGTGTTGGAGAGGTTCGTCTTCTGGTCGCTCGACCCGCGGTCGATGAAGGGCGCGAGCAAGGAGGATTCGACCGCGCTCGTCAGGTGGACGCCCGGCTGGTTCTCGATGCCGCCGACGGCGCCCGAGTAGGCGCGCAGCAGTTGCTCGTCGTCCCAAATCCCCGCGCGCCTTTGCGCGAGCTTGCCGTAGTAGTTCGTGAAGCCCTCGGCGATCCAGAGGCCGCGCGTGACGACGGGGCGCGTGAAGTCCCAAGGGCCGAGCCCCGCGGGCCGCAGGCGCTTGACGTTCCAGACGTGGAAGAACTCGTGCGCGGCGGCGTCAACCGCGTCGGCCAGCGTGTGGCTGTCGCCGAGCCCGGCGGTCTCGACGATCTGCGTCGAGTTCAAATGCTCCATGCCGTCGCCGCGCCGCGAGGTCGGATCGAAGTGGAAGAGGAAGGTGTACTGCTCGTAGTCGGGCGCGGGCATCATCGCCGTCTCGGCGCGAACGACGCGCTCGACCTGTTTCGCCAGCTCCGCGCGCTTCCCGCCGTCGTCGCCGAAGGCGTGGACGACGACGCGGTAGGTCTTGCCCGCGACCTCGAAGGTCTGGACGGTGAAGTCGGGCGCGACCTCGGTCGGCGTGTCGATGAGCAGGTCGTAGTTGGCGAAGCGGAACTCGTACTGCTCCGTCGTCTTCGACTGGCCGTTGATGACCTTCCAGCCCTCCGGCGGGCTGACCTTGAGCGTCACGGGGTCTTGCTTGTGGCCGACGACGTAGACGAAGACCGAGCCGCCGTTGAAGTTCGCGTGGCGCGCGTCGAGCTGCGAGAAGGTGCCCGAGAGGTCGTCGGCGTAGACCCTGTAGGAGAAGGTAATCCCCTTCCGTTCGCCCGCCGGCACGCGCCACGTCTGCGTGTCGAGCCGCTCGACCGTATAGCTCTTCGTCCCGCAGCGCTCGCCGGGGTCGCACGGCCCCAGCGCGCGCGCCTCCTGCACGTTCTTGGCGAAGTCGAAGACGGCGTAGCGCCCCGGCGACCAGCGCGGCATCTGGAAGTCCAGGTAGCCGGCCCCCGCCGCGCCCTCCACCTCCACGGTCACGTAGAACAGGTGCGAGGCCGGCTCCATCATCGAGATGTTGTAAGTGATCTTGTAGGCGGGCGCGGACGTGTCCTGCGCACGCACGTGTGAGGCGGCGAGCGCCGCGAAGACGAAGATGCAGAGTGCGCGCGCAAGGCGGGCGCGGGCAGAGCGTGTCATCGTTTTATGACCCCGTCGTCGGAAGATTCGCGTAGTGTTACGGAAGACCGCGCCGCGATTATCGGCGGCCCCCGCCGCGCCTGTCAAAAGAGTCGCTTGACGGCGCGCGCCGGGGTCGGCTATCAACTCTCACCTATGAACACGACCGAACGGCTCTACTACTCAGACTCGCACCTCGTCGAGTTCGAGGCGCGCGTCCTCGAAGTTTCTCAGACGGAAGACGGGCGCTCGACCGTCGCGCTCGACCGGACGGCCTTCTACCCGACCGGCGGCGGGCAGCCGACCGACACGGGCACGCTCGGGGGGGCGCGCGTCGTCGAGTGCGTTGACGAAGAAGATCGTGTTCTTCACGTCTGCGAGGGCGAGTTGCCGGAAGAGGGCACGGGCGTCGTCGGCCGCGTGGACTGGCCGCGAAGGCTCGACCACATACAGCAGCACACGGGGCAGCACATTCTCTCGCAGGCGTTCGTCGAACTCTACGGCGCGCAGACGCGCAGCTTCCGCATGACGGAGGAGATGTGCGAGATAGACGTGGAGCTGGCAGACCCTTCGGACGAGAAGGTCGAAACGGCCGTCCGCCGCGCGAACGAGATCATCTGGAACGACCGCGCCGTGCGCGTCCACCTCGTCACGCCCGAGGAGGCGGCGCGGATGCCGCTCCGGAAGGACTCGGCGCGCGAGGGCGAGCTGCGCGTCATCGAGATCGAGGGCTTCGACTTCAGCCCGTGCGGGGGGACGCACGCCCGCTCGACCGGCGAGGTCGGCTGCGTCGTCGCGCGGCAGTGGGAACGCGCGAAGGGGCTGGTGCGCGTGACCTTCGCCGCGGGCGGGCGCGCGCTCGAAGACTATGCGCGTGCGAACCGTGCGGCGCGCGCGACGGCCGCCCTCTTCAGCGTGGGCCGGGACGAGGCGGCCGAGGCCGCGGCGCGTCTACAGGAAGAGAACAAGCAGTTGCAGCGCCGTCTGCGCGCCGCCGAAGAGACGGCCGCGCGGGGAGAGGCGCGAGAACTTTACGAGGAGGCTCTCTCTTCTCAAAGGGAGGGCGGCGGGCCGGTCGTCGTCGCGCGCGCCTTCGAGGGGCGCGACGCGGAGGGCTTGCGGCGTCTGGCTTCGGCGCTCGCCGCGCAAGCGCGCTGCGTGGCGCTGCTCGGCTCGGTCGAGGGCGGGGCGGCTCGTCTCGTCTTCGCGCGCGCGCCGGAGGCCCCGGGCGACATGAACGCGCTGATGCGCGAGGCCAGCCAGACGCTCGGCGGGCGCGGCGGCGGGCGCCCGGACATGGCGCAGGGCGGCGGCCAGCACGCCGAACGCCTACAGGAAGCGCTCGACGCGGCGGCCGCACGAGCGCGGGAACAGTAGTGAAAACAGATTCGGCGGGCGCCGAGGGATTTAACCCTCAACGTCCGCCGATGTTTTTCTACTGACTACTGACTACTGTCTACTCCCCCGCTGTCTCAACGCGTGAAGCAGTCTTTTGCCTCGGCGAAGCGCGCGTCCTCGACCGCGGTGTTGTGTGTGACCTCGCTGTAGGTGATGGTGGCGAAGTCGTCGCGGACTCGGAAGGGGAGCAGGCGGCCGTCCACCTCGCGGAAGTCCTCGAAGTACGTCCGGTCGCGCCGCACGAGCAGGCCGGTCTTCACGTCGAAGTAGAGCGTCGTGCGCGCGCCCGACTCGTTGGTCGCCTCGACGACGTGCGCCAACGCGCCGCCGACCTCCTCCTGCCCCTTGAGCCTCATCGAAGGGTAGAGCCGCCGCAGGTCGTCCGCCCAAGACCAGCGCGCCTCAAGCTTCAACTCGGACAGCTCCGTGCCCTCGACCTGGCGGAAGCCGAAGAGCGGAATCTGCAAGTAGCCGTACTCGCCCGTGAAGCCGCGGCGGATGACGCCGAGGCCGTCCACGTTGACGAGCGAGACGTACTTGTCGGGCGCCTTCTCCAGGACTTCGACCGTGCCGCTCACCCTCATCCCCGCGTACGCGCCCTCGATGCGCCCCTTCGAGACGCGCGTCGTGAGCGGCGACGCGCCCGCGCGCTTGAGCCCCGACGCCTCCGCGTACCGCTCAAGAATCGGCTCGACTTCCGGCGCGATAACGGCGGCCTCCTCCTCCTTCTCTTCGGCCGGCCGAGCCTTGTTACTCTCCGCGGCTCTGACGACGATGTCTACCGGCGGCTCGGACGCGCTGACGACGACGGGCGCGGCGCCCTTCGTCTCGATGGCTTTGAGCGCGGCTTCGAGCTGCGGGTCGCGGCCCGCGAGGAGCTGGCGGCGCGTGAGCCTGACCGGGAGGTTCGGCTCGACGCCCAAGCCTTCGATTTCGCGGCCGTCGCCGCCGACGAAGTCCGCGAAGGCGTACTGGAAGATCGCGCCCGTCGGCAGCTCCTTGGCCGCCGACGGCAGGGTCGCCCCGGCGCTGCGCTCGCCGACGACGACGGCGCGCCCCGAAGCCTGCACGCCGGCCGCGAACATCTCGGCCGCCGACTGCGTCTCGGCGTCGATGAGCACGACGAGCGGCCCGCGGTAGTTGTTCCTCTGCGGCACGATGCCGAGGTCGTGCCAGCCGGCGCGCGTCCGCATCACCCCGAACGAGACGGGTCGCGTCTCGAACAGTCCGCCCAGGCCGTAGACGAGCCCGAGCAGTCCGCCGCGGTTGCCGCGCAGGTCGAGGACGATTCCGGGCGCGTCCTTCATCGAGCGCAGCGCCGCGCAGAACTTGTCGAGCACGGGCGCGGCGAAGAGGTTGAAGCGCACGTAGCCGACGCCGCCGCGCAGGCGCGCCGACTCGAACTCGACGAACTGCGCCGGGAGCGTCTGGAAGAGCGGCATCAGCTCGCCCTTCAAATGTTCGCGCGGGACGACGGCGCGGCGCACGCGGTTGCGCCCGTCGAGGAAGGTGAGCGCGACGCTCGTGCCCGGCGGGCCGTTGACGTAGCCGACGATGATCTCGGCCGGAATCTGGTTGCGCGCCGAAGGCTCGTAGACGGCCACGAGCCGGAGCGTGCGCAGGATTTCCGAAAGCGGCTGGCCGTCGATGCTGCGCAGGACGTGACCCGTGCGCAGGCCCGCGCGCGCGGCCGTCGAGCCGGGCTCGACGCGCGTGACGAGCGCCGCGCCGTTGACGACGCGCAGGTCGATGCCGATGCCGTAGGTCAGGCGCTCGGCCGCGAGCAGGTTCCCGCGGCGGCGCGGCTCTTCGCCGCCGGGGGTCTCGTCTCCGTCTTCGCCATCCTTCGAATCCTCTTCCCCGTCGGTCGAGGGGATGGCCTCGGGCGGGATGATGTTGAAGTGCGAGCGGCCGAGGCGGTTGAGCATCTGTTGCAGGAGCGCGTGCAGCTCGCGGTCTGTGCGCGCCGCGGCGACGCGGGGCTCGAACTCGGCGCGCACGGCGTCCCAGTCCACGCCGCCGAACTTCGGGTCGTAGTGGTTATCTTTGACCGTCTGCCAGACGATGTCGAAAGACTGCCTGCGGCGCTCGGCTTCGGCGCCCGCCCCGGAGGCGTTGGCGGGCGGGGCGGCGGCGACGGTCGGCGCCTCGACGCGCGGCGTCTGCCGTGCGTGCGTGACGGTCTGGAGGGCGAAGAGTATGAGGAAGAGCGCTCTGAAGAGCGGGGTGACCCTTGACATTCGACTCCTCGCGCGCGGGGGCTCGGTCTCCGCGCGTCTCGAACGCGAAGCGCGCCCCGGGAAGACTTAGGGCGGGCGCGCCAGAGCCATTAAAGCACCCGCCGGCCGGTGTGTGTCAAACAAAAGCCGGCGCGCCTTCCCCCCGAATCAAACGGCGAGATTCGCGGCCCGAACACTTTCAACCGTCATTCCTTCTCGGAGACAGGAAATTCCATCTCGAAGGAGGAACGTTCCTCCTCAAAGATAGAAAGTTCCTGGTCGGAGGAGGAATGTTCCTTCTCGGAGGAGAAATTTTCCTTCTTAAAGGAAGAAGTTTCCTTCTCCGGGAAGGAAAGTTTTCTTCTTGGAGGAGAAATTCTCCTTCTTCTGGAAGGAAAGTTTCTTCCCGGAGGAGGAGAATTTCTCCTTTGAGAAGGAATTTTCCTCGGAAAAGACCCGACTCTCCCTCTCTGGGGAGGAATGTTCCTTCCCCGAGGAGGAACGTTCCTCCGCTGCAATCAATCTGCAAGAAAAGACCGTCCCCTTTCAGGTCGGCGTGTAATTGAAAGAGAGACGTGTTTTGATTCGCTTTCCCCCGGCCGCGTGCCGCTTGTCTTCGCCGCGATGAAGCCCGAGAAACGTGGAAACGCTGAAATACTATGACTTAGACGGTCGTTCGGGCTCCGTCTGCGCACTATGGCACGGCCGTTGTTATTAACCCCGGCAGGTGCTTGGGAGTTCAAAAATTTGTTGGGTGAGTAACTGAGGGAGGAGAGCGAACATGCTTTGGACAATTCTTGTGATTCTGCTGGTTCTCTGGCTGCTGGGTCTCATCGGCGGCGTCGGCGGTGGCCTGATCCACCTGCTGCTCGTCGTGGCGCTGGTCATCTTCGTCATCAACCTTCTGACCGGACGCCGCCCCGTCGTCTAAAGGCGGCCTGACCCGAGTTAGAACGCCGGCCCCGCTTCAACAGCGCGGGCCGGCTTCTTAAGACGCCCTGGCGCCCTCGCGCCAGAGCATCGTCCACAGCAGCAGCGCCCTTCCTCTTAACCGGGGGAGGGCGCTGTTCTGTCACTTGACACTCCCCCCACACGACCCTAATATCTACCCTCGCGTGGGGCAGTAGCTCAGTTTGGCAGAGCGCGGCGTTCGCAACGCCGAGGTCAGGGGTTCGATCCCCCTCTGCTCCACCAAAAGATTTCGACGGCAGACGGCGGGGTGACTCCCGCCGTCTTTCTTTTGCCTGTTAATATGTCGCCGAGCCCTGCCAGACTGTTCGTTCAAGGAGCAGAAAAGATGAAGTCATCGCTCGGAGTCTTTCTTTTCGGCAGCACCATTCTCTTGACCGCCGCGCTGTTGGTGGCCGGCGCACCCGGGTCGAATGCTGAGGCGCCCGACCGCGTGAAGACGAGGGCGGGGGTGGTCGAGGGGTTGGGGCGGGGGGCGTCGGGGGTACGGGTCTTCAAAGGGATTCCGTACGCGGCGGCGCCTTTGGGGGAGTTGCGTTGGAGGCCGCCGCTGCCCGTTAAGAGTTGGGAGGGGGTGCGGCGGGCAGAGAAGTTCGGGCCGCGCTGCATGCAGCACCCGGTGTTCGGGGACATGAACTTCCGCTCGGACGGGATGAGCGAGGACTGCCTCTACCTGAACGTGTGGACGCCGGCGAAGTCTGACAGAGAGAAGCTGCCGGTGCTCGTCTACTTCTACGGCGGCGGGTTCATCGCGGGCGACGGGTCGGAGCCGCGTTACGACGGCGAGAGCATGGCGCGGCGCGGCATCGTCGCCGTGACGCTCAACTACAGGCTCGGGCTCTTCGGCTTCATGGCGCACCCGGAGCTGTCGAAGGAGTCGCCGCAGCACGCGTCGGGCAACTACGGGCTGCTCGACCAGGCGGCGGCGCTGCGCTGGGTGCACGAGAACATCGCGGCCTTCGGCGGCGACCCCGGGCGCGTCACCATCGCGGGCGAGTCGGCCGGCTCGGCTTCGGTCAGCGCGCAGATGGCCTCGCCCCTGTCGAGAGACCTCATCGCGGGCGCCATCGGCGAGAGCGGGTCGGTGCTTTCGACGATGCCCGCCGTGCCGCTCGCGCAGGCCGAGGCCGACGGGACGAAGCTCGCGGCGGAAGTCGGCGCCGCTTCACTCGCCGCCCTGCGCGCGCTGCCGACCGAGAGGCTGATGGAGGCCACGGCCAAACAGCCCTTCGGCCGCTTCCCTATCGCCGTGGACGGCTACTTCTTCAAGGAGCCGCCGCGCGAGACTTACGCCGCCGGCCGGCAGGCGCACGTCCCCCTGCTCGTCGGCTGGAACTCCGAGGAGATGACCTGGCGCGCGCTGCTCGGCGGCGACGAGCCGACGCCGGAGAACTTCGAGAAGGCCGTCCGCAAGCTCTACGGCGCGCGCGCCGACGAGGCGCTGAAGCTCTACCCGGCGAAGACATCCGAAGAGGTGTTGGAGGCCGCGACCGACCTGGCGGGCGACCGCTTCATCGGCTACAGCACCTGGAAGTGGTTCGACCTGCACGCGCAGACCGGCGGGCGCAAAGTCTTCCGTTACCTCTACGCGCGCCCGCGCCCGCCGATGACGCCCGAGATGGGCGACGCGCGGCCCGGTCTGGCCGGCGGCGTCGTGCGCGGGCAGAACTCCGGCGCCGTGACGATGCCGCCCGCGCGCGGCGCGGTGCATTCGGCCGAGATCGAGTACGCGCTGGGGAACCTCGCCACGAACAAGGTCTACGCGTGGACGAAGGACGACTTCAAGGTGTCGGAGGTCATGCAGGGCTACTTCGAGAACTTCGTCAAGAAGGGCGACCCGAACGGCCCGGGACTGCCGAAATGGCCGGCGGTCACGAAGGGCGGCTCCGTGCAGCTCATGCGCCTCGACGTGGACTCGCGCGTCGAAGATGACAAGCACCGGGCACGCTACCTCTTCCTCGATCAGTTCTAGGCGAGAGTCCGTCGGCTCTCGAATGTAGCGCGGGCGACTTCAACACGGAGACACGGAGGCACGGCCCAAGGCGTCAAGCCGTGCCTCCGTGTCTCCGTGTTGAAATCCTTTCCATCTCCGTGCCTGGGCGTCGTAAATCTCCGCCTGAAAACAAACGGGCAACCCCTCCCCCGCGCAGACCATCAATCGCTGCTGAGCCCGCCACTCTCCCGCTTGCAAAGCGCGTCTCTCTCTGTTTACATGTGGCATCGCGTCGGAGCCCGGCGCAGCACCCCCGGGAGGAATTATGAAAGTTCTCAGACTCGCAAGGCCCCTCGCCGTCGCCGTTCTCGTCCTGGCGCTCGGCCCGGCCTTGCTGGCCGACACCATCCGCATGAAGGACGGGCAGGTCATCC
>Ga0213876_10001383_pt1 | contig 15145 bp, 14 predicted proteins | sample BarmaccomBMRX_R9_FD_160113 | JGI IMG/M metagenome (GOLD analysis project Ga0213876, IMG submission 160113) | Root-associated microbial communities from Barbacenia macrantha in rupestrian grasslands, the National Park of Serra do Cipo, Brazil - RX_R9 | ecosystem: Host-associated > Plants > Roots...
ACCGCCGATCGACGATACGAGCTGCGGCCCTGCCGCTGCGGCCTGGCGGATCGGTAAGGACACCGCGGCTGCGTTGACGGTTGGTGGGAGCGTGACGTTCTGGTCGTAGAGCGAATAGCGCCACAGCACGCTGGTCTGTTCGGTGAGCGGCGTGCCGAGCGAGAGCGCCCCGCCGTAAGTCGTGGTGCCGTAGGATTGATAGGGACTGACCAGCTCCTGCCTGCCGTACAGTTCGACGCCGGCCGCCATGCGCGTGCCGGCGAAATAGGGCTCCGACGCAGAGAGGTCGATGCCGCGCGTGTATTGGCCGTAGGTCACGGCGGCCTGGACGCTGTTGCCGCTGCCATAGAAATTGCGCTCGCTGACCTTGACCTCGCCGAGCCATCCATCCTGGGTCGAGTATCCGCCGGACACGTTGAAGTCACCGGTCGACTGATCGACCGTCTCGACCTCGAGGATCACCCGATCGGGCGACGAGCCGGGCCTCGTCGTGATCTTGACGGTCTTGAAATAGTTCAGATTCTTCAGCCGGCGTTCGGCGCGGTCGATCAGCGTCTTGTTGTAGGCATCGCCTTCGCTGAGGTCGAACTCGCGCCGGATCACATAGTCCCGCGTCCTGGTGTTGCCATGGATCTCGATGCGCTCGACATAGGTCCGCTGACCCTGGTTGATCGTAAAGGCAACGTCGATGCGTTGCGTTGCGGAATCACGGGTCAGGCGGGGTTCGGCATTAGCAAAGGGATAACCGAGCTTGGCCATCTCGGTCGCCAGCGCGTCGTTCGACTTGTCCAGCGCGCTGCCGTCGAAAAGCGCCCCGCTGCGCACCACCGGCACGCCGCGAAGCTTGTCCGGATCGAGCCCGGGCACGTCGCTGGCGACGCTGATGCCGCCGAAATGATAGAGCGGGCCCTCATCGATCGAGAAGGTCAGCGCAAAACTCTTGGTGGCCGGATCGTATTCGACAACGGGAGCGGCCACGCTTGCGTCGGCGTAGCCATGGTTGCGATAATAGAGGCGGATCTGCTCGCGATCCAGCTCGACCTGGTCGGGATCATAGACGTCACCGCCCATCAGAAAGCTCAGCATCGAGCTGGTGGACGTCTTGATGATGGCCTTCAGTTGGCGTTCGCCGAAAGCGCGATTGCCGACGAACGCGATCTTCCGCACCGTGGCCTTCTTGCCTTCGGTGATGGTGTAGACAAGGTCGACGCTGTCGTTGCCGCGATCGATCACTTCGGGCACGACGATGACGTCGTCGCGCCCGACATGGCGATAGGCATCCATGATGCTGACGACGTCGGACTGCACGAAGGCGCGCTGCAGGCCGCCGCGCGCCTTCGCGCGAACCACCTTCGCAAGATCCTCGTCCTTGATCTTCTTGTTGCCCTCGAAGGCGACGCGGTTGACGAACTTTGCTTCGGTCAGGTGGACGACGAGGCGCGCGCCGGCGCGCTCGATCCGGACATCATCGAACTGGCCGGTCGCATACAAGTCCTTCAAGGCGGCATCGAGTGCCGCGGCATCATATTGTCCTGCCGGCGAGGCATGAAAGTACGATCGGACCGTATCGGGGTCGACGCGGCGGTTGCCTTCGACGGCGATGGCGTCGGCGGGCTCCCCCGCTGCCGCGCACACCGGCGTTGCCAGCATCCCGGCCGAGGCCGCAACGAGCACCAGCATCGCAAACCTGTCTATCCCCCGTCGGCGGCCCGGCATCTGGCGTTCGGTCCTTACGTATCCGTCCTCTGCCTGCACGGCGGGATCGAAGTGCCTGCACGGGGCGAAAAAATGTCGGGCCGGGGGTGACTTGGGGGCGAATGACCAGCGCTGCCACAATTTTGACGCGAAGCCGCATTGGCCATTCCAAGAAATGTCGCATAGCCGCTGCAAATGGCGTCTAGCGACATACCATTTCGTACGGGGGGGCCCGTGTCTGAACATGGGAGCATCATATGCGTTTCCCAGCGCTCGCCGCTGCCCTCCTGATCCTCATTCAGCCCGCGCGCGCGGCGGTCGATTCCCAGATCGATCCGCACACCTCGCTGGGCGTGGTGCAGCAGTGGATCTACAATTATCGGGCCAAGCCCGATTATGCCCATGTGCCCGCGGCCGTGCGCGTGATGTTCCACTCGCAGACCTTTAAAGAGCCTGAGAACGCCGGAATCTATCTCGGCTTCATCGCCGGAGCGATCGCGTCGAATCCGGCGAAGGCCGAGCAGCTGGTCAACAGCTTCTTCCCGGTGCCGCCGGAGGACGAGTGGGTCATCGTTCGCGCGATCGCCTATTCGTCTCTGCCTGAATGGCGCACGCTGCTGCGCAAAGTTGCGCCAAAGATGCCTGGCCGAAAGGTGATGATCGACGCCTACCTCGACGGCACCTTGCCGATCCTGACCGAGATCCGCCTGGAGGAGGAAAAGCCGGGCATGATGGACAAGCTGCGCGGCGCTTTCACGCGCAATCCCTTCGCCAAGGAGGAGAAGAAGCTCGACACGAGCATCACTTATGCCGGTAACCAGGATCTGCTCGATACCCTGTGGGGATACTATTTCGCGACCGGCTCGCACGTGCCGATCATGCGCATCGTACAGATGCTGCCTTGGTCCAAGAGCCGCGACACCGTCGACAAGCTGACCGTCGGCAGCATGGCGCGCTACACGCTGGCGAGCTATGCGGTGCGCGATGCGGAGCTGCGCGAGTTTCTGCGCAGCGAGCTTCCCCGGCAGCCCGATCCGATCAAGGCGCCGCTTGCCGAGGTGATCCAGGCGGCCGACACCGTTCAGCTCGGCGCTGTGCGCAAGGACGCGCTGGCCGCGGTGGACGAGTTGAAGACCAAGGGGTCGGATTCGCGCCGCAATCTCGACATGTGGGGTCAGGTCGGCGTCGGTGCGATCGCGCTCGGCTGTGTCTCCGCGGCTGCGCTCGGCGCGGTCGCGGTCGGCATCCCCTGCGTGATCGGCGGCTCCGCGTCGCAGGGGCTGTTGTCGTTCTGGGAGAAGCAGCAGCAATAGCCGACATCAAATCGGCATGAAGTACAGGAGCGGTCTGGCTCATGTGCTAGGCTTTTCCGATGAACTCTCTGTACAGGCAATCCTTCATCGGCCTTCTGGTCCTCTTTCTGGTGATGGCGTCCCTGATAGTCCTCGGCGCGGGAACGTTCCGCTACTGGCAGGCGTGGAGTTTTCTCACGATCTATTTCGCGGCCGCCTCCGCGATGACCGTCTACCTGATCCGGAACGACCCGGCATTGGCGGCGCGGCGGATGAGCGGAGGGCCGTGGGCGGAGCGCGAGCCGGCGCAAAAGATCATCATGTCGCTGGCGTCAGCTGGATTCATCGGTCTCATCGTTGTGCCGGCGATCGATCATCGCTTCGCCTGGTCGGACCTTCCGCTCTATGCAGTCGTGATGGGCAATGGGCTCATTTTGCTCGGCTGGCTCGGCATCTTCTTCGTGTTCAGGGAAAACAGTTTTAGTTCCGCGACCATCGAGGTGTCGGCGGATCAGAGGGTCGTCTCGACTGGACCTTACGCCTGGGTTCGCCACCCGATGTATGCGGCCGGTCTCGTGATGCTGTTCGGCATTCCGGTTGCGCTCGGCTCGGGATGGGGCGTGCTCGTGGTCGTTGCGATGCTTCCAGCGCTGGTCTGGCGGCTGATGAATGAGGAGAATTTTCTCGCAAGGAATCTGCCGGGCTATCGCGCGTACCGGGACAGGGTGCGCTATCGGCTGGTGCCGCTGATCTGGTAGCCGCGCTTGCAGCGCCGGAGCGTCCGAGCATGACCGCCCATCCGACGACGCACGCCGATAAGACAGCCGCATGACGGATCGTACCCCGGCACCTATTGCGCCCGACGCTGCACCGGGCGTAGTTTGCCACGCCAAGAGCGTCGGCCGCGTGATGCATCCAGTTGCTGACGGGCGGAGAATTGGAGGACTTGGTGGCACTCGTTGTCGTTTTGCTGATCCTGTTCTATCTGCTCGTCTCTGTTCGGATCTTGAGACAATACGAACGCGGTGTCGTCTTTCTGCTCGGCCGTTTCGCCGGCGTTCGTGGACCGGGGCTGGCCCTCATTTTCGTCCCCATTCAGCAGATGGTGCGGGTGTCCTTGCGCACGGTCACGATGCAGATCCCGTCGCAGAAGATCATCACCCGCGACAACGTCTCGATCGATATCGCCGCGGTCGCTTACTACCACATCACCGACCCGGAAAAGGCCGTGATCGCCATCGAGAACGTCTACAATGCGATCAGCCAGATCAGCCAGACGACTGTGCGAAACGTGGTCGGACGTTTCAGTCTCGACCAGTTGCTGTCGGATACCGCCAGCATCAATGAACAGATCAAGAATGTGATCGATCTGCACACAGAGCCATGGGGAAGCCAGGTCACGGCGGTTGAGATCAAGGATATCACGCTGCCCGAGAACATGCAGCGTGCCATGGCCAGGGAGGCGGAAGCCGAGCGAGAACGCCGCGCCAAGATCGTCGCCGCGGAGGGCGAATATCAGGCCGCTGTGAAACTCGGCGAGGCTGCCGACATCATCGCGCAGCATCCGGTGGCCCTGCAGTTGCGCACCTTGCAGACTATGGCCGAGATATCGATCGAGAAGAATTCGACGATCATTTTCCCGGCCCAGTTTATGACCACGGTCCAGGAAGCGATTGCGGCGCTGTCGCGGGATACCGCGCAAAGGTAGATCTGCATGCCGGTGTGCGGAAAAGAATTGCCGAAGCAGAGGCCGTAAAAATCCGGGTCTTAAGAGATGCCGGCCTTGGTCTGGTTGGGATGCACCGGCTCGCGGTGAATCTCGACGCCGGATTCGTCGATCACGACGATGAACAGCGCGCGATCGGTGATGCGGGGATCATGGCGAAGCCGTCGCGCCAGTTCCTTGCTGTGTTCGATCGCGCCGCTGGCAGTTGCGAATTCGAGCCCGGTCCTGTCCCGGCTCGGAATACCGTCCTTCATGTCAAAGTAATAGGTTCGCATCTTGATCCTTGCAGTCACCGATCCTGCAGGATGGAGAAGCGCGATACCATCGCGACTTCTGCAGCCCATCCACCCACCTCTATGTGAGTCGCATCCATTCGACGCGACTTGCATGGAACAAGTTGTGAAATTCGGCAGGATCATGGCAACAAACGGTCGCGGCCGCTACCCGCTAACCGCAGACCGCCATTTTGCTCAGTTCTTGCCAGCCCGGCAGGTTTCCGGGCGGCCACGGGACTGACGACATGCGCTTCCGGGCAGGCAGGCCCCGTTTGCGCATGTCGTCATCAAAGCCACCCGCCAACCTGTTGAAGCCAGAGGAGCTTTGGATTTGACTTTCGCACCACGACATTTGTGGTGGACAGGGCAGCGAGCGTCAAACCCGCTCCGCTAGTTTGGCTTGCTGTGATGGTTGTTATTTGACATACTTACAACCTCCTCGGGTTCGGCGCGATCGATCTCGAGGCGGGCCATACGAAGTATCAAGGTCGCGGTTGTCAGGCCGAGGCTTTCGGCTTCGAGGGCGACACTGTCGACCTTTCGTGCAAGGCTCTCACGTCTGCTGAGAAATGCCATTAACGTTCCCTGTCAAAGGTGCGAGATGAGCGATCCCACAATTATGGCGGAGCTGCACAACAGGCTCGGAGCCCCATCGAGCGAAGCAGTGGAATGCCTTCGGCTTCTGAAGGCATTCCTCAGGCTGAAGCCTCGCGAGCGATTCGAGGTCGTCGATCTGGTCGAGCGGCTTGCAGCTGGCGACCATGCCTCCGGCAAACCGCTGTCCTGATTCCGAATCTCGTCACCCGCAGGCCGCAGCGGCGAGTGGCGGCCGCGTCGCGATCGCATAGATCGCTCCCCCCTCCAATGCTTCGGATTGATGAAGGGTCCCGGCCGGCAGCAGGATCGTATCGCCGGCGCCGCAGATGCGTTCACCATCCTCCCATTTGAAAACCAGCTTGCCGCTGATGATGAGCAGGATCTCGTCGACCGGATGCGTGTGGTAATGATGCACCTTGCCGGCAGCATCCCTCTGCAGTTCGACCGAACCTTGCGTGGGAAGCAGGTCGAGGATGGCGGGATCGATCGAGAACTCGCTTCTGTCGGCTGGAATGATCGTGGTCATGCGGCCTCCTCCTTGTTCTCGATGTGATGGCATTTGTGTTGCGCAAGTCTCATGAACGGACACTTCGAGAGGCCTTCGTTGTCGTCGTACAGAAAGTATTGCTGGTACTCGCGCCCCTCATGATCGCCATACCGCCCCAGCAGGGGCGAGGGACTCGTGCCATCGAACGGAATGAGTCTCCTGCGAACCTCTGCGAATGCGGCCTCGGCCGTCTTTTCGGTGCCGAGTATCTTTTCAAAGACCCAACGGGGCTGAAAGGTCAGCATGAAGGCGCTGGAGCGCCGACTCTGCCGCAACACGTGAGCGGGTGTACTGCAGACCACGAAAATTGGTTCTCCGGCGAACGAGAATTCCCACAAGGGATCGTCGAGCTGCTGCGGTATCGCATCGGGCCAGGGGCTCTTGTCGATGCGCGCCAGCAAATCGAGCGTCAGCCACAGTTTCCGATAATACGCGTCCATCGCCTGCACAGGGCCCGGTCGGGTGAAGACCACGAGCGAGGTATTGGGGCCATGCGATCGGCACTCGGAAACGAACAGCGCGAGTTGCTCGCCGAGGATTTCAATATCAAAGGGGTCGAGAAACAGATAGCGCAGTTGGTCCTGACGGTAACCTGTCACGCCGAAGATGCACGGAAAGGGCCTCGCTTCACTCGACATCTGCGCTTCGAATTCGGAGAACAGCACGCTCTGCCAGCTGCTGACGGCAAAATCGGCGTGAACCTCACCCTTCCGGCAATACAAACGCGGCATGCGGTCCCCTCCATTATGAATGAACCATCAATTTGCTCCTCATCATCATGGGCCCGATGAGACCGGGCAGCGACATGAGCAGCAGAATTCCGATGAGGGTGCCGAAGCCTGTGTCGGTCACGGCTGAGACACCACCGGGTGCGGTCCCATCCGAGGTCTGGCTGACCGCAACCATTGCGAACGCGATGACCGGCTGCGATATGCCCGCAAATAGTCCGGCTGTTGTCGTATTGACGGATGCGCCGGTGCCGATCAGGTCCGCGGTGTAGAGCCTCTTGGTGCATTTCAGAACCAGCGGCACGGTCCCGCCGGCAACAAGGCCGAGCACCGTGAATACGGATCCGACGTAGAGGAAGCCCAGCACGTGACACAGTGGCGGCAGCAGCATGGCGATCAGAAGCATTCGCAGCAGGCAGATGCGGATCAGCGCGGTGTCGAGTCTCGCCGCCATGCGGTCAGCGATGTGGCCGAGAAAGATCGATCCAACGGCGTTGCCGACCATGAAACCGAGCAGGGGAGCGCCGGCCGTGGCGGCAGACATATTGAAGATGTGCGCGACCATCGGAATTCCCCACACGCCCGAGAGAGTGGTGACGACCGCGAAATGCGACGCGAAACTCATCGCGCATCCCCAGTTCGCCGGCTGCGCCAAAGCGCGCCGAGCCGAAACGATCACGCTCCCGATCATCCGGTCGTTTCGCGCGGCCGGATCCGGCCTCAGCGTCATCGAGGCCAGACAGAGATTGGCCAGTCCGACGCAGGCAATGAAGATGAAGCAGGCGCGCCAGCCGAAGCCGGACACGGCAGCCGCGAGCGGGGTCGTCGCCAGCACGCCTCCGACATAGCCCGACACCTGGGAGATGCCCGACATGATGCCGAACCGCTGATCGGAAAAACTTTGCGCGACGAGCTTTAGCAGGGCAGTGAAGACCAGGGCGTCGCCGCAAGCGACGATCAGCCGGGCCACGAAGACGTCGAGCAGGCTAGGCGCGAGTGCAAAAGCGGCGCTGCCAAGGGTCGACGCCGCCAGGCTGCCGAGCACAACGCGCTTGACGCCGTAACGATCGACCAGCAGGCCGGCCGGAATCTGCATCAGCGTGTAGCCCCAGAAATAGCTCGAGGCCAGCATAGCGACGCCGCTCGCGTCGGTATGGAAGTCGGCCATGAAGCTCAGGCTGACGGACTGCGGTGATACCCGCTGCATAAACGCGATTGCGTAGGCTGTCGCGACCGTCGCCCAGGCAACATATGACCTGTCGAGGAACCGGATTCCGGTAGCGAGTGTGGCTTGCCTCTCCGATATGGTCATCACACTCTCGCATAGCCAACTGAGAACAGGGCGTCGGCCGAATCCGGAATCAGCCGCAACATTGCCCCCTCCACGAGAGAGGCTGTGCCGTGATAGGACTGCCGCTGATGCTTGATGTGGCCGTAAGCGCCGCGCATGATCATCCCCGGCAGCTCGAGCGCCTTCCCGGGATAGAGCGAAGCGCACATCTCGACGCAGGCGGCCTGCAACGAAGCATCCTGCGTCTCGCTCAGGAGCGAGGGTGCAACCTTGTCGCAGATCTTGGCGTTCGCCGCCCAGACGATCGGATTGCGCGTTCGCCACCCATAGAGGACGCTGGCTTCACCCTTTTCGGCGGCGCCTGACCGTTTCAGCACCTCCGAAGTGAAGAAGCCATACAGGCCGCGCCCCTGGTGGGCCGGCAGGACCTCGGTCCCGCTGCGGTAGATGGCGCGGCAACCGCCGACATCCAGCATCCGATAGACCGAGAATGCGACCAGCGCTTCGCGATCGTAGACGAGGATGAGGCTGTACTTGCTCTCAAACGGGGATGAGACCACGGTCCAGTGCGGCTCGGCGGCTTTCCAGTTGATCGCGATTATGCCGTTCATCGCGTCCATCACCGGTTGACGGTGGGACTGGTTGATTTGGGAAGCATCGGGGAAGCTGTAGATCGTGTAGTCGGGCCAGGGAGAGGGGGTTTGATAGGAACCACCCAGATGCTGCAGCATGGCACAACCTCAAGCTTCTCGAAGTCGACCTATACAGCTACGGGTCAAACGGCCTAAAGGACAATATGCCCTCGAATTCTGCCAGAGGCCGTCGCTCCCCAGCCGGCGAAAACCTCGCGACGAGACGCGTCGCGATGGTCGTGTTTCCCGGCGTGACCCTGCTCGACATTTCAGGGCCGGCGCAGGTCTTTGCCGAGCTGCGCGAGATTGATCTGTCCGGCGCCAGCTATTCGCTGTCCTACCTGTCGAGTGCGGGTGGATCGGTGCCGACCGATGTCGGCATGATGATCGATACTGCCCCGATTTCGGCCGTTCGGCCGCATCAGGTCGATACGCTCGTGATCCCCGGCGGTCCCGGGGTCTGGGTTCTCCGGCAGGACGCGTCTCTGATGAACTGGATATCGCAAACCGTGCTGCGCGCACGGCGGGTGGCGTCGGTCTGCCTTGGCGCGTTCGTGTTGGCGTGGGCCGGAGTGCTGCATGGCAAGCGCGCGGCAACGCACTGGCGCTATTGTCCGAGATTGCAGGACAACTTTCCCGAAATCCGGGTCGAGCCCGATGCCATCTTCGTCAGGGATGGTCGGGTCTGGTCATCCGCCGGCGTCAGTGCCGGGATCGATCTGGCGCTCGCGATGATCGAGGAAGACTTTGGCCACACGGTTGCGCTCGACGTCGCCCGACGCCTGGTCGTGTTCCTGAAGCGTCCGGGCGGCCAAAGCCAGTTCTCGACCGTGTTGGCGGCACAGGCCTCGGATGTGGAGGGACGCTTCAGCGCGCTTCACGCCTGGATCTTGGAAAACATCGCGAGCGACCTCAAGGTGGAAAAACTGGCGGAAATGGCCGGGATGACGCCGCGGACATTTGCGCGAACCTATGTCAGCCGTACCGGCATGACTCCGGCCAGTGGGGTCGAGGCGTTGCGTGTGGAGACCGCTCGGCTGCTGCTCGAGAGCAGACAGGTTGGCGGCGTGGTCGAGGTCGCCAAGCGTGCAGGTTTCGGTGACGACGAGCGGATGCGTCGCGCCTTCATCCGGCACCTTGGCGTATCGCCTTCCGAGTACAGACAGCGCTTTTCGCGCTGAGTTGGTCCGCAGGGGATCTGCTTCCGCATTGCCGAAAGGCCGCGAGCGATCGGCGACGACCGGTCATTGCGCAGCACCAATATAAACACACGAGAGAGACGGCGTCTCGCAAATGTGCTAATCAAGGCTAATATTGGAGGAGTGCGCCCATGATCGAGCCGAAGCTGGAAGTCCCGAACGAGCTACGCGACCTGGCGGAGAAGACAATCGACCAGGCCGAGAAGGCTTTTACGCTGTTCTTCGACGCCGCCAGCAAGTCGATGGCTGCGGTTCCCGGGGCCGGAACGGAAATCTCCAAACAGGCTCTTTCATTCACCGAACAGAACCTGAAATCCGCGTTTGAACACGCGCGGAAGCTCGTTCACGCGACGGATCTGCAGGAAGCGATGCGCATTCAGTCTGAATTCCTGCGGAGTCAGTTTACCAGCGCCGGTGAGCATATGCGAAACATAACGGGCGAAGTGATGTCCGCCGCTAAGGACCTGACCAAGAGCAAATCGTGACGTGGCACCTCGTCGGTCCAGCGTTGCGGTCGACGCGTGACGCAGAAGCTGCCCATAATATGGTCTTGCATTTGCCTCACGCGCGGAATTTCAATTGCCGCGCAGGTCCATGGTGAGCCACCGGTCCGGTTCGGCCGCCGTTCGCCATCCTTTCTGCTGGTCCCTGTCGGTCCCCGGCCGGCAGGGATTTGCATTTTGAACGATGCGAGCCGAAGCGCGATGGTTCTGGGCCGATGCTATCGCGCCTCAGTTCCGAGCATGAGTCCATCGGTTGTCAAAGGCGTGCTTCCGGCAAATGGTGCGCACGCGCGCGGATCGGCCTCTACTAGAGCGGCGAGCCAGCAAGGCCGGCGGCTTCGCCGCGGCTCAGCGGAAAACACGGCATTTTGGGTGCGGGTCCAACTGGAAGAACCTCACGTTTTCGGGCATGAAGTCGGTTCTGCGGTCGATTGCCGCGAACGGAGGGCACATCGCCGCTCACCTGTGCCTGGTCAGGCGAGACCACATATCAGGAGGCACACCAGCGCCTGGCGAGGTCGGCACCGTGGTTGGCGGCGGCCGATGCGGCCCGCCCCAATCCGGCACGGCCGCGAGCAGAAGGCAGGCATGTGCCGTGATCGCACGCGTCCGGTTCTCCCGTTTCCTTGAATTTGGTGCGGAATTGTGGAGCGCATCGGTTCGCCCGCGGATCATCCGCAACATGAGCCGGGGAAATGCTGCACTTCCAGCCGCGTGGCAATGAACCTCAGCGCCCGCAAAGTGCGCTGAATGAGGCGGCGAGCTTGGCGCAGCATCGGTTTCCCTCGTTCGACATGAGATCCTTACGATGGGGAAGATGACTCAGCGGCTGGGGCGAGGTCTTGATCTCAAATCCTGCCGGGCCGCTCCCGTCGTGCAACGCGGGATTTCCATATCGACGTCCGGCGTGCTCCGCGTGAGGCGCGCGATCGCGCTTCGAGGCACTACAGCACTTCCCGGTCATATTGGACCACTCCAACATGACCGGGAAGCGTCGTCGATTCTGGTGCCGGTGCATGTCCTTGTCGGCGAACCGGGTGCCACTTCGCGGTGACACGCGCTAGGGATGGGAATTGGTCTGCTTCTGCGTTCTCAGCGCCGCGTCGATCTTGCATCGAACGCGCCGAGCGGCCAATGCGGCCAGTCTCGTCTGAGTTCGGCCAGTCTTGATGCTGCTGTCGAGTTCATACCGCCACTCCCAGATGTCGGGTTCGGCGGTTGCAATGATCGTGTATTGAATACCCCTGTGAATCACCAGCAAGCCCTCCCTCGTCGAACCCAAAGGGCTTCTGCCTGTTCAATCAATCCGGGTAACTACGGACTAAGATCAACTCGTCGCGAATCTCGAAAAGGACGTTGCGGAGCTGCTCAGAAACAGCGTGTCTCGCGCCGGTCCGGGCAAAGCTTCAGCGCATTGGAGACCGAAAACAACAACCGCGCGCTGCGCCGCTCGTTGTCCGGCGCACGGTAGCTGAGCGGGAAGGCCACGCCGATATCGGCCCGCAGATCGTCCCAAAGGAACAAGCGGACGCCGCCGCCAACCGAGGTCAGCGAAATGCCATCGTTCACTCCGTAGCCATCGTTCCAGGCGACGCCGGAATCGACAAAGCCGTAAAGCTGGTAGCCGTTCAGATATTGAAGATTCGGCCTTTGATCGAAGCGCAGCTCGAATGAAGCGGCGATTCCGTTGTCCCCGCTGGTCTCGCCGCTGCCATAGCCTCGCCCGAATGCCGCTCCGCCGAGATAGAATTGCTGGGACGTGAACAGCGGCCCGGAGGCTGTCTGGCTCGCCGCCGACAGTTTCAGCGACCATGCATCGGACAGCGTCTGATATCGGGTGAACCAGACATCAAGCACCGAGAAGCTGGCGGACGCTCCAGTGCGCGATAGCAGGTCGTCGCCAAAATGCGAGGCGCCGAAGATGTCGAGGCCCTGACGGTAGGTCATTGTGAGAAAGTTGTTGCCGCCATAGTTGTCCTGCAATCGGTAGTCCGAGGACAGGCTCAACGTTCGGATGTGGTCATCATAGACCGGACCGAATACGTCCCGTTCAGAGGCGTTGCTGAACCCAGCGGCCGCGGTGAGCATCAGCGACGTTCGCTGCGATTGCAGCGGGACGATGCTGCCGCGGAGCTCGAATGCCTCCGTCCTGGTCGTGTCATTGGTGAGCCGCCGCTCGTCGCCCGGCCGCACCTCGCTGTAGAGTGCCGACGCGCCGATCCGCGCTCCATCGGTTCCGACCGGCACATCGTAGGACAGGCGGCCGAAAACGAGCTCGCGCGGATCATTCGCAGTCGTCGAAAGGTTGAGCGCAAGGGAGTCGCCCGGCAGCACGTATGAATTGAACGCAGCCGTGGCGTAACTTTGCCAGGGGCCGACGGACGAGGATCCCAGATTGTCCAATCCGAACGACGCATAGACGTGCCAGGCCTTCAGGACCACGACCAGTCGAAAGCGGCCGGTCGCGTCCCCGATTTCTTCCAGCGCGGTATCGACGATCCGCACGCCCGGGCGGCCATCGATCAGGAGCAGTTGCCGTTCCATCGTGGCCAGGCGTGACGGGCGTTCGGCCAACACCGGATCGAGCAGAGGCCGGATGCCGAACTGCTCTGCGCCGTCGCCTTTCAGAGTCACTTCCGTGATGCTGCCCTCGATCACCTCAATGCGCACGACGCCATCTGGGATGTCCTGCGGCGGGACGATGGCGCGGCTGAGCTGAAAGCCCGCGCCGCGATAAAGATCGCTGATCTTCGTGGCGATGGACGCGAGGTCGGACTGCGAGACCTGCTTGCCAAGATAGGACTGGTAGCTTGCCGCGATCTGATCGTTCGACATGCTCCGCGCGCCGAAGATGGTGACGCCACGTAGGACAAAGAGCGGCTTGCTGTCGGCCGTGATGGCGAGACGAGCAAGCGCAGGCATGCGCAGCGCGTGGCGAGCCGCCTGGGGCTGCCCGAACTGTGCATCATCGAAACGTTTTTCAGTCTGCCGCGGATCGAAGCCGGATTGGTTGGCTTGCTGCGCAATTGCGAGAGCTGACGTTAACAGGATAAGACCAGTGATGAGGATGCAGGCGGTAGCAAAATGCCGGAACGATGCGGCCAGCGACTGCGTATTTCCGTAGTTCCACGGATAATGCGGTATCAATGTGGGTTGATCTGCTAGCTGCATGATTTGTCATAGATTTTTATGGTCAAGGAACGGTTAAGGCGGCGCTCACGCTTTGCCAGTCCCGCTAATTCAATGTTGAAGTGTTTTCGCTACGTCTTGAGGCGGTTGCACAAGGCGGAGAGTGGTGATGTTTCGTATCTCGGGTATGCCACGCGCCATGATCGCGGCGTTGCTCTGGAGTATTGCTTCGAGTGCGCTCGCTGCCGAGAACGACACATGGTCGGTCAGCAAATCATCGGGCGACGTCTGGGTCACGACGACGAGCGCCGATGCGGTTTCGCTCAAACAGGAAGATGTCCTGAAGCCGGGAGACACGATCCGCACAGGACGCAGCGGTCGCGTGCTTCTGGTCCGTGGCGAGGAAACTATACTGATCGCGCCCAACTCGGTGATCGGTCTGCCGACGGAGAAGAAGGACGGACTGTCGACGGCGATCCTGCAGCAGGCCGGTTCGATCCTGCTGGATGTCGAGAAGCGCAATGTCAAGCATTTCGAGGTCGAGACGCCTTACCTCGCAGCGGTCGTCAAAGGGACGCAGTTCGCAGTCACCGTGAATGCGGACAGCACCAGCGTCGAAGTGCGCCGCGGTCAGGTTGAAGTCTCGGATTTCAAATCGGGGCAGATCGCCCAGGTGATGCCGGGGCAGGTTGCGACCGCCTTTGCTCGCGGCAAGCCGGGCTTGTCGCTCGGCGGAACAGGCCAATTCCATCCGATCGAACATGGCCAGCCCCGCGCCTCCTCGATCGAGCGGATTCCGGTCCCCAAATCTGGACTGTCCGCGCCGCGCGATGGCGCAAGCGGCAAGACGATTCATGCGCTCGGCCACGGCGGCGGCCTAATTGGAAAACTGGCGTCGACGCCCAGTCAGGGGCGGCTCACCGGGGTGAACGCGGCCGTCAAACGGAACGGCGTGCGCATATCGAGCGCGCTGGGTGAGGTCAGGTTGAACGTCCGCAATGCGACCAACGGTCTTGCGCACGGATCCGAGGCTTCTGCGTCCGGAAAGCAAGCGAAGACGGTGTGGGGTGACTCACAGGCGAGTGCGAATTCCGCCGTGGTCGCCAGCCAGAATTCCGGCGCCAGCGGCGTGAGCTCCGCCACCAATGCCGCAACCTCGTCGGCAGCTCTTGCATCGACGGCAGCGGCGGCTTCCGCCGCCGTTTCCGTAGCAACCTCCGGAAACGGCAATGCCGCGACCGGAAACGGCAAGGGCAACGGAAACGGAAACGGAAACAATGGCAATAACGGCAATGGAAACAACGGGAACGGAAACGGGAATGGCAACGGCGGAACCGGAAACGGCAATGGCAAGGGAAATGCCAAGCACTAGCCGCGATCCATCCTGAGGGATTCGCCTTACGCCGATAGACCGATGCGTTGTTGGGGGATCAAAGTGAAGTACTGGCGGCCGCATATTCTTGTTGCTGGTGCGCTGGTTCTTGTTCTGGCCGTTGGTTGGCACGGTGCCCTGCGCAATGCGTTGCTCGAT
>Ga0213876_10001384_pt1 | contig 15141 bp, 13 predicted proteins | sample BarmaccomBMRX_R9_FD_160113 | JGI IMG/M metagenome (GOLD analysis project Ga0213876, IMG submission 160113) | Root-associated microbial communities from Barbacenia macrantha in rupestrian grasslands, the National Park of Serra do Cipo, Brazil - RX_R9 | ecosystem: Host-associated > Plants > Roots...
CCAACGGAATTGCCGTCATTGAAGCAAGTAAATTATAATGATATAAAATAACGGCTGGTATTATTGCAGCAGCAGTAATTCTTATCCCGGTAAACAGGTATTGGCTGAGAAAGATTTTCTTAAATGCCAGAGGGTAATTCATCGGTATGCAAACTTAACAAGAAGAAAGGGTGATGGGGAAGAGATAGTTAATGATTATGACAATAAAATTAAGTTTATTAATTTTGCGCCGCCATGGAAATAGAAATTTTAAAATCGAAGATTCACCGGGCTGTCATTACTGAAGCAAATCTTCAATATGTAGGCAGTTTAACGCTTGATGAAGATTTAATGGACGCTGCTAATATAATTGAGAACGAAAAAGTGCAGGTAGTAAATGTAAATAATGGATCAAGACTTGAAACTTATATTATAAAAGGAAAACGTGGTAGCGGTACTGTTTGTTTAAACGGTCCTGCTGCGAGACAAGGCGCTGTCGGAGATGTGGTGATAATTATTTCTTATGCAACGATGGATTTTGAAGCAGCCAAAACTTTTAAGCCCTGGCTTGTATTTCCTGCGGAAGGAAATAAATTATAAGATTTATACAGGCTTTACTTGTGCAATAACATGTATTAATTTTCTTTGCCTTTATGAAAGGCGCTCTGGTACGTTTGCATACAGCGGTTTTTGTTTGGGGTTTTACAGGAGTATTAGGCCGTGCTATTAGCTTGAATGAAGGCTGGCTGGTATGGTGGCGCATGTTTATTACTACAGTTAGTTTATGGATTTTGTTCTACTTTCTGAAATGCATTCGTAAGATCTCATTAAAAGATTTTTTTAAGATTGCCGCTATAGGCACCGTGCTTGCATTGCACTGGCTTACATTTTATGGAAGTATAAAATATGCAAATGTTTCTATTGCATTAACCTGTTTAAGTACAACAGGTTTGTTAAGCGCCATTATAGAACCTTTATTTTTTCGCCGCCATGTAAATATTTATGAACTTATTTTAGGCGTATTTGCTTTAGCGGGTATTGCATTGATCTATGCAACCAATCTTTCTTTTTCTGTTGGCATTTATGTTGGTTTGATATCAGCCGTTTTAACTGTACTTGTTTCTGTAATGAACAAAAAACTTATTTCAGGTTTTACTGCAGAAACCATTACATTATACCAATTAACAGGAGGTTTTTTAGGGTTAAGTGTGTTATTGCCCCTGTACAATTATTTATTTCCAACAACGCAAAAAATACCGCAACACTTTGATTGGTTATGGCTGGTAATTTTAGCCTGGTGCTGTACTATTCTTACATTTATTTTATATATCAACGCTTTGAAAAACGTAAGCGCTTTTACCGCAAATCTCACGCTTACTTTAGAACCTGTTTACGGTATCATACTCGCTTTTATTATTTATCATGAAAACAAAATATTAAGCAGCTATTTCTTTTTAGGCTTCGGGCTAATTTTAATTGCCGTATTTCTTCAAATGCTCAGATTGATAAAGGAACACCGAAAGTTACCTGTCAATCCGTTATAGTACTATGGCACTATAAACTCTGATTATAGTATTTAAACACTATATTTTTACATTATAGTGCTATAGTACTATAAATGCTGAATATAGTATTATAATACTATATTTGTAATAAAAGATTGACGTGGGTAAAATCGCAAATGCCGTTATAATTACTGGTGATATTATTGCTTCTTCCAAGCTTACGGCTATAAAAAGAAAGAAGCTTCAAAATAAAGTTGCCGTATTCATAAAGAAAATCACTACGAACTTGCCTGACTTTAAAGCCGAGCAATTTCGCGGCGACAGTCTTCAATGTGTGCTTACGAAAAATAAAACTGCCGGTTTGAGAACTGCTTTATCATTGTATTGTTTTTTGGCCGCCGATGATTTTAAAATAAGACAATCTGTAGGTTTTGGTGATATCAGCTTTAACGGAAACAATATTGTAACCTCAGATGGTACCGCATTTCGTGTGTCGGGCGAAAACATTGATGAGCTAAAAAAAAGAAATGAACTTATCAGCATAGCATTTGCTGACCTAACACTAAATGAAGAATGGAAGGTACATAGCGCTTCATTAAACTATTTGCTGGAGCGTTTAAGTAATGCGCAGGCTGAAGCTTTATATCTGCAGTTGCAGAATGCAAAACAAGAGGAGATTGCAAAAACGCTGCATATTTCGCAACCTTCAGTGCACCAGCGTTTACAGGCAGCAGGCTGGGTTGTTATAAACAGATTGATACAAAGATTTGAAAGCGTAACTGCAGTTTAATATATTTAACTATGCTAATGCTTTTTCAATGGATAACAGTGCATTTGTTTGCAGATTTTGTATTGCAATCAAAAAAAATGGTTCAACAAAAAAAAGAACGCAAAGCCGGTTCGTGGTTTTTGTATGTGCATTGTTTGCTGCATGCCGGATTGATATATTTAATCTTACCTGATAAATCTCTCTGGATTATTCCGGTAATAATTTTTATAACGCACTATTTTATCGACCTGTGGAAATTATATCAAAAAGAAAGTGCAATATCATTCATAGCCGATCAACTATTACACATAATTGTTTTAATTATTCTGTGGATGATATTTTATCAATCTACAGAATGGTTTTCTTTTAATTTATCGAACCTCTTAAATAACTATAGCTTTTGGCTGATAACAACCGCTTATCTTTTTACAATATTTCCATTAGCGTATATTCTTGGTTTTGCTACGCAACGCTGGCGAAAAGATATTCAATCAGATGTTGATCGCTCGGCAACAAGCTTAAGCGAGGCCGGAAAATGGATAGGAGTTTTTGAGCGTATTCTTGTGCTCACATTTGTTATCAATAATCATTTTGAAGGCATAGGCTTTTTAATAGCCGCAAAATCGGTTTTAAGATTTAATGATATTAAAGGTGATAACATGCGTAAAGAAGCAGAATATATTTTAATAGGAACTCTTATGAGTTTTGCTTCCTCCATAATTATTGGTATTTTAGTGAACCTTTTACTGAAATAATTACACCACGGTTACAACGTTGCAACTGCAACATCAATCATAAGAAAAATTAAAAAGAAAGCGATGAAAAAAATCTTACTTTTTAGCACTGTTATTTTTTTTGTTTTCGAAAATGTGCATTCACAATGCAATCTCTCGCCAACGATCGTTCCAAAAACGCTTATTTTTTGCCCAAATGCGACGGATACACTGGTTACAAAAGATGCTTATGATACTTACCAATGGTACAGAAACGGCATTCCTATCGCAGGCGCAACCAATAGGTATTTGATTTTGCATCAACAACAAGATGAAGGTTATTTTTATAAGGTTGTAGTTACAAAAGGCAATTGCAGGGATACCTCGAAGCATATTCTTGCCGATGGTTATGCTTTTCTGCCTCCCGATTTAATAGAAACAGGTGATATTGGCGTTTATGATCCAAGATTGGATGCATTGGTTGAATGCCCCCGGGATACCTTAATACTTACTTTGAGCTCTCCCTATACTGAAAAAATTCAATGGTATAATAACTATAAACCAATACCCGGCGCTAATCAACAAAGTTATTATGTTACATCAACCGGAAGTTATACAGTCTGCGGCTCTCCTGAAGTTTGTCCAAACTATAAGGCTTGCGAAACTTTGCCGTTAAATGCCTCATTCGAAAACCCTGTGGCAACAATTACTGAAAGTGGTGATACGCTGTTTGCTTCTGCCGCAAAAAAATATCAGTGGTATTTGTATGGCAATAAAATTCCGGGAGCAACAATGTATTATTATGTTCCTAAAGTAAAAGGCAATTATACGGTTGTAACAACAGATAAATACAAGTGCGCAGCCACATCCGATCCATATAATTTCAGGCCTGATAATAAAACTAACTTTTCAATTTCTCCAAATCCTGTAAAGAATGTTTTGCATGTGCACATCGCAAGCAAATTGGCTAAGCAAATTGTTGTAGCTGATTTGTATGGTAATCAAAAATTGAAAGCTTTAATAACCGGGATTGATCAAACCATTACACTGCAAAATTTAAATGCGGGTACTTATGTTGTGCAAATTGTAAATGCTGCAGGGCTGCGCATCGCTTCTTCAATCGTTATAAAACAATAGTATATCTATCAGCCCGTAGTAAAGTAACGGGCTTTAATACCGATGAAAAAAATTGCTTTTATTGTTGTGTTGCTGCCCGTTACAATTCTTATGTACGCACAAAATATTGCGGGCGAATATTACCTGCAAGGTGTAATGGAAACGGCAAGCGGTTTTCAGTTGAATGGCGATTCCACTTTTCAATTCTTTTTTTCATACGGCGCGTTAGACAGATATGGAGAAGGCAAATGGTCTTTGCAAAGTGATTCAATAGTTATTCTTAATAGTGAGAAACGCCCGCCTCTTGATTTTAAGTTGAAGAAACAAACAAGCGTTAAAGAAAACTTATTTACAATTAAAATTGATGATGCGAACAAAAACATTTTGCGCTATGTACAAGGTTACGTAAAAACAAAATCAAGTACTATTCCCTTCGAAATGAATGATGATGGAGAGACGAATGTAAAAGCTCAACAGGCAGATTCAATTGCTTTAATATTTACGCTTTGCCCGGACCGGTACTCGGTTTTTCCTGTTACAGGCAGTAACAACAATTTTGTATTTGCATTTGAGCCGTGGATTGCGAAGGTGTTTTTTGAAAATTTCATTTTAAAGTATACCAACAATACATTGCAAGGAAAACATCCTTTACTTGACGGAATAGAATACAACTATGAAAAAGAATAAGCTTCTCTTACAAAATTAATATTATGAATATTGGAAAGTGTTATCGGCATTAAACTTGATTAATTCATGTAAAAACGTTTATGTACCAGGATTATATTACCTCGAAAGACGAAGCAATTTGTCATTTGTTTTTGCACTGTTGTTTTAAAGATGGAAATTTTTCGCAGGAAGAAATTGATATTGTAGCATCGAAATTTGTTGACTTGCAAATGCACCGGGATCTGAATTTTAAAGAAGAACTGGTGCATTACAAATCTTATAAGCTTGCAATTGAAAACGAAGACGAATACCTGCAATATCTTATTAAACTTATAACCCCGGTTCAGGATCTTGCTTTATATTCATATTGCATTGAATTATGTTTAAGCGATCAGCAATTATCTCTTGAAGAAGAATCTTTGTTGCAAAAAATTGCAACATTACTTGATATTAACGATCAAAAACCTGTGATAGATACATTGTTTACACAACGTAAAGCTGTAGAAATAGAAAAGATTTTTTAAGAGGAAGCCGCTGCTGCATGTTGCCGCTTAAACAAAGCTTTTGAAACTTTTAATTTTGGCGCAGTCCAATAAAGCACAATTCCACCAATGATTAAACAAAGCGAAATAATTTCCGCCTGTGTTGGATTCAATCCTAAAAAATGATATTGTGTATTAACACGAATATGTTCAACTAAAAATCTTTCAATTCCATTCATAATCAAATAAACCGCAAACATTCTGCCCGGAGTTACGATTTTTTTCCTGATTGACCATAATATGCCAAACAATAAAAGACAAGTAACAATCTCATAAATTGGAGTTGGAAAAACAGGTAATGGCAAATGGTTGCAATACTTATCCCACGTGCAACCAAATAAAGGAATGCCTTCGTTATTTACATTATGCGGATACGTATAAGCAAATAACCAATCAGGTAAACCTAAAAATGGTTTTACAGCAGCATGCTGCACTTTATCTAGCGAACCAAACTGGCCCAGGTAATAAGATGTATTTTCTCCTAATGTTCTATAAAATGCATTGTTTGTGTTTGCTAACTGAACAGTGCCATCAGCATTACTAACAAAAGCGCTGTTAATAATTCCCCAATCGCCATCGCCGGCTACCTGGCAACCCATTCTTCCCCAGCCATAGGCAAACATTAAACCCGGGGCACAGGCATCTGCAACATTTATAAAACTTATTTTATTCTTTTTGAAATAATACAACAGCGCAAGTGAGGCAACTATTAAACCACCGTAAAAAGTTAAACCGCTTGGGGAAAATAAGTTGCCGATCGGATCTTGTATAAAACGGTTCCAGTTTTCCAGGTTATCAAAAATTTTTGCGCCGGCAAAGCCTGCAATAGCAGCAATTATCGTCATGTCACCAACACGGTCGCTTGGCCAAATTCTTATGGTTCTTTTTTCAGGCTTACCCAGTTTTGATTTATTTTTTTCCCACCATTTTAATCCTGCAAAAAATAATCCTACAAGGGCACCTGCGGCCAAACTACCAGCTACAGAAAATATAAATTCCTGCGGATCATTCATTGCTCCTTTAACAATGAATAACCCTAATATTTTATAACCCAGTAAAAACCCAAGAAAGAAATTGATAAGCAGTTCCGCTATGCTCGCTGATTGTCCAACTTCAATCGTAATTTCTTTATAAGTAAAGTAGCCGGCAGCCTGTTTACGTTTTAATTCTTTTACCAATAACCATGCACATACCAAAAATGAGATAGCTACGCAAAAACCAAAAGTGTTAACAATTTTTAAAGCAGGCAGATTCCATCCAAACGCATCTCTTAACAAATAATATAAATTGGGATACATGCTTTTATTTTAAAACGTGCAATGATACTAAAGAAATATATAACAGCGATTACATAAAAAAAGAACGGCTCGTAAAGCCAATGTGTCATCAGTTGGTAATATAAAAGTAATTAATGTCAGCCATTGTTTTGTGCGACTGAATTTTTTTCATAAAAATTGCGGTGGTATATGCTTTGTTCAGCTAATGCCAAACATTCAATAATTAAAAAAATTAAATACTATGACAACTTTAGCTAAGCGCAATTACAGAACATTCGACAACTTGTTCGATGAATTGTTCACTAATTTACCATCAGCCTGGGGTAAAGAAAATGGCTGGAATGTACCGCCGGTAAACATTCATGAAAACAGTGAAGGTTTTCATCTTGAATTAGTAGCTCCCGGTTTAAAGAAAGAAGATTTTAAAGTAAATCTTGACAAAGGTTTACTTACAATTGGCTATGAAAAGAAAAGCGAAACTGAAAGCAATAACAACGACTACAAAACGCATCGCCGTGAATTTAATTTCACAAGCTTTAAACGCAGTTTTCGCGTAGATGATGTAATTAATATTGAAGCCATCCAGGCAAAATATGAAGATGGCGTGTTGAAGCTTTATCTTCCTAAAAAAGAAGAAATAAAAGCTTTGCCAAAAGAAATTAGCATACAATAAGTTTTTTTTTCGTAGCAGTTGGTTTTGGTTAAAACCTCGTGTGTTTACACGGGGTTTTTTTATTGCCGCTTATATAAAAATCGTAAACAGCTTTTATAAGTTGTAATTATCTTCAGCGCTTACAAAATTTTTGCACATGAACCGTTTATTACTTTGTTTAATAGCAATTGCATTTTATTCTGCATTGAATGCCCAGGATTTATTTATACCAAGAGATGTACAACTCGCATATAAAAAAGGTACAAGAAGCATGGATGGAATGCCAGGTAAAAATTACTGGCAAAATACTGCACGCTATAATATTACAATAACTGTTGCGCCACCATCAGCAGCTGTTAAAGGCAGCGAAACGATCAGCTACGTGAACAACAGTCCTGACACAATAAAAAATCCTTCTATCAAGCTTTTCGTTAACATACATAAACCAGGAGCTGCAAGAGATGGATCTGTACAGGAAGATTACTTAACATCTGGTGTGCATATGGATGCAATTACTGTTGATGGCCAAAACATCGATACAACTGCCGCATCAAATGCATTTACCAATTACAGGTTGCCACTTCCAAAGCCATTAATGCCGCATGATTCTGTGCAGTTACATTTTGAATGGCATTATGATGTTTCAAAACAAAGCGGGAGAGAAGGTATGATCGATTCGACTTCTTATTTCATCGCATATTTCTATCCGCGTGTTGCAGTATTTGATGATTATAATGGTTGGGACAGAATGCCTTTTGTTGACAGCCATGAATTCTACAGCGATTTTAATGATTACGTTGTTACGGTAAATGTTCCGAAAAATTACATTGTTGTTGGAACGGGAACATTGCAACAACCTGAAAAATTATTGCAGCCTGAAATATTAAAAAGATACAACCAGGCTTTTACATCAGATGCTACAATCAATATAGTTACAGCAAAAGATCTGGCTGCAAAAAATGTTACCACACAAAATGAAATGAATAGCTGGCAATTTATTGCTAACGATATTCCTGATATGGCATTTGGAATAAGCGATCATTTTAACTGGGATGGTTGCAGTGTTGTTGTTGATGATAAGACGAAAAGAAGAGCCGGCGCTTTTGCCTGTTATAATGATACTGCTGCGGATTATCATTTTGTTGCGCAGTATGCAAAACATTCTTTGGAATGGTTATCGCATAACTGGCCCGGTGTTCCATATCCCTATGAAAAAACAACAGTGTTCCAGGGTTATGCAGATATGGAATATCCCATGATGGTGAATGATGAAGCTTTTGCAGATACAAACTTTGCACGCTTTGTTGCGGAGCATGAAATAGCGCATACATACATGCCTTTTTACATGGGCATAAATGAAACGCGTTATGGTTTTATGGATGAAGGTTGGGCTACAACATTTGAATATTTAATTGGTTCTGCAGATGTGGGAGTGGAAAGTGCTACTAATTTGTATAAGCAGTTTAGAATTCAGGATCAGACGTATAATCTTTCATCAGATCAGCAAATGCCAATTGTAATGCCTGGTGATGCATTAACCGGAGATGGTTTTGGAAACAATGAATACGGAAAAGCATCGATAGGTTATTTGGCAATGAAAGATATGTTGGGTGATGAGATGTTTAAAAAATGTTTGCTTGCTTACATGGACAGATGGCATGGCAAACATCCGATTCCATGGGATTTCTTTAATACGTTCAATAACGTTTCAGGTAAAAATTTGAATTGGTTTTGGAACAACTGGTTCTTCAGTACACATTATATTGATCTTGCTTTAACTGATGTAAAATCTAAAGGAAATAATTATTCTCTCACTATAAACAACATTGGCGGCATGTGTGCACCGGTTGATGTGATTGCAACCTATGATGATGGAAGCACAGAAAAGTTTCATCAAACACCTGCAATGTGGATGAATGATCAAACACAAACTACGGTGAACATTAACGCAAAAAAATCTGTAAAAAGTTTTATGCTTGAGGGCGGCATTTGGATGGATGCAGATGAAAGTAATAATAGCTGGAGTAAATAAGTGATCTTAATAAGAGTTAACTTTCATAAAACAATAAGTTATGTAACAAATAAAAAGGCCGCTCTTTTTTTGAACGACCTTTATATAAATTGATATTTTAGAATAAAGTAAATTCTACTCGCCTGTTCTTTGCTCTGCCTGCTGCTGTTTTATTTGAAGCGATTGGTTGTGTTTCGCCATAACCGGTTGCTTCAATGCGTGAAGGATTTGCACCCTTTGATACGAGATAATCTTTTACCGCTTCTGCACGATCTTTTGATAATTTCATATTTGCATCATTAGAACCAACATCATCTGTATGACCTGCCAATTTCAAGCTGAAATTTTTATTGATGAGTATTTGCGCAACCCTGTCAAGGCTTGGATATGATGAAGCTTTAATTGTTGATTTCCCAAATTCAAATTGCAAATTTCTTATTGCTTCGTTTACAACACGCTTGTCTTCTTCAGTAATTACTACTGTTTGCTGAGGTGGCGGCGGCGGTTGCAATTTTGGTAATGGGCAGCCTGAACCATCAACCTTTACACTGTCAGGCGTGTTTGGACATTTATCCAAATAATCGGGAACGCCATCATTGTCAGAGTCTTTTTTCATATCAGCGATCTGGTTTTTCAACGCATCAATTTCTCCTGCATTTTGATTTGCTGTTGCGGTAACAGAAGCTCTCAACGCTTCATTTTCATCCATCAAATCTCTTTTAAAATCAGCAACAGGATTATCCATCATTAACTGACGTTTGCCACCAAATGCAAATTCAAGGCCTGCAAATGCGTAAGTGAATTTGTCTTTGTGATAACCACCAGAATTATATCCATCGAAATTATCGCCGTCAACAAAATTCATTCTAAAACCAAGGTCAAGGTTCATGTCTTGCGAAAGATTAACTTTTAATCCGCTGCCAACCGGAACAAAAAATTCATGAATACTCTTATCGCCAGGTTTATATTGAATTTCACTATTATCGTTCGTGTATAAAAGAGGCTTGTAACCAGCGATTCCACCACCAACAGATACATAAGGGATAACTTTGGTTTTATCACTTAACCAGTTGATGTTGCCAAATGTTATAACACCACTAATGCTTCCGGACCAGTTAAGATTTGTTTTGAAAGATTTGTAAGGATTAGTTGTTGGTGAACCATCGCCTAAAGCATCACTATTATTTCCTTCAACATTTCCTCTTAAAAAATCTGCTTGTACTGCGAGGTAATGCGTAAACTGATTTTTTATGTAGGCGCCATAACCAATATCCCATTGCGGATGTGTAAAATTATTACTGCCACCAATAGGCACTGACGGAGTTAATCCGCCAACATTAACACCGATAGAAAAAGTACTAAAACTTTTTACGGGTTTCATTGTGGTTGTGTCTTGCGAAAATGCAGGTAATATAAAACCTGCAAGCAACAATGACAACAGACTCTGCTTCACTAATTTCTTTTGCATGTAATTTTTGTTTTGATAACTTATTTCTCATGCTGTTTGCAAAGCCGATGCCACGTTTACGAGGGTTTTATTGTTTACATGCGAAGTAGGGTCTGAATTAACAGAGAACAGAAGCAGAATTTAATTTTTGTTGAAAAGTCACAACAACTTCTACAATATGTTATTGTTTAATCTGATTGCTGGTTTTTCAACGTTGCATTTTTTCTTCCACATCACTAAAATTTATTGTGGGTTGCAGGTTTTGAAATTCTGGTTGTTGCAGCATTCGGGTTGTATCATTAAAACCCTTTTCAGCAGCTTTGATCAAATCATCTTTAGCAGCGCTTGCATTATTATTTCTTGCATCAAGTATTGCAGAAAAATACCACGCTTCGCTGTTGGTTGAGTCAGCCATTTTATACAATGTAACAAAATAGGCCGCTTCTTTGTTTTGGTTATTATTAATGAACTGGTTGCTGATTGAATAAAATGCCAGCGATAAATACGCAAGTAATCGTTGATACATCGAAGCTTCAGGTGTTAATGCTTTTGATTTTATTTTAAGATCGTTTATTGTTGCAGTCCAATATTTCATATCGCCTTGCTGAAACTGCGCATTGTATTCTTCTTTCTTATTTTGTTCGGTAAGAAATAATTGTTGTTGCTGCTGCAGTTGATTTTTATAAGCCGGTTCTTTTTTTATTTCATCATCTTTTTGTTTAAACCAACTTGCATCTGCGATCCCATTCAGCATATTAATAGATAAAATGCATTCGTTTGATGCTTGTATATAATCATTGCCTTTTATTGCTGCATCAATTCTTTTTTTACTGTTATTAATAAATGCATTTATCATCAAACCAGTCTTTTGAATGGCGTTGTTGCGCATAGCATCAAACTCTAAACCTGCAAATGCAATATCCATTATATTAATCGGCGACCATTCATGTTTACCATTAAAAAAGATTATGCGGTGTTTTGTTTGTGTATTATCAAGAGCATTGTTTATCGCAACAAGATCAGTCATATTCATATCGCCTTTGCCGGCAATTGCCGTAAAACTAAAACTAAAATTTCCCGGTTGTGTTTCATCAGGCAAACCGGCTCCTCCTGCAATAACCGCTTTAATATTGTTATCGTGTAACGCAATATAACTTGCCACTTTTGCGCCGCCAGAAAAACCGCATGTATAAATTTTATTTCTGTCAAATTGCAATCTTGATTGCGTATCATTGAATAAACTTTGCCAGATATGTTCAGTAGTTTGCCAGTCGTTGCCGTTTTTTGAATTATTGCTCCCAATCAAAATATAATTGTATTTATCCGCTAAAGTCTTGTATTTTTTTAAAGGCAGTGCACCATCAGCATGCGGATCAAAGAAATAAATAACTGCATTCGATTTATTATTTGAAGGAATATATAAAGCGTATGATTGTGTTGCGTCTGTTTTGCAAATTACATGTTCAATGATTTTTTGAATTGGAAACGAATCAGGAATGGACACTGCGGTTGCGATATTTGTTGTATCGGTTTGAATTAATATTTCTTCGCTTGATGTTTGTTTGCCTGCGCATGCAACAAAAGAAAAACATATCAGGTTCAACAAAACAATTTTTATTGGCTTCATCAAAAATGTTTAAAATAAATCATCAATTTATAAGCATTAAATAAAGGCTCTTGTTCCATAAGCATTATAAGCTTCGCGAAATTCCTTTGGCGTGCAACCTTTTTTCTTTCTGAAAATCCTGTTGAAGTTCGAGATATTATTAAAGCCGCACTTATAACCCACTTCAGTAATATTATGCGTTGTATCAATCAGCATGCGGCTTGCCTGGCCCAATCTTATTTCATTCACTGTATCAATAAAAGTTCTTCCCGTTCTTGATTTAAAAAACCTGCTGAAAGAAATATCTGTCATTGATGCAATTCGTGCAGCTTCAGAAAGACTTATATTTTTTGAAAAATTAAGGTTAATATATTCCATCACTTTTTCTACACGCCTGCTGCCGTAAGAATAAGTTTCAAAGTTGCTGAACGAACCATCAGATAAAATGCGCATGTTGCGTGAAGTTGAAAGATCGTGCAGCAAAGACATTAATTCCAATACTGAATCGAAGCCGTGTTTTTTTGTTAATGCAGTTAATCTCGGAACTATTGCCACAATAGTTCCCTTCGAAAACAAAACACCCCGCCGAGATTTTTCGAGCATGTTTTTAATAAAATGCATTTGATTGCGGCTCAAAAATTTTTCATCAAAAAGATCACGGTGAAATTGAATGGTAATTTCTTCTATTTCTTTGCTTTTACATTTATGGTTAAACCACCCATGTTGAAGATTTGGCCCAACCAAAACCAATTCAAGATCATCAATCGCTTCTATATGATCGCCAATTATACGCTGCGCATTCTTTGCATTCTGAATAAAATTCAATTCAAACTCTTCATGATAATGCAATGGAAAATCAAATCTTTCTTTCGTGCGCGAAAAAATGGTAAAACAATCATTTTTTGTAAGTGGAATTATTTCTCTCAGCAGTTCAGCAGGCATCAAGCTATCGATTTTAAAATTTTGAAGTTATTTAATTTCAAAAAAGAGATAAAAAAGTATCAGTATAATCTCTCAAAAAAATTGTCTTACCTATTTAGCCAATATTATTTTTTATCGTGTACCTAAATATAAAAATATAAAAAACAGATAAAAAAGTATTGTTGCAGGATATAATTTTATAAATATTTTTGTCAAAACAACTTGTTGTATGATCAAACTACTGAGGCCAGGACTTACCTGCGTGTTTTTATTGCTATTGTTTCAAATTTCTTTTGCGCAAACCAGAACTGTTACAGGTGTTGTAAGTGATGACAAAGGAAACATGTTGCAAGGCGCAACTGTTACAGTAAAAAATTCTAAAACTGCAACTGTAACAGATGCCGGTGGAAAGTTTACTTTATCTGTTCCTGGTAATACACAAACTGTTGTTGTAAGTTATGTTGGCATGACTTCACAAGAAGTTTCCATTGAAGGTCAATCAACAATTGTGGTAACGTTACAATCAACCGGCTCACAATTGAACGACGTGGTTGTAATTGGTTATGGAACTGTTCGTCGTGCCAATGTTACTTCAGCCATTTCATCTGTTAGCGAAAAAGATTTAAAAAATCTTCCCCAGGCTGGCCTTGATCAGATGTTGCAAGGCAAAGTTCCCGGTGTAACTGTTACAACAAACAGCGGACAACCCGGCGGCGGCGTTTCAGTATTGATAAGAGGTATTACCACTGTAAATGGCAACGAGCCTTTATATGTTATTGATGGTATCCCCATGCGTACAAACACAACTGGTGGTGGCAGCGATTATCTCGGCGGTGTAAACGGTCAAACACAACAAAGCCTTTTAGCTACTTTAAACCCTAATGATATTCTTTCAGTAGATATTTTAAAAGATGCATCTGCCCAGGCTATTTATGGTGCTGATGGTGGTAATGGGGTAATTCTCATTACTACAAAACATGGTTCTGCAGGTGGCAAGTTGGAATATGATGTTTATTACGGACAACAAAAAATTCAAAACAAGTTGCCTGTAATGAATCTTCAGCAATATGCCCAATATTTCAATTCTGTTTTAAATGATCCTGAATCGGGTGTACAGGATACTATCGGTGAGTTTAAAAAGCCTGAATTATTAGGCCCGGGAACTGATTGGCAGGATGCTGTTTTTCAAACAGGAAATGTTCAGAATCACCAGTTATCTTTTTCAGGCGGCCAGGGAAAAAGTACTTATTATTTTTCCGGGAACTATTTTGATCAAACAGGTATTCTTATTAACACCGGCTTTAAAAGATATGCTTTGCGCATGAGTGTTGATCAGCAAATTAAAAGCTGGTTAAAAGCAGGAGTAAGTGCAAATCTCTCTTCAACAGATCAATCTCTTGCTGTTACTGATGGCCAACAATCTGTGATAAGTCTTGTATTATATAATAGTCCTGCAACCCCGGTAAAAAATTTAAATGGTGATTATCTTAATACTATTCCTGTACAAAATGTTGCTTTTGGAAATTCAACAAATCCGGTAGCGTTGGCTGAATTGCGTGATATACATGTTAAGCAATCAAAAGCTTTTGGATATGTTTATGCTGAAGCGCAGATAACAAAGGATCTGAATTTTAGAAGCCAGTTCAACTACGATTTCCAGTTCAATAATAATACAGCTTTTCAACCTTATGTCGTCAATCCTGATGGTACAATAATTTTATCTCCCAGTAAATACCGGGTTGATAAAGCCAATAGTTTATACTACGATATTCAAAACTATCTAACGTATAACCGTTCATTTAATAAGCATGCCTTAAATGTAGTGGCAGGACAAGAAGCATGGTTAAGTCATTATGAAAATTCCCAGGTTTCTGTAACAGGGCTTACACAAAACATTGAATCGCTTAATGCCGGCACACCAGATCCTGCATCACCTA
>Ga0213876_10001385_pt1 | contig 15139 bp, 15 predicted proteins | sample BarmaccomBMRX_R9_FD_160113 | JGI IMG/M metagenome (GOLD analysis project Ga0213876, IMG submission 160113) | Root-associated microbial communities from Barbacenia macrantha in rupestrian grasslands, the National Park of Serra do Cipo, Brazil - RX_R9 | ecosystem: Host-associated > Plants > Roots...
GTGGGGAGGTCCGACGTCAGAAGCAGCAGGAGAGGTCTGTGTACGTCAGGACGTTGCTGTGCGGCACCTGTTCCTGTTGAAAACGCAGACAGCCCGCCCACCAATCACGAATCACCAATCACTTTTGGCTTCTCTCCTCTCCCCCTCTCCCGCCGTTGACGTCGTAGGGACTTACCGTTTAAGTTAGGACATAGCCATGATTACGGTCACTCAAGCAGCTATTCGGCACCTCCAAGAGCTGGTCTCGGAAGATCCGAGCTACAGTGACAAGGGGTTACGCATCTTTGTCGAAGATGGAGGCTGTGCCGGTCAGCAATACGGCATGCAGTTTGATTACCCCAAAGCGGATGACCATCGGATCGAAAGCAACGGAGTATCTGTACTCATCGACCCGAAGAGCGCCGCGTACTTGCATGGATCAACCGTGGACTTTACGGATGGGTTGACCGGCTCAGGTTTTAAAATCGATAATCCTAACGTTGTCCGCAGTTGTGGTTGTGGAAGTTCATTCGAAGTCTCCGGGGAGAAACGCTGATTTTCTATACCGTCCCAGAATCAGCTAACTACCAATGAAAGCAGTAGAGCTCGGGCGCTCACGAGGACGTCTGCCCCCACCTGAGGGCTCGGACGGTCTTTTCGGTTGGACGGTAGTCATCCTGCTGCTTTGCGGTGTAGCCGTTGTTTGCTGGATCGGAACTTTCTACGTCTTCGATCACCCGGAACAACCCTTCAACTACCAGCTACTGGCTAAGCTCAACAAGGTGGTGCCGCCGAAACGCTTCGAATTAACGGCTGCTCCAGCCGGAGAATTCCTGGGATCCGACAAACTGCTGGAGCGTTACGGAGCAATGACTGCCACTGGTCTCCAAGAAGAAAGCAATAACCTGATTCGATCGTTCCTGCGCAACTATGACCACCAAGTAGGCAAAGTTCCGTATATAACCGGAAAATACACGGTTCTGGATGCCTTCCCGATGAGCGAAAATCAATACTTCGGCAGCGGGGTAGTGGCGTTGGCGCAATCAAACGACGTCCCCACGATTTACGTGGAAGCGGTCTTCCCGGGACCAAAAGAACAGCTAGCCAGCATGCAGCGGGTGTTGGTCACCGGGCTAGGGTTGGAATTGCGACGGTCGTTTGACCTGACCGCTATCGTTCATATCACGAACCTAGGCGGCGGACGTCTGCTATTCACCTGTATGCCGTTGCTTTACTCTTCCTACGGCCAGAGTGGGAGCAGCTTCCAGCTTGAACCTCCTGCGGCCCTTTACGTAAAGGCCGGATTACCCTTAGTGAGCAACAACCAGTTTGAAGCGGCCGAAACCAGGTTTGCCCAATATCGGCGAGCTGCCGGCTCGCAGGTGGCATCGACGAACACTCCTTCCAATAAAGTTTCACCGAGTAACGCTTCTCCTAGCGCCTCGGTCTCTAACAATCCTACTTTGGTGGCCGCCTTGCGCGCTGCACCGGTGTCAACTCCGACGCCCGCTCTGTTGGCGAAGCAGCCTCACGCCAGCCCTACCCCGAAACAACTGGTCGTAGCCGCAACACCGGCGAATCGTCCTACCGCTACACCGACTCCGACTGCCCCGGCGGTTGCTGAAACCACTCCTCAACCCTTTTTGGCCGCTTCAGCCAGTCCCGGAGCGGGTAACCGAATTGGAAGCTGGCAACTTTTTAAACCTGGTTTGATGCCAAGAGGCCGATTGTTCGATGTAAGCCAAACTGCTGAGCTGGCCGACAAAGGAATCGGCACAGAGCCGATCTACCTCAAAGGCGAGTTCACGGTTACTGCGGCCCGAGAGAATCGCGCCGTCCTACGGCCGAAATCCGAGTCAAACAACGCGCCGGGTGCGAGCATCCGAATTATCGTAGAGTTTCCGAAAGGTGGCAATGTTCCTAAGGAAGGAGATCCGGTCGCCAGATTGAACGATCGTCCCTTCCAGATCGAGGATGTTCGAAAAGGCGCCGACGGCCAGGTGAATATCTACGTCCGAGAAATCACCGTAGAATAGGAGCCAGATCCTATTCTTAGTAAACGTCCCTCTTATAACGCTTCTCTTTTCGCAAGGCCTCGATGTACTCGGCGGCTTGTTCGGGAGTTTTGCCCCCATGTTTTTCGACGATTTGGTGCAAAGCTACATCCACGTCTTTTGCCATCCGGGCGGCGTCGCCGCAGACGAAGAAGTGGGCGCCAGATTCCAGCCAATCGAAGATCTCCTTGCTGTTTTCGAGGATTCGATGTTGGACGTAGATTTTGTTCGGTTGGTCTCGGGAAAAAGCGGTGTCAAACCTCGTTAAAACACCCTCCTTCTGTAGCCCTTCAAGCTGTTCCTTATAAAAGAAGTCGCAGTTGTGACGCTGTTCGCCAAAGAAGAGCCAGTTCTTCCCTGATGCGCCTAGTGCCTTTCGTTCCTCGAGATACGCTCGAAAGGGAGCTAATCCGGTGCCGGGTCCGATCATAATGATCGGTGTCGAAGGATCCTCCGGAAGACGAAATCCTTTGGCGATGTGCACGAACATCGGCACTTCTGCTCCGACCGCGACACGATCCGCCAGATAAGTGGTCGCGACACCCTCACGCTTCCGGCCATGGCTCTCATAACGAACCGACGCAACCATCAAGTGCACCTCTTCCGGGTGAGCCTTCAGGCTGGAGGCGATTGAATACAGCCGCGGCTGAAGCTTTCGCAGGGTGCGCACGAATTCTTCGACAGTTAAACGAAGGGAAGGGTTATCCAGAAGAAAATCGACGATTTCCAGTCCCCAAAGATAATTATCCAGGTCCCGTTTTCGTTCCGGATCCAGCAATTCCTTTAGCTCCGCTCTCGTTGCCGAGCGTTCAGCGATCAACTCGAGGAATTGTTTCGAAGGTTGCGTGATCTGAAAGTAGTGAAGCAGACCTTCGCGTAGCGTGAAGGTCTCGCCCTCTTTAGTAGTCACACTTTCGCCGCCAGAAAAATGGAGAGCCTCCAAAAGGTCTTCTACCAGCTTGGGATTGTTTTTCGCGAAGACCCCCATGGAATCTCCCGGCTCATATTGCATTCCGGACCCCGCTAACGAGAACTCGTAATGCCGCGTCTCTTTCTCCGAACCTGAGAGTGTCAATGTCTGGCTTACCACAAGTTTGGCAGGAAAAGGGTTCTTTCGAGAGTAAGGCGGCGCCTGCGGAGTTGTTGACATAAACCGACAACAGTATTGGAGGAGTTCCCGGAGTTCAAGGGGCGTATAGGCGTGTCGGCGTACGGGCGTTTCGGCGTCTGGGCGCGTATGCTCCCTCCCGCGCTGAACGCCGCTTAACGGGCGTGGGATTGATAATCCAGCGGTCTGCTTGATCGATCATCTTTACGACCTGCGAAATTATCTTGTCACACCGCCGACACGCCCTACCCCACCGTCTTCACTAACGGCCCCAACAGATCCTCGATGCCGACCACGCCGATCGGGTGGTCCTCACCGTCGACCACCAGTGCGAGCGTCTGCGGAAACGCTGCTCTCAACCGGTGTAATGCCAGCGACGCGGGCTCATCTTCGCGCACGACTAACATGCGGTGCAGATAAGCGTCGGCATTCTCACCGGGCTTTTTGTCCAGGATTACATCGAACGCGTTGATTAAACCAACGATCTCGCCTCGGTCGTTCGCCAGAGGCAAAGAGTCGAAACGAGTCTGTAAGAAGGTCTTGATCACCTCCTCCACCGGCGTCCCAATTCTTAACGTCACTACCCGGTCACGTTTAATCATCACGTCCTTGACCCGCACGGCACGAAAATCGACCACGTTGTGGATCATCTGACGTTCGATGCTGCTCAATATCCCCATTTTTTCGATCGACTTCGTCACCGACTTCAGGTCTTCTCGCGCCACGAAAACTTCCTGTGGCCGCTTCAGCCGGAAAATGTGAACTGCGCACCATGAGCCGGCGGCCATCAACGGGGTCAACACCAAAGAAGCTATCTCCAGGAGCACGGCAATAGAGGCAAGAGCCTGGTACGGAAAGCGCCGGAAAAACGACTTCGGCAACATCTCGGTCACAATCAAAAAGATCGGAAAAGCGACTAGAATGGTGCAGAGATATCCCCACCCTTTAAACTCGTGCACGAACCAGGAAGTCAGGATCAGGACCGCAATGATATTTGCGAGACCGGTAACGCAGAGGACGGTGATAAATAGGCGGGACGGTTCCTCTACCAGGCGCCAGAGGCGGACTGCGTGTGCATCCCCGCTCCGCGATAATTGCCTCAACCGCAACCGATTAAGCGACAGCAAACCCGCTTCGGTCCCCGAAAAGACAAATGAAACTGCCAGGCAAACGATGAATAAAAGCCAGGTCATGCCGCCTGCGCAGCCTCCTTTTTCTCCAGACGCCGCAGTTTCACTTCGACCACTCGCCGGCGAGTACTTTCGCGAACTTCCAGGTCCAATGGCGGCACTTGCACCTTCTCTCCGGAACGCGGCACATACCCGAGGCGATTGAAAATCAGACCGTTGAGGGTGTCGAATTCTTCGGTGTCAAAATCAAGATGCAGCGCTTCCTCGAGGTCTTCCAAACGAACGCTGCCGCACGCTAACCAAGCGCCATCGCCTAACTCCTCAAGATAGAGTTCTTCATCTCCTCGCGGCGCCACATCAGCCAGGATCTCGTCCAGAATATCGCTCATGGTGACGACCCCTTCCGTGCCGCCGAATTCGTCGATCACGATCGCCAATCTTTGGGGATGCTTTAAGAATGCGCGCAATAGATCCAAAGCGCGCATGGTCTCCGGCACAAACGACGGGACATCGACCTTCTCCGCATAATGTTCGGACGGATCGGCTAGAAAAGCTTTGACATCCAAGATGCCTAAAATTTCGTCAGGGCTATCGCCAAAAACCGGCACCCGATCACGGCGTTTGATTCGGAGTTGCTGGATGACCTCTTCATTCGTCATTGAATCGCTGATAAAAAAAGCATCAACCCGAGGCGTCATACAATCTTTGACGGACTTGTTTCCCAGTTTGATGATCGCCTCGATCATCTCTTGCTCGTCCGCCCGAAGCTGGCCCTGTTCGGCACTCAATTCTACGAGGGCAATGAGTTCCTCATCATTGAATTGCTCGGCTCTTTCAAGCTTCGTCGGCAGGAAAAAACTGGCAATGACTTCAGATGCTCGTTGGGTAAGTCGAGACAGGGGGCCGAAGACCGGCAGCAAAAATCGCAAGAGCATGATCGCTTGCCGCGCGAATCGAAATGGGTCACGCAACGCCAACATCTTCGGCACTAGGTCGCAGGCGACGACGATCAGCGTAAACAGGAACAACGTCTTGACCCAGTAAGGGACTGGAATCGTAATCGACGTGACGATCGCAACGGTGAGAACGATCAGTAAAATATTTACTATGGTGTCTACCAGCAGGATTACGCTAAGCACCTCTCTGGGGTTCTTCATCAGGCGCTCGAATTGCTCGACTCGTTTCGGATCCTCCTTCCGCCAACGATGCAATCGCCATTCCCGGATCGAGAAAAGCGCCGTCTCGATTCCCGAGATAAAAGCCGACAAAACCGCCAGTATTATGAGACCGGCAACTGCGACTAGGGCTAGGTCCAATGGCATAAGTCCTTCAGCCTGCATTGCTCATACAGCAGCTGTCGGGCCTCTGAATCTACCAGCTGATTTTTGCATTTTGCAGGCTAGAGGCATCTGTCGCATTGTCTGTTTGCTTAGTCAGGATACCAAGAAAAATTCCGCACTCTTGAAATTTCCGATCAAACTCTCTTTAAATAAACCGTGAAGTTCCTATTCAAAGGGACATTAAGCCGGCGAACCCGCGCTGCTGTCCGCTCACTCCGGCGCCAGCAGAAGGGTTGACGATACGCTTTCAGCTGTGGTTCTGCTGGGTTAGGATCAGAGGTCACGCATGAAGAAAGGAGATCGGATTGAAGCCTTGGCCCGCGAACTCGCCATCGGGGATGAAGATGATGTTTATTTCCGAGGCTATTTCTTGCTTTTTAATCGGCAGGAATACTACCAAGCGCACGATTTATTGGAACACATCTGGCTCCAAACTGAGGGGCCAGAAGCCGCTTTTTACAAAGGGCTCATTCAACTAGCGGGAGCATTCGTGCACTTACAGAAACAGTTTCACCGACCTTTGCATCCCACCGACGGTCGCCGGCTACATCCGGCCTGGCGACTCTTCAAACTGGCCAAAAAAAACCTGAAGCTGTTCCCTTCGGAGTACCTCGGCCTAAAGGTCGATCAAATCCTTGGCCTCTGCGATTCGCAAATCGGGGCTCTGGAACACGCCCATTTCAAAACCAACCCATGGAACCCAAGCAATGCTCCAAAACTGGCAGCCCCGACTTAGCAACCTTCGCGCCAAAATGACTACTCGAAGGAGTCCAAGTGGAGGTGGTAGGGCGAGGCTCCCGAAAGAGCTAACGGTGGCCGCAACGCGAGATCGCGTTTCGACGCTATATAGCACGAAACACCCAAAAGCTGCCGATGTGTCCGACGTAGCCGTGTTCGATCATCAAACTGTCAAAGCTGGAAAACTGGCGAAGTCGGAGTCGGGGGATGCGCAACCCAAGGCTCGGCCGCTCTGCGATGATGCTCGCGATAGACCGAACCGTCATTTTGCCTTGCGACCCTTTTTCGGTCTTTCTGAAGCCTCGCCCTACCATGCGCCCTTGAACTCCTCGAACTCCTCCATAAACTGAGCGCGATTTCCACCATGGTAGCACTCGTTCGGACTTCTATTCTGTTGGTTGCAGCCTTATTGCCCATTGGGGTGAAGGCGCAGTTGGCGGCCGCCTACGTTCTCGCGGATCATACCAGCGGTTACATTCTTGAATCATATAAAGGCGATCAGAAACGCCAGATCGCTAGCCTCACCAAGATCGCGACCGCCAAAGTAGTTTTGGATTGGGCAGCGAGCACCGGGACCGATCTAAGCCAACTGATTTCCGTTCCGCCCCAGGCAATTCGCCCATATGGCACTAATCCGATCGGGCTTCAGCCCGACGATCAGATGAGCTATCGCGATCTCATTTACTCCGCGATGATGGAGTCCGACGGGACAGCCGCTTATGCCTTGGCCTATACCGTCGGTGCTTCGCTGCGGGCGCGCGCAGCAGGATCCTTAAGCGAACTCGGGGCCACCGAAGCCTTCGTTACCCAAATGAATGCGTTAGCCCGTCAATTGGGTATGGAAAAGACGCTCTTCGTGAATCCCGACGGCATAGAACCCGAGAAAGGGCCGCAGCCTTACTCGACGGCCGCCGACGTGGTGAAGCTCGTCGCTTACGCGATGAACGACGCCGGTTTTCGTTTTTACGTCTCTCAAAAGGAACGGAAGGTCAATTTCAGTCGCGGCGGCCAGAACCTAGGATATTTGCTGCGAAACACGAATGAATTAGTGGGCAGCAACGGAATCGACGGCGTTAAGACCGGTACCACGGCTAGGGCCGGGCAGTGTATCGCCCTGTCTTCCCAAAGAGACCCGGAGATTCGCAAAGAAGGCGAGACGACTTATGTTACTCCCCGGCGGGTTGATATCGTGATATTGGGAGCAGCCGACCGGTTTTCCGTAGCGCAGCAACTTTTAGGGAGAGCCTGGGGTTTATACGACCAGTGGGCCGCGGCCGGCAGACCCACACAGACTTCGAAGCACTGATTGCTTATGTACCAGAGGAGAATCGGCATACTGACAAGCGGTGGAGACTGTCCCGGCTTAAATGCCGTGCTCCGCGGCGTTACCAAGGCAGCGGAAAAACTGAACTGGCAAGTTATCGGTTTTCGAGATGGGTTCGAAGGGTTGCTTCCTCCCTGCCAGTATTCAATCCTCGACCGGGCCACGACCGCCGGAATCATGCAACTGGGCGGCACGATCCTCGGTACCACGAACAAAGGACATTTTGTTGCCAAAGTCGGCAGCGGCGAAAAAACGACGGTGCCAAAAGAGGTAATCGAGAGCGCTCGGGCGACCCTCGCAGAGCTTGGCATAGAGGGCCTGATTGTGGTGGGTGGGGACGGTTCTTTGACGACCGCCCTCCAGCTTTACGAACAAGGCTTTTCCGTGATCGGCGTACCGAAAACGATCGACAACGACTTGGAAGCGACGGCGATGACGTTCGGTTTTTACTCAGCGGTTAGCTGCGTAACGGATGCACTCGATCGTCTGCACTCGACTGCGGCCAGTCATAAGCGGGCGATGGTGCTCGAGGTAATGGGGCGGCATGCCGGTTGGATTGCTCTTCACGGCGGAATCAGCGGAGGCGCCGATATTGTTTTGCTACCGGAGATCCCGTTCGACTGGGAAAAAGTTGCGGACGTCGTCCGTAGGCGCGACGCAGACGGCTACCAAAGCACCATGATCGTCGTGGCGGAAGGCGCTCGCCCCAAAGACGGCATCCAGCACTACCAGGCGAAACAGGGCGCTGAACATCATTTTGGAGGAGTCGGCGAGATCGTAGCCCAGCAAATAGCGGAACGTACCGGGAAAGAGACTCGCTACTGCATTCTGGGGCATTTGCAGCGCGGCGGGACCCCAGGTCCACTCGATCGGATCCTGGCAACGCGTTTCGGCGTGAAAGCAGTGAATCTGATCCAGGAAGAAAAATTCGGCCGGATGGTGAGCTACCAACATTACGAGATTGCTGATGTACCTATCGCAGACGCAGTCCACCAGCTGCGCGTGGTCGATCCAAACAACCAGCTGGTAGAAATGGCGCGGTCCGTGGATATTAGTTTTGGGGACCAATAGGGCCGTGACCAGTAACCAGTAAGCAGTAAGCAGTAAGCGGTAAGCAGTGTGTCAGTAATCAGTCCATTCTATCATCAGCAAACGGCCGAGAAGCTTCGTCCGAGGGCTTTGGGCAGCGGTCGAAACTACTGATTACTGCTTCCTGGTTACTGATTACTTTTGAGCCAACACCCCTTAGCGCCTTAACCTCCCGTCGACCTGCCACTCATCAATGGACCATTTGCTCGAACTTCTGCAGCAGAACTCAAAACTGTCTCTCAGCGAACTAAGTAAACTCCTCGGACTGCCAATTCCCGAAATTCAGCAGAAGATCGCCGACTACGAGAAGAACGGCGTTATCCTGGCTTATCAAGCGGTCGTCGACCCAGAGAAGCTCGATGTCGATGCCGTCACCGCTTATATCGAAGTGCGGATCACACCGGAACGAGGTGGCGGGTTCGATCGCCTGGCCCAACGTATTGCCCGATTTGACGAAGTAAAAAGTTGCTGGCTAATGAGTGGTGGCTACGATCTAGCGGTTATCGTGGAAGGAGGAAACCTGAGGCAGATCGCCCATTTCGTTTCGGAGAAGCTAAGCACCGTAGAAGGCGTGATTGCCACAGCCACTCGTTTCCGATTGAAGACTTACAAACAAAACGGAGTACTGCTCAGTGAACCGCCTCCCGTTGAGCGATTGCCGGTTACGCCATGAATCCTCCTCAGGATTTTTCCAGATTCATCGCGGATCAAGTTTCGGCCATCCCAAAGTCCGGTATCAGGGACTTTTTCGAGGTGGTCCAATCGATGACCGATGTCATTTCGCTCGGAATCGGCGAACCGGACTACGTTACTCCTTGGCGAATTCGCGAGGCGGCAATCTTTGCGATGGAGAAGGGAAAAACCGGCTACACGTCGAATCTCGGTTTGCCTCGGCTCCGAGAGTCCATCGCTTCGTATCTTTCGCGGCGGTACCACGTCGATTACGATGCGAAGCGTGAAGTGCTGGTAACCGTTGGTGTCTCCGAAGCACTCGATCTAGCTCTGCGAGCAATCGTGAATCCAGGTGACGAGATCATCTATCACGAGCCAAGTTACGTGTCGTACAACCCGAGCATTGTCTTGGCCGGGGGCAAACCGGTTTCCGTCTCTACTCGTGCCGAGAATGGCTTCAGCCTGTCAGCGACCGATCTTGAGTCGAAGATCACTCCCCGCACTAAGGCTTTGTTGCTTAGCTTCCCGACAAATCCGACCGGCGGCGTTTTATCATTTGAGGAACTCCGTTCGATCGCCGCAGTTTGCCGCCAGCATGACATCATCGTGTTGGCAGACGAGATTTACTCTGAGTTAACCTATGACGGAGTCCAGCATGTTTCTCTCGCCAGTCTACCTGGAATGCGCGAGCGAACGATTCTGCTGAACGGTTGCTCCAAATCCTTCGCTATGACCGGATTTCGCGTTGGTTACGCCTGCGCGCCTGCCCCGATCATTGAGGCGATGATGAAGGTTCATCAATACGCCATTATGTGCGCTTCAATCATGTCACAGGAGGCGGCCATTGAAGCTCTGGATAATTGCGCCAGAGAAGTGGAAGAAATGCGGAACGATTATCAGCGCCGGCGAAATCTCGTGGTTAGCCGGTTAAACGAGATCGGATTGCCCTGCCATTCGCCGAAAGGCGCTTTTTACGTGTTTCCGGATATTCGCCCGACCAAGCGGACGAGCCTCGAGTTCTGTTTAGGTCTTTTGAAAGAGATGAAGGTTGCCGTCGTACCGGGAAGCGCCTTTGGGGAATCCGGGGAAGGCTTCGCGCGCTGCTGTTTCGCCACTAGCCTAGTAAAGCTCCAAGAGGCGATGAACCGGATCGAGACGTACGTGCAAAAGCTCGGGGCAGAATAAACGGAGGGATGGAGTATCGGAGTGCTGGAGTAATGGGGTTAATGGATGTCGCATGCTCCGAGAGGGCAAAAGATCAAAGCTCCAGGGTCTTAGCTGCCGGTTAAGCGATTTTTGACGATGTACCCTGAAAGCACTCCCAACCCCGCGGATGCGGGGTGCAATTCTGACAAAGCGCAATACTCCAACACCCCAGAACTCCAATAACTCCGTTCATTTCTCGACTGCGTTCTGCACATGATCACCAAAGCCGTCATCCTAGCCGCAGGACGTGGGACCCGGATGCGGGAACTCACGAACGAGGTTCCCAAACCGATGGTCGAGGTCCACGGGAAACCCATCCTGCATCATATCCTGGATGGATTACGCTCGGCTGATATCGAAGACGTTTTGATCGTCGTCGGCTACCGAAAAGAAGCGATCCAAGATTATTTTGGTGACGGGCAGAAGGTCGGATTGCACGTTGAGTATGTCGAGCAGGTGACTCAGGACGGCACCGGCCGAGTCGTCAGCCTGGCCAAGCCGTTCTCCCGCGACCATCCCTTTCTGCTCATTTACGGCGATATCTTGGTACAGCCAGAGATATACCGAAAACTCAGAGACCTGGGTGACGAGGAAATGTTGATCGCGGTCAAGTACTTGCACGACGTTTCCAAGGGTGGCGCCGTCTATCTGGACGAAAATTTTCGGCTGATTGATCTGCGCGAAAAGCAGGACGCCGACGGGATAGAGACCCACTGGTACAACGCCGGTCTTTATGCTTTTCGACCGTCGATTTTCCCATTCATCGACAAGCTAGAGAAATCACCTAGAGGCGAATACGAACTGACGGATGCGATTCGGGCAACGGCCAAGGCGGGTCTCAAGATAACAGGCATCGAGATCAAAGGCTCGTGGGCGGATGTGCGCGACCCCGAAATTCTTCAAGCATTAAACCAACCCTCATAATATGTTCTCTATATGCAGGTCGGTTTTGCTCAGATTAATACGACCGTTGGAGCTCTAAAACAGAACTTCGACAAAATATTTGAGGCATACATCAAGGCTGTCTCGGCTGGCGCTGACTTAGTGTTAACCCCGGAGCTGGCTTTAACCGGATATCCTCCTCAGGATCTGGTTTTTAAATCTCGCTTCGTGCCCGAAACCTGGGAAGGAATTACCAACCTGCATCGACGCGTTGGACCAGTTCCGTTGCTGGTCGGCTATGTGGACTTTAATCCGAGCCCAACCGGCAAACCGTTCGTAAATGCTTGCGCGATTCTTCAGCAAGGACAGCCCATCCGAAAGGTTTTTAAGACCAGATTGCCAACCTACGACGTTTTCGACGAGGGCCGGTATTTCGAACCGGCTACCCATCAGGAACCCTTCGAGCTCGCTGGCCGTCGTGTGGGCATCACCATCTGCGAGGATATCTGGACCGAAAGATTCCTGAAAAGAGAGCTCTACCATCAGGATCCGGTAGCAAATTTGGTTGCTCAGGGAGCGGATCTGATCGTCAATCTTAGCTCTTCACCCTTCCATGTGGGTAAGGCCGCGCTCCGTATCGAGATGGTCAGCGAATTGGCGACTAAGTTCAAAGTCCCCTTCTTTTATTGCAACGCCATCGGCGGAAATGATCAGCTGATTTTCGACGGTAATTCGTTCGTCATTGATGCGAACGGGCAAACGGTTGCAAGTTTGGCTGCATTTCACGAAGAGGTTGCGGTCCGAAACGCTAATCCGCCCGGAAATCGATTTGTCGACCAATCTCCCGAAGAAGAAGTTTATCGGGCGTTGGTGCTGGGCGTTCGCGATTATTTTCTGAAATGCGGCTTTAGGACAGCGGTACTCGGTCTCAGCGGCGGGATTGACTCCGCGGTAACCGCCGTGATCGCAGCGGAGGCTCTGGGTCGCGAAAACGTCACGGCCGTTTCCATGCCTAGCCAGTATTCATCCCAGGGCAGCCTGGATGATGCGGAAGGGCTGGCCGCTAACCTGGGGATCCAACGGCATGTCTTGCCGATCAAAGAGCCTTTCGAAATTTTGAAAGGCCAGTTCAAGGAAGTCTTCGCGGGTAAACGGGAAGACACTACGGAAGAGAACATGCAGTCGCGCCTCCGTGGCCTGACCCTGATGGCTCTTTCGAATAAGTTTGGTCATTTGCTCCTGACGACCGGAAACAAAAGCGAGCTCTCAGTCGGTTACTGCACGATCTACGGCGACATGTGCGGCGGACTAGCGGTGATCAGCGATGTACCCAAGACCATGATCTATCGGCTGGCCAAATGGATTAACCGGGAACGCGAGATTATCCCCGCAAACTCAATTACCAAAGCCCCAAGTGCAGAGCTGAAATTGAACCAGACAGATCAAGACACGCTGCCACCGTACGAGGTCCTCGACGCGGTTCTACAGCTTTATGTCGAAGAACTGCTTAGCCCGGAGGATATCGTCGCGAAAGGTTACCCGGCAGAGACTGTTCGCTGGATTCAACGTCACGTCGACTCGAACGAATACAAGCGGCGCCAGGCGGCGCCAGGATTGAGGGTCACCAGCTTGGCATTTGGTATGGGCTGGCGTATGCCTATCGCCCAGCGTTATCTGCGCTGATACGATGAAAGAATACCTCGCTGCTCGCCAGAAGCTCGTCGATGAGGCTCTCGATCGATTGCTGCCAAAGGCTACCCTAAAGCCCAAAACCATTCACAAGGCAATGCGCTACAGCGTATTTGCTGGCGGCAAACGATTACGACCGATCCTCTCCCTGGCAGCCGCCGAATGCTGCGGCGGCTCGGTGGAAGCTGCCATGCCTTTGGCCTGCGCCGTCGAGTGTGTGCACACTTACTCGCTCATCCACGATGATCTACCCTGTATGGACGATGACGACTTTCGGCGTGGCGTTCCCACCTCGCATAAAGTTTTCGGCGAGGGGATCGCTGTCCTGGCCGGTGATGCGCTCCTCACTTTCGCGTTTGAGCTGCTGACGTTAGCGCAGGGATGGCCGCGGTATCCTGTTCGGGAAATCGTTCAAGAGTTAGCGGTCGCTGCCGGCAGCCGGCGCCTCGTCGCCGGTCAAGTCGTCGATCTGGAAAGTGAAGGAAAAAAGATATCGCAGTCGCTCCTCAATTTTATCCATGAATCAAAAACCGCAGCCCTGTTGCGGTCTTGCATCCGGCTCGGCGCAATGAGCGCCAACGCCACGCCGGCTCAGCTCCGCAATCTTTCCGATTTCGGCCGGTCGCTGGGACTGGCTTTTCAAGTCATCGACGACATCCTTGATGTCACCCAAACCACAGAAAAACTGGGAAAAAGCGCTGGAAAAGATATTGCCGCGGAAAAAGCGACCTTTCCTGCCGTGGTCGGGCTAGAGAAATCCCGCAAGATCGCCCAAAAATTAACCAGAGAAGCGCGAGAAGCGCTGCGCCCCTTTGGTAAAAGAGCCGAGGTGCTTCTCGGGATGGCTGATCATTTGTTGGAAAGGGATTATTGAGCGCGACCTGGAGGGGAGCCGCTTGTGCCCGGACCCTGTTTGCACACATATTCCTGGAACCCCGTGGTTGCTAGGTCGGCGTTGTCTAGCAGGCGGCTCCCGCGAACGGTTCGGGACGCTGCCATGGCTCCATCGCAATCCCTCTTGTTTCCGATCACGACACGGTCAAACCGCGCGATGAGACGTTTCCGGGAGCCGCCTGCTAGACAACGACATGCCATACGACGCGTGTTTGCGCGATCAAGTCAGGTTACGGGGACGGTCAAAAGCGGCTCCCCTCCAGAGGACGGCTCGCGACCCTGCCATGGCCCCATCGCAATCCCTTTTGTTTCCGATCACGACACGGTCAAACCGCGCGATGAGACGTTTCCGGGAGCCACCTGCTAGGCAACGCCTCAAAAAATGCGACAGTTATTTGCGCAATCGGCTCAGGTGACAGGCAACGTTGAAAAGCGGCTCCCCTTCAATGCCCGGCGGGGCGAAATCGCGACAAATTTTATTTGCGTCTCCTACTCCACCATGCCACTTTCCGGGTCTTTACCAGCTCGTCGCCATGGCATACGCAATCATCCGTTCAGGGAATAAACAGTATCGGGTCGCCCCCGGCGAAACGGTGGCCGTCGAAAAACTTTCCGGTCAAACCGGCGACAAGATCACATTCGCTGAAGTTGTGCTTCATTGTGATGGTGATACAGTAACCCTGGGTGCTCCTCTGATCGACGGAGCCAAAGTTTCCGGGGAAGTAGTGGAGCAGTTTAAGGATAAAAAGGTGATCGCATTCAAGTATCGGCGTCGAAAAGGGTATCATCGGACGGTGGGCCATCGACGCCAACTGACTCGCGTTAAAATTGGATCGATCGACCTCTAATTTTCTAGCGTATGGCACATAAGAAAGGTCAAGGCAGCGTCAAGAACGGACGCGATAGCGTTAGCAAACGCCTCGGCGTGAAGAAGTTCGGTAGCCAGCAAGTCGTTGCCGGAAACATCATTATTCGCCAGCGCGGTACAAAGTTTTTGCCGGGAAAGAATGTTGGGCTTGGTCGGGATTACACCA
>Ga0213876_10001386_pt1 | contig 15120 bp, 16 predicted proteins | sample BarmaccomBMRX_R9_FD_160113 | JGI IMG/M metagenome (GOLD analysis project Ga0213876, IMG submission 160113) | Root-associated microbial communities from Barbacenia macrantha in rupestrian grasslands, the National Park of Serra do Cipo, Brazil - RX_R9 | ecosystem: Host-associated > Plants > Roots...
AAGGACCGGCTTTTAGTGTCGAACGGCGTGATACCAGTCTATTATTGGTTCATTCGCTCACTCAAAGAACCCGAGTATCGCCTAGTACGTGACTTTCTTGTCCGATTTGAAGAACAACGGAAAGCGAACAGACAAAGGGCGGAAAGAAGTAGCCGAACTGCCAGCCTTGATCAGGAGTTACTGGAGTACGATCAGTACAACCGCAGTACGAATGATTTGGCAAGCTACAATGGCCGAATCGAAATTTTGAAGCGGCGCTTTTCCAAGTTTGTTTCTACCGCGGGGGCACCGAATCTCTTCGAATCGCAGGAGCGATGAGGCATACATGGGTAAAGAGTCAGACGCGTAGCCGCCGCGTTCTAGGGGTTTAGTATTTTGTGGTGTCCCCGCCAATTCGCCCGCGCCGCATTGAGGCTTTCGCGGTTGGCGCCGCCGGCGAGATCGGGATGATCGGCCGATTGCGCGGGATCGTCCTCCCAGCCGCACACCTTGCAGATTTCATAAGCGCCGCGTTCGCTTAGCGGCCTATGTCTGCAAACGCGGCCAGGCTTTCTTGCGATGAATTCCCCTGGCCCCACTAACGGCCACCGCGGGAGCCGAGTGGGCGGGGCTGCGGGGCTGCGACCAAGAGGGTGGGAACCAGCTCTCTCGCCAATGGTTTGCAGTCACTCCTCCAATGGTTTGCAGTCACTCCTCCAACCAAACGCGGCTTGTATGATCCTCTCAAATGTTTCGTCGCGTCCGGTTGTCCGCTGGACGGCAGCAACAGCTGTGGCGCTGGCTGCGGCTGGACTAGCGAATGCCTGGCTGGCGCGAAAGGCGGAGCGCGAACGTCCGCCTCGTGGCCGTTTTCTGCGCGTGCGGGGCCAGCGGCTGCATGTGGTGGACCGCGGTGAAGGAAAGCCGCTGGTGCTGCTCCACGGCAACGGCAGTTCGGTGGAAGATTTCGCTGTCAGCGGCCTCATCGACCGTGCAGCCGCAAGATACCGCGTCATCGCGTTCGATCGGCCGGGCTTCGGGCACAGCCCGCGCGGCACGGGACGCTTTCAGAGTCCCGAGCAACAGGCGGACCTGCTCGCTGCCGCCTTGCGGAAGCTTGGCGCGCAGCGAGCAATTATCTTCGGGCATTCGTGGGGCACCCTGGTGGCACTGGCGCTAGCCATTCGTCATCCCAGCGCGGTTGCCGGGCTGGTGCTCGCCTCCGGCTATTACTTTCCCACGCCGCGGCCGGATGCGTTGCTGTTCTCGCCGCCCGCTATTCCGCTGATCGGCGATGTTCTCGCCTACACTGTGTGGCCGCTCATCAGCCGGCTCACCTGGCGGCTGCTGATGCAGCAACTGTTCGCGCCCGCCGCGGTTTCGCAAAGGCTATCGCGCTGCCTGAAGCCCCTGGCGTTGCGCCCCACTCAGGTGCGCGCCGCAGCTGCGGAATCCGCCTCCATGATTCCGGCCGCAAATCGATTGTCGGATCATTACAGAGACATTCGTGCGCCCGTGACGATCATTGCCGGAGATGGCGACCGCATCGTATCGCCGGAGCAGGCACACCGGCTGCAGGGCGCGCTGCGTATCAGCTCACTGGAACTGGCAAACGGTGTGGGCCACATGGTGCATCACAGCGCGCCTGAACTGGTAACGGCAGTCATCGACCGTGCCATGATCCACGCGACGTAAACGGTTTCGCTCCGCCGGGTGGCCGGCGGATGTCCGCCAGAATAAAGAACTACATATGTTAATGGGCCGAAGGAATATGCGGCGGCCCTGCTCCGTCCTTCTGGCATAAGGGGTCAGGCGCGGGGACATTCCGCTGCCCAACCCCGTTCCGCAACGTAACAGGGGTTATCATGAGAACCGCACTCTGCCTCGCGGCGGGCTTGACGCTGCTCGCGTCGGCCGCCGCCACCAACGCCAAGCAGGCGAAATTCAATATCGTGCCGCTGGTTTCCGACCAGGCAGGCCAGGCACCGCACGTCGATCCGAATCTCGTCAATCCGTGGGGGCTGTCGTATTCGTCTTCCGGTCCGGCATGGATTTCCGACGCAGGCACCAGCCTCTCGACGGTTTATAACCGGAGCACCGGCGCGCCAGTCTCGCTCGTCGTCAACATCACGGGCAAGTTTCCGTCCGGCCAGGTCTTCAACAAGGGAAGCGGCTTCAAGGTCACCAAGAACGGACACACCGGCGCCTCGACCTTCATCTTCGCCACCTTGAGCGGCACCATCGACGGCTGGAGTTCCAGCGTCGACGGCGCGAACACGGTCGTCGCCGTGGACGATTCCGGCGAAGGCGCCGTATACACCGGCATGGCGATCGATCCGACTGCGAAACATATTTACACCGCCAACTTCGCCAACAACGAGGTTTCGATCTACGACGATACGTTCGCCGAAACCGGATCCTTCACCGACAATACTCTTCCCAAGAACTTCGCGCCGTTCAATGTCGCCGTGCTCAACGGCAAGGTCTATGTTGCCTTTGCCAAGCGGTCGAAGAAGGGAGACGAAAAAGCGGGCAAGGGCCTAGGCTACGTGGATGTCTTCGATCTGAGCGGGAATCTGCTGCAGCACCTGATCTCCAACGGTGACCTCAATGCGCCGTGGGGCATGACGATCGCGCCCGCCGGTTTCGGCGGCCTCGACGGCAAGCTTCTCGTCGGCAATTTCGGCGACGGCACGATCCATGCCTATGACGCCGATACGGGCGCGGGCGGAACGGCGTTGCGCGGTGCAAACAAAAAACCTCTGAAGATCGACGGCCTGTGGACGGTGGACGCTGGCCCAGGCAGCAGCGTGGCATTCACGGCCGGTCCCGAGGAGGAAACCCATGGTCTCTATGGGCTGATCCAGCCCGCAAGCTAACATCCCCAGAGGCAACTATGCGGCGGCGGAATCTCTCCGCCGCCGACTCTTTTGCTGCGCCGCCGAGCGTTCGCTCGATCAGGAGCCACGCCGCCGTCGCAGGAAACCGAGCAGCATCAACACGAGACCGGGCCAGAAGCTGACGAAGGCGAGCAAGCCTGGGCCGATCGGATTGGGATCGGCATCCGCCCACAACCCCAGTTGCGCCGCGACGATGATCAAGATCAGCGGCGCCTGTCCGAGCACGAACACGCCTGCTCCGATCCAGAACAATTTTGGCATGTACGGGCGACTCTCCGGCGTCGCGTGGCAGATTGCGCCCAGGCAGACAGTAAAGGCGCGCACAGAGTGCGCGGTCAGATTTTCTTCGCGGAGGGTTTGCGCGAGCGCGGCTTCACGGTGGCTTCCGCCTTGGGCGCGTTGGCCTCGGCAATCCGGTCGGCCTCTTCCTTGGCGAGCCGCAGCGCCCTGAGTTTGGCGGTACGCGCGTCCACCTCGGCGCGTTCGGCCGCGATGATCTGCCAGACGGAGGCTTCGCGCTCGGCCGCGGTGAATTGCGCGTTGGCGCGTTTGCGTGCGGCGGCGGTCTTTTCCGAAGGGGATCGGGTGTCGGCCATGGCGGCCTCCCTGTGGGATGAAACGAAAAGGGCGGCGGAAAACCGCCGCCCTCCGAAAGCACGGCTTTAGACGGCTTTCAGATTCGCCGCCTTGGCGCCACGCGCGTCGGGCTGGATGTCAAACGACACCTTCTGCCCTTCGGCGAGGCTGCGCATGCCAGCGGCTTCCACGGCCGAGGCGTGAACGAACACGTCCTTGCCGCCGCCTTCCGGCGCAATGAAACCGAAGCCTTTGCTGGTGTTGAAGAATTTGACAGTACCGATGGTCATCTTTTTCCCTTGATCATCGAGGTTCCACGCGCGCGACAACCGCGCGAGCGGACGTGGAAAACGGGAACATCAGGTTTCGGAAGTATCGGCTGGTCGAACTCGCAGCGAAGCGGGGTCGGAACAACGAGAGTGCTTCGCCTGACGGGCGCAAAACCACGTGCCCCCAACTTAGACGATGCCGGAGGAAATTACAATGAAGGGCAAACCCCCATTTCGCTGGATTCTTTACGCGCGACAGCTTGTGGCCTGGGCGCAGACAGCCACCTTATCGCTCAAGCATTGTTCGTGGCGGTTACCGGCCATGCGTCGCGGTCTGCCACAGGGGGCGGTCTTCCCGCGAATAGATCACGACGTTGCCATCGGTCTGCACAGCAAGATAGGCCGATTGATTGCCTTGCGTCCCGGTGGCCCAGAGGGCCTTTTCCCGGGCATCGTAGATCACCAGATTGCCGTCATCCTGCATGGCGAGTTTCGATGCTTCGCTGCCGCTCGTTCCGCTTTGCCATAGAAGATTTCTGGAGGCGCTGTTCCAAAGCTCCAGGTTACCCCGTCCGGTAAAATACAGGAGATATTTGCCTGCCTCCCAGCGCTGACCGGGCCTCGCCTCGGTCGCGCGCAGATGAATTTTATCTGTCATGACTTGGTCCCACCACAACAGGACGATCATGCCACGCTTCTGTGACATTTTACAGAAAGGCAATTGTCACAAATTGTCGCCAAATGCTTGGGATTAGAATATGCGTATGCGGACAATTCTCCTCCCGGCGCGTTTCGCATGCCGGGTTTGGCGGTGAGTTGTAGGAAGGGCGGCTTGCCCGAGGGAAGATCGGCAAGCCGCCCCGTACGCCAAGGGGAGGTTGATCCAGTCACCGTATTTTTATCTACTAGCTCTGTCAAGTAAGTCGTGTTAGAGCGGCGCGTCCTGGCGGCTGGGCGACCTAAAACCCTTCAGGGCCGCCTGTGATCGTGGGAGCCGCCGGGCGCGCGCGGTGGCTCCCATAACTTTCCTCGGCCATTATCCCTGGCGTTCGAGCGGACTCTAGTATAGCCTGCAATCAGGAGTTGGGGGACCGATGCGCGCGAAACTTTGCGTGGCTCTTGCGCTTGCGTTGTGCGTGGGGCCCATCACGCAATCATCAGCCAGACACATCTATGCAAACTTCACCGTGCCGGGCGGGTTCGACACCTTTCCCACCGACATCAACGACAATGAGGTGGTCGTCGGCAACTATTCAGACGATGCAGGGAACGATCATGGCTTCATCAGAACGCCGGATCACACCATAACGACCTTCGACGTGCCCGGGGCCCAGTCGATGCAAGCCGAGTGGATCAACAACAAGGGACAGATCAGCGGATATTTTCGCGACAGTTCTGGAACGTTTCACGGTTTCCTGCGCGCCCGGAACGGGTCGATTACCGTTGTCGATCCAGCAGGTTCAACCACCACATTCGCCGGCGAGATCAACAACAAGGGCGTAGTGACCGGATCGTTCACCGACGCCGCTGGTGGCAGATATGGTTTTTTGCGCAACCGAAAAGGCGACTACACTGTCTTCAATGTCAGCGGTACGCCTGTCACCACCCCCAATTCCCTAAACACAGAGGGCGACGTTGCGGGAACATACTGTGTCAGCAGCTGCGGCAGCTTCGATGGGTTCCTGAGACTATCGAGTGGCGCGATCACGACGTTCTCGATTGCCGGCGCGCAGCATCTCACGGTCAATGGCATGAACTCTCATCGCGAAATCGTCGGACGGTATGACACGTTCGACGAGGGAATCGAGGCCGGATTCATTCGCCAGCCGGACGGCCAGATCAGCTCGGGTGTGGGATGCGGCTGGTCCGACGTGAACAACAAGGGCCGCGTGGTCGGCTCGGTGACGGATGAACACGGCGTCAATCGGGGATGTTTGCGCTCGCCTGACGGGAAACTGACATTTTTCGACGACTTCCGGGCAGGGAAATCGTTCGGTCAGGGAACGTGGGCAAGTTCTTTGAATAATGGCCATGCCGTCACCGGCTACTACCGGGATGACAACTACGCCTTTCACGGGTTTGTAGCCCATCTGCATTGACGGACATCTGAGGCTCTAGCCGAACAGCGCCTCGCGGCGCGCGAGGCTTTCCGCCGGCCATTCGGCATTCATCTCGTAATAATCGTTGCATACGAGCGGCGTCTTGCCGGTCGTGGCCCCCACGCCATCACCTGGCAGCACCACCCAGGCCTGCTTCGAGCGCGTGTAGATGTGCACGTCGGGGACAAATTCCCGCGCCTTCTCCAGCGTGCCGATACGGACGAAACGCATCTGCTCCCGGCCGCCATAGTTACTCCACACCGCAGTGCCGCAATCCGGACAGCGATGGATGACATGCGGCCGTCCCGACTCCGTCGGCTGCGGGAAACTGCGCGTATCGCCCTCCAGGATTTTTACTCGGTCGGTTTCGATCAGCGCATTGAGCACGAAAGCGGAGCCCGTTTGCCGTTGGCAGTCGGTGCAGTGGCAGCAATGGATGAACATCGGCGCGCTGGCGAGCCGGTACTTCACCATGCCGCAGGAACACGAACCGGAAAAGTCCGTCATAAGCGCCTCGTCTGTTTTGGCCGGCAACAGCATAATCCAGACCCGTCTGGCGGAAGGTCATTTTTGTGCGGACCGGTGGAATAGAGGGGGCCGCCTCATCCGTCATGGAGCCAAGACACACGGCCCGGGTCGATGGGGGGCCATTATTTCGAGGGCCACCTGCCATGTTCCACAATCATTTTTCCGCCCTTGCGGCCAGTCTGATCGCGCTTGGCGTGACCGTCTTCGCTACGTCCCCCCATTGGGCGCAGGCGGCACAGGCAAAGTCCCCGACTACGATCGACTGGCCGCATTTCCGCTTCGACGAGAAACACGATGGGTATCAGCGGTTCGAGACAACACTGAACCGGAACAATGTTCCCCAGCTCAGCCTGCTGTGGCAGGCGGACCTGCAAGGGGAGCTTGTCTACCACTCCTCACCGGCCGTGGTGAACGGCGTCGTCTATATCGGCGAGGATACCGGCGTTCTGTGGGCCTTTCCGGCGGATGGCTGCGGCTCGGATCTCTGCACCGCGCCACTCTGGAAATCGACTTATCTGGCGCAGATTGTCGACTCGCCCACGGTGGTGAACGGCATCGTCTATGTCGGCTCGCAGACCAGCTTCGATTCCAACGACGGCAAGCTGAACGCGTTCGCTGCGAAGGGTTGCGGCCACAAGTCGGAGTGCGCGCCGCTGTGGCAAGGCGATGCCGGCAAGGAATCGATACTGGAGTCTTCGCCCGTCTACGCCAACGGCGTGATCTTCATCGGCAGTTATGGCGGCAAGCTCTATGCCTTTAATGCGGAGGGCTGCGGCAAGAAACTGTGTCAGCCGCTATGGACCGGCAAGATGGGAAGCACCAATTCCACCGCGCTGGTATACAAGAACGTCGTCTATATCGGCTCGAACGATGGACACCTCTACGCCTTCAACGCAGAAGGCTGCGGCAAGAAGAGCTGCAATCCCATCTGGACGGGCGACACGCACGGCGCCACGTTCGATTCCTCGCCCGCAGTGGCGAACGGCATCGTCTACATCGGCTCCGCGCACGCGCTCTCGGCTTTCGATGCCAGCGGCTGCGGCGCGAAAACCTGCACCGCACTGTGGCAGGCAATTGACGATGAGGCCTTCTTCGACGCCTCGCCAGCAATCTACAGGGGCCGCGTGTATCTGCCGTGGGAGTCGCAGATCAACATCTACGACGCCAAGGGCTGCGGAAAGGAAACATGCGGCCCGGTGGCGGTGCTATTCGGAACGGGCATGCAGGATGCGATCGCATCTTCGCCGACCATCGCCAACGGTGTCGTCTATGCCGGAAGAAACAGCGGTGAAATCCTCGCCTGGAACGCGGACTGCAAGGGCACCTGCGACCAAATCTGGAGTCGTTTGCTGGACGATCCCATCGTCAATTCCTCGCCGACCGTTGTGAACGGCAAAATTTATATCGGCGGCTCAAATCACGGCTTCAGCGGGCGGCTCTATGTCCTCGGCCTGGCGCAATAGCGCAGGGCGATTCGCGCGATGGTTTCCGGACCGACGTCGCACCGTACCGCATTGCTCTACCTAGCAATCGCGATGGCGGCTTCGGCGGCGATCGGGGATGCATGGGGCGCTGACTACAAGGTTCTTTACAACTTCGCCGGCGGAAGGACGGACGGAGCGCATCCGGACGCGGACCTGATATTGCAGGGCGGAAATCTTTACGGCACCACGGAGCTCGGCGAGAGCGACGGGCTGCTGGGGCCCGGTACCGTTTTCAAGCTGACGCTCAACGGCAAAGAGACCGTGCTGCACGTGTTCGATTACGACCACGGCAACGGTCCACAAGCCGGCGTAACCTTGGACCGTGCTACCGGCGAACTCTACGGCAGCACGACAGACGGAGGCGCCTACGGGCGGGGAATTCTGTTCAAGCTGAACGCGCACGGCAAGGAGATTGTGCTTCACAATTTCAATCCGAATATCGACGGCAATTTCCCCAGAGGCCGCCTCATTCGCGACCCGCTGGGCAATCTCTACGGCATCGCCAGCAGTCTCGGAGGCAGCAACGATGGCACCATCTATAAGCTGGCTGCGAACGGGACGTTCACGGTTCTCCATACATTTATCGGCAGCGATGGCGAAGATCCTGCCGCGCGGCTCGACCGCGATAAAGCCGGCAACCTCTACGGCACGACGTTTTTTGGCGGCGACGACAATTCCGGGACCGTTTTCAAGCTGACGCCAGAGGGAACCTTCACCACGCTTTATACCTTCACCGGCGGAGTCGATGGCAGCAGACCTGCGGGCGGCTTGGTGCGTGACAAGTCGGGAAATCTCTATGGAACCACGCTTCTCGGCGGAGTGGCGGACATGGGTGTGGTTTTCAAACTGGCGCCGGATGGAAAGGAGACGGTGCTTCACAGTTTCAAGGGAGGGACCGACGGCGCCCATCCAGAGGCCGATCTCCGACGAATCGGCAATACACTTTACGGCACCACAGGAACCGGAGGTGGCGCCTGCGACTGCGGCACAGTGTTCAGGATGTCGCTCGATGGAGCCGAGACAATTCTGCATAGCTTTGCGGGCAGCCCAAGCGACGGCGCCAACCCATATGCCGGACTGGTGGAAGGAAAGAACGGCATCCTGTATGGGACAACTGACAACGGCGGGGCCAGCGGCCATGGCGTCGTGTTCAGTGTAAAGAACAAATAGCCCAGTCCGATGCAAAATCCATACGCCCTGCATGGCGCTGCGCTGATGGACTATTACCGTGGCGATGTCGGCGCGACATTGGTCAGTCACCAGGACGGCCAGCGCGACGATGTGCCGGCTGCTTTCTGGTTCCGGGAAAATATCGATCCCATAGAGGATCTCGCGGTCGACCTATGCCGAGGAAGGATACTGGATGTCGGAGCTGGAACAGGCGTCCATTCGCTTAAGCTGCAAGGCCGGGGGCAGTCAGTCACTTCGATCGATATTGTGCCTGAATGCGTGGCGATCATGCAGGAACGAGGAGTCCGTAATGCCATGGTGGCCGATGTGTGCGATTTTGCGGGCCCGGCTTTCTATACAATCCTCTGCATCTGCAATGGTCTGGACAAGGTCGGCCGTTTCAGTGATTTGCCGCGCTTTCTGACCCGGGTTCGCGAACTTCTCTCTCCGGACGGTCAGCTGATTGCCGACTCGTTCGATCTTCGAATTGGCGCAGACTTAGCGCAGCGTGCCGAGTTCGCCCGAAAAGAGGCGGAGGGCCGCTATTTCGGCGAGTTGGACATGCGTTTCGAATACAAGTCCTGCATAGGAGAGCCCTTCACGGTGCTTCAGGTTGATTTCGAAACCTTGAGACAAGTCGCCGAAGACAATGGCTGGTCGTGTGAGTTGGTGAAGGCCGATCGAGGCCACTATCTCGCCCGCGCGCGTCCGCGGTGATGCAATTCGCAGATGCTGAAGCGCCGGTGCACCTATACGCAGACACACCACCCCATAACCGATTTTACCAAGGTCCGACGACGCGTTCCCCCTTGGTCTGCGCTTATTAGAACCGGGAAGGAATAAAGTGCGGCTGACCCTACGTCTTACTGGCAGACCAGCAATTTGGCAGGAACTCGGGGAGCTCCTTCATGTCTCGCGCCGGTTTGAAATCTGTTACCGCCCCTCTGGCCGTTCTCTTGCTGACAGCCCTGCCGCTGTCTGCCGTTGAGGCGGCAGCGGGTGCTGCACCGCCAAAGGCGGTGGACTGGCCACACTATCGCTTTGACGAAAAGCACACTGGCTATCAGAAATTCGAAACAACGCTGAACAAGAACAACATCCAAAACGTCGTGCGGCTATGGCATGGTTTTCTGGGTGGCGAACTCGTCTATCAGTCATCCGCAGCAGTCGCCGACGGCGTTGCCTATATCGGCGAAGAGGACGGTACGCTATCCGCCATCGCGGCCGACGGCTGCGGTTCCGACAGTTGCCGCCCCCTTTGGCAGTCGAGCTATCTCGCTCAGGTCACCTCATCGCCGGCAGTGGCGAACGGCATTGTTTATGTCGGTTCGCAGACCGGCTTCGATGACAACAGCGGAAAACTGAATGCCTTCGATGCGAAGGGCTGCGGCAAGGATGTCTGCCCACCGTTGTGGCAAGGCAAGATGCCCACGGGCGATTCCGGCTCCTCTCCCATCGTCGACAACGGGCTCGTGTATATCGGCAATGACGGTCTTTACGTGTTCGATGCCGAAGGGTGCGGCAAGAAGCTGTGCGATCCGCTGTGGAAGGGAAAAGTACAAGGCGGAATCGGCTCGACCGCGGTTGTCTATAAGGGCGTTGTTTATGTTGGCTCCTCGCATGGCGCGCTCGATGGCAGGCTCTATGCGTTCGATGCCAAGGGCTGCGGCAAGGCGGTCTGCAAGCCGCTGTGGAGCGGCGACACCCACGGCGCCACCTACGATTCGTCCCCCGCGATCTACAAGGGGATCGTCTACATCGGCTCGTATCATGCAATCTCGGCGTTCGACGCCAAGGGCTGCGGCGCCCAGAGCTGCGCGCCGGTCTGGCAGGTGAAAGAGGACGATTTCTACTTCTACGGCTCGCCTGCCGTCGCCAATGACCGGGTCTATATCGATCTCGAGGATCGCGTTGCGGTGTACAATGCGGTCGGATGCAAAAACTGTCAGGGCAACGCGTCCCTGTTCGGCAGCGGCAACCAGGCCGCGTTCGCGGCCTCCCCAGTCGTTGCGAACGGCCTCGTGTATGGAGCGCGGAACACCGGCGAACTGTTCGTTTGGCCCGCGGACTGCAAGGGCAGCTGCTATGAAACAAAAAAGTGGCTTCTGGACGATCCGTTGCTCAACTCCTCACCGACGATTGTGAACGGCAAAATCTATATCGGAAGCTCGGAGCATGGCTTCGGCGGCCGCCTCGATGTCTTCGGGCTTCCGGACTAGAGGGCGTCAACTCCGCGCCAGGCCGGCGGGGCGCTCCAGTCCCGCCGGATCCTGGTGGATGATCACTTCGGATTTGGGGAATTCCGCGCACACGGACCTTTCCACGGCATCGCTGATCTCGTGCGCGCGGGTGATGCTGATGGCGGGATCGAGTTCGATGTGAAACTGGATGAAGGTGTGCACGCCGGCGGCGCGCGTGCGCAGATCGTGCAGGTTGCGCACTTCCGGATGCCGCATGATGATCGTTTTGATTTGCTCCCGCTCCGCGTCCGGCAGTTCGCGGTCCATCAGCTGGTTGTAGCTTTGGAGAAAGACGCCCCAGGCGCTGTAGACCAGAATGCCGGCGATCAGCAGCGCAATGATTGGGTCCGCCAGCCGCCAGCCGAACCATTGCGTCAGCCCGATCGCCACCACAACGCCGATGTTGGTGATAAGATCGCTGGCGTAATGCATGCGGTCGGCGGCAATGGCGATCGAACCTGTTTTCGCCACGACGCGGCGTTGATACATGATCAGCGCCAGTGTCGCCGCGATGGAAATTGCCATCACGATCAGCCCTGCCGTTGGATGGTCCAGCGGCTGCGGCGCGATGAAGCGGTTGATCGCCTGGACCACGAGAAATGTTGCCGAGCCAGCGATGAAGGCGCCCTGCGCGAGGCCCGCCAGCGGCTCCGCCTTGCCGTGACCGAAGCGATGCTCGGCGTCGGCCGGCGTCAGCGCCGAACGGATGGCGACAAGATTGAGCGTGGAGCTGAAAAGATCGAGCGCGGAATCGGCCAGCGATGCCAGCATCGCCACCGAATTGGTGAGCAGGTAGGCCATCGCCTTCAATGCGACGAGCGCGACGGATACGCCGACAGAGGCGAACGCGGCGCGACGCATGAGCCGGCCGTGCGTGCCGTCCACGGCAGCCGCGGCCACGGCGAAGTTCTCGCTCACGGAAACAGGCGCTCGGTGCGCCACGGCGCGTCCGGCGCTGCGCGGCGATAAACGAGCCGGTCATGCAGCCGGAACGGCCGATTGCGCCAGAATTCGATTTCAATGGGCGCCAGCCGAAAGCCGCCCCAATAAGGCGGACGCGGCACTTTGCCGAGCGCGTATCTGGCGGCGTATTTCGTGACTTCCTTCTCAAACGCGAAGCGGCCTTCCATCGGCCGCGACTGCGCGCTGGCCCACGCGCCGATCTGACTGTCCTTGGCTCGCGAGGCGAAATAGGCATCCGATTCGGCCTCGCTGACCTTGGCGACGGCGCCGCGCGCACGGACCTGTTTGCCAATGCCTTTCCAGAGAAAGCAGAGCGCGGCGTGCGGATTGGCGAGCAACTCGCTTCCCTTCGCGCTTTCATAGTTGGTATAGAAAACGAAGCCGCTGGCATTCGCTTCCTTCAGCAGCACCATGCGCACATTGGGGCGGCCTTCCCTATCGGCGGTGGCTAGCGCCATGGCGTTCGGCTCGCTCGGCTCGGATTTCTTTGCTTCCTCGAACCAGGCATCGAACAGGGCGAAGGGATCGTCGCGCGGACCTATCCCGCCATCGTCCAAAGGCCGACCGACATCGCTCATGGCCGCTGCCTAGCACCTCCGACTTGCCCCTTAAAGCGCCGCTGCTAAGGTCCATCCATGGGGCCGGTTCTTCTCTTGTTTGTCTTGCTTCTCGTGGCGTCTCCCGCGCTGGCGCAGCAGTCGACGCCGCTGCTGGGCGATGCGCCCTTCCCCACGCAGCAGGAGCAGCCGGATCAGCAGGGTGCGCCGCCTATCCCCGGCGATCAAGCGATGTTCAACCGCGGCACCGCCTATTTCGACGCCCGCGACTACGTGCATGCCTATCAGGTGTTTTACTGGCTCGCGGATCACGACGATGTCGCCGCCATGCGCAACGTGGCGCTGCTGAAACGCCGCGGCTGGGGTACCGCGCGGGATCCGCAAGGCGCGTTGCAGTATCTCAAGCAGGCGGCGGATGCCGGACTGACCACCGCGCAATCCGATCTGGCGGACATGTATCTCAATGGAGAGGTGGGCCCGCCGGATCCGCAATCCGCGCTGCCATGGCTAGAAGCCGCCGCGAAGATGAACCACCCCACGGCACAATTCCGGCTGGCAGAAATCTACGAGCGGGGGCAGGTGGTACCGCGCGACGTGGCGCGTGCGGAAGAACTTTATGCGCAGGCCGCGGCGCGCGGCGTCCCGCATGCCGCGGACCGCCTGGCCATTCTGAAGTCCGGTGCGGTATCGCCGCCGAGGCCTTAACGGCGCTTGACGAATCCCCATATTGTAGGCTGGCCGCGATTATCGACCGGCGGCCGGAGACAGCATGCGCGATCCATATGACATTCTGGGGGTGAGCAAGGGCGCGAGCGAAGCCGACATCAAGAAGGCTTTCCGCTCGCTGGCCAAGAAGCACCATCCCGATACCAAGGGCGGTGACGCCACCGCGCAGAAGAAATTTCAGGAGATCAGCGGCGCCTACGACATCCTGGGTGACAAGGAGAAGCGCGCCAAGTTCGACCGCGGCGAAATCGACGCCAGCGGCAATCCGCGCGGCTTCGATCCGCGCTCGCATGGCGGTTTCGAAGGCAACCCGTTCGGGGGTCGCGGCGGTTTCCAGCATACCTGGAGCGGCGGCGAGACCGCGGAAGGATTCCACCCCGAGGACATCCTTTCTGAGCTGTTCGGCGGCGGTGGTGGCGGCGGCGGCCGGCGCAGGCGCGCGCGCCCCGGCGAGACCTACGAGATGTCTGTCACCGTCAGTTTTGCCGATGCTGCCAAAGGCGGCACGCGCCGTGTCTACATGCCCGACGGGCGTGAGGTGGACGTGCGCATTCCGGTGGGCCTGCGTGACGGGCAGCAAATTCGCCTCAAGGGCCAAGGTGGCGAAGGCCGCAATGGCGGCCCGCGCGGCGATATCCTGCTGAATGTCGCGGTCTCGCCGCATCCCTATCTGACGCGCGACAGCAACGATCTGCGCATGGACTTGCCGATCACGCTGCAGGAAGCCGTACTGGGCGGAAAGATCACCGTACCGACGCTTACGGGTTCGGTGGCACTCAGCGTCGCTGCGAACTCGAATTCCGGCACGGTTCTGCGCCTGAAGGGCAAGGGTATTCCCGCGCATGGAAATGAGGCGGCGGGCAATCTCTATGTGAAGTTGGTCGTCGCGCTTCCCGATGGCGCCGATGCCGAGCTGCGCAAATTCGCGGAGAGCTGGACGGCCAACTACAATCCGCGCGCGAAGCTGCGCTAGGCTGAGTTCCCACATCACAAAAAAACGCGAACGAGGCGCTCGAAAGCAGCCTCGTCCACGCCGGGGTAATTCTCGTTGTCTACAGTCGGGCCGGGCGCGACGACCAGGTGCGCCATGTCGGCGCGCCGCCGATCTCGCGCTCGCGGCCACCTTCACGTGCTGCGTACCACGACACGGCGGCACCGAGCAGCAAGGCGACGGCCGACAGGAACGCGATCATCACACCTGCCTGCCGCGCGCGTTTTAGCGCGTCATGCGAGCGAGGGATGATCTTGCTCACCCGCGCATCGGCTTCTTCCGGCGAGACATGCGCGCGGGTGGAGACGAGCATCGTCAGGTAGTCGCGATCCTCCGCCGAGACTCCGCTATGGCCCGACGACGTCAATAGAATCCGCGCCGCCTCCGCGCGGGCGTAGTTGACATCGTCCGCCGGCAATGGCCGCTCGGAGCGGAACAATTGATCGAGCTCATAAGCCAGCGAATCTTCGCCGGCTACCGACGTGGACGGCCCAGCGCTGCCGCTGCCGGGTACGGCCGCGGGCGCCGCCACGCCAGCCGCACCGAGCGCAATCACCGCGCCCAACACAATCGCCAGTGCCCACGCGAGCAGGCCATGCATGCCGTCGCGAAACTCACTTTCGGCAGAGGCCACCACC
>Ga0213876_10001387_pt1 | contig 15116 bp, 12 predicted proteins | sample BarmaccomBMRX_R9_FD_160113 | JGI IMG/M metagenome (GOLD analysis project Ga0213876, IMG submission 160113) | Root-associated microbial communities from Barbacenia macrantha in rupestrian grasslands, the National Park of Serra do Cipo, Brazil - RX_R9 | ecosystem: Host-associated > Plants > Roots...
CAGCAACTCGGCGATGACCGTGACCGGCAACGGGTAGGCCCAGGCGGTGACCAGGTCGAAGGTCCCCTGGGCGGCGACTGCATCCAGCAGCTCATCGACGAACGCCGCGATGCGCGGCCGCAGCGTCTCAATCATCTTGGGCGTGAACGCCCGGCTGACGAGATTGCGCAGCCGCGTATGATTCGGCGGATCCAGAAAGAGCATCGAGCGGTACGTCGGCCGACTGGTCAGCACCGGCGGACGGGCGCCCACCGCCCGCTCGCGCTCGACCGAAAACCGCCGGTCGCGCAGGATGGCGTCGCAGTCGGCGTGGCGCGTCAGGAACCAGGTGTTCAGCTCCGGGTGGAAGTAGACCGGGTCGTGGGCGCGCAGGCGATGATAGGTCGGATACGGGTCGGCGTGGATGGCCGAGGCGAACGGGTTGAGCTGGGCGGCTGGCTGCATTGGGCTGGCTCCCGCTACACGGGGACGATACCAGGCGCCCATGGCAGCGAGCATCGCCGCACCAGTCGTGCGTGGCTGCCAACATCGCCGCACCAGTCGCACGTCGCTGGAGCATCGCCATACCAGGCGCCCGCGGCTGCTAGCATCGCTGCAGGATGGCCATGACGCAGCGCGAGACGTTCGGCCGACAAGCCGGTTTCGTGCCCGAGACGCAGTCGGCCGAACGTCTGTGACAGATTGCACCCAGGAACGCGGCAGACAGCTTCAGTGTCCCAAGGGGTGTATGCGGCCGCGTTCCTGGGTGCTCGCGGCGCTCGAGGCGGCCGGGCGCCTGGTCGAGGCGCGCCTCAGCCCGGACGGCACCTTCGGCGGCTGGAACGGACACGACGTGCTGTGCCACCTGGCCGCCCACACCCGCCTGGTCGGGGCCATCCTGGCCAGCGAGGCCGACCGGCAGGCGCCGACCCAGCAGGCGTTGTACGGGCGCGAACTGAGCCCGGCCGAGCAGGCCCTCGACGACCTGGACGCGATCAACGCAGCCATCCAGCGCGAGTACGCCGGGCTGTCCTACGCCGAGGCGCTGGCCTTCTGGCGGACCGTGCATGCCGACACCGTGCGCCAGGCCGCGCGGCTCAGCGACGCCCAACTGGCGGCGCCCGGCCCGGCCCTGGTGCCCCGCTGGTCGCGCCCACACCTGGCCGACGTCGTCGCCGCCCTCGTCAGCCACTACCACGGCCACCTCGAAGCCTGAGCCTCGCGTCGCCCTCGCGGTATCTTGGGCGCCAACGTCAGCACCGTCGGCCTGGTGCACGCGGCCGGCTATCCTGGGCGGCATGGCGGCCGAACGCGTGTGCATCATGGTCTGGGACGGCTTGCGACCGGACCGCGTCTCGCCACAGGTGACGCCCACGCTGTGGCAGCTGGCCCAGTCGGGCGTGTGGTTCGAGCGGAGCTACGCCGTCTATCCGACCCTGACGCGGGCCAACTCACCGGCCATCGCCACTGGCTGCCGGCCGGGGCGGGCCGGCGTGCCGGGCAACACGATCTGCCTGCCGGGCGCCGACGGCGCCCTGGCGCCGTATACCACCGGCGACGCGACCACCCTGCAGCGTCTGTCCGACGCCGACGGCCAGCCCATCCTGCTGGTCGACACGCTGGCCGATCGGGTCCATCGGGCCGGCGGCCGGACCGTCGTCGTCGGCTCCGGCTCGCCCGGCTCGGCCTGGCTCCAGCACCCGCGCGCCAACGAGTGCGGCGATCTGGTCATCGCCGAGGGCATCCCGTCGATGGCCGGCGTCCTGGATCAGGCGCGCCAGCGCTTCGGTCCGCTGCCCACGCGCGCGCTGCCGGCCAGCGCCTGGACCGCCGCCTTCACCCGCATCATCACCGACTGGATCGTGCCCGAGATCACCCCGACGCTGCTCGTGTTCTGGCACACCGACCCGGATCACACCCAGCACGCCCTTGGCCACAGCGCGCCCGAGACCATCCAGAGCCTACGCGACGCCGACGCCCATCTCGCGGCCATCCTCGACTGCTACGACCGACTCGGCCTGCGCCGCACCACCGACGTCATCATCACCTCCGACCACGGCGGCTCGAGCATCACCCGCCGCGCCCGGCCGGCCGACGACCTCGGCGCTCTCGATCATGGCAGCACCGCCGTCGAAAACGGTGGCTCGACGTTCGTCTACGGCGCCCAGCCGAGCACCATCGCGACCATCCGCCGCCTCGACTACGCCGGCCCCATCTTCACCCGCGACGGCCGCCAACAGACCTGCCCGCTATCGCTGGTCGGCCTCGACGGACCGCGCACACCCGACATCGTCTTCTCCTTCCGCTGGACGGAGGAGGCGGTCGACGGTGTGCCCGGCGCGGCCGTCGGGACCGACAGCAAGCTGGCCGTCGACCACGGCACGCTCAGTCCCTACGACCTGCACAACACGCTGGTGGCCCAGGGTCCGGACTTCCGCGCCGGCTGGCGCAACCCGGCGCCAGCCGGCAACGTCGACGTCGCGCCGACCCTCACCCACCTGCTGGGACTGGACCCCGGCACGCCCTTCGACGGCCGCGTCCTCCACGAAGCGCTGGCCACCAACGGCCTCACGCCGCCTGAGGCGCCCGCCTGGCAGGCGAGTGCGACCAGCACGCCATACACCGTCGACGGCCGCGACTGGCAGCAGCAACTGTGGTTCGATGAGACCCTCGGCCACCGCTACCTCAGCGGCGGCACCGTCGAGCCAGCCTAGCTCCGTCCGTCGCGCGGCGTCGGCCCGGGCGGACGCTGGTCAGTCGTGGCGGCAGTGGCGGACGTCGATGCTGACCTGTTGCAGCGGCATGCACTCGCTCGATGTCGAGGCCGACGCCGGCACCACCTGCGCCGCCAGATCGGTCGACTGGGCCTCCACCCGCTCGGCGGTCAGGCCGATGCTCAGCACCGCACCGAGCCCCGCCAGTTCGAGCAGGTACATGGCCAGCACCAGCACCACCATCCGCCGCACACGCCTGAGAGAGGCACGCCGTGTGCCGCAGCGGGACACCCGTCTCGCCGCGAAGCGGCATACTGCGTCAAGCCGATGCAGCCAGCGACGTTGAACGCGCAGCGGGCAGTGGCGACCTACGCGGCCATGCAGCGCTGGCTCACTGTGCCGGATGGTCACGGGCTGTACGCCGAGACCGCGCCGCCGTCGGGCGATCACGACGCCGAGCCTGTCCCGCCGTCGGGCAACCGCTACGCGTACCTGTGGCCGTATTCGCGCGCGCTCCTCGGCACCCTGTGTCTGGCCGGCGTGCCCGGCTGGCGCGACCAGGCCGCCGTCACCGACTGCCTGCGCGGCCTGGCGGCCTACTGGGACGGTTCCGGCCGCGCGCCGGCCTACGCCTCGTACATCATGCCGCCGCTCGGTCCCGGCGGCGACCGCTACGCCGACGACAACGCCTGGGTGGCCCTGGCGCTCATCCTCCACACCCGCCTCGGCCTCGGCTCCGCACTCCGGCGCGCGGCGGACCTGTTCGCCTTCGGCCACGCCGGCTGGAACACCAACCCGCGCGATCCGCGGCCCGGCGGCATCTTCTGGGTCGAGCAAGGCCGCGGCCTCGGCCGCACCAACCACGACCGCGGGGCCGGCGCCACAGCCGGCACCGCCGCACTTGGCTTCCACCTCCACGAGCTCACCGGCAGCGCGGTGTTCGATGGTGACGGCGAGGCCATCGCCCGGCCACGCGCCCTGGGCGCCCGCAACATGCTCGACTGGGTCCGCCTCCACCTCGACAGTGAGCAGGCTGGCCATGGTCCCTACTGGAACGTGGTCCGCCATGACGGCTCCATCGACACCAATCTGTGGAGCTACAACCAGGGGGTGGTGCTCGGCGCCTGCGTCCTCCAGCACCGCCTGACCGGGTCCGTCGAACACCTGGAGCAGGCCGAGCGCATCGCCGTGCGAACGCTCGAGACGTTCGGGACCTTCCGCAACCATCCACCGTCGTTCAACGCGATGTGCTTCCAGAACCTGCTCATGCTAGTGGCGCTCACCCACGACGCTGCGCTCAGCGGGCGCGTGCTGGAGACGCTGCACGCCTACGCCAACTGGACCTGGGACCCAGCCACCGGCGCCCGCGACCCACACACGAACCTCTTCGCCTTCACTGACGACGGCCGGCCGGCCATCGGCCACCAACCAGCGACGCTCCAGGACCAAGGCGCCATGATCCAGCTGTACGCCCTCCTCGCCTGGGACCCAGCCGACTACGCCCGCCTTACCTAAAACAGCTGCAACGTCCGGGAGCGAGCCCCCTCGGCTCGCCGGCCTGGCGACCGTCATCGGCCTCCACCTGCTCTCTTCGTCGTCACCCACTAGCGGGTGACGATGACGCGGGCGCTCATGCCGGCGCCGCCGGGGCCGCCGTGGATGTCGCAGTAGTAGGCGAACTCGCCGGCGCTGGTGAAGGTGCGCTCGAAGGTTTGCGGACCGCGTAGCACACCACTGTCGAAGCTGCCATCGTCGGCCGTCACCGTGTGCGGATGCACACCGCTCCGACTCCACACCAGCGTCGTCCCGACCGGCACGCTGATCGCCGACGGTGCAAAGGCGTCATCGCCGATGTGCACCGCCTGCACAACCGCCTGGACGGTCGGCTGCACGGTCGCCTGGAGCGTTGGCACCAGGGTCGGCGCCACGGCCGGGATCAGCGTCGGCTGCGCGGCCGCTCCGGCCGACAGCGGCCGTTCGAGCGGGATGCCGGCCATCAGCTGGGCGTGCTGATAGGCCGTCAGCACCCCGCCTTCGCCGGGCACCGGCGAGACGATCTCGTCGCCGTTCAGGTCGACGCCGACGATCGTCTGCTGGGCCAGGGCCAGCACGCGTTGGACGTCCTCGCGCGCGTCGGCCGCCCGCCGCACGGTGGCGATCTGAAGCGCGCGATCGCGGATCTGGCTGAGCCGCTGGCGGGTGTTGTCGCCCGCGATCTGGACGTGGCCGGCGTGGACCTTGATGGCGTCGGTCGCGTCCGGCGCCGCGGCGGCCAGGGCGGCGTGGTCCTGCATGCCCTTGACGTAGCCCGGCTGGTCGCCGCCCTCCAGCAGCCCGAACCCGTCGCCCGGATTGTCGATCCGGCCGTTGCCATCCAGGTCGCCGAAGTGCTCGCCCTGGCTGCCTTCGATGATGTTGACCAGGTGCTCGGCGTGGAAGTGGACGTTGGCCAGGTTGCCTTCGTCGACGGCGTCCTGGAGGAATTGGGCGTGCTGGAGGACCTTGTCGGTCTCCTGTCGCAGGCCGAGGGCGAAGCCGACTCCAGCCGGCGTCGAGCCGATGCCGACCAGCACGTGGCGCACGTGGACCAGCGCCTGGGCCGGCAGGGCGCCGGCCAGTACGGGCGTCGTGGGTGGCGCGGCCTCGGCCGCCGCGCGGCTGGTGCGGCCAACCGCGACGTGGTCGAAGCCGGCCAGCAGGTTAGCGTGATCGGGCGCGGCGAAGGTCAGGCTATGGGTGTGCGACTGGGCGCCGGTGTCCTGGGTGCCGAGCGTACCCAGGAACAGGTCGCCGGCCGGCCCGCTGAGCCAGGCGGTGTAGACCTGATCGTCGTTCAGTGACGGCAGGTCGTTGGCCGCCAGCAGCAGGCTGTCGTTGCGCAGCGTTTCGTCCCGCCAGGCCAGCAGCCCGCGCGGCGGCGTGGCCGCCACGGTCGGTTCGACGTCGCGGACGCGCTCGAAGGTGGGCGTCGGCGCCACGGTGGCGGCCGCCGTGGGCGACGGTGACGGAGGTACCGGCCGGCTGGTCGGCGCGCTGGTCGGCGCGGGCGTTGGCAGGCTCGGCGTGGCTGGCGCAGGCGCGGCCGGGGCGGTGGCACAGGCACTCAAGCCGAGCATGAGCGGTGGCAGAACGAACACTAGGGGGCGGCAAAGACGCATGATGCGTGCTCCTGAAGGTGGGTTAGTGCTGGTGCGCTGGTGCGGCGGTGGCGGCGGTGGTGGCAGCAGCGGGGGCGGCGGCCAGGCCGGCCATGTACTGGGCGTGCTGGTAGGCGACCAGCGCTCCGCCCTCGCCTGGCAGCGGTCCGATCTGCCCGTCGCCGTTGGCATCGATGCCGATGCTGATCGCCGTGGCCAGGGCCAGCAGTCGCTCGGCGGCAGCCCCGTCCGGGCCACGGGTCAGCGCGAGCGCCAGCGTGCGCGCGGCATCGGCCCAGCCGAGCAGGTTGGCGGTGCAGATCTGGACGTGCTGGGCGTGCAGGCGGATCGACGGCGTGGCGTCGCTGGCCGTCTCGGCCGCCCGGGCCGCGGCGGCGGTGGCCTGGATGTAGCCGGCCTGCTCACCGTTTGGCAGCAGGCCGAAGCCGTCGCCCGCGTTCTGGGCGTGCCCATCCCCGTCGAGGTCGCCGAAGTGCGGATCGCGCGAGCCGGCGATGAGGTTGTAGACGTGCTCGGCGTGGCGCCGCACGCCCGCGGCGTCGCCCTTGGTCTGCGCCTCGGCCAGCAGCGTGGCGTGCCGCACCAGCTCGTCGGCCTCCTCGTGCAACCCGACGGCGTAGCCCTGATGGCTCGGCAGGCCCGGGCCATCGACCAGCAACTGCTGGATCGACGCGTAGCTCTGGTGCGGCAGGTGCCGCGGATCAGGCATGAACGGCGTCGGCTGTGCCGTTGGCGCCGCTGGCGCGACCTTTGGAGCGGCCACCGGCAGCGGCGCCGAGCCAGCCGCGACGACGCGGATCGTGCCCGACATCCCGTCGCCACCGGCCGAGCCGTGCAGCTCGCAGAAGTAGGGATACTCACCGGGGGCGTCGAAGGTGTGGCTGAACGACTCGCCGGTGTGCAGCAGGTCGGAGCCGAAGGCGGCGCCATCGTCGGCCGTCGCCGTATGTGGCGCCGAGTCCTGGTTGACCCAGCGCACCGTCTGGCCGGCCTGGATCACGACAGTGGGCGGCCCGAACGCGAAGCCGGCCATCGGCACGACGACTGCCGAATCAAGCTGATTCGCGGGTGCCACACTCGGTGCCCGAGCCGGCCCGGTGTACCAGGTGAGATAGACCCCCACACCGAGCAGCGTCACCGCCATGTAGCAGGCGTACGCCGTCCGCATGAACAGCTTGTAGTTGTGGAAGCGCAGGAAGCTGGGCACGAGCTCGTTAGCCCGCAGGGCGACGAAAGTGCCCAGCAGCACCGTGAACGTGCCGGCCAGACCATGGGCCGCGGCGATGGCGTAGTACCCGTCGCCGAGTCGCGCCGGCACACTTGGCGCGGCCGAGCGGGCGAACGAGCCGACCATGATCAGCCCGACCTGGAGCAGGTTGAGGCCGACCGCGGTGGTCTGGACCCAGCGGTGGACGGTGAACTGGCGCCGCCGGGCGAACCAGACGCCCACGCTCAGCAACAGCGCCACGCCGATCCCGAAGACCAGCGACACATCGGCCAATAGCGACGCATCGGTGCCCAGAACGCCCCGGCCCAGCAGCATGGCCGGCACCCTAGCCCCAGACACCTGCCAGCACACCGAAGCGGCCGTCCTGCCGCCTGAAAAACCCCTGTACGGCGGCCGAAGGTCACGCAGCTCCGTCGTCTCAACCGATTCTCAACCGGGCCCGTCGGGCTTCTCCACCCGCATCTGTCAGCATGGGTCGAACCGTTGTGTCTTGAATAAGCAGACCCGCACCTGCCTTGTTCGCGCGCGGAACGACTCCCTCGAGGTCGTGTGCTTGGCGACCGCCATCCTTGATCTAGACGTCGAACGGCTCCCCGAGGCGATCGAGGGGCTGGATCGCTATGCCACGGCCTTGGCGCTGCTCCGTCTGCAAGGCACCCCGTGCGGCCAGCTTCGGCGGCCGGTGGTCGACGGACGCGTGGATGTGGCACAGCTGCGGGACGAGGTGATCGCCGCCTTCGGCTGGTCGCTCGCCAGGCGACGCCTCCAGCGGCAGTTGGGCTGGGAAGCCCCGCCGTCGGCGGCCGCGGGCGGCCTGCCTTCGGTCACGGTGGCCGTCTGCACGCGCGATCGGCCGCTAGCGCTGGCGCACTGTCTGGAGGCCCTCGAACGGCTGCCCGACGACGGCCAGGAGCTGCTGGTGATCGACAACTGCCCGTCTCGTCCCGACAGCCGGCACGTTGTGGCGCGCCATCCACGGGTCCGCTACGTCGTCGAGCCGCGGCTCGGGCTCGACTGCGCGCGCAACCGGGCGCTCCAGGAAGCGCGGCACGACGTCGTCGCCTTCGCCGACGATGACACCGCGCCCGACCCCGGCTGGCTGCGCGGTCTGCGGCCCAACTTCGCCGATCCGCTGGTCATGTGCGTCACCGGCCTGACGATGCCGCTCGAGCTCGAGACGGACGCTCAGGAGTGGTTCGAGCGCTACAGTCCCTTCGGCCGCGGCTTCGAGCGGCTGGTCCTGGACAGCTCGAACGTCGGACCGGCCCACGCCAACCGGGCCGGCGCAGGCGCGAACATGGCGATTCGCCGCACTGCGCTCACCGCGGTTGGTCCGTTCGACGAGGCGCTGGACGCCGGCACGCCAACGCGCTCCGGCGGCGACACCGACTATTTCATGCGTCTGCTCGCGGCCGGCTATCGCATCGTCTACGACCCGGCCGCGCTCAGCTGGCACCGCCACCGCCAGACGTGGGCCGACCTGCGCAGCGCCCAGTACGGCTACGGTGTGGGCGTCTACGCCGCCTGGACCCGCAACCTCATCGTCGAGGGCGAGCTCGGCGTGCTGAAGGCAGCCCTCGGCTGGCTGCGCTACGTGCAGCTCCCGACGCTGCTGCGCTCGCTGCTGCGGCGGTCCGGGCGCACCCCCCTCGACCTGCTGCTGGCCGAGCTACGCGGCTGCGCGATGGGGCCGGTGGCCTACCTGCGCACCCGCGCCAGCTTGCACGGCCGCGCCTCGAGCGCCGTATGACGGCGGCGCCAGCCCCACGCACGGCCAGCCCCAGCCGCGCGACGACCACGCCTGACCTGAGCGTGGTCATCCCGACCCACAATCGGGCGGCCTCGGTGCGCCGCACGCTCGAGGCGCTGGCCCAGCAGACGTATCCGGCCGCGCACTGGGAGGTCGTGGTCGTGGCCGACGGCTGCGCCGACGAGACGGTGGCCATGCTGCACGCCACGGCCAGTGCGCTGCCCGTCCGCCTGCGCGTGCACGAGCAGGACGGCCAGGGCGCCGGTGCGGCCCGCAACGCCGGCGCCGCGCTCGCCAGCGGCGCCACGCTGGTCTTCCTGGACGACGACATGCAGCCAGCGCCCGGCTTCGTGGCGGCCCACGCCGCCATCCATGCCGGCCGCCCCGAGCAGGTCGCCCTTGGCCCATCCTGGCCGGTCCTGCCCGGCCGGCTGGACTTCTTCCGCATCATGCTGCGGGCCTGGTGGCTCGACTTCTTCGGCGCCCTGGCGCAGCCCGGCTACCGCCACACCTTCCGCTCCCTGGCGGCCGGCAACTGCTCCCTGCCGGCGGCGGTCTTCGCCCGCCTGGGCGGCTTCGATCCAGCCATTCGTAGCAGTGGCGGCGAGGATTGGGAGTTCGGCGTGCGGCTCATCAAGGCCGACGTCCCCTTCGCCTTCGCCGCCAAGGCGCAGGCCCAGCACCACGACGAAACCCATCTGCGCCGCTCGTTGCAGCGCCGACGGCAAGAGGGCCAGGCCGAAGTCGTCATCGGCCGCCGCTACCCGGACCTGTGCCCTGGACTGGACCTGGCCCGCATCGACACACCCCCGTCGCGCCTCGACCGACGGCTGCGCCAGCTCGCCTTCGCGGCACCGGCGACCGGCGACGCGCTGGCGCGGCTGTCGCTCGCGCTCCTCGATGAGCTCGAACGCCGCCGCCTCCGCCGGCCCTGGCGAGTCCTGTACGGCCACCTGCGCGACTACTGGTACTGGCGCGGCGTGGCCGACGAGGTGGGCTCGCGCGCCGCACTCGCCGCCCTCCTCCAGGGCCCCGCCCCCGCTGACGCCGGCCGCGAGATCGACGTGGACCTCGGCGCCGGGCTCGAGGCCGCCGAGCAGCGCCTCGACCGCGAGCGCCCGGCTGGCGTCCGCCTCCACGTCGCCGGCCAACCCGTGGGCCACCTGCCCGCCGAACCGGGCGCCGAGCCGTTGCGTGGGGTGCACCTGCGCTCGGCGCTGGCGACGACGCTGGCCGACCGGTTCCTGCGTGTGCTCGCCGTGCAGGCCGCCACTGGTGCCAGCCTGAGCGCGAGCTGGCAGCCCATCCTGTCCGGCGCCAGTCCGAGCGCCGGCCGGCAGCCCGTCCGGTCGGCGTGACCCGCGCGCACGTGGCGGTCCGCATCGGCGAGCTCGAGCTGTCCGAGGGCATCCGGCCGCTCGAGGGCCTGGATGGCTACCGCTCGGCCGCGCTGCTGGTGCGCTGGCAGGGGCAGCCGATCGGCTGGGTGCGCATCCCGGGCGATGTGGCCGAGGCCGGCCGCATCTCGGCCGAACGGGTCCGCGAGGCGGTGACCGACCAGCTTGGCCGGGACCTGGCCGGACGCCTGCTCGGCATTCCGGTGTCCGTGGCGTCGCCGCGCGAGCAGGCGCCAGCGCCGGCCATCAGCGTGGTCGTGTGCACCCGCGATCGGCCCGACCAGTTGCGCGGCTGCCTGGCGGCGCTGCTGGCTCAGGACCACCCGAGCTACGACGTGCTCGTCGTCGACAACGCCTCGACCTCATCGGCGACCGCCCGCGTGGCCGCCGCCGCCGGCGTGCGCTGTGTTCGCGAGGAGCGGCCCGGCCTCGATTGGGCCCGCAACCGTGGCATCGCCGAGGCCCATCACGACATCATCGCCTTCACCGACGACGACGCGCGGCCTGATCGCGCCTGGCTGCGCGCCATCGCCGCTGCCTTCACGGCGACGACCGACGTCATGGCCGTGACCGGGCTGGTCGCGCCGGCCGAACTGGAGACGGCCGCCCAGGCCCGCTTCGAGCTGGAGTATGGCGGCATGGGCCACGGCCTCCAGCGGCGCCTGATCCACCGCTCCGCGCTGTCGACCGTCGGGCTGCTCTGGGCCAGCGGCTTCGGCGTGGGCGCCAACATGGCCTTTCGACGTGAGGTGTTCCGCCGTGTCGGGCCGTTCGATCCAGCCCTTGACCTGGGCACGCCGGCCGCCGGCTGCGGCGACGTCGAGCTGCTGCATCGGGTCGTGGCCGCTGGCGGCACGCTGGTCTACGAGCCGCGGGCGCTCGTCTGGCACCAGCATCGCCCGGCCGCGGCCGACCTCGACGCGCTGGTCTGGCACAACGGCACCGGTTTCGGCGCCTACCTGCTGACCTGCGTCCGCAACCGGACGGTCAATCGGCTGGCCATCCTGCACTTCTTCATCCGCCAGTGGTTGGGATGGTGGCTGCTCCGCCGACTGCTCCGCCCGGCCGGCTTCCCACGCCACCTGGTCGGCCGCGAGCTGCTCGGCGCGCTCGTCAGCCCCTTCGCCTACCGCGCCGCCCAGGCCCGCGCCCGCCAGATCGCCAAAGCCGGCGCCCCGCAGCGGGGCGGCCGGTGAGCCCCACCCCTGGCCGCCAGGCGGTCTATCTCGTTGACCTGCTGCGCGAGCTGGTCGTGCGCGACCTCAAGATCCGCTACAAGCGCTCGGTGCTCGGCATCCTGTGGGCGTTGATCATGCCGCTCGCCCAACTGCTCGTCTTCGGCTTCCTGTTCGCCCAGGTGCTCCAGGTGCACGTGGTCCGCTTCTCGTCCTACGTCCTGTCGGGCCTGTTGGTGTGGTCGTGGTTCCAGAGCTCGCTGGTGCTTGCCGCCGGCTCGATCACCGACAATCGCGAGCTCATCAAGCGGCCGCGCTTCCCGTCCGCCATCCTGCCGGCCGTCACGGTGGCCACCAACCTGATCCATTTCCTGCTGGCGCTGCCCATCCTGCTGCTGTTCCTGGTTGTCGTCGACGGGACACCGCCCACCGCCAGCCTGCTGGCCCTGCCGCTGGTCGTTGGCCTCCAGTTCCTGCTCACGCTCAGCGTGGCCTACGTCGTGGCAACCCTGAACGTCACGTTCCGCGACACCGGCCACGTGCTCGGGCTGCTGCTGCTGCTGCTCTTCTACTTGACGCCCGTGTTCTACGATCCGAGCGCCGTCCCGGCCGCCTACCAGCCGCTCTACCAACTCAATCCCATGGTCTGGCTGCTGGATGCCTATCGCGCACTGCTCCTCCAGGGCCGATTACCGAGCCTGGTGCCCACGACGCTCGTCGCGATCGGCGGTTGTGTCCTGCTGTGGCTCGGCCGCCGGCTGTTCGCCCACGCCAGCGACCGCTTCGTCGAGGAGCTCTGAGCGGTGCGCCCGGCGATCGTCGTCGACCGACTCGGCAAGCGCTTCGTTCGCCACGACGCCAACCGTCCGCGCACGCTCAAGGAGGCCATCCTGCACGCCGGCCGGCGCGGCGCGCCGAATGCGTCGTTCTGGGCGCTGCGCGAGGTGAGCTTCAGCATCGCGCCGGGCCAGATGGTCGGCGTGATCGGCCGCAACGGCGCCGGCAAGTCGACCCTGCTGCGACTCATCGGCGGCATCGGGCGACCAGACGAAGGCCGCGTCGAGGCGGCCGGCCGCCTGGGCGCCCTGCTCGACCTGGGGGCCGGCTTCCACCCGGACCTGACCGGCCGCGAGAACGTCTTCATCAACGGCGTGATCGCCGGTCTGACGCGCCGCGAAGTGGCCAACCGCTTCGAGGCCATCGTCGAGTTCGCCGAACTGGAGGCCTTCATCGACAGTCCGCTGCGCACCTACAGCACCGGCATGCAGATGCGTCTCGGCTTCGCCGTGGCCGCCCATACCGACCCGGAAATCTTGCTCATCGACGAGATCCTGTCGGTCGGCGACCTGGCCTTCCAGCGCAAGTGTCTGGAGCGGATCGCCGCCTTCAAGGCGCGCGGCTGCACGATCCTGCTGGTGACGCACGACGGCAGCGCCGTGCGCCGCCTGTGCGACGCAGCGCTGTGGCTCCAGTCCGGCCGCCTCGTGGCCCACGGTCCGACCGACGTCGTCGTGGGCGAGTACGAAGCAGAGTCGGTCGCCGCGCTGCGTCACCGCACCCCGTCGTCACGACCCGCCGTCCTCACCCCGTCCGGGGCCGAGCTACGGCTTGGCGAGAACCGCTTCGGCTCCCTCGAGCTGGAGATCACGGACGTGCGGCTGCTCGGGCCGAGCGGCCAGGTGACCACCGGCATCGAGTGTGGCGAGCCGTTGCGGGTCGAGATCGAGTACCGCGCCAGCCAGCCGATCGAGGCACCCATCGTCGGCGTCAGCATCAGTCGCGAGGATCACGTCGTGGGCCTGGATACCACGACCGAGGCCGCCGGGCTCAGCCTGCCCACGGTGCACGGCGCGGGCCGCGTGGTGCTCGACGTCGGCCGGCTGGACCTGGCCGGCGGGGCGTACTACGTGGACGTCGGCGTCTATCGGCAGGATTGGTCCTACGCGTTCGACTATCACTGGCACGTCTATCCGCTGCTCGTGCACGGCCCGCCAGGCGGCAAAGGCATCCTCGCCCCGCCCCTGCGCTGGGAGCTTGGCGACAGGGGCCTCACGGCGGGCCTGACAGCGGCAGCGTCCCGCGCCGCTGGCCCCAGCGCATGACGGCCAGGTAGTAGCTCGACTCGAGCCATTCGCCGATCCCCACGCACACGCACACCGCCAGCAGCCACGGGATGTGCTCCAGCCAGCCGACCACCGCGCCCGCCACCATCAGGCCAACGACGACGGTGCGGAACACGTACAGATACCTGAAGGCCACCTCAGTCGGTCGTGTGATCGTCCACATGCCGTGACCATGCCACGCCCACGGCCGCTAATCCATGACCTCGAAGGTCATGGCCCGGATCGGCCGCGGCCTTAACCAGACCTTCACCGGCGCGCCGGCCGGCCGCCTCTAGACTGACCGGAGGAAGAGGTAATCCTGTCTCGTGAGCGACTCGCTGACCGAGGCCGCCCGCATCGCCCTGCTGCTGCGGCGGGCCGGCTTCGCCCCGCGCCCCGGCGACCTTGAGCACTACCAGCAACTCGGCTGGGAGGCCACCCTCCAGGAACTCCTGCACCCGGAAGCCACAGACGACCAACTGGACACCCTGCTCGGCAGCCTCCAGGGCAACCTGCTCGACCTCCAGAACCTCGAGGACGTGCAGACCTGGTGGCTGTACCGCATGGTCCAGTCGCGCCGCCCGCTCCAGGAGAAACTGACGCTCTTCTGGCACGGCCACTTCGCCGTCGCCAACTACAAAGTCAACAACCCGCTGCTGATGCACCAGCACATCGGGCTGCTGCGCGCGGGCGCCCTCGGCCGCTTCGACGACCTGCTGCTCGGCGTCTCCAAAGATCCGGCCATGCTGATCTGGCTGGACGGGGCCAGCAATCGGCGCAATGCGCCCAACGAGAACTACGGACGCGAACTGCTGGAGCTGTTCACCCTCGGCATCGGCAACTACACCGAAGATGACGTCCAGGCCGCAGCCCGCGCCTTCACCGGCTGGAACCTGCGCAACGGCACCGACTTCTTCTTCGACGACAACCAGCACGACGCCGGCGACAAGACATTCCTGGGCCACAGCGGTCCGCTTGACGGCGCCGACGTGCTCGGCATCGTCGCCGACCACCCCGCCACCGCCCACCGCATCGCTGCGAAACTCTTCGGCTTCTTCGCCTATCCGCACCCGGAGCCGGAGGTGCTCGAGCCGCTGGCCCAGACCTACTTGACGAGCGGCCACGACAGCCGCGCCCTCGTCGAAGCCATCTTCCGCTCGGACGCCTTCGTCTCGGAGCGCTCCCAGTTCGAGCACATCAAGTCGCCGGTCGAGTACGTCGTCGGCTCGGTGCGGCTGCTTGGCGCCACGGTCCGCGAACGCGACCTGGTGCCCGTGCTGCGCCAGCTCGGCCAGGAGCTGTTGAATCCGCCCAACGTGGCCGGCTGGCCCGGCGATACGACCTGGATCAATCCGTCGACGCTGCTCGTGCGCTTCAACTTCGCCAGCAAGCTCAGCAGCGCCCGCGGCCAGAGTGGCGACGGCGGCCAACTCGACGCGCTCCAACTGCTCGGCCTGCCCAAGGTCGAGCTGACCGATCCGAGCCCTGTGCTGGGCCGCGTCCTGGCCAGCCTGGGCAACCTGGAGCTCGGGGCCGAGGCCGAGCAGGCGCTCGTCGACTACCTGCGCTCCGGGCTCACCTATCCGCCTGGCTTCAACGGCCAACCCAATCCG
>Ga0213876_10001388_pt1 | contig 15114 bp, 16 predicted proteins | sample BarmaccomBMRX_R9_FD_160113 | JGI IMG/M metagenome (GOLD analysis project Ga0213876, IMG submission 160113) | Root-associated microbial communities from Barbacenia macrantha in rupestrian grasslands, the National Park of Serra do Cipo, Brazil - RX_R9 | ecosystem: Host-associated > Plants > Roots...
GCCGCCTCCTAGACGAGCAAAGACGCTGATCAAACTCGCGCCCAGGGCTAATCCGACCAAACTACCGATGGCTTTTTCCAGCCCAAAGATTTGCTGACCTACCAAAAAAAAGATCCCGACTGAAAGCAGTCCTAACCCTACGACCAATAGCCCGGTAACGGCTCCTCCGTTAAAGGCAACCCGCAACGCACCTTCAGTTGAGCTGGTCGCCGCCTGAGCAGTGCGACTGTTCGATATCACTGCGACGCGCATACCAATATATCCCGCAGCCATCGAACAGGCTGCTCCAATCAAAAATCCAAACGCGGTAAAGAAATCTCGGGTAAACCCAAGCACGAAGAAGATGATTACCGCTATGATGCTAACCGACAAAATTTGACGATTCAGGTATGCCTTAGCCCCCTCTTCGATAGCGCCTGCAATCCGGCGCATCGTGTCGTTCCCAGGCGAATAGCCGACGATCATCTTGATCAGATACAGAGCTGCTCCTAGTCCAATCAGTGCACAAATTAAGGAGATCCAGATTCCAGTAGCGAGGGGGAAACTAGTGGCTAAGCAAGGAGCAATCATACGGTAGGTGTAAGGGAACAACAGATGCTCAGGGTGCGACATTTTTGCAACCTGAACTAGTCACCGATAACAAGTTTTTGGACGGATATTCAGTTTTTTGCTGAAAAAACCTATCAAGTTTGGCTTCGCATCGGAGAGGTTAAACGGGGAGGGAGGGGAAATTCTTACTGCAACAACGCGGCTACGATCGCTTTCTGCGCATGCAAACGGTTTTCAGCTTGATCAAAGATGGTATCCGCATGCGCCTCAAAAACTGCTTCAGTGATTTCCTTACCCCGATAGGCAGGCAAACAATGCATCACCAACGCTCCAGGCCGAGCGAGTTGCAGTAGCCGTTCATTGATTTGGTAGGGAGCAAATTCCGCCAACCGGTCCTGCATCTCAGCCTCTTTACCCATGCTTACCCAGACGTCCGTGTACAGCACGTCAGCCTCGGCGGCGGCATCCTCCGGTGATTGGGTGAGAATTATCTTCCGGCTCTTCAGTTTAGAGCGGATCTGTTCGCTCAACGCATATCTAGCTGGAGCGGCAATCCGGAGTTCAAACCCGAGGTGTTCTGCCGCCCAGGCCCAAGACCTGGCGACATTGCAGTCGCCATCGCCAACAAAACAGACCTTCATATCCTGGAGATCTCTCCGCTCCGAAATCGTGAAAAGGTCGGCGATGATCTGACAAGGATGCTCTTCATCAGTCAAAGCATTGATCGTCGGCACCTGACTGAAGTGAGCAAAATCTTCCACGTCCTGCTGGGCAAAGGTCCGGATCACGGCGCCATGTATCATTCGGCCAAGAACCCGGGCTGTGTCTTTGATCGGCTCGCCACGCCCTAGTTGAATATCGTGCTGAGCTAGAAACAACACGCGACCGCCCAATTCACGCAGACCAACCTCAAAACTGATTCTGGTCCGAGTAGACGGTTTGCTGAAGATCAAAACCCAACTCTGGTCAGTCAGGAGATCGGCGCCATAACGGCGATCTGCTTTGAAGGCTCGAGCGTTGTTCAGCAGTCCGAGAATCTCCTTCTGATGACACCCCTCGATGGAAAGGAAATGCTTCATGAGCCGTGGGTTGAAATCAGCCGATGGAAGAAAGGAGCGAGCGGAGTGTCAATTGAATAATCTCCAGCGCTTGTTGTACGTGTTCTTTTTCAACAATGAGCGGCGGTAACAGACGGATTACCCTTGGCCCGGCCGGCACTGTCAAAAGGCCGTTTTCCGTTAGTTTGTTGACTACGACTTGCGACGGCAGGCGTTTCCCATCGCTCAACTTGTCGAACTGCGAATCGAGCTCGAGCCCAATTAACAAACCTTTACCCCGTACTCCACTGATGCCCGGGATAGCGGCAAGCTCGTTAACCAGAAAAGCCCCTAAAGAAGCACTTTTTTCTACGAGACCATTGCTGAGGATAGTATCCAATACCGCCAGAGAGACCGAACAGGCTAGCGGCGTCCCTCCGTAGGTAGTGGCATGGTTGCCCGGCTGCAAGACATCACAGAGTTGCCATTCGGAATCGTCTTGGCGAGTGAATGATTTTGCTCGGAACCAGGCTGCGCCCAGGGGAAACCCTCCACCAATCGCCTTTGCCCAGCTGACCGCATCAGGAACAACTTCTGGGGCGATGGTTTTCCAGCCACACCAATTACCGGTTCTTCCCAGACCGCACTGTATCTCGTCAAACATCAACAGAAGACCACGCTGATCGCAAAGGCGACGAAGTCCGATTAAAAATTCAGGCGTGGCCGGGTTGATTCCGCCTTCGCCTTGGATCGGCTCAACCAAAATCGCTACCGTCTCCTCCGAGATTCCGCGCTCAACCGCATCCAGGTCATTGAAAGGTAAGTGACGGAATCCAGGCAACAACGGCGCAAATCCGGCCTTTACCTTTTCCTGACCGGTAGCAGAGATCCCAGCCATCGTCCGCCCGTGGAAAGACTGCTCAAAAGTGATGATCTCAAAACGAGCGGTAGCCGATTTTCGCTTTTCATCATTGCCGTACTTTCTCGCCAACTTGATTAGCGCTTCATTTGCCTCTGCCCCGCTGTTCGCAAAGAACACCTTTCCGGGCGCTCCCACAATTTCGACCAAACGTTTGGCCAGTTCGCCTTGCGGTCTCGTGAAATAGAGGTTTGAGGTGTGAATCAATCTTCGCCCTTGCCGGCTGAGCGCTTCGACGATAGCCGGGTGTCCATGCCCTAGAACTGACACCGCGATCCCGGCGCCGAAATCCAAGTAACATTTCCCGCGCTCGTCCCAAACTCGTACACCCTCACCACGCTCCAACACCAAGTCATATCGGCCGTAAGTAGGGGCAACATATTCGGCAAACAATTGTTTGGTCTCTGGGTGGCTCATGGAAAAAGGGGGACTCTAAGCTCAGTAGTTCAGGAGTTCAAGGAGTTCGGGAGTTCAGACTACGACCGTTCATCACCCGGTTACTCCATTCTGAACTCCTGAACTTCCCGAACTCCTGAACTACTTGAAGGATTACGGAATGATCTCGGTCCCGATGCCCTCGGCGGTGAACACTTCGGCCAAAAGCGCATGAGGAAGTCGACCATCAACAAAATGGACTTTATTCACTCCCTGTTCGAGTGCGGACAAAGCGGATTGCACCTTTGGAATCATACCGGCCTCGATAATCCCTTCATCCATCAGCTTCATACTGGATTCGCGGTCCAACCGCGGAATGAGAGAAGCGGGATTTTTCACGTCGCGCATGACTCCTAAGACGTCGCTGACATAAATCATTTTCTCTGCTTTCAGAGCTCCCGCCATGGCGCCGGCGGCAATATCCGCATTGACGTTCAAAAGGTCACCAGTTTCAGATCGAGCAATCGGGGAAATAACCGGTACTACCTCGCGTTCGATCGCCTCCCGAATCTGCTCGAGCTCCAAAGACACCACTTCGCCAACGTACCCGACGTCAACCATCGTCTTGCCTTCCGGCACCGGCGCTAACCGTTTGGCCAGAAATACGTCTCGACCCGAAAAACCTTCAGCTTCACCGTTGAAACTCTTTACCGTTGCCACGATGCGCGGAAGGATCAGATGATCTAAAACCTCTTCCACAGCAGCAATGGTTTCAGCGTCCGTGACCCGAAGTCCGCTAACAAAGCGCGGCGTTTTTCCCATCTCGCGCATCCGCTGGCTAATCGCTTTGCCGCCTCCGTGAATTACTACCGGGTTAATGCCCACCGCTTCCAGAAAGACGACATCACGCAACAAGCGTTCAACTAAATGGTCGTCCTCCATAGCGGCACCTCCATACTTGATAACAAAGGTGTGACCCCGGAACCTTTGGATGAACGGCAAAGCGTCGATCAAAGACTCTGTTTTTTCGGTATCAATTCGATTTTGCATCGCTCTCTCCCTAGAATAGACACCCAGCCTATCGGCCATATTCATTCGGCCATATTTAAACGAACGTATTCGGGCGTCAGATCAGTTGTGAATACCTTGTATTCCGCTGAGCCGAGGTGGAGGTCAACGGTGACCGTAAACTTTTCGTTTCCCAGGATCTCTTTCAGCTTTTCCGGCGGAGTCGAACTGGCCATCCCGTGCTCCACGGCCACGACTCCATCGAAGAATATGTCCAGCATCTCTTCTCTCACCTTCGCTGAAGAGTAACCAACCGCGGCCATGATCCGACCCCAGTTTGGATCTTCACCATACCAACTGCATTTGAGTAGATTCGAATTGGCGATCGCTTCAGCCGCTTTCCGCGCATCCTGATAGGTAGCAGCTCCCTTAACATGAACTTCCACGAACTTGCTCACGCCTTCACCGTCTTCCACGATCATTCGAGCAAGATTGCGCGTCACGAAGTTGAGACCCTCACCAAACGTTTCGTAGCTCTGACCGTCCGGTGTGAGCGCCGGAACGCCCGCCTGGCCGTTGGCTAAACAAATAGCGGTATCGTTGGTGCTCATGTCTCCATCCACCGTAATACAGTTGAAGGATTGCTCGACACTGTGCAAAAAAAGGCGTTGCAGCTCTCGCTTCTCGATGGTGGCGTCAGTCGTAACAAAGCAGAGCATCGTTGCCATATTCGGGTCGATCATTCCCGCACCTTTGGCGGCCCCTCCGATCCGGATGGTCTTTCCACTCACCGGAAACTCAATCGCGATCTCCTTGTGAAAAGTGTCACTAGTCATGATGGCCCGAGCGAAAGCAGAACCCGCTTCGCTGTCGAGGCCGGCGAACAGCTCAGGAATTGCTACCTCTATCTTCTCGATCGGTAGTTGCCGGCCGATTCGCCCGGTCGAACAGACCAAGGTCTGGCGTTCCCGCCAATGTCCGTTGTGACCCACGGCCTTGGCCATGCGTTTCGCGCTTTGAATCCCGGTGGTGCCGGTACAAGCGTTAGCATTCCCGCTGTTCACCACTACGGCTCTGATGTCAGCCGAGCGCACATGACTTGCCGATACCCGGACGGGTGCGGCTTTTATGCGGTTGGTTGTAAATGTGGCAGCCGCCACCGCCGGCACGTCAGAAACAATAAGAGCCAGGTCTGGTCCCGGTTTCATCTCGCCCTTAATACCGCATCGCACCGCTGCTGCTCGGAATCCTCTGGGCGCCGTGACACCCCCATTGATCTCAGTAAAAGCGAAGGCCATCTCTGTGAATTCTCTCCAATACCTCAGAGAGGGCTTAGGATCGAAGACAATAATGCGTTGTTTTTTATAAGTCGGGCAGGTCGCGCCTGGGCATGGCGCCGACTGGAGGGGAGCCGCCTTTAGCCCGTGCCCAAAGACAAGGCGTCTTCTTTCCAGTGCGAGGAAGGCCAAATGGCGCGTTAAACAGGCGGCTCCCGCGAAACACCGCACGCGCTGTTTCGTCCAGCGTTTTGCTCGGAGATCGGTTATCCGCGCTACGTGCCGATAGACCTATCACGCGTTGAAACGTTCCCGGGAGCCGCCTGTTCAACGAGATTTGCGGTCATTCACGCGCCGTAAAAAATATGGGAGTCTCTCGGGCATGATCCAAAGGGCTCCCCTCCATTCCGCGAAGCCACACCACGTTGACTCAACGCCGGGTAGCCTCCGGGCAAACCCGCCTAATTCAGCCCCAGCTCCTCATCCCAGCCCTGCATGACATTTAAGCACTGGATTGCCTGACCGGCAGCGCCTTTAACGAGGTTGTCCTCGGCTGACATCAAAATGACTTTCCCAGTCCTGGGATCCACTCGCCAACTCACCTCGATGGCGTTGGTGTAAGCTACGTTTTTCACGTCCGGAAAACTCGGTGGAGGTAAGAGGCGCACGAAAGGTTCTTCACCGTAAGCGGAGGTCAACGTTGCCCCGATTTGCTGCTCGGTAATCGGAGAAGAAGCATCAACGTGGATGGTGGTCGCGATTCCCCGATTCAACGGCACCAGATGAGGTGCAAACTGTATCTGCACGGTTTCCCCGGCTGCCAGAGAGATCTCTTGTTCGATCTCAGCCAGATGCCGGTGAGCAGGTAAGCCATAAGGGCGTACACTTTCGTTGCATTCTACGAACATCAGGCGGGACTCGACAGTCCGGCCGGCGCCGCTCACACCGCTCATACTCACCGCCACGATCGAGGAAGGGCGAATTTGCCCAGCCAAAATCAGTGGAAGCACCGGTACTAAGACACCGGTCGGATAGCAGCCGGGACAGGCCACTAGATTTGCCTTCCGGATTTCCTGGCGGTGCCGTTCAGGCAAACCGTAGACCGCGCCTGGCAATAAGCCTGGAACCGGATGTTGGTGCCCATAGAATTGTTGATAGACCTGCGGGTCCTTTATTCGAAAGTCAGCACTCAGATCGAGCACTCGGATACCGGCCTCTAGCAAGGGAGAGGCTTGTTCGGCGGCGACACCATGCGGCAAAGCAAGGAAGGCAACATCGATCCGACCTTTCAAGCTAGCCACGTCTGGGGCTTCGAACTGGAGCTTGCCCAGGTTGCTGCGACGGTCGAGCCAAGGAAAAACATCGGAAGCCGGTTTGCCCGCTGCTTGTCGCGAGGTCAGCGCCACGATCTCGACTAACGGATGCTTAGCTAGCCGGCGAACGAGCTCCTCCCCAGTGTACCCGGTGGCGCCAAAGATAGCAGCATTCAGTTTGTTCATCGGATGAATCGAGAAATGTAGTTGTAAAAAACGAGAGCGAAGATCGACTCGAGTGGCGTTGGTTGCAAGACGAACTGGAAGGGGAGCCGCTTCATCATGTGGCAGCTCTATCGGTTGGCAGCAGGCGGCTCCCCTCCAGGCTTTCACCCATCCCATGCCGAAAAATCCGTCTGGTCTTCACACGGGTTACATGTAAGTTCACCTCCCTTCGATGAGCGACAAGAAAACAGCGCCGATGACCGATCTGGAGCGGTTAAGACACTCGACCGCTCATGTGTTGGCTACAGCGATCCTGCGGATCTGGCCTGAAGCTCAATTCGCTGCTGGGCCACCGGTAGAGAACGGCTTTTACTATGACCTCGAACTGGATCATCGCATCACCCCCGAAGATTTCGACCGTATCGAAGCGGAGATGCGCAAAGTTATCCAAGAGAACCAACCCTTCGAACGGGTCCCGGTCGATAGAAAACAGGCGCTCGATCTCGCTAAAGAAGGAGCGTTAGCCGCGCTTGGGCCACGCAGCCTACCCAGCAAATTTAAGTTAGATATTCTGCAAAGAATTCCGGAAGGTGAGGAGATCACTCTTTATCGTAATGGGGATTTTACTGATCTATGCGCGGGTCCGCATGTTGCCACGACTGGAGAGATCGGCGGCTTTAAATTAACCAATATCGCCAGCGCCTACTATCAGGGGGACGAAAGCCAGCCTCAACTCCAACGCGTCTATGGCACCGCTTTCAAAACTGAGCAGGAGCTGAACGAATACTTCGCTCGCCTGGAAGAAGCCAAGAAGCGTGATCACCGGAAGTTAGGCCGCGAGCTCGGCTTGTTTCACATCGATGAAGATGTTGGCGCCGGGCTGGTCCTTTGGAAGCCGAAGGGAGCGGTCATCAGACGAGAACTACAAAACTTCATCTCGGAGGAGCTACGAAAGCAGGGGTATACCGAGGTGTTCACTCCGCATATCGGGAAACTGGATCTTTATCGGACCTCCGGTCACTATCCCTATTACCAGGAGTCCCAGTTCCCGCCTTTGATCGAATCGGAAACCCTTCGCCATCTGGCCGACGAAGGATGTTCCTGTGCCACCCTTTCAAACATGCTGAAGGAGGGGACTGTCGAGGGTTACCTGTTGAAACCGATGAATTGCCCGATGCACATCAAGATTTTTGCATCGTCACCGCATTCCTATCGGGATCTGCCCGTCCGGCTGGCCGAGTTTGGAACCGTCTATCGCTGGGAACAATCCGGTGAGTTAGGTGGCTTGACCAGGGTGCGTGGCTTCACCCAAGACGACGGGCACATTTTTTGCACTGACGAACAGCTTCCAGAAGAACTATTCCGGGCACTGGATCTTGGGATCCGCGTGCTGAAGACTTTGGGGCTGACCGACTATCGTGCGCGTCTAGGGCTGCGAGACCCCGATTCATCCAAATACGTCGGCGAGCCGGAACAATGGGACAAAGCCGAGGATGCACTGCGTCAGGTGGCTAGGCAGGTTAATATTAACTGTTCCGAGGAGCAAGGAGAGGCGGCATTTTACGGACCTAAAGTCGACTTTGTGGTTAAGGACGTAATCGGTAGGGAATGGCAGCTTGGCACCGTCCAAGTTGACTACAATTTGCCGCGGCGTTTCGATCTTAGCTATATCGCCAGCGACAATTCACCGAAACGCCCGGTGATGATTCATCGCGCTCCATTTGGATCGCTGGAAAGATTTTGCGGCGTATTAATTGAGCATTTCGCCGGTAGTTTCCCGTTGTGGCTAGCCCCGGAACAGGTCCGAGTGTTACCAATTTCCGATAAGCACCTTGAATACGCCCGTAAAATCGAGCACATGTTGTCCGAGATAGGCGTACGGGCTGCGGTTTCTGATACTTCGGACAAAATTGGCGCCAAGATTCGCCTTGCTCAGCTTGACAAGGTTCCTTATATGTTGGTGCTCGGCGCACGAGAAGAACAGGCCGTTAATGTGGCGGTTAGAAGCCGTTCCCGCGGCGACGAGGGAGTTGTCAGTGCGCTGCAATTCGTGGAAAGGGTTCAGAGAGAAATTAAGGAAAAGAAACTTGAGTGAGCGAGCTTTCCAGCTCCCAAGCCCGCTCCGCAGGAGATAAGGTATTCAGCAACAGCAGATTCGAGTAAACGGCCGAATTCGCGCTCGCGAAGTGCGAGTCATATTGAGCGCGTCCAACGAACAGTTGGGGATAATGAAACTCCAGGATGCTTTGCGTCGCGCGCAAGCACTCGGGCTGGACTTGGTAGAAGTCGCGCCCAACGCAAACCCGCCGGTTTGCAAGATCATCGACTTCGGGAAGTATCGCTACGATCTTTCCAAGCAAGATAAGGATCGAAAAGGCACCGGCTCAAAGCTAAAGGAGATCAAGTTCCGCGTTAATATCGACCCGCATGACTATATGATTAAGGTGCGGCACGCCGAGGAATTTCTGGACAAGGGCAACAAAGTAAAATGCCACCTCCAGTTCCGGGGCCGCGAGCTAAGTCATAAGGAACTTGGGTTCCAGTTAATGCAACGTCTCAAGGAGGATCTTTCCACAATGGGACAGGCAGAAATGGAACCAAAACTAATGGGCAAAAGCATAGGGATGACAATCTCGCCATTGCCATCCAATAAGAGAAAGAGACGGTTTGCGCCTCCCACCGAAGAGCTTCCTCCCGAACCGGAGGAGGATGACGATGATTCGGAGGAATGAAACTTTTTCTTTTTGATATCGATGGCACGCTTTTGACTACCGATGGGGCCGGTCGCGCAGCTCTAAAATCCGCGGGAAACGATTTGTTCGGGTTCGAGGAGGATTTACAAACGATCAGCGTGTCTGGGAGCACCGATACCGCCATTGTGCAGGAGGTCCTCCGGCATCAGTCTCTGGAAGTATCGACAGCCAATGTAAATCGCTATTTGGGCGGATACTTGGTACGGCTTAAGCAACACTTGGCGTCGTTGTCAGGAGCGATTTTGCCTGGTGTCATATCGCTTCTCGACGTTCTGGCACAGGATGGACAAGCCATCGGGTTACTGACCGGTAACGTCCGGCGCGGCGCCGAGATCAAACTGACCGCTCATGGTATTTGGGACCGATTCGGTTTTGGGGCCTTTGGAGACGATGACTCCGATCGAAATAAACTCGGCCCGATTGCCAAGCGACGAGCCGAGACCTCTCTTAATACCGAATTTGCAGAGCAGGACATTTTTGTAATTGGTGACACCCCGAAAGACATCGCCTGTGCCCGAGCCTTTGGTGCGGTAGCAGTCGCTGTCGCGACCGGTAGATATTCGCTGGCAAACTTGGGTGAACATCAGCCGGACCATCTGTGCCGGGATCTGGCGGATACGAAAGACCTATTGTTTCAATTCGGGCTAAGGTAGCAAGGAGCGTCGACAACTCCTTGCTGTTGCCGCCCCTGGGAAAGAATGGTATTTACGTAGCGCCAATGTCTGCCGAAGTCCTGGAATTAAGGGGCGACATCGATCTCAACGAGAAACCGAAAGTCGCAGCTCAGCTCGAGCCTCTGATCGAACGTCAGATCACTGGTATCGTGATCGATCTTTCGCATGTTCCTTACGTAGACAGTTCCGGGCTAGCCATCTTTATCGATGCACTACAAAGAGTACACCGGTATGGGGGCAGGCTCGCCTTGGCCGGTCTACAAGACAACGTCAAACTCGTATTTCAGATCTCGAAATTAGACAAAGTCTTCAAGATTTTCGACGACTCCCAATCGGCGCTGGCGGCAGTGAGCGTTCAGCACCAGCAATAAGCGTTTCTTTATCGGTCTTGGAGTTCATGCTTCCCTGGTTCAACAGCCCTTTTTGTCCTCTCTACTTGGCCCCTATGGCCGGGGTCACGGACTCCGTTTTCCGCCGGCTATGCAAAGAACAGGGTGCTGACGTCTTGGTCTCGGAGTTCGTTTCTGCTGATGGGATCCTCCATCGCAACGAGCGAACCCGCGAGATGATCTATTTCCAACCGGCTGAGAGGCCAGTCGGTATCCAGCTATTCGGCGCTGACCCGGAACGGATGGCCGCCGCCGCGCAAGCCGTCGTAGAATGGGTCGAACCGGATTTCATCGACCTGAATTTTGGCTGTCCTGTTAACAAAGTGGTCAGCAAACACGGCGGCTCTGCCTTGCTGCGCGATTGTCCGTTGTTGGAGAAGGTTGCCAGCACGGTCGTCCGGAAGCTTCACCCTTTCCCCGTAACCGCTAAGATTCGGTTGGGCTGGGATCAAGCCTCCATCAATGCGCTGCAGACCGCTAAAATTTTGGAAGATGCGGGCATTCAGACGATCGCGATCCATGGACGGACCAAGGATCAAGGGTATTCCGGCGACGCAGACTGGGATCAAATCGCACTGGTCGCGAACACCGTTTCAGTTCCGGTAATCGGCAACGGCGACCTGCGTTCGGTCCCCGATATCGCTCGTCGCATTCGGGAGACCGGAGTGCGCGGCTTGATGATTGGTCGAGCCGCGATGAACAATCCTTGGATTTTCCGTCAGGCGAGAGCATTCCTGCGATCGGGCACTGTTCTTCCTGACGTCAGTGTTGAAGAGAAGTGGGACCACATCCTGCGCCATTGCCGAATGGCCGTCGCCGAGAATCAGGAAGAGGGATTTACCATGGCCAGCATGCGAGGCCGGCTGATGGCTTATTCCAAAGGCATGAGGAATGGCCGCCGACTCCGTAGCGAATTGCAACGGGTGACAAGAATCGCAGAACTGGAACAGATCCGCGACTGGCATCTGACTCACAGCGAGGAAGAGGAATTAGCGGTGGAAATAGCGTAGCGAGTCACGTTCGACGCGCGACCAGCAACCCCGAATGAGACCTAGGGGAGCGATAGGGTCTATGTGTGTCTCATTAGTCCCATGTGTCGCATAAGTCCCATCCGTCCGATAACCCCTGGCCCCTCGAGCGCGAAAACCTTTGGTATTTGCTATCTGCTATTTGCTATTTTAGGAGCCTAAAGCCACTAGCCCTGCCATGCCGAGGTGTACCCTTCGTTTTGAGAAAGCGCTTTATCGGGAAGGCGCCGAACGAATCGCCGGCATTGATGAAGCCGGTCGCGGACCGTTGGCCGGCCCCGTGGTTGCCGCCGCCGTCATTCTCCCGCGGAAGTTTTCTCTCCCCGGATTAAACGATTCAAAACAGCTCTCGCCGCAGATACGCGAAGAATTTTACCTGCATCTCACAACCAGCGCTAAGATCGAGTTCGGAGTCGGCATCGCATCGGTCGAAGAAATTGATCGGCTGAACATCTTACGTGCGTCCTATCTGGCGATGGAACGAGCGATTTCATCGCTAAACTCGGCTCCAGGACATTTATTGATTGATGGACTGCGAGTTCCGATCTTCTCCTTGCCACAGACAGCCATTGTGGGCGGCGACATGAGATCGCTCAGCATCGCAGCCGCCAGTGTCATTGCTAAAGTGACCCGCGATCGTATGATGAAAACCTGGCATGAGGAGTTTCCGGTTTACCAATTCTGCGACAACAAAGGATATGGTACCCCCGAGCATCTGGCATCGCTTCGCACACACGGCCCCTGCCCGCTTCATCGGAGGTCGTTTGAGCCGGTGGCGCAGACTTATTTCCCGTTTGCCTAGACGGTTTCAGTTCGGAGCGCCATTAGCTCGGCATCTTAAACTAGGGAAACAAGGCGAAGCGCAGGCAGAACGATTTTTAAAGAAGCAATCCTTTAAAATCCTTTATCGCAATTTCAGGGCCCGCAGTGGTGGCGAAATCGACCTCGTCTGCCGCGATCGCAAGGACCAGGTCTTGGTCTTTGTCGAAGTTAAAACCCGAACAAACGAGCTTTTCGGGAGCCCTCACGAAGCGGTGAACTGGCGAAAGCGAGCCAGGATCATTCGCGCCGCTAAGGAATGGCTTCGCTTGCTCGATCTCCCTGACGTCCCATTTCGTTTCGACATTGTTGAGGTCGTAGCGCAGCCAACGCAGCAAATCCGCCTGATCAAAGGCGCATTCGAGATGGAGGAGAACATCTACTCGCCTTAGGCTCGTAGAATAGCCGATAGCCGATAGCCAATAGCCAATAGCAGAGCATTTGCTTGGCTATCGGCTATCGGCTATTGGCTATTCTCGAATGAGCCTAAGGCGAATTCGAGCGGTTGACTACTTGATCGTGGGGCAGGGGCTGGCTGGAAGTGTCTTCGCGGCCCTGCTCTTGGAGCGCGGTCGATCGTTTGTGGTGGTGGACGATGATCATCGGACTGCTGCTTCGAAAGCAGCTGGTGGTATCATCAATCCGATTACCGGAAAGCGTCTGAATCGTCCGAGCTTGATCGGCGAGTTGCTGAACGAGGCTTTTTCGACCTATCCGGTGATTGAGCGGCTTTTGGGGGCTCCGCTCTTTACCCGGCGCAATGTGCTCCGGCTATTTATTGACGGTGTCGAACAACGACGCTGGGAACTGAAACGCCAACTCCCGGAGTACGAACAATATGTACGCCCAACGGCTCCCGAGGTCCCGGCCAATTTGACCAGCGCTCATGGTGCGTTCGAAATCACCGTTGCTGGTCAACTCGACATTCGCCAATTCATCACCGGATTCCGCTCTCTTTTGAAAACGCAAGACCGATTGCTGGAGGCGCCATTTCGTTACGATCTGCTCCGAATTTCTCCGGTTGCGGTGGAATGGTGTGATATCCGCGCCCAATACGTCATTTTCTGTGAAGGTTATCGCATGACTGAAAATCCGTACTTTAATGCGATTCGGCTCAATCCCGCCAAAGGCGAAGTCCTTACATTAGAGGCGCCGGACTTCAGCGATCCAAGAATCGTTCAGTGTGGTAAATGGATCTTCCGCAGCCTGTCGGGAGAAATCCTCGCCGGCACCACGTATTCCTGGGATCAATTGGACGAGAATCCCACCTGTGAAGCCAGAGACCAGATCCGGAGAGGGATGCAAAGCTTTTGTAAATTCGACTTCGCGGTAATAGATCACCGGGCCGGTGTCAGGGCCGTGACAAAGGCTGACAACAGGCCAATTGTTGGAGTGCATCCAAACTGGCCAAGACTCGCCATTCTCAATGGCTTTGGCTCCAAGGGCGCCCTACAGGTCCCGTTCTCGGCCCGACAGCTGCTAGAGAATTTGGAACAGAACGAGTATCTTCATTCCGAAATAGCTGTATGTCGTCCATCCCTTTGGAAGTAAGCCAAGTCAGGTTGACCAGGGTCGCCGCCAACTGGGTAACCACAGCCCTCCCCGAAGGAGGGTTCGCCGTAGATGCGACGGTGGGTAACGGGTATGACACCCTGTTCTTAGCTGATCGCGTCGGTAAAAGCGGAAGAGTCCTGGGCTTCGATGTCCAGAAAATGGCGCTGAACAATGCCTCGGAGATTCTTCGATTCGCCGGAACCCTCGATCGGGTTCGACTGATACTGGGGTGTCACTCCGGATTGGGGCGAGCGTTAATCGGCTACCCACAGGTTGACGCCGCCATGTTTAATCTCGGCTACTTGCCCCGTGGCGATCGTCGGATTGTGACCAGGCCCTCCACCACTATTCCCGCCATCACCGCCCTGATCGAGCGGTTGGCGCCGAATGGCAGAATCACGATTCTGGCGTACCGGGGCCACCCGGAAGGCCCCGAAGAGTATGCAGCAATTCGAGGGTTCTTAGAGCCACCGGATCTCGAAGTCCGAGAATTGACTGGCGACGCCGACAACGAGCTCGGGCCGCGGCTTTTTCTGGTGAAATTGGCGCAGACCTGAGAGGGCGCGCAGAAACTCTGTGTCTCCTGCAATACGGAAGGCCGCCACAAAAAAGTGGACAGAATGGACCTGGTAGACCACAGTCGACATAATGGAGACGGCCACGGATTAGTTGGTCCACTCCGTCCACCAAGTCCACCCCGTCCACGTCTCTTCCACGATCCGTTGCACACCATCATGTTGACGGCTCATCAAGTGAAATTTTTCACAATCGCATTGACTTCTCCCTTCATTCATAGCAAGTAGTCTACGTTAAGTGTTGCTGATGAGGGTTTCACCCAGAGCGAAAGCTTTAGGGTGAGCACAAGTGAAAGGTGAAACCCTTATGGAGCACAAAACAATAGGTCAAGAGGTAGTCGGGACAAAGCGGGTACTTACGGTAATCGCCGGGATTGGCGCGATCGTAAGTGTTATAGCCGCTGTCATCCGAGGGATCGCTGGAACACAGAGTCACGATTACTCCCACCCGTTTATCGGGTTCCTGGGAGTTTGCATGATCCTCGGTCTGTTCGTCGCACTGTTGGCGCTTAATACGCGTTTGCAGGTCGCTTTCGACGAAGCAGAACACCGTTCGCTAACGGAAGACGCAGAAGTATAACTCCGTGCAGGCGACTAAACCCTCCCCCCGGAACGTGGAGAAGAACCGAAATCCAGAAACAATGGGAGGGAATATGGACATTTTACCACTTCTGATTGC
>Ga0213876_10001389_pt1 | contig 15112 bp, 18 predicted proteins | sample BarmaccomBMRX_R9_FD_160113 | JGI IMG/M metagenome (GOLD analysis project Ga0213876, IMG submission 160113) | Root-associated microbial communities from Barbacenia macrantha in rupestrian grasslands, the National Park of Serra do Cipo, Brazil - RX_R9 | ecosystem: Host-associated > Plants > Roots...
ACTGGCAGCCCTATGTCGGCCCCTGGTGCATCGACGTCAGCTACTTCATGTGCGCGGCCCTCGACGTGCTCAACCGGCGCAAGTGGGAAGGGGCGCTGCTGCAGCACTACCTCACCTGCCTCTCCAACCTCGGGATCGCCGCGCCGCGCTTCGAGGACGCGTGGGACGCCTACCGGCGCAGCGTGATCTGGGGGCTCTGCACCTTCATGCTCAACAGCTCGGCCTTCCAGACCGAGGCCAACAACACCGCCGCCGCCACCCGCTTCGCCCTGGCCACCGTGGACCTCGGGACGTTGGACCTGCTGGGCGTGGCGCCCTGAGGCTTTGGGGCAGGGGAGGGTGAGGGGTTACGGCGTCGTCCGCTCGGAAGCCCAGCCCGCGCCTTGTGGGGGGCCGCCGACCTGATAGAAGCCCGTTCCGGCGGCGAATTTGGAGCTCGCTCCATCTTCGCCCGGCCGCCGAAGCCAGAAGGGCCCGATGCTGCATCAGAACTACATCGCCGGCGAATGGGCCGACGGGATCGCGGTCAACACCGACGTCAATCCCGCCAACCTTTCGGAGACCGTCGGCCTCTACGCCTCGGCCGACGTTGCCCAGACCGAGCGGGCGATCGAGGCGGCCGCGCAGGCCTGGCCTGGCTGGGCGGCGGCGAGCCCGGAGCTGCGCTTCGACTGCCTGGACCGGGTGGGGAGCGAGCTCTTGGCGCGCAGCGACGAGCTCGGCCGGTTGCTGGCCCGCGAGGAAGGCAAGACGCTCGCCGAGGCCACCGGCGAGGTGGTCCGCGCCGGCCGGGTGTTCAAGTTCTTCGCCGGCGAAGCCCTGCGCCTCGGCGGCGAGCGGCTGGCCTCCACCCGGCCGGGCGTCGACGTGGAGATCTACCGCGAGCCGGAAGGCGTGGTGGGACTCATCACGCCGTGGAACTTCCCGATCGCCATCCCGGCCTGGAAGATCGCCCCGGCGCTCGCCTACGGGAACTGCGTGGTCTTCAAGCCGGCCGACCTGGTTCCGGCCTCGGGCTGGGCGCTGGCGGAGATCATCTCGCGCTCCGGCCTGCCGGCGGGAGTGTTCAACCTCGTCTGCGGCCCCGGCTCGCGGGTCGGCCAGGCGATCGTGAGCTCGCGCCACGTGCGGGCGGTGAGCTTCACGGGCTCGACGGAAACCGGCCGCCGCCTCGCCGGCGAGCTGGTGGCGCGCGGGGCCAAGGTGCAGCTGGAGATGGGCGGCAAGAACCCGCTGGTGGTGCTCGACGACGCCGACCTCGACGTCGCGGTGGAGTGCGCCATCAACGGCGCCTTCTTCAGCACCGGCCAGCGCTGCACCGCCTCCTCGCGGCTCATCGTGCAGGAAGGGATCCACGACCGCTTCGTGGCGGCGATGCAGGCGCGCATGGCGGCGCTCAGGGTGGGCGACCCGCTGGACCCCGAGACCCAGATCGGGCCGGTGGTGGACGAGAGCCAGCTGCGCCAGAACCTCGACTACGTGGCGCTGGCCCGCAAGGAAGGCGCTGCGGTGAGCGGCGGCGACCTCGTCGAGGGCAAGACCCGCGGCCACTTCATGGCCCCGGCGCTGCTCACCGAGACCCACAACGCCATGCGGGTGAACCGCGAGGAGATCTTCGGCCCCGTGGCCAGCGTGATCCGGGTGCGTGATTACGACGAGGCGCTGGCCACCGCCAACGACACCGAGTTCGGCCTGAGCTCGGGCGTCTGCACCACATCGCTGAAGCACGCGAGCGACTTCAAGAAGAAGTCGAGCGCCGGCATGGTGATGGTCAACCTGCCCACCGCCGGGGTCGACTACCACGTGCCGTTCGGCGGGCGCAAAGGCTCGTCCTACGGCCCGCGCGAGCAGGGCGCCTACGCCCGCGAGTTCTACACGGTGGTGAAGACCGCCTACACCCGCGCCTGATCCCCCCTTGGCGGCGATCACCGGCCACACGCGCCTCTACGCGATCCTCGGAGACCCGATCCTCCAGGTCCGCACCCCCGAGCTGTTCAACGCCCTGATGGCTGGGCGGGGCGCGGACGCGGTGATGGTGCCGATGCACGTGCCGGCGCCGATGCTGGCTTCGGCGGTGGGCGTGCTGCGCGGCGTGGCCAACCTCGGCGGCTTCATCGCCACGGTGCCGCACAAGAGCGCCATGCTGGGGCTCTGCGATGCGGCGAGCGACCGGGCGCGGGCCGTGGGCGCCGCCAACGCCTTCCGCCGCACCCCGGACGGCCGGATCGAGGGCGAGATGCTGGACGGCGTCGGCTTCGTGCGCGGCCTGCAGCGCGAGGGCGTCGAGCCGGAGGGGCGCGAGGTGTTTCTGGCCGGCGCGGGGGGCGCGGCCAAGGCCATCGCCTTCGCCCTGGCCGAGGCCGGCGTGCGCGCCTTGCGCATCTGGAACCGGACGCCGGACAAGGCGCTGGAGATCGCCGAGCGCCTGCGGCGGGCCGGCCACGGGCTGCCCGTGACGGTGGCGACCAGCGATCCCTCCGGCTGCGACCTGGTGGTGAACGCCACCTCGCTCGGCCTGCGGGCGGACGACGCCCTGCCGCTGGGCGCCGAGCGCCTGACGCCCGGCCAGATCGTCGCCGAGGTGATCATGAAGCCGTCGGTGACGCCCCTGCTGGCGGCGGCGCAGGCGCGCGGCTGCCGCATCTGCCCGGGCGCGCCGATGCTCGACTGCCAGATCGAGCTGATGGCCGACTTCATGGGAGCGCCCCGATGAGCCTCGCCGAGCGGCTGGAGAAGGCTCTGGGTCCCCAGGGGGTGATCGCCGACGCGGCGGGCATGGCCCGCTACCTCACCGACTGGAAGCGCTCGGTGACCGGCGAGGCGCTCTGCGTGGCGCGGCCGGCCTCCACGGGCGAGGTCGCCAAGGTGGTGCGCCTGGCCGCCGAGGCCGGGGTCCCCATCGTTCCCCAGGGCGGCAACACGGGCCTTTCGGCCGGCGCCGTGCCGCTGCCCGCCGGGCGCCAGCTGCTGCTTTCGCTGGAGCGCATGCGCGCCATCCGCGCCTGCGATCCGGTGGGCCTCGCCCTGGAGGCGGAGGCCGGCTGCGTCCTGCAGACGGCGCAGGAGCGGGCCAAGGCCGAGGGCTGCCTGCTGCCCATCAGCTTCGCCGCCGAGGGCAGCGCCACGGTGGGCGGGGTCGTCTCCACCAACGCCGGCGGCGTCAACGTGCTGCGCTACGGCATGACCCGCGCCCAGGTGCTGGGGCTGGAGGTGGTGCTGGCCGACGGCCAGATCGTCCGGGGCCTCCGGCGGCTGCGCAAGAACAACGCCGGTTACGACTGGAAGCAGCTCTTCATCGGCGCCGAGGGCACGCTGGGCGTGGTCACCGCCGCCGTCCTGCGGCTGGTCCCGCTGCCCCGCCACCAGGTCACCAGCCTCCTGGCGGTGGAGAGCCCGGCGGCGGCGCTAGAGCTGCTGGCGCTGGCCCAGCGCGAGATCGGCGACCAGATCTCCATGTTCGAGCTGATGTCGCCCACCTCGGTGGAGCTGCTGGCCACCGAGCTCGGCCGCGCCGCCCCGATCGAGGCCGGCGGCGGCTGGCTGGTGCTGACGGAGTTCGCCTCCTCGCTGCCGGGCCTGGCCGAGGCCGCCGAGGCGGTGCTGGCGGCGGCGCTCGAGCAGGGGATCGCCCACGACGCGGTGCTGGCCCAGTCCGAGGCGCAGCGGGCCGCCCTATGGTCGCTGCGCGAGCACCTCCCAGAGGCGGAGCTGCGCGCCGGGCCCAGCGCCAAGCACGACGTCTCCGTGCCGGTGAGCGCCGCGCCCGCGTTCCTCGCGGCCGCCGACCGGGCGCTGGCGGGCGAGCCCTCGCCGCCGCGGGTCAACGCCTTCGGCCACCTGGGCGACGGCAACATCCACTACAACGTCCTCCTGGGCCAGGCGCACGACGTGGGCCGCATCAACCGCCTGGTGCACGACGTGGTGACGGCCATGGGCGGCAGCATCTCGGCCGAGCATGGCCTCGGCCAGTACCGTGTCGCCGAGTGGGCGCGGGTCGCGCCGCCCGAGGAGGTCGCCCTCGCCCGCTCGGTCAAGCGCCAGGTGGATCCGCAGGGGCGCTTCAATCCCGGCAAGATATTCGGGGACTGAGGGGAGGGGGCCCTTGGAGAGCTTCGACTACGTCATCGTCGGCGGCGGCAGCGCCGGCTGCATCCTCGCCGCCCGGCTGAGCGAGGACGGCGGGCGCACGGTGCTGCTGCTGGAGGCGGGCGGGCGCGACGACAGCCTCTGGGTCCACATCCCGGCCGGGTTCGGCAAGCTGCTCACCAACGACCGCTTCAACTGGCGCTTCGTCACCGAGCCCGAGGACAACGTCTACGGCCGCTCGATCGTCATCCCGCGCGGCAAGGGGCTGGGCGGCTCCAGCCTGATCAACGGCATGATCTTCGTGCGCGGCCAGCCGCACGACTACGACCGCTGGTCCCAGATGGGGAACCTGGGCTGGAGCTGGGACGAGGTGCTTCCCTACTTCAAGAAGATGGAAGCCTTCGAGGACGGCGCGAGCGAGCTGCGCGGCGCCGACGGGCCCATGCGGATCGTGCGGGTGGGCGAGCGTCCCGTTCTGGCCGAGGCCTTCATCGCCGCCGCCGCCGAGGCCGGTTTCCGGCGCAACCCCGACTACAATGGCGCCGACCAGGAGGGCTTCGGCTACTACCAGGTGAACCAGAGCGGCGGGCGCCGGCACAGCGCCTACCGGGCCTACCTGAAGGGCGCCATGGGCCGGCCGAACCTGGCGGTGCGCACCGGCGCGACCGTGACCGGCCTCACCTTCGACGGCCGGCGCGCGAGCGGCGTCGCCTACCGCCGCGCCGACGGGACGCAAGAGGCCGTGGCGGCGCGGGGCGAGGTGATCCTGGCGGCCGGCGCGGTGCAGAGCCCGCAGCTGCTGGAGCTCGCCGGGATCGGCGATCCGGCGGTGCTGGGCGCGGCGGGGATCGCGGTGCGCCAGGCCCTGCCGGGCGTCGGCGCCAACTACATCGACCACTTCTGCACCCGGATGAACTGGCGGGTGACGCGGCCCATCACCCTCAACGAGCAGAGCCGGGGCTGGCGCCTGGCGCTGGCGGTGGCCCAGTACTTCGCCACCGGCAAGGGCATCCTGTCGCTGGCCACCGGGCTGGCGCACGGCTTCGTCAAGACCCGGCCCGAGGCCATCGGCCCCGACGTCCAGTACTTCTTCATGCACGCCAGCTACGCCAACGCCGCCGACCGGCGGCTGGACCGGGCGCCGGGCATGACCGTCGGGGTGACGGGCCTGCGGCCGGAGTCGGTGGGCACGATCCACATCCGTCCGGACGACCCGGCCGGCCCGCCCGCCATCCGGCCGAACTTCCTTTCCGCCGCAGAGGACCGGCGCGCCCTGGTGGAGGGCATGAAGATCGCCCGCCGGATCGTCGAGCAGCCGGCCATGGACCCCTACCGGGCCTTCGAGATGAGCCCGGGCCCCGGGGTTCGCACCGACGACGAGTGGCTGGATTTCGCCCGCCGCAACGGCCAGACCATCTACCACGCGCTCGGCGCCTGCAGCATGGGGACCGGACCGGCGGCGGTGGTGGACCCGCAGCTCAAGGTGCGCGGGACCCAGGGCCTGCGGGTGGTCGACGCTTCGGTGATGCCCGCCATGGTCTCCGGCAACACCGCCGCGGCGGTGATGATGGTGGCCGAGAAGGGCGCGGATCTGATCCGCCGCGGGGCGTAGGCCCCCGTCGAAGCGGGCGGCCCTCGTGGAACTGTCGCGCAAGTCCGCTAGCTAGTGTCCCGAGTCCGAAGTTCGCCAGTGGATGGGACGGGCGCCGAGCGAACTCGGACTCGACAAGAACACTAGCAAAGCTTTGAATCTAGTGTGGTTTACGAATTTTAAGTTCGCTTCGGCGCCCGCCCCGTCAATCGAGCGAACTTCAAATTCACCACACTAGGGCGTGGGCGCGCGCGGATGGTCGAGGCGAGATGAGCGGGGAATGGGATCTGGAGCTCAGCCGGCGCAGGCTGCTGGAGGCGGCCGGCGCGGGGGCGCTGGCGGCCTCGCTGCCGGGGGCCGAGGCGGCGGCGGGCGAGGGGCCGGGCGGGCCCGCGCCGCCGGTGGCCGGGCTGCACCTGCAGTTCGGGGCGGACGCCGCGACGCAGATGGTCGCCTCCTGGCACACCCTGGAGCCCGTCCGGCGGCCGCGGGTGCTGCTGGGGCGGCCCGACGGGCGCCTGGACCGCATGGCCGAGGCGGCGACCCGGACCTACGTGGACGCCAAGTCCGGCAAGACCGTCTACGCCCACCACGCCCGGCTCGGCGGCCTCAGCCCCGACACAGCCTATCTCTACGGCGCGCTGCACGAGGGGGCGGCGGCGGCGTTCGCGAGCTTCCGCACCGCGCCCAGGGGGCGCGCGCGCTTCACCTTCACCAGCTTCGGCGACCAGTCGACCCCGACGCTCGGGCGCCGCCTGGCGCCGCCGGGCGCGGCCATGCCCTATCCGCCCTTCGTCAGCGACCACCTGGGCTCGCCCTTCGCCGCCGACACCACCGCCGGGGTGGAGCGGCTGCAACCGCTCTTCCACCTCTTCAACGGCGACCTCTGCTACGCCAACCTCGCCGAGGACCGGGTGCGCGCCTGGTGGGACTTCTGGGACAACAACAGCAGGAGCGCCGCCAACCGCCCCTGGATGCCCTCGGCCGGCAACCACGAGAACGAGCTCGGCAACGGGCCGATCGGCTATGGCGCCTACCAGACCTACTTCGAGACCCCGCCGGCGCCCGGGCAGACCGAGCTGACGCGGGGGCTCTGGTACGCCTTCACCGCCGGGAGCGTGCGGGTGATCAGCCTGGCCAACGACGACGTCTGCCACCAGGACGGCGGCGACAGCTACGTGCGCGGCTACTCGAAGGGGGCGCAGAAGGCCTGGCTGGAGGCCGAGCTGGCCGCCGCCCGCGCCGACAGGAGCATCGACTGGATCGTGGTCTGCATGCACCAGGTGGCCGTCTCCACCGCCGAGAAGGCCAACGGCGCCGATCTCGGCATCCGCGAGGAATGGGGCCCGCTCTTCGACCGCCACGGGGTCGACCTGGTGCTCTGCGGCCACGAGCACCACTACGAGCGCAGCCACCCGATCCGTGGGGCCGAGGCCAACGCCACCTTGACCCCGATCGCCGCGCCCGCCGCCGGCGTCGTCGACACCACGGCCGGCGCCGTGCACCTGGTGATCGGCAGCGGCGGGACCTCGAACCCCACCAACGGCGTCCTCTTCGATCCGCCGCAGTGCCGGGTGATCACCGGCGTCGGCGCGCCGGGGCCGAACGGCAAGCGCGCGCCGGTCTACATCACCGAGCCCGCCCCCTGGTCGGCGGCGCGCAACGTCGCCCACGCCTACGGCTTCGCGGCCTTCACGGTGGAGCCCGGCGCGCCGGGGGGCTTCACCACCATCGAGGCCACCTACTACGACGTGGTGGGGACCGGCGGGGCGCTGAGGCCCTTCGAGACCTTCACCCTGCGGCGGCCGCGCGGCGACCGGACCTGAGCCTTCGCAGGGCGGGAGGGTGAGGGGTTACGCCCTTGACCCAGCCCGCCGCCGCGCGGATCAGCGGCCGATGCCCAACGCCCTCGCCCGCCTCGCGCCGATCGTCCTGCTCGTCGCCTCCAACGGCTTCATGACCACCGCCTGGTACTGGCACCTGAAGTTCAAGGACCGGCCGCTCTGGCTGGTGATCCTGGCGAGCTGGGGGATCGCCTTCTTCGAATACTGCCTGGCCGTGCCGGCCAACCGTTGGGGGAGCGCGGTCTATTCGGCCGCCGAGCTGAAGGCGATCCAGGAGGTGGTCACCCTCGCGGTGTTCGTGGTGTTCTCGTTCCTCTACCTCGGCCAGAAGGTGAGCCTCACCCAGACGGCCGGCTTCGCCCTCATCGCCGGCGGCGCCTTCCTGGTCTTCCACGGGGCGGGATGATCGGGCGCCCCCGCGCCCCTTGCTCCTCCCCCGCGGAGCGGGGGAGGTGGATCGGCGCACGCTGGTGCGACGAGACGGAGGGGCGCAGCGGGCGGGGCGGAGGGGACGCTGCGCCCCTTCCACCGTCCGGCTGTCGCCGGCCGGTCCCCCTTCCCCGCGCGCGGGGAAGGAGAAGCAAGCGACGCCGCCTCTTGCTCCTCCCCCGCGGAGCGGGGGAGGTGGATCGGCGCACGCTGGTGCGACGAGACGGAGGGGGCGCTGGGGCGCTGGGCTTTCAGCCTTCGATCGCCAGGGCCAGGGCCGCCTGGACGATCCCCTGGGCCGCCTCGTCCGGGTCGCGCATGACCTCGCCGGCAGGGACGCACAGGAGCCGATAGCCCAGCCGCACCATGTAGGCGTCGCGGCGGCGGTCGCGCTCGAGCGCCGTATCCTCCGTGTGGGACGCCCCGTCGACCTCGACGACCAGGCGCGCCGCAGCGCAGAAGAAGTCGGCGACGTAGGGGCCGACGGGGTGCTGGCGGCGAAAGGTCGGCGCCTGGCCTCGGAGCTGGCGCAGGCGCACCCAGAGCAGCACCTCCGGCGGCGACATCTCGCGCCGCAGCCGGCGGGCGCGCCGGTGAACCTCGGAGCTGGACCGCATGCGGCGAAGCTAGCCCGCCCGCATCGTCGCGTCTCCTCTCTCGCGCTGCGCGATCCGCCGCCTCCCGGACGCCCCTCCGCCCCGCCGCGGGGGCGGATCCTCACTTCGCCGGGGCGTCCATGGTGGCGCGGAGGGGGGCGGGGGTGGGGTTTTCCAGGCAGCGCCAGCCCTTCTCCCAGCCGCTGGCGATGTCGCCGGGGGTGACCTCGTGCTTGTAGCAGAGGCGCCCGGTGTTGCTCCGGTAGGTCTGGTCCTCGGTCATGGGGCTGTCGAACACCACCGAGCACTGGTCGAGGAGGTCGTCGCGGTCGCGGCAGGTGACGATCTTCACCTCGGCGAAGTCGCGCGGCGCGGTGACCACGATGTCGCCCGCCGACGCCCCGCCGGCCAGGGCGGCGAGGGCTGGGGCGGCGAGGGCCAGGGCGGCGAGGGCCAGGGCGGCGAGGGCCAGGGCGAGGAGGGCGCGGCGCATGGGGAGCCTCCGCTGACGCTTCGGGTGACGGAACGGGCGGCGGCGGCGAAGGTTGCGGGGCGATCGGGCCGGTTCACGCTTGCGAAACGCGTCCCGGCGATGATGGCCGCAAACGCGAGGGGGCCCCATGTCTTCGACCTTCGGACGGCGCACCGGCGCCGCGCCCGCCTGGCCGGCCGCAACCGCGCCCTCGCCGAGGCGCGGGCCCTCGCCGCCGCGCGCTCCCCCGCCTGGCGCCGCGCCGCGCGCGGGAGGCGGCCTGATGACCTTGCTCTTCAGCTTTCACGGCCGCGCCCCGCGCTCGCACTACTGGCTCGCGCGGCTCGCCGCCCTGAGCCTCCTGGTGCTGATCGTGGCCGGCGATCTGGCGGTGATGAGAGCCGATCCGCCGGCGCGCCTGCCGCTCCTGGGCCTCTTCAGCCTGGGCGTGCTGGCCATCGACATCCCGGTGCTCTGGAGCTGCCTGGCGATCGACGTCAAACGCTGCCACGACCGGGGCAAGAGCGGCTGGTTCCTGCTCCTGGGGCTGCTCCCGTTCGTGAGCCTCTGGGTGCTGGTGGAGCTGGGCTTCCTGGACGGCCCGCGCGGGGAGAACCGCTACGGCCCCTCGCCCAGGGGTCACGACCCGGCGGTGTTCAGCTAGGGCGGGGGCCAACCGCTCAGGCGGCGGCCGGGGCCGGGCGCTGCAGGGCGCAGACGGTGCGGTTGGCGAGCGTGCCGAGGCCGAAGAGCCGGCGCCCTTCCTCGCAGACCTCGACGCCCAGGTGGTCCTCCGACCTGGCGAACAGCTGCTCGGCCAGGCGCCGCGCCTCAGCCTCGCTCGGGACCTTCACCGTCAGGACCCTCGGGCGCGCCCGGCGCCGGTCGTCGATATGGATTTGAAGGCGCCGCATCGGGCTTCCCCCTGAAGCCCCCCGGCAAAGGAATGCGGGAAGCCGCGCCGGGTTGCGGGACGCCTGCGGCTGCGGGCGGCGCCTCGGCCGCCTCGCCCCGCAGGGCCAGGGGCGCGCCGGCGGCCGGGCTGGCGGGCGGGGGGCCGGGCCGCAGCTCCCAGCTCCCCAGGAACGCCAGCAGCGCGATCACCAGGCAGACGGGAATGACCACCAGGCCGGTGAGGGCCAGGCGGGCGAGGAGGCGTCCGGCGCGCGCCTCGCGCAGGGGATCGGAGGGCGTCATGCGCTAGGTCCGGACGGCGCGGCCGCCGGCGGCTGGGCGGCGGACGCGTCGGCGGCGGCAGGATTGCGCCAGCCGGCGGCCTTGCGCCAGCGGGCGCACGCCTCGGCGGCGGTGGAGAGGGCGAGCGCGTCGCGGGCGCAGACGCCGGCGAGGTCGCGGCAGCCGGCCGCCGCCGCCTCGATGGCGGCCCGCCCCCAGACCTCGGCCCAGGCGCGCGGCGGCCAGCGAGATGGACGCGCCGCTGGCCGAGACGATCGAGCCGCCGATGTGCCGGTAGCGGGGCGAGAAGGGGAGGGCGTCCATCAGCGCCGCTCCGCCACGAGCCGCACCACATCGAACCGGCGCCCGTGCAGGACGAGCTCGGCGCCCACCCGGGCGGCCTCGAAGGCGGTGGCCGCATGGCGGGTGAGGGCGCGGTCGAAATAGAGCACGAGCACGTCCGGGCCGGCGCCCGGGACCGCGAAGAGCCGCCCGAAGTCGGGATCGCGCACGTCGCCGCAGTCGGCCCAGGGCGGCTTCTCCCGGGCGTGGGGCGGGGCGGGGGCGCTGGGCGTGCTGTCGAAGGCCATGGCGGCTCCCCCGTGGGTGCCCGGCAATATTTCGCATAAACGGAAATATCAAGCAAGGGAGGAATTTCGGAAATACGGAAAAATTGCGCGCGGCTCTCAGCGGCAGTCCGAAACTTCGCGAATCACCCGCATTCACGTTCCGGTCTCCAGATCGCGCTCATCCCGGCCAAAGCCGGACCCAGGCAGGAATTCGGGCGGAGCGCGCTGGCCGGCCCCGTCGGGGCGCTGACGACGAAGGGGCCGCTCCCCCAGGCAGGGCGGACGTTGCAAAGTCGCGCCCGGGCCCCGGCTTTCGCCCGGATGCGCGGATCGAGGCGGATTGCGAGGCGCCGAGCCCTCAGCCCCCCCGCCGGCGGAAGGTCTTCAGGATCTCCACGGCGTGCTGGCGCTGGGCAGGGTCGACGTCCATGGCGGCGCGGACGATCTCCATGTTGGCGTCCTGGGGGTCGAAGAGCAGGAAGCCGGGCTGGATGCCGAGCGCTGGGGCGATGCGGCGCAGCCACTTGTCGGAAAGCTGCTTCCTGCCCGACTCGAGCTCGCTGACGACGCTGGAATGGACGCCCATCCGCTGGGCGAGCTCGGTCTGCTTGAGTCCGAACTCCTCGCGCCAGGCGCGCAGGTGATTGGCGGCCTCGGTGGTGGTCCTGCCGGCCATTCGGCGATTATCCGAAAGACGGGCCGCCGGGTCGCCTGCTAATTCCCGAAACATGGACCTTGCCCCATATTTCGGAATATGCGAAAGACAACGGCATGCCAACTTTCGCAAACACGACGGGTGCGGCGCCTCAGGGCGCCAGGAAGCTGGGCAGCCGCCGGCGCCAGAGCTCGGCGGCGGCGCGGCGGACCTTGAGGCTGACGAGGGTGCGGCCGATGGGGATGGGGCTCTCCTCGTCCAGCAGGTCGGAGACCCGGTGCAGGAAGGCGACCCGGTTCTTGGGGGAGAGGCCCTCGAGGTTGGCCCGGATCGCCGCCCACATGATCTCCAGCGCGATGCTCGATTCCAGCTCGTCCATGGGGCTCTCCAGGGGCGTCGCCCCCCCTCGACGCGAGACGCCCTTCGGCCAAGCTTCGCGGGCAAGTTGTGAAAGAGCGCTAAACACACATGGTCAACCCGCCCTCGCGCCGCGGGGGCGCCCATGACCGCCGGGATGCCCAGGCTGGGCGGGACGCGGCGGTTCGCCTTCGCGGCGCTCGAGGCGCGCTACATGGAGCTGCGGGCCGCCGGGCGCTCGGCCGCCGAGGCTGGCCGGACGCTGAGGCTCACGGCCGGCGCGCAGGCGCGGTTCGAGGAGTGGCGCCGCGCCGAGGGGGCGGGGCCGGAGGACGGGCTGCCGGCCTTCGCCCGCCACGAGGAGCACGTGGAGGCGGCGCTGGCCGCGGGCGGCTTTCCGCGCGGAACGCCGGGGGCCGGCTGGATCGGCCCGGACGCGAAGCCCTGGCGCCCGGGCGTGCGTCCGGGGGAGGGGGCGCCATGAGCTGGCCGAGGTCCGGCTGGTGGACGCCCGAGCGCGAGGCCGAGGCCCGGCGGCTCTATCTCGACGAGGGCCGCTCGGCCGCCGCCGTCGCCCGGCTGCTGGGGGCGCCCAGCCGCAACACCATCATCGGCAAGGCCTACCGTAGCGGCTGGAAGCTGCCGCAGGACCGCGCCCGGCCCAGGGGGCAGGGTCTGCGGGCGCCCCGCGCGCCGCCGAAGCCGCCGGGCCGCCAGGCCCTGCGCGCTCGCACCGAGGCGCGCCGCCTGCCCGCGCCGTCTCTGCCGGTCTCCGCCCTGCCGCTGGCCGCGGCCCTGCCGCCCGGCGCGGCCCCGGTCGCCTTCATGGCCCGCCCGGCCGGCCGCTGCTGCTGGCCGATCGGGGCCGAGCGCGAGCCGGCCGGCGCCGAGATGCTGGTCTGCGGCGCGCCGGCGCTGCCCGGCGCCTGGCAGCCCTACTGCCAGATCCACCTGGCCCTCGGCCTGCAGCCGCGCGGGCAGGCGGCGTGAGGGGTCGCGGGGCCCGGAGCGGGTAGGGCCATGCGCGGGTTCGTGGAGCTTTCCGAGTACGTGCGGGTCTGCGACGAGCGCGACCGGCTGGCCGACGAGGTGGCGTACCTGCGCGCCGAGGCGGGGCTCGCCGAGGCCGAGGCGACCGAGGGCGCGCTGCGGGCCGCCTTCGGGCTCACGCCCTCGCAGGCCGAGCTCTTGGCGATCCTCTACCGGACCCGCCGGCGCCTGGTCTCCCGGCGCCTGCTCAACGAGATGGTCAGCGAGGCGCCCGGCGGCGCGCGCGACGAGCGGATCATCGACGTCTGGACCTGCAAGCTGCGCCGCAAGCTCGGCGAGGGGGCCATCGCCACCCTCTGGGGCCACGGCTACCGCCTGACCGAGGCGGGGATCGTCCAGGTGGAGGCGGCGCTCCGCGCCCCCGCGGCCGGGGAAGGGAGACCGCGAAGCGGCGGAGGGGGCGCGCGATGACGGCGCCGCTGGCGGACCTGGCGGCCGAGCAGGCGGTGCTGGGGGCGTTGCTTTGCGATCCGGCGGCGGGCGAGGGGCTTTGCGAGCGGCTGACGGCGGCTTCATTCTTCGAGCCCCTGCACGGGCGCATCTTCGCCGGGATCGAGCGGCGGCTGCAAAGCGGCCGGCGGGCCGACGCGGGCCTCGTCGCCGCCGACCTCGGCGCCGACGCGGCGCTCGCCGAGGCCGGGGGCGCCCGCTACCTCGGCGACCTCATCGACCAGGCCCCGACGCTCCCCGCCGCGCGCGAGCACGCCGAACGGGTGCGCGACCTTTGGCTGCGCCGCGCCCTGGTGGCCGCCGGCGGCGAGGCGGCGGCGCGGGCCGGCGACCTCTCCCTGCCCGCCGAGGCCCAGATCGAGGCCGCCGAGCGGGCGCTGTTCGCCCTGGCCGCCGAGGGCCCGGCCGCCGCCGGCTTCAAGGGCGCCGCCGCCTTCGCCCGCGAGGCCGCCGAGGCGGCGAGCCGCGCCTACGCCCACGCCGGCTCGCTGGTGGGCGTCCCCACCGGCCTTGCCGACCTCGACCGCAAGCTGGGCGGCCTGCATCCGTCGGACCTCGTCATCCTGGGCGGGCGCCCGTCCATGGGCAAGTCGGCCCTGGCCGGCCAGATCGGCGCCCGCGCGGCCGCCGCCGGGACGGCGGTGGGGATCTTCTCGCTGGAGATGTCCGGGGCCCAGTGGATGGGCCGCCTGATCGCCGAGCGGGCGGGGCTCGCCTCCGACCGCCTCAGGCGGGGCGAGATCGACCGGAGCGAGCACGACCGGGCCCATGGGGCCGCCGCCGAGCTTTCGCGCCTGCCGCTGTTCATCGACGAGACCGGCGCCCTTTCCATCGGCCGCCTGGCCGCCCGCGCCCGGCGGCTGCAGCGCCGCGAGGGCCTGGGGCTCGTCATCGTCGACTACCTGCAGCTCATCGCCCCCGAGGCGCGGCGGCGCGAGGCCAACCGGGTCCAGGAGCTCACCGAGATCACCGGGGCCCTGAAGGCGCTGGCCAAGGACCTCAGCCTCCCGGTGCTGGCCCTCTCGCAGCTCTCGCGCCAGGTGGAGATGCGCGAGGACAAGCGCCCGCAGCTTGCGGATCTGCGCGATTCCGGGGCCATCGAGCAGGACGCCGACGTGGTGCTGTTCCTCTGGCGCGAGGCCTACTACCTCGCCCGCGCCGAGCCGCGCGAGGGGACCGCCGCGCACCTGGCCTGGGAAGAGCGCATGGCCGCCGCCGACGGCCGCGCCGAGCTCGTCATCGCCAAGCAGCGCCACGGCCCCATCGGCACGGTGCGGCTCGCCTTCGACGAGGCGCTGACCAGGTTCTCCAGCGCCGGCGGGGGGCGGGGGCCATGAGCGCCCGGCCCTCACCTCCCATCCCCCGGACCAGGTCCGGGGGACGGGCCCCTCCTCTCCCTGAAGGGAGAGGGTTACCGCTTGCCGAGCCCCTCTCAACATCCCTCTCAAGTATCCCTCTCCTGACGGGAGAGGGAGGGCCCCGCAATGCGCCAGCAGCGTGGGAGGGCGAGGGCGTGCGCTCGGGTATCCCTCTCCCCTGGGGAGAGGGAGGGCCCCGCAATGCGCCAGCAGCGTGGGAAGGCGAGGGCGTGCGCTCGGGTATCCCTCTCCCCTGGGGAGAGGGAGGGCCCCGCAATGCGCCAGCAGCGTGGGAAGGCGAGGGCCTGCGCTCGGGTATCCCTCTCCCCTGGGGAGAAGGAGGGACCCGCGCTGCGCCAGCAGCGTGGGAAGGCGAGGGCGTGCGCTCGGGTATCCCTCTCCCCTGGGGAGAGGGAGGGCCCCGCAATGCGCCAGCAGCGTGGGAAGGCGAGGGCCTGCGCTCGGGTATCCCTCTCCCC
>Ga0213876_10001390_pt1 | contig 15102 bp, 13 predicted proteins | sample BarmaccomBMRX_R9_FD_160113 | JGI IMG/M metagenome (GOLD analysis project Ga0213876, IMG submission 160113) | Root-associated microbial communities from Barbacenia macrantha in rupestrian grasslands, the National Park of Serra do Cipo, Brazil - RX_R9 | ecosystem: Host-associated > Plants > Roots...
TATGGCTGTTCGCCATTTAAAGTGGTACGTGAGCTGGGTTTAGAACGTCGTGAGACAGTTCGGTCCCTATCTGCCGTGGGTGTTCGAAACTTGAGAGGACTTCTTCCTAGTACGAGAGGACCGGAAGGAACGTACCTCTGGTGGATCGGTTGTCACGCCAGTGGCACAGCCGAGTAGCTAAGTACGGACAAGATAACCGCTGAAAGCATCTAAGCGGGAAACTTACCTCAAAACCAGGTTTCGCTCGAGAGCCGGGGAAGACTACCCCGTCGATAGGCCAGGTGTGTAAGCGCAGCAATGCGTTGAGCTTACTGGTACTAATCGCTCGATTGTAACTCTTGATCATCAGCACCCTCGTTCCATGTCTGGAAACAAGGCCAGACAACGGCAACGATCAGATCTAAAAGCTCAAGAAGAGTGTCGTATTCGTCGCCTGCCCGGTTACCCGCCGGCGCTTGCGGCACGTGCAAACGTCCTTCGTCGACCTGGTGGTCCTAGCGGAGGAATTCCACCCGATCCCATTCCGAACTCGGCCGTTAAAGCCTCCAGCGCCTATGGTACTGCGTCTCAAGACGCGGGAGAGTCGGTCGCTGCCAGGTCTACAAAGGACGTTTGCGCGCCGGCGCATACGCGAAAGCGTGAGCGCCAAAAAAGAAATCCCGCCGTCACAAATCACGAAAGCCCCGCGAGAGAAATCTCGCGGGGCTTTTGCTTTTGCCGGGCTACGTGCTTTTGCGGGCCACGTGCTTGTGCGGGCCGCGTGCTTGTGCAGGCCGGGCGCAAGCCTTCAGGCGTCGAGCTGCGCGAGCATCGCGTTGGCCAGGGCGATGCGCTTGGCGTTTTCCAGCATCGCTCGTCCGTTCACCGCGCGCGTGATATCCGACAGGTGCCATTGATCGGCCATCGGCAGGCAGCCGCGCGTCGACAGGTACCAGCATCCCGACAGCGCCGCACCCGCGGGCGTCTCGCAGAGGGCGGACGCCTGTTCCGGCGTCATCCCGACCGCGGCGGCAAACTGGCTGTACTCCGTGCGTCCGGTGAGCTGAATGAGCCCGCGCCCGCAGAAACGGTATCCGTCGCCGGAAGCTTCATTGCCGTTGCCGTTCCTGTCCGCATAGGCCCGGTTGGCCAGCGTGCGCGGATTGCGCAAGTACGGCTCGGCGCTGGCAACGGTCGGAAATTCGCGCGGGAACACGGTCACGATCCGGTCCGCGTGGGTATAGTAGAGGCTCTCCACCACCTCCTGAAAAGCTTCCCCGGCCTCGACGAGGAACTGGCCCACCGCTGCCGCCATGCGCTTGTTGTTGTCCAGGCCGAACTTCTCGAAGGCCGCGGTCAGCGGCTGCAGCCACGTCTGCTGCGGCACATGCGGCGCCACCGCCGCCAGCGCCTTGGACAATTTCGGATTCCCGTTCCCCGCCGCGCTCATGCCGTCCTCCCCAGGAAGGCGATAAGCGTAGGCTCGCTACCTTCGGCTGTCCACGGCGAAGTTCGACGGGAGGTGCAGCTTCGCGCTAGTGTCCGCCCATGAGCCTCGCGATCCGCCGCGGCGATCTCGTCCACCTCGCGCTGATGCTGGGTTCGCTGGCGCTCGCCTATGTGCTGCCGTTCGAGCTTCTGCTGCTCGCTTACATCGTGCTGGGACCTGCGCATTACTACACCGAGATCTCGTGGCTGCACGATCGCAAGTACTTCATGCCGCACCGGGCGCTCGCCGTGGTGCTGGCGCTGGCGGCGCTGGGCGGGATGTTCATCGCCGATCCCTACTGGTCCGGCGTGCTCGTCTGGTCGTGCCTGATCGGCGCCGGCATCGCGGCGCTGGGTCTCACCGCGCAAAGGAGCGCGATGCTCGGCACCGTGGCCGTGGCGCTGACGCTGGGCATGATGGCGGGCGGCGCGCCGTTCGTGTTCATCGCGGTGCTGCTGCCGACCTTCATCCATGTCTGCGTCTTCACGCTGATCTTCATGACCTTGGGCGCGATGCGCGCGCGCAGCGCCGCGCAGCTCGGCCTCATCGGCGTCTATCTCGCCGGCATCGCCGCGATCCTGATCGTGCCGCCCTCCGCGCGCAGCCTGGTGCCGCAATTCGCAAAGCTCGGCGAGGACTATTTCGGCCCGGTCGCGCCAAGCCTGGGCAGCCTTTTCGGCCTTCCCGATCTGCCCTTCGCGGGGCGCATCACGGGCCTGCTTTCCTTCGTCTACACCTATCATTACCTGAACTGGTTCATCAAAGCCGACGTCATCCGCTGGGCGAAGATGCCCAGGCCGCGCCTCGCCGGCGTCGTCGTGCTCAGCGTCGCCTCGACGGCGTTCTGCTTCTACGACTATGTGCTGGGCATCACCGTGCTCCTGCTCGTCAGCCTGATGCACGTGCTGCTCGAGTTCCCATTGAACACCATTTCGATGCGTGAGCTCGGCGGTCGGTTTTTTGCGCGCCAAGGTCATGTGAAACGCGCCGCCCGCGGCTAGGATGGTCCGCGTCTCGCGATAGGGCATCCATGGAGCGGCAACCGGGCAAGGCGCACGCCGCCGCAAACGTCAAGGGACGCGGCGCCGTAAACGTCAGGGATGCGGCGCCGTGAACGTCAGGGGATGCGGCGCCGTGAACGCCTATGCGCGCGCGGCGGGCGCGCTGTTCTTCGTCTCCATCGCGGCCGGCGGCTTCGGCGAGGGCTATGCGCCGGGCCAGCTCATGGTCCCGGGCGATGCCGCGGCCACGGTCGCAAATCTCCAGGCGCAGGACATGCTCCATCGCCTGAGCTTTGCGGCCTATCTCGCCGAAGCGCTGGCGGACGTCGCCTTGGCGGCGATCTTCTACCTGCTGCTCGAGCCGGTCAGCCGCGGCATGGCGCTGATGGCGGCGTTCTTCGGGGTTCTCAGCACGGCGCTCTATGCCGCCTGCGAGATCTTCTATTTCGGCCTCCCGCATCTGCTCTTGAGCGGCGCGCCGTATTTGAACGTGTTCACCGCAGCGCAGATCGACGCGCTGGTGCTGCTGTCGCTCAAGCTTTTCAACACTGGCGCGGGGCTGTTCCTGATCTTCTACGGCACGGGATGGATCATCCGCGGCGCGCTGATGATCCGCTCGGGCTATTTCCCGAAGCTGCTCGGCCTGCTCATGGTGCTGGGCGGGCTGGGCTTCGTGGCGCGGACGCTGAGCGCGGTGCTGGCGCCGCAATATTCGAGCAACGTCATGCTCATGCTCATCGCGCCGGGCGGCGTGCTGCTCGGCTTGTGGCTGCTGGTGCGGGGCGTGGATCCCGCGAAGTGGGAAGCCCGGCGCGCCGCTTGAGCGCGAGCGCGTTCCGGGTTGCATGGCCGAGCGCGGTGTTGTCGAAGATCGTCCAGGCATCGGCCCCGATGCGTGCGGAAAGCGCGCGCAGGAACACGTCGTCGTATTCGCCGTAGTAGATCCTCGGGCTGCCGTGCAGGCGCCAATATTCGAAGCCCGTATAGCCGCCCGGCGCGAACGGCCCGATCGCAGGGTCGGCCGCGACGCGCGCGATGCGGTGCCGCTTCAGCATCTCGTCCGCCTCGGGCGCGAACCAGCTCCCGTGCCGCGGCTCGAGCGCGGCCGGACCACGGTACTGGTCGCGCAAGCGCTCGAAGAAGTCGCCCGGTCCGAAGGCGAGACACCGCGGAAGCTGGATCAAGATGCAGCCCAGCTTCTCCCGAAGCGCGCCGCATTGGGCAAGGAGCTCGCCGAGCGCGGCGCCCGCATCCGTCAGCCGCGCCTCGTGCGTGATCGCGCGCGGCATCTTGACCGAGAAGCGGAAGGCGTCCGGCGTCTCGTCCCGCCAGCGCGCATAGGTCGAGGGACGGTGCGGGCGATAGAAGGACGAGTTGATCTCCACCGCGTTCAGCCGCGCCGCATAGCGCGCCAGATGCGGCCCCTCACCCGGGAACAGTGCCTTGTGCTCCCGCCGGATGGCCCAGCCCGCCGTTCCAATCCATCGCATCGCCGGTTATGAATGCGCGAGCTCGAGGGAAGGCTCCATGCGCGTCAGCGATTTCACCCATGCCGTCGTGCGCACGCCGGGCGTGAGCGTCGTGAACGGGCTGCGCGAGGATGCGGCGGCCACGCCCCGCCACGGCGCGGTGCTGCGCGAGCACATGGCCTATGTCGCGGCGCTGGCTGCTGCGGGGCTGGCCGTCGACGTGCTGCCGCCGCTCGAGGACTTCCCGGATTCCGTCTTCGTCGAGGACCCGGCCTTCGTCGTGCCGGAAGGCGCGATCCTGCTTCGCCCCGGCGCGCCGTCGCGGCTGGGCGAGCGCGAGCATCTGCGTGCCGCGCTCGCCAAGCACTTCGGCCGCGTGCTGGAGGTCGTGGACGGCCATGCCGACGGCGGCGACGTGCTGATCGCGCCGAAGGTCATCTATATCGGCTTGTCCAAGCGCACCGATCTCGCGGGCGCCCAGGCGCTCAAGGCCCATCTCGAAACCCTCGGCCGCGCGGCGCGCATCGTCGAGACGCCGAAGGGCGTTCTGCACTTCAAGACCGCCTGCTCGCTTCTGGACGAAGAGACCGTGCTCGCGACCGAGGCCATGCAGGGCATGTTCGCGGAGCTCAGGACCCTCATCGCGCCCGAGCCCGCCGCTGCCAATGCGCTGCGCGTCAACGACACGGTTTTCGTCGGCGCGCAGTACAAGCGCACCGTCGATCTGCTCGCGCGCGACTACAACGTCGTGGCGCTGGACACGGGCGAGATCGCCAAGCTCGATGCCGGGCTGTCCTGCATGTCGCTGCGCTGGGCGTCTAGATAGACGTCCCCGGATCGCCTTCGACCACCGTCTGCTCCAGCGCCGGCGCCCCGCCCGCCTGCCACAGCCTGGCGCGGTGGCGCACGCGATAGCGAAGCGGTCCGCCGTCGTCGCCCGCCGCGCGCTCGATCGGCCGCGGGATGCAGACGAACTCGGCCTCGAGCGCGTCGGGGCTTGCGCGGACCACCGTGTAGCCGTGCCCGCCCCAATCCATGAACTTGAGATGCGGCGCGAATGCCGGATCGGGCGCGCCGGTGCCGAGCCCCGCCTGGATGCCGTGCAGCACCGTGCGATTGATATTTGGGACGTATGCCTTCGCCAGCTTGTGGTCCTTGGGAAACTTGTACTCCATGGACTCCAAAAAGCCCGGCGCCGATACCGAGCCGGTGACGAACTCGATGCCGACGGGCTCGAACTCCTGCGGCGGCAGCCGTTTCGACAGCAATCCGGCCCAGAAGGAATGGCGGTCGCCGGCGACGGATGTGAAGCCGGTGATGCCGTGCGCCTTCACGAAGTCGTAGATCTCGCCGCGCTCCTGGCGATAGCCCGACCAGTCGCCCGTGGTGATGGTCGCATAGCCTTTGTCCGGCCACGGCACCAGGTTCTGGTTCTGGAAATCGATGCGCGCGTCTAGGCTGCCGACCGAATTGCCCCACACTTTCCAGCGCGTTTTCGAGGCCGCGAGCGTGGCCAGAAACCACGTTTTCTGCTCTTTGCCCAGCATGGTTTGCGCCGGCCTGTCCTTGCACCAGTTGGGGATGTCCTTGCCGTCAACGCGGATCGTGTCGGGCGGGTTGCCGCCGTTAGCGGTCTTGCCGGCATCGATGATTTCGAGCGCATCGAACGGCGCGGCGCTTGGGAAATTCTCGTAACCGAACAACTCCGCCCCCGGCAGGTCGTCGACGGATTGCGAACGGAAGCTGCGGTTGTCGGTCAGGATCACGTCGACATTGGCGCCGTAGTTCAGCGCGCGATACAGGCGAAGCGCATGGATGGCGGCGAGGTTGTTCGCTTCGGTGCCCAGCCCGTGCTCGTCGAAGGCGGCGACGGGCGCGTCCGCGACTTTCGGCGCGTCGAACCGGTTCCAGTCGGCCGTGCCGACGGCGCGGTTGCCGACGCTCGTGCCGCCCATGCGCGCGGGCTGATACTCGAACCACGCTTTGGCGGCCGCCACCTTGCGCGTCTGCGCGGCGAACCAGTCCTTGCCGTAGTTCACGACCGTCTGCCAGCCCTGCCACGAGAATTCGTGGTTGTCCCACATGCAGACGAAGGGGAAGCGCGCCCGCGCATCGGCGAGATCGGGATCGGCGAGATAGGCGCGGAACACGCTGCGATAGTCGTCGACGTCGACGGGCACATGAAAATCGGAATGTTTCTCGCCTTTGGGATAGCGCACGATGTCGCGCACGGTGCGGGCGTAATAGGTCTTCTTGTCCTCGGGATACCAGACCATCTCGTAGAAGAAGTCGCCCAGATGCAGCACGAAGCCCAGCTGCTCGCTCTCGGGCTTCTTCGCATCTTCGAAGATCATGCGCCGATAGGCGTTGTTGGCGCCCAGGTTCTCGTTCTGGCAGCTGACGAAGGCGAAGCTCACCGCGCGGTCGTCATTCGCCGCGGGCGCGGTGCGCGTGCGGCCGATGCGGCTGCCGTTCCCGGCCATGTCGGCAAAGCGATACCAGTAGGTGGTGGCCGGCTTGAGGCCCGCCGCGAGCACGCGCACGGTCCAGTCGTTGTCCGCGCTCGGCCGTAGCGAGGCGGTCGAGACGACATGGGCGAAGCCTTGGTCCTCGGCGATCTCGACGGTCAGCGGCGTCGTGGCCTGGCGCCGGGTCCACAGCACGACGCTGTCCGCGGCCGGATCGCCCGAGGCGACGCCCAGTGGATAGAGGTCGCGACGCTCCGCCCAAGGACGCCTGGACGGATGGGCTTGGGCGGACGGCCAAGCCAGCACCGCGCCCATGGCGGCTGCGGCTTTCAGGAACTCGCGGCGGCTCGAGGTCATGCGCACCCCCTGTAACGGCGGACCGAGTGTGGCTCAGTTCCGCCGCCGCCGATAAGGGGCACGCGCGATTGTGATCGCTTGGGGCTTAAGACCCCGCCGCAGCCACGACCGCGGGCTGCTGGCCGGCGATGAAGCCGCTGATCTTGTAGACGTGGGCGCCCCACTGGTTGCTGTTGATGTCCCAGACGCGGACCTTGCTCCAGTCGTTCTTGGCCGAAACGTCCATCACCGGCATGTTGTGGTCGATCTCGCCGTGGTTCTGCCAGTTGGCGTGGTCGATGATGATCTCGCGCGGGCTGACGATCTCGGTCACCACGGCGACATGGCCGCGGCGGATGCGTTGGGAGCCCGAGAACACCATGACGGCATCGACGGCGGGCTGGGCGAACTCTTCATAGAGGTCTCGGGCCTTGGACCACCACAGCTTGGCATCGCCGAAGATGGCGAGGCCCGAGCGCAGGCGGGCATACTGCACGCAGAACAGCCGCTTGGCCGGCCACTCGACGCTGGGCAGGAAGGACGAGGGCGAGCTGTCCTGGTCCTCGGACGCGACGGCTGTGCCGGTATCGGGAACGACCGGGGCTTCCTGGGCGTTAGCGTGGAGAGGGATCAGGAGGAACGAGGTAAGAGCCAGCACACAAGCTGACAGGCGGGTGGCACCGGGGGAGGGGGTCATCCGTAAGTCCGTTTTGTGTTTCAACAATGGCGGTTGGGGGACCGCCTTCGACCCGGGGGTTTTAGACCGCTCCCGGCGTTAAAGGCAAATTACGATCACGGACCATTGCGTTTTGTTACGGTTTGCCTACCTTTTTGGGGCCGATTCAGCCCTGGAGGCGCCAATGGCGAACCGTGAACAACGTGGCAACAAAGAGAAGAAGAAGCCCAAGGCCGACAAGAATCAGAAGGCCAAGACGGCTCCCCCGCCCTTCCAGGCACCCGAGCTCATCCGCAAGCCCCATAAGGGCAAGCCGGACTATTAGGCGTTTGCGGAAGTCCGTCACCGTCTCGGACCGGATGCAGCGGGGCTACCGCTATGTCCGGACCGAACCCGCGGGGCGCAATTTCGATCCTGAATTCAAGCCCGAACTGTCGCCCAGGGAGATGCTGGAGCTGGGCGTCTTCGCGGGCAAATACCTGACCGACTGCCGCAAGGAGTTTCCGGCCGCGTGGTTCGCGCATGCCAAGCTCGCTTCTGGGCGGCGCGACCCCAAGCTCAACTTCTTCAAGATCGACGCCAGCAAGCCCCTGTCCTACTGGCGCAAGAAGGGCTGGATCCATCCCGACGATCCGCGCGGCTGGTTCCAGTGGTATTGCCGCTACTGGATGGGCCGGCGCATGGAAGACGACGCCCGCCAGATCAAGCGCTGGAAGGCGATCCGCCGCCACATCGCCCAGATCGAGAAAGCCTGCGACAAGGGCGACCTGTTCTGCCGGCCGCGCCAGCGCCAGGCCGTGCTCCACTGGGCGTACGACAGCCGTCGCATTTGACGGTATAGTCGCCTCCGTAGTGGGGAGGGCGTCATGCGTCCGGTTCTTTGCCTGATCTTCGCCGGGATCGCCGCTGGGGCGGTTGTCCCGCCCGCGACCGTTGCCGCCGCGGCGCCGCGCCAGATCGCGATCTACAACGACGCGGATTTCGCCGTCGTCGAGCTCCAGGCGCGCGCGCCCAAGACGCAAGCCTGGACGATCGACCTGCTCGGCAAATATTCGCTCGGCGTCGGGCGTGCGGCCAAGGCGACGTTCCCCGCGAACGCCACCGGCTGCGCCTACGACCTGCTCGCCACCTTCGACGACGGCCGCAAGCAGCAGATGCTGAACGTCGACACCTGCAAGCCCGGCACGATCACCTTCACCGGTCCGGCATAGGCGGCGCCGAGGACGTGACCTCCGCCCGATCGGGCGCGACCGGACAGACGGGCTTTCCGGCTCCTTCTTCCAGCAGGCACAGCACCTGGCGGTACGAGCCTTCGATGCGGTCGTCTTTTTCGACGTCCCGCGGCGGCGCGGCGAGGTCCTCGTCCAGGATGCGCTGCACCGCGTTGTCCATCGATTGCCGCGCTGCGCTCGACAGCATCCAGGTCAACGGCACTTCCGCGCCCGGCGCATTGTAGAAGCGGATCGTGACCGAGCAGAGGATCTCGTTGCACTGCATGCCGCCCGCGGGCCCTGTCGTGCCCGCCGATGTGGTGACGGTTGCGGCGCCCGTCAGCCGCTGGATCAGCGCCGTCACCGCGCCCAGGTCGTTGACCGAATATTCCGAGCGCTTGTCCCGCGTCGCCAGCAGCGCGCGCAGCGGCGACAGCACCTCGTTCCAGGTCGAATCGGCGTCGCCTTTGTAGATCTCCTCGTCGCAGCCGTCGCCTTCCGCCTTGCGCGTGCACGGTTCGGAGCGGATCACGATCACGACCAGGATGGAGTTCTGCACCGCCTGCTCCAGCGCCTGGTCGGTGCTGGTGTAGTCGAGGCGCTGGCCGATCAGGTTCTGCGCGATGCCGGAAAGCAGCCAGGTGCCGGAGTTCTCGAAATAGCCGCCGTCGACGTAGTGGCCGGTATTGCCGAGCTTTGCGGCGGGCGTGAGATAGGGGAAGCGCGCCGACAGCATCGAGGCCGTCGACAGCGCGACGTCGTCGCGGCGCATGCGGTTCTGCACCGGCACCAGGGTCGAATGCGGCAGCGCCGCCTTCTCCTCCTCGGTGACGGAGCGCTCCGGCACGGCCAGGTCGCCGATGTCCCAGGTCGCGAAGGGCCGGCTCAAGCCGGTTCCCGCCTCGGTCGTGTTGAGAAAGAGATGCGGCACCGGCGCGCGGGGCTCGCCGCGCCCGTACATGCTCGCCACCGGCTCGGACATGCGCTCGGGATCGCAACCCTTGCAGCCCGTATTGGCGCGGCGCCAACCGTCTTCCAAGGCGTATTCCAGCGCGCGGGCGCGGTCGAAGCTGCGCACCGGCATCGGCAGGATGCGCTGCAGCGCGTCGGGGAAAAGCGAGGCGCCGAGCAGCGGCGACAGCAGGTCGGTCGACAGCACGGCACGGGCCTGGGTCAGCTCCGCGCCCGGTTTCATCGCGCCCAAGGTGCAGCCGGCAACGTCGGTGTTGGTCGTCGCATCCGCCGATTGCCCCGCGAAGACCGCCGAGCCCACGCTGCCGCCCGAGACGCTGGAAAGCGCGATGACGTGCTGCGCGAAGCCGGGGCATTTCTGCTCCAGCGCGGCCAGCACCGTGGCGGTGAAATAGGCGGCGCGGATGCCGCCGCCTTCGGTCGCCACCAGGAAGATCGGATAGTGGTCGTAAGCGCGCCAGTCGCGCCGGCTCCTGAGCCATTCGCCGAGCTCGAGATGCTCGCGGTAATAGCCCGGGTCCCCGGTGTGATGCCTGGCGGAATGCCAGGTGCTGGCGCCGCGGATCTGATGGTTGTCGTTGAGGTCGAAGCCGGCGAACGCCACGCCCGCAATCAGAAGGATCAGCAGCAGCGGCATCTTGGTCATCTGCGACAGATAGGCGATGGGCGCGAACAGCACCGTCGCGGTGAAGCCCCACAGCAGCAGCACGGCGATGGGACCCACGGTCTGGGCACGCGAGACCTGCGTCGTGTCGACGAAGAACAGGAACACCGCCACGCCGATCAGCGGACAGATCCAATAGAGCGGGCCGAAGCCGCCGGCCGGCCGTCCCGCGACGCGATCCGCGGCCCAGCGCCAGCGCGCGCTCAAGCGGTGCGAGGCGTGGCTGGTGTCGCCATGCTCCGACGACGGCCATACGACCAGGCTGGCTGCGACCGCGATGGCGATATAGGCAAAGGCGATGCCGTAGAACCATTGCGTTTGCGCCGAAGTGAGCGACACGCCGGCATAGTCGCGCGACAGCTGATAGGCCGCGGCGAAGCCCACCAGGGCGGCGGCGATGCGCGGAGCAAGGCTGGCATTGCCGGTGCGCAGGTCGTCGGCGCCGCGGGGCGACAGAAGACCGATCAGGATGGCGAGGCCTGCGCGCATCACGATCGCGGTCAGGAACAGCGCGAACCCTTCCACCGCCATGTGATAGACCGCGTCGTCGCCGGTCGAATAGCGCTCCACCGCGCCCGGCGCGATGCCCAGGAAATGGCCCGGTATGTCGCCGGGGAACAGGCCCAGCACCGTGCCCGTCAGCGCCACCATCGCGCTCAGCGGGACGAGCGCCAGCGCCAGGCGCAGGAACAGGCTCGAGCGGCCGGTGCGGTACTGCGTGCCCCTGGCATGCAGCCCGCGGAGGGAGGCTGCGAAGAACCCGATGGCGATCGCGGCGAAGCCGAAGAGCAGCGCGCGATAGCCGTTCGCGGAATTTCCCAGGACATGCGCCGTGCCGGTGAGCTCGTCGAGCGCCAGACGGATCATCGGATAGCCGATCGCCCATCCGACGGCGAAAGCCAGCGCGCGCGGCAGGAAGCTCGCGAAGCGGCCGACATTGCCGGGCGTGTCGAACAGCTCCGGCAGCACCAGCTCGATATTGGCCTCGGCCGCGAAGCGCACCGCCGCGCAGGCCAGCACCAGCGCTGCCGCGATGAAGCCCATCTGTCCCGGCGCGTCGAGGATGGTGTAGCGCATCGCCTCGCGCATCGAGCCGCCGATGGCGAAGTCCAGCAGGACCAGGGCGAGCACCGCGGTCACCATGAGCTCGAGCCCGCAGAGGATCACGATATAGACGAACGAGCCCATCAGCCGCGGCGAATTGCGATGATGCGCGAGCGCGGCGCGGCTGGGCGTGGGCTCCGCGGCACCGGCGTCCGCACCGGTATCCACGACGCCCGCTGCCGCATCGGTCCCGGTCCCGGCATCCGCCGTCGTGCGGCTCGCGGCGTGGCGCTCGACCCGCTTCCTGACCAGCAATTTCGTCATGACGCCCCCTTGACCGTCGCCTTGACCGTCTCCGGGGCCGCCTTGCGCCGCCGGGCGAAGCGCGTCACCGCATAGGCGATGAGCGCCAGCGCCGCGACGCGCAGCCGGAACACCCAGTCGTTGGGGATGGTGGCCGCGAAATTGTGCAGTTGTATGTAGGTCTGCGTCGCCCAGTCGCGCGCGCTGGAGAGCGATTGAAACACGTCCTTGGCCGGACCCTGCACGGCGTGGAGCTGCGGCGCATTCTGCCCGCCGCTGGTGTTGGTCCAGGCGAGAAGGTCGCGCGATTCGGTGAAGGCGAGCGTGAGCATGCTCAAGATCGCCGCGACATAGGCGCGGCCGTTGGCGAGCAGGCGGCTCAGCAAGGTCGGCGTCTGCATCGGATCGGCGAGCACGCTCTTCCTGAAGTCGTCGATATGGGCCTGGATCTCGGCGGCGACGCGGCTTCGGATATCGTCGTCGCTGCCGTGCGGCGCAGGCTTCGCGGGCGCAGGCGGCGCATGCGCATCATGCGGTGCCGGCGCGTGCGCATCTTGCGGCTTGGTTGCCGGCGCAGGCTTGTCGTCGCTCTCGCGCGGCGCCGGGATGATGACGGGATAGGGCTCCAGCACCACCGGATCGACCGCAGGCATCGGCTGCTCGGGCACGTCGATCGCCGGAACGATGACGGAGAGATCCTCGAGCGCGTTGCGCGTCACGGGACCCACCACGCCGTCGGGCTTCAGGTCGCGGTTCTGCTGGAAGGCGCGCACCGCCTGGTCGGTCTTCGCATCGAAGATGCCCGTCGCCTCGATGTCGATGCCGGCGCGCGCCAGCCGCTCCTGCAGCCACGACACGTCGGCGCCGGTCATCGGCGAGGCCTTGAGCTTGAGCAGACGGGGCGGCGTGCCGCCCGCGCTCACCTTCACCGGATCGGCGCCCGAGAGCGCCTCCTGGTTCACGACCAGGCCGCGGATCGGGAATGCCAGCGCGAGCGGCCAGTTCTGCGCCTTGAGCAGGGTCTCGAACGCGTCCATGCGATAGACGGTCTTGTGCAGCAGGGCGTTGGGGTGCGTGGCGAGCCAGTTGCGCCGGGTGTCGACGTAAGCCGCCATCCAGTCCTTTTCGCCGATCTCCTTCAGCTCGCCATGCGCCTTGCGCGTCATGTCGCGGATATGCGCCCACGAGCCGTGCACCGTGCTGTCGTAGACGATGGCCGCGCCCAGGGGCGACTGCGCGCCGAGCGCATCCGCGGAGCGCATCGCCGGGTCCCAATAGATGCGGTCGAAGAATGCGTCCTGTACCTCGTGCATCACCGGATCGTCGCCGGCGTCCTTCAAAAGGCCGCGGAACGCCATGTCGTAGTTGAGCTTCGACGCGCGCGCTTCCAGCGCGTCGAGATAAGGCTTCATCGCGGCGCCATAGGCGCCGTCGCTGCGCGCCACGTAATCGGCGACGAGCAGATAGAGATTGCCGCTGGCCAGCGTCGTCTGCGACCGGCCATAGGTCAGCTGGCCGGAGTCGCCGCGCAGCAATGTCACGTCGCCGTAATTGCCGCGGATCGAACCGGTCTCGAAGATGTTGATGATGGCCTGCGCGGCCGCTTTCTGCAGCCCGGTCAAGTTCATCGCACGCACCCCAACGCCCAGGGTGAATTTTACGGCAACCATGCCTCGAATCCAAGATTGCGGGGTGCGCGAGCGGCGCGCCGGCGGCGCGGGCGCTGCGCCTTGCTGCATTGCAGCGGCGCGGTTTTGCGCAAACCGCCCATGGCTTTAGCGCCAAACCGGCGCCCAAGCCTTTGCCTTCGCAGCCGCATAAAATATATGTGACGCCGCGCGGGCGTGGCGGAACGGTAGACGCAACGGACTTAAAAATCGCAGACGATTTAAATAATTCAATTGAAACAATAAACTAGTTCTGATATAGGTTAGCACATCGCTAGCACAATTAGCTCATTTGGGCTGTTCGGAGCTAAGTCATTGGAAACAAGCCGCCACTCGTTGTTGGACAACAAGGTTCAGCTCTACCGGCGCCCCGGTAGCCCGCATTGGAATTGCTCGTGCTCCGTCGGCGGCAAGCAGCGGCGCTCGACGACGCGCGAAGAAAGCTTGGCGCGCGCGAAGGACGTTGCGCAGGACTGGTACTTAGGATTGCTCGGTAAATATCGCGCTGGCGGATTGCGCGACGGCAAAACGTTCCGCGAGGCCGCCGAGCGTTTCATGGACGAGTACGAGACGTTGAACCGCGATCAGCGAAGCGCGATCTACATCAAGGATCACCGCTTCCGCATCAAGAACCACCTCAACCCGTTCTTCGGTGACACGGTTTTGACCGAGATTACCTCCGGCAAGGTTCAAGACTATCGCATTCACCGGACGAAGACCGGCCTTTCGCGCATCGACCAATTCAAGAAGGCGAAGCGCGACAAGGAGCAGGTGGAGCGAGTTCGGCTGGCAAAGGTACGCGGCGAGAAGTTGCCGCCGGTCGAGCCCTCGAAAGAAGATCACCGTCCGCCGTCACGCAGCGCTCTTCATCAGGAGATCGTCTGCCTTCGGCAAATCCTGAAATTCGCCAACCGGCACGGCTGGCTCCCGCATCTACCCAACCTCTCGTCGCCCTATCAGGCATCGAGCAAAATCTCGCATCGCGCGTGGTTCTCGCTTGAGGAGTACACCACGCTGTACGAAGCCACGCGCAAACAAGCGAAGGAGCCGCCCAGCGAACGCTCCCGCTGGGCCTGCGAGCAGCTCCACGACCTAGTGCTATTCATGGGCAACACAGGATTGCGCCCTGACGAAGCGTTGCGGCTTGAATTCCGCGATGTGGAAATTGTGGAAGATGAGGCCACCGACGAGACCATTCTCGTCATCAAGGTTCGCGGAAAGCGTGGCGTTGGCTACTGCAAGAGCTTGCCGGGTGCAGTAGAGCCCTTCAGGCGATTGAACAATCGCCCGCGCCCAACGCGGGTCTCGGAATTGACGGAGGTGGACGCCTCCGGCAAAGCGAACGCGCCGACGAGACCCGTTCTAACCACGCCGCGACCGACGGACCGCCTCTTCCCCAAGAGCCACAACGACCTGTTTCGCAAGATTTTGCGCAAGCTCGACATGCTGTCTGATCGCGAGGGCAATCCGCGCTCGCTCTACAGCCTGCGTCACACCTATATCAGCCTGCGCCTCAGCGAGGGCGCCGATGTCTATCAGATCGCCAAGAACTGCCGCACCAGCGTTGAGATGATCGAGAAGTACTACGCCTCGCACATCAAGGATCAAATCGACACGCTTGCCATCAATGTGTTTCGCCCGAAGAAGAAGCCTAAGAAGGCAGCGGATGGCATGGCATCGCAGCCCGACGCCCGGCCCTAACAAGCCCGTTGAGCTAGGGCGATTTCTAGTTTCTCCTTGGCGACTTATTCGCGCACTAGTATAGATTCACGCTGAGTCAGCGGGCGTGGCGGAACTGGTAGACGCAACGGACTTGATTCGAT
>Ga0213876_10001391_pt1 | contig 15091 bp, 13 predicted proteins | sample BarmaccomBMRX_R9_FD_160113 | JGI IMG/M metagenome (GOLD analysis project Ga0213876, IMG submission 160113) | Root-associated microbial communities from Barbacenia macrantha in rupestrian grasslands, the National Park of Serra do Cipo, Brazil - RX_R9 | ecosystem: Host-associated > Plants > Roots...
ACATCGCGCAATAACTGGAGAGCTCACCAACGGCGGCGCCGCAGGTTCTAACGGTTCACCGCTTTGAGGCCACCCGAACGGCCCTTCCGGCAGCATGCCGAAGACAGCCCGCTGAAGCTGCTGCTCCACGCGCTCTGGGCGTTGCAGGCGTTACACCGGTTTTCAAGTTGGTTGAGCTGCTCGTCGCGCCGGTGAGATGGCCAGAGCGGGGGGCCGGCGGCCTTGCTTGCTCCGGCCGACCGAGCCGGTTTCAGCCCCGAAGCGGCGGCAGAACCCAGCCTTATACCATTCAATTGCGACCGGGTTTCAGCCCCGAAGTGGCAGGAGAACCTAGCCCAGGGCTTTACTCGACTGCCATTTAGTTAAGGGCCGCTGGATGGGGGCGCTTTGGTCCCGGAGCGACGCCTTCTGCCGCCCTTTCAGGGCTCGATCGAGGGAGGAGTGCACGCCCTGGATCAACCCCTGGGCTAGGGTCTCCCGGCCCGTTGGGCCTAGACCGTTTATACGGTCTGATAGGTTTAACTCCGGCACGGCACCTGGGAAGGAAGACAAGATTTTACCTCCATGGCCGAAACGGTATAAGCTGAACGTGTCCCCACTGCAGGCCGTGGCGCGGGCGTGAGCCTGCGGGAGGAATGGTGTGCCCAAATTCAGGAAAATGCCTGAATCCGGGCGCAGAAACGGCCGCAAAATCCTGCCCATATCGCCGTTATTAACCTAAAATCCCCGAACTAATCCGGAAGATCGTCACTTTTTCAGCGCCCTGCCAGGCTGGCAGACGCGACTGCGGCGTACCGGTGGCGTTGCGCAACGGTCAGAACCATAAAGTTTATGCGTACCTCTTCCCTGCTCGTTACTCTCGCACTCGGGATAACCATACTCCGGACGGCCTCGCCTTCGAATCCGGAACCGACGCCGGACATTGCGTTAGACCAGGCCATGGCTGCGATGCACTCGGCGATGGCTAAGATTCGGTGCTCCGGGAACCCGGACGCCGATTTCGCCCGGATGATGATTCCCCATCATCAGGGAGCGATCGACATGGCGAAAGTCGAACTGCAATTCGGCAAGGACCTTCGCCTGCGGCGCTTGGCTCAGGAGATCATCGTCACTCAGCAGTCCGAGATCCAAGTGATGCGGGCCGCGCTCGAAGCTTACGACCTTTCTTCCGCCGACCCGAAGCGTAACAACTGGTGCACCCCATGATCAAACGACTTCGTCACTGCCTCGCATCGGCGTTGCTCTTTTGCGCAGGGACCGGCGCCGGCCTTGCGGCCCAAGCGCCGCATGCTGCCAGTGATCCCGACGTCCCCCTCAGCGCGCACGATCGCGTCTACACGGCCGACCAAACCTCGAACACGGTCTCGGTTTACGATCCTTCCCGCAACCAGCTTCTTGGTGTGCTTCGGCTCGGGGACGTGACGCCCCAGAACTTGAGCCCGCTTTACCGTGGCCAGTTGCTCGTCCATGGGCTCGGGTTCTCCTTCGATCACAAGACGGTAGCCGTCGTCTCGATCGGGTCCAATTCCGTGACCTTCCTCGACGCCGCGACTAACGCCGTCAAGTACGTCACGTACGTCGGCCGGTCGCCGCACGAACCGTTTTTCACCCCCGACGGCAGCGAGCTCTGGGTCACGGTCCGGGGCGAAGACTACGTGTCGGTGATCGATCCGGCCACTTATCAGGAGAAAGACCGGATTGTGGTCGGCAACGGGCCCGGCATGACGGTCTTTCGGCCCGACGGCAAGTACGCCTTCGTCTGTTCCAGCTTCATCCCGGAAACCAAGGTCGTGGAGGTTCAGACGCACCGAATCGTGGCCACCGTGCCCCAGGCGTCCCCGTTTTCACCGAACATTGCGGCCACGCCGGACGGCCGGCAGGTCTGGTTTACCCTCAAAGACGTGGGCAAAGCCCAGCTGTTTCGGGCTGAGCCCCCGTTTGAGGTCTTGGCCACTCTGGACACCGGCCCCATCACCAACTACGTCAATTTCGTGCGTAACCGGAACGGCCAATTCGCGTACGTCACCGTCGGAGGCGAAAACCGGGTCAAGGTCTACACGACGACCGACGCGCCCGAGTTGGTGGCCACCATTCCGACGGGCGAACTGCCGCACGGCATCTGGCCCTCCGGCGATGGGACCCGCGTGTACGTGGCGCTGGAAAACGGGACCGGCATCAACGTGATCAACGCGTTGACCAACCAGGTGGAGGCCAGGATCAACGGGGGCCAGTCGTCGCAAGCCCTCGTGTACGTGCCGGGGGCGGTGCCGACGGGAGACGGCTTGGCGCACCTCGAACCGCTGTCCGCCTCGGGCTTGGCGGAGCACCTCTTGTTGGGGCCGCCCGGCAGCTCGTCCCAAGCGGCGCCCACGACCGTCACGCTCGATAACCAGGGCCTGATCGACCTGCTGCAGGCCGCGGTCACCGGGCTAAAACCCGAGGCCGCGTACCGCTTGGCGCTCGTGCGGGACCGGGCGGACCCGTACCGGGAATTTGAGCCTTTGAGTACGTTCCAAACCAACGCGGCCGGCGCCGCGATCGTCAACACGCTGGGTCCCCTTCGCCGGGTGATGGCCGGCTCGGCCGCCTCCGATGACCGGCGTTACCTGGTGATCGTGCCGGTGGAGGAAGGCAACCGGCCCGAGCCCGTGCAGGTCCAGCGGGAGTGAATGAACTCAACGAGCGTTGCTCGCCCAACGCATCCGGGTGCATGACCAGCGAGGCAAGAGTGGAACTGATTTTTCGTCCCAGGCCACCGCTACCTTAAAGCGGTCGAGGAGAGCGGCATGAGGATTAAGGTCCAACTCACCGTGGAGTCTGGCGGGGATGAATCGGAAACGCTCCGAGGTGTGTGCCTGCAACGGGCAAGCTTGCGGTTGCGCAGACCATCGACTCCGCATGTCGTCGGGTCAGTTCGTTGGAGCAAATGCGTAATCGCGCTTGGGCGCGTTCCCGGGTTTTTCAATGACGATAAACGGCGTTTCGATGCGCCGCTATTTTCCGGGTTTGTTGCTCATTTCTAAACGGATCACGAGTCCAGGAAATCGATAACGGCCGCGCTGAAGCGCACCGGATCCTGTTCGAACATCGGATGGGTCGCGTTCGGGATCAGCGTGGCCCGCGCGCCCGGCACGTGCGCCGCCAGAACGCGCAGGATCACCGGGAGCGAGCCGGACGTCTCCTGCCCGCCGATGAACAGCGTCGGCACGCGGATCGATTTCGCATCGGCCCGTGAATAGGGCTGACGCTGCTCGTTGAGCTGCCCCAGCAGGGTGTAGGCGTTGTCGCGAAGCTCCTGCCGGGCGGCTGCGGGCAGCCGCCGCCAAGCGCCCTCACCCTCGACCCCATCGAGAAAGCGGCTCAAGCCGCCATCGACGTCTCCCGAGGCTATCTTTTCCGCCGCGGCCGCCACGTGGGCGCGCAACGGGGGAAAAGCCGCAGCGGCCGGATCGGAGACCGCCAGCGAGGGATCCAGATCACCCCCGGGCTCCGCCAGAATCAGCTTGCGCACGAGGTCCGGCCGGCGTTGCGCCACCCGGAAGGCGAGGTGCCCGCCACGAGAATGGCCCAGCAGGTGGAGGGCGCCAACCCCCAGGCCCTCGATGAAGGCCACCACGTCGGCTACGTGCTGGCCGACCGTGAAGCCGGGGCCCCGGCCGTCCCAGCGTTCGGGAAAGAAGTGCCGCAGGCTGAGCGCGATAACCCGGTGCCGGCGGGACAAGGGCCCCAACACCGGCGACCAGACCCGAAAATCGCACAGCGAGCCGTGGATGCAGACGAGGGGCGGGCCTTGCCCCACCTCAAGGTAAGCCAAGTTATAATCGTTGACGCGAAGGTGCTTCATCGAACGCTCCTCGGCCGGGGACGAACCCCGTGCAGCATGATTTCTGAACGCTTACCACACAAAAACCGGTAATTCCCAGCCCACGCCGCCGGTCCCGCATCCGGCCATCGGAACCGCACCGCCATCGTTGGGTGATCCAGGGTGTGACTGACCGAATGCAAACCGATTGGGCTGGCGATTGTCACGACGATTTCGATTGGTTGAGAGCCGCAGAGGACGACCCTGCCCCGTCGCGCAAGCGTTCGTGCTGGTTTCTGGCGGTTCTCCCGAAGGGCGCGAGCGGAGGGAAAACCGCGGAAAATCTCGCAACTCCCCCGCACCCAGACTGGAGCTTCGTCAAGGGAGGGAACGGAATAAACAGCGAAGGCTTGCGCGAGCAGTTTTATGCCGGCTCCCGACCTTGCGCGAGCCCTGGGAGGAGGCAACGACCCTCCCCTGCCGTGGCACGTGCCTATCTGCAGGATGCGTGGACCCGCATTTGGCCCACCGTTGATCCGGGAGGCGGAACCCCTGACCCCGGTTCTCGGAAATGGAACGGCTGGAGAACACCCCCGCACACCCGAAAGGGGTATTGTCCTCCCTCGCGTCCGCGTGATTTCCTGCGGTCAGATCGACCCCTATGAAAGCACGTTTATGCATCCTTGGCCTCCTCGCCGTCGCAAGCCTCCTCCTTGCCCCGGCTCGCGCCGCCTCCGCCGTCGCACTCGGCACCAACGGCCACTGGGCCACCTGCCACTTCGGCAACCAGCCCCTGGCGGTCGTCGAGAAAAGAGCGATCGAAAGCTGCCGGCTTGCCGGGGGCATCAACCCCCGGGTGATCGCGTCCAGCGCCAGCCCCGGCTATGCGGCCGTCGCCTACTCCCGCGCCCGGACGACTTCTGCCACGGACGCAACCGGCGCCCGTGGCACCAGCGCGTGGGCGATCGGGTGCGCGTTTGGGGCCCCGACCCAAAACGGCGCCAACCGCCAGGCGATTGAGAACTGCCGAAAGCACGGGGGCACCAAGCCGGAGGTCCGGAGCACCTGGTTGGACGCGGCCCAAGGTTTCCGCCTGTAGAGAAGAAACCCCGTTAAAGGTCCTTCAAAAGACGCCGGGTGGCCAAGGCCAATACGGTACACAAGCGTTACGGTGTTTGGCCGAGGGCTTGCGCCGCTTCAAGGGCAAAGAAGCTGCGCGCGTGCCGCATCTGGCGCACTCCCACGGCTAACGGCCATGAGATTCGGCGGTCTTACGATCGGCTCCCGACCGGAGACCGCGGGCTATGGACCGGTCCCTCCCTGAGCGTACCGCAACATTTTTATTTTATGATCCCCCGGTGAGCGCCGAGCCGCGCCGCCGTCCAATCGGGCGATGTTCGCGGCAGCGGCGCAACCAGGGCAAAGCGATGGCCTGATCGGGACCGGCAGCAGGAGCCGCAGGACGGGCGTCGTCACTGCTTCGTGCTTGCCTCAGCCGTCTTCCCCTGATTCATGTTTGCCTCGATCGCCTTCTTGGCCTCCTCTTGCGTGTATTCATGGCTGGCGACGCCCCCGGCGGGGATGTTGGGCAACGCCGCCTCGAAGTCGTCCTGCGTGAACTGGAGGTACGGCACGATCAGGTCATGAGGAATGTCCTTGTGCCCGTCCAGGATCTGTTGCGCCACCCAGAACGCAAGGGTGCAGACGCCGGGCGCGATGGACGCCGACCACGTGGAATAGCCGTTCTTATCCTTTTGTTCTTTCCACCAGGCGAGCTCATCCTGGCGGTTGCCCATGGTAATAATCGGCAGCTTGCGTTTGGCCGCGATGAAGGCTTGCGCGGCGCCGTACCCATCCCCGCCCTGGTCCACGACGCCCACGATTTCGGGAAGGGACGGCAGGACCGTGGCGACCGCCTTTTGCGCAGTGGTCTGGTCCCAGTCGCCCTCAACGCTGCTGACGAGCTTGAAGTCCGGATGCTTTTGGACCCCTTCCACAATCCCGCTATGGATCGCGTCGTCGATCGAGGTGCCGGCAAGGCCGCGGATCTCCAGCAAGTTGCCGCCTTTGGGCAGCGATTTGGCCAGGTGCTCGACTTCCTGCTCGCCATAATCCTTGAAGTTGACCACCACGCGCCAGGCGCAAGGCTCGGTGACGATCCCATCGAATGACACGACCACGATGCCGGCGTCACAGGCCTGCTTGATAGCGCCGTTCAAGGCATCGGGTGAGGACGCGTTAATGACGATCGCGTTGTAACCCTGCAGGATCAGATTCTGAATCTGGGCTGCCTGGGTCGGTACCTCCTTGTCGGCCGTGGTGAACACGTCGGCCGCGGCAACGATACCGTCTGCCACCGCTTTTCTGGTGACGATGTCCCAACTCTTCAACATGGCTTGCCGCCAGGAATTGCCGGCATAGTTGTTGGAGAACGCGATGCGCATTTTACTGGTGTCTGCGTGGCTCGCGTCAGCCAACGCAACTCCCATTACAGCCGCCAGTAGAAGGCTGCTGCAGGTACGTGTCTTCATGTGTTTCTTACCTTGTCGAATAGATGCTTAAACCGTGGTTCGCTACTGCCGCGGGCCGCAGCAGACGCGTGGTAGAGGCTTTCCCGCCTGGCACGGGGAACGGCGCATGCTTCGGCTTGTGATGCGATAAAAGGAAGTTCGGGAACACTTGGGGGGAAGCTACCTCGACCCGCAGGAATGCTTCGAGCGCGGCGCTGACCGGCTAGTTTACATCGGAACGCCGGTTAAGCAACTTTAATTTGGCTGCAAACGACGACTGGACTGGCTGTCCGTTGGCCTGACCAATTATTTGCTTGACCTTTTGTCCCAAAAACGGCTAATTGCACCGCTGAGCTCGCGACAAAGCCGTCCCCCTTTTCAGAGTGTTTTGGACGCGGGCCGGCCGGTTTTTTGCGTTTGGCAGAAACTCGGTAATGGTTGGACCGCCTGCTTTGGCACTGCCTGGAATATCGCTTGCGAAATGAAGACGAACCTCGCCTGTTCTCATGACAAGGCCTCTGTTCCCGGCGGAAACGAAGCGGCAGGCCACCACCTCATCGGCCTGGCTCTTGCAGGCCTGCGATTCGGCCCTGGCTTCATTCTTGCGGCGCTCGTGCTAACCCTGGGCCTCAGCTCACCGTATTTCTTTACGGCGCGAAATCTTGGAAACGTCCTCGCGCAAACCGCGACCATAGCGGTTCTGGCGATGGGCCAACACCTCGTCATTTTGACCCGCGGGATTGATCTATCCGTCGGATCGGTCTTGGCCCTTTCATCGGTTGCCGGCGCACTGGTCTACAGGGAGGTGCACTCGAGCGCGGTCGTCATCGCGTCGATGCTAGGAACCGGCTTGGCCGCGGGTTTTATCAACGGATTCGTCTATGTATGGGGGCGCCTTCCGCACCCGTTCATCGTCACCCTGGCGACCCTTAGCATTGCGAGAGGGCTCGCCCTTGAACTGGCTGGAGGCGCGGCCATTCCGGGGATGCCCGCCACGATTCTCTTCCTGGGCGGCGGCTCAATCGGCGGCGTGCCGACGTCGGCATTGGTCGCCGGAGGCGTGGCGCTTGTCCTGGCCGGTATGGCCCGGTGGCTCGTGTGGGGTCGATGGATCTACTCGGTTGGCGGGAACCCGGATGCGGCACGGCGGGTTGGGATACCGATGAGGGGCGTTCTGTTGTCCGTTTACATGATCTGCGGCATCACCGCGGGAATCGGTGCAGTCCTAACCTCGGGGCGGACAGCGGCCGGATCTCCTCTTTTTGGCAACCTGGCTGAACTCGATTCGATTGCGGCGGTTATCATCGGAGGAGCGAGTTTCCTCGGGGGTCGCGGTCATATCGGAAACGCGCTGACCGGAGCGTTGATGATTGGAGTTATCCGAAACGCTCTCAACCTTCTAAACGTGGACATCTTTTTTCAGCTGATCGCCATCGGTATAATCATCGTCCTGGCGGTTGAAGCGGATGTCCTGCGTGGAAGACTCGAAGAGCGGTTCCGTATGATACAATCGTTGAGGGTAAATCAGTGACCGGCCCCCCGATAAAGCACGAACTGCGTTCTCCTGAACTGGTGGTCAGGAATCTATCGAAGCGGTTCGGAGCCATCGTAGCCCTGGACGATGTCAGTTTAGAGGTGAATCGCGGGCAAGTGCTGGCCCTGCTCGGCGACAACGGTGCCGGGAAGTCAACCCTGATCAAATGTATAAGTGGTGTTCACCAGCTTGATTCGGGCATCATCGAACTAGGCGGGCAACCGGTGCACATTCGTTCGCCGGCGGACGCCCGGCGACTTGGAATTGAAACGGTTTATCAGGACCTGGCGCTTTTTGACAATCTTGGCCCGAGCGCAAACTTCTATGCAGGCCGGGAGTTGGCGGGCCCGCCGTGGCTACCTCGTGGGATGCGGCTCCTGCGCGGGCGCGAGATGAATGAGACCACGCGCAGGCTGCTCGATCAACTGCGTGTAAGACTGCCGAGCTTTGATGCGCTCATCGGGCTGATGTCAGGAGGTCAACGCCAGGCAATTGCGGTTGCCCGGGCAACGGCCTTTGCAACGCGCGTGGTCATTTTAGACGAGCCGACCGCGGCGTTAGGCGTTCGTGAAACCAAGCAGGTTCTCGAGTTGATCGTACAACTGCGCAATCAGGACAGCGCCGTGATCCTGATAACGCACAACCTGGATCACGTCATCGAAATTGCCGACCGGGCAGTCGTCATGCGGCGTGGCCGTAATGCCGGGGAAACCAAACCGAAACCGGAAAATCGACAAGAGATCGTATCGATGATCGTAGGGGCCTAAGCGGGGTCATTCTCAACCGTGCCGGTGCTTTTGCTGGGCGAGCATTGGCGCGGCAATCTCCCAGCCCAACATCATGGAAAAAGTGAAAATACCAATATCAACCAGGTTAGTTCGGTTCCTCCTGCTAAGCATAAGCCTAGCAGCATCTGCGCATGCGGAAGCGATCAAGGTAGGATTCATTACAAAATTCCCCGCTGATTTCTTTTTCACGCTGCAAAATGCCGCGAAGGAATACGCCTCAAAGAATTCGGATGTGCAGATTGTCTTTGGTCAAGGCCAGTCGGCCACTGATACGGCCGGTCAGATCAATCTGATCGAGTCGATGGTTTCCCAAGGGGTTAAAGGGATCGCGATCACGCCCGTCAGTCCCGAGCTCATTCCGGCGCTTGATAAGGCGGTGGCCGCCGGGGTGAAAGTCGTGCTTATGGACAATGACCTTCCGAGCTGGAACGCAAAGAGCGCGGTGGTTGCCACCAATAATCTGGAGGGCGGAAAGCTCGCCGGCAAATGGCTCGCCACTAAACTGAAGGCCGGCGACAAGATGGCCGTTCTCGAGGGGGTCCCTGGGGTGCCCGCTCTGGACGACCGGGTCAAAGGCATGATCGCGGGTCTGGGGGGACTTGAGGTCAAAGTGGTTGGAAAGGCACCCACGAACTGCACCAGGGAACTCGGCGTTTCAGGGGCCGAAGACCTCCTGACGGCCAACCCAGGGGTTGCCGCGATCTATTCTGCGTGCGGACCGCCGGCGCTCGGAGCCATCCAGGCAATCGCCCATTCGGGCAGCAAGCAGCATATCATCCTGGTCGGATTCGATGCGCTTCCCGAAGAAATCAAGGAGATCAACGCTGGGAATGAGGATGCTTCGGTCGCGCAATTTCCAAAGAAAATCGGAGAACTCGGCGTCAGCACGCTGGTGAAGGTGATCAAAGGCGAAACCGTACCTCCTTTCGTCGATACCGGTACCGCTATCGTGACAAAGGAGAATGTGAACGAGTTCGAATAGCCGTCCCCTGGTTGCCACACTGACGTGGGGCTCGCGGCTGCATGGCTGGCAGACGCCCCGTCGGGCACGTCCTGGGGTCATCGGTGAGTGAAATGGAGCTTTTGTTTGTGGGATTGGGAGCAGAGAATTCCTGGCAACAAAGGGCTTGTTCACAGGGCGCACCGGGTGAGGGTTTCACGTCAGTAAGGTCGTGAGGCGCTATGGTCAGATGACCCGGCCACGCTTTGGCACGCTTTGCATCCGTGTTATAAAGGTCTTCCATGCCGATCCAGGTCATCGAGCCGCGCCGCCTTTACGTGCAGATCGCCGATCAAATCCGGTCGTTGATCGACAATGGCGAGTTTTCGCCCGGGAGTCGTCTCCCGACCGAACGAGAACTGGCCAAGCGGCTCGGCGTTTCCCGGCCGTCCGTGCGTGAGGCGCTGATTGCCTTGGAGGCGGAAGGCTATGTCGACGTGCGCCCGGGCTCGGGCATCCTGGTCACAAACCCCCAAGGCGCAACGGGGGGGTTTTGGAGCGATGAGGGGCCGCTGGAAATCCTGCAGGCCCGGTGCCTGATCGAAGGGGAGATCGCGGCGGAGGTTGCGCCGGCGGTCCGGAAGAAGGACATCGCCGCGCTCGAGCAGATTGTCCTGCAGATGGAAGGTGCAGCAGATGCGTCCACCCGTCTGACCGCCGACCGGCAGTTTCACCAGTACATCGCGGCGAAGCTTGCGAACAAGGTGCTGCTCCGGCTGGTGACGGAACTGTTCTATCAGCGCGATGGCCCGCTGGCCCGTCAGTTCGCAACCCATTTTGACAACGCCAAAAGCTGGACGGAGGCTTCGGACGAACACCGTCAGATCGTGGCGGCCCTGGCGACGCGCGATGCCGAACGAGCCTGCAAGGCGATGCGCGACCACCTGCGAAAAGCGTATAAGCGTTGGGCCCAGGACCTGGAGCGCGGCGCTCGAACCGGCTCCCGCCATGCCCCGCGCCGGCGCTCCTCGATCGACGCAGACGGCGCGGTGCCGATTGCGCGAGGCGAGTCGAGCGCACGCGGCTAATCCGGCACGGACGGTCAAATGATTTGGATCGATCATCCAAAGGCGCCTATGTCCTTCGAAATCACCTGAAACGTGCATGCACCCGAGAAACCCTGCCAGGGGCGCGCCTCGAGGTACTCCTCCGAGAAGCGGCGCTGCCCGGCGCCGGGCAGTTTGTGCTTCCGGGACCGCCATCGGCGCAGCCGTTGCCGCCCGTAGCCGGCCACCCTCCGGTGGGCTCGGACGGACCGAACCGGCAGGCACGCCCACGTGCCCGCAGCCTGCACCGGTTTTCAAGTTGGTCGAGCGGTCGTTGTCCCGGAGGGACAGCCGGACAGTGGCCAGGGACTTCAGCTCTTGGACGGAGCATTTAAGGGGGAATGAGGGAATGCGTCCCATCGGGACGCCTGAAGGCGTGACACCAAGCCCAGCGGACGTCGTCTCAGAAGCGGCCTTGTCGCCCGCAAAACTGGCGCTCCGGAACTTAGGTTAACAGGCCCAAGGCGATAAGTCCGGCACGGCGCTTCCGGCCGCCGCAGGCGATCGGCCCGAGGCGCATAGCCAAGCCGCGACCCGCGCCCAGGCTTGGCGGCGGCGCTGGCGTTTGAACCGCCGTCGCCGGCGCTCCAACCGGCGCTGGCGGGCCAGTCCGGCCAGCACGATTGAGGTGCGGGGCGAGCGCACGGGCGCCGCGGTTTGGAACCGCAATGAAAGCGAGGAAACAGGGCCAGCGTTGCTCATGGTGACGCTTTTCTTAACGCACGCTCTTTTGACGGTAAATGGAACGAAAGGTCCGGCCGGAACCCGGCTCGGGGCAAAGGCGACAACCCGGCGTGATAACCCTGTAATCCGGCATGCGCCGCCTCCCCGGGCCGCGAAGGTTGCGGTGGTGGATCGAACGACTGCACCGCGAAGGTACACGGGCCGTATGCCGCATTTCGTTCCTAACGTGAAGGGGGTGAGGCGTTCACTCCGGTTTTTCGCTCCGAGGTAGCGACTCCATGCCACGCTTTCCTTCATGCTCCCGCTCCAAAGGACGATCGGACCCGCCCCGCTCACCGCCGGTAAAGGGAAGAGGAACATCCAACCCCAGGGGTTCGAACTCGTCCAGCCGACAGAACCTTTTCCCAACGATTCAGTGAAGGTAGTTGGAACGATTGGGCCGTACGGCCCTTGCACCGCCTCAAAATCACTCATGAACGCCGCCCGCGGGTTTGAGGCCGCTCGGCGCTTGGTAACGGCCATAGAACGCCGGAACGGCGAGGCGATGATTGCTCGGCCTTTCCGAAAGGGATGATGGCCCGCTGGGGAGCGGGGCCTGTTTCACCCGTTATTTCGGACAGGGTTGGTTGGCAGGGGCGGTGACGGTTTCGGTTACGCCTGTCACCATGGCTTGAAGTATTCTAAAACGATTTGTATTTATAGCGTAGAGAGCGACAGCTGGCGTTCTCATCTTCTGTTCTATAATGAGGTTCAACTATCGGGAAACCCGGGCTGATAATAGGATCGATGATAATTATTATATCATCTTGTAATTGCGAGGTGCCGTGAACCGTTGACTGAGGACGCCCCATCGATGACGTTGAATTCTTCATCGGCCGAAGCCGTAGGAACCAGCGAGGACGGCAGAAAGCGACAAGTCATGGCGGCACAGGTTCGGTTGCTTTATGGCAATGCGAACCTGGTATTCGCGGTCACCTTGGTCGCCGCGTCGATCTTGGGCCGCCTTCAATGGGAGGTCATTGCCCATCCAATCGTCCTCGGTTGGTGCCTGTACATGTTTTTGGTGGCTATCGGCAGGTTCACGCTGGCGCGCCGGTACCGGCGCAGGTCGCCGTCGAACCTCGAGACGGCGGGGTGGTGCGCCGGGTTTGTGGTGGGCACCGGCTTTGCCGGAACGGGATGGGGTGCAGCCGGCATTCTGCTGTACCCGGAAAGCCAGCCCGTGAATGAACTCTTTCTCATTTTCATGCTCGGCGGGATGATGCTGGGCGCGGCCCCAATCCTTGCGGCGCGGCCGGAGGCGTATCGGGCGTTTCTCATCCCGGCCGGACTCGCGCCTACCGCACGCCTGGCGCTCTGCGGCGATGAGACCCACCTGGCGATGGCGCTGATGGCCGGCCTGTTCACTCTTGCCACCCTCAGCACGACCAGACGCATCCACCTGACGATCGCCTCATCATTGAACTTACAGTTTGAAAATGCGGCGCTGGTGGAAAAGTTGCAAGCAGCCCGGCAACGTGCGGAGGCCCTGAATGAGCAACTCGAGCGTCGGGTCCAGGCGCGCACGGCCGAACTTCACCGGTCAACCCAGCAACTGCAGGTTGAGATTACGCAGCGTGAACAGATCGAAGAGCAGTTGCTGCGTGCACGCAAGCTCGAATCGCTCCGGGTGCTGGCAGGCGGCATCGCACACGATTTCAACAACTTCTTGGCCGTCGTGCAAGGGAACGTCGAGCTGGCCAAGGCGCGGCTCAATCGAGACGCGCCGGTGCAGGCGATCCTAGACGAAATGGCGAGCGCATGTAAACGCGCGGCATTCCTCTCGTCCCAGTTGCTGACCTTCTCAAAAGGCGGCGCGCCGGTCCGTCGCTTGGTCTCGCTTGCCCAGCTCATCATGGACGCGGTCCCCTTGGCACGGGCTGGGGCCCAGACCCGCTTCGACGTGCACGTTCCGGAGAACCTCCGCTCTGCCGAGGTCGATCCGGGCCAGATCGGCCAAGTGCTCCACAACGTCCTCCTCAATGCGCGGCAGGCAATGTCTGAGGGCGGAACCATCGAGGTTCGCGCGGAAAACGTTAACCTCAAAACTGCGGCGGGTATGGAATCACGTGTAAGGATTTCCATCCGGGACCACGGAGCCGGCATACCTGACGATGTGCTCCCTCATATCTTCGACCCCTATTTCACCACCAAGCCCGGCGGCAGCGGCCTTGGGCTGGCGACCGCCTACGCCATCATCACCAAACACGGCGGCAATTTATCCGTACAAACCAAACTTGGGGACGGGACGGTCTTCACCATTGATCTGCCCGCCTCGGAGGAGAATCCTGAACCGCAGGCCCCGCTTACCGCCCCGATACAAACGGGGACGGGGCGACTGTTGGTCATGGACGATGAAGAGGCAGTCCGTAAGGTGGTGGTTGGCGTGTTAACCACGCTCGGCTACGAGGTGCAAGCTGCCGGGGATGGGGCCGAGGCCATTGTCCTGTTCGGGAACGCAAAAGCGTGCGGCCGCGATTTTGACGCCGTTGTGCTGGACCTCACCGTGAGCGGAGGGATGGGAGGCCTCGAAGCGGCCGCGCGGCTCAGGGAGTTAGATCCTTTGGTCAAACTCATCGTTTCCAGCGGTTACTCGGATGCACCGGTCCTCTCGGATTTGGGGAAGTACGGCTTTGACGACTTGATTCCGAAGCCGTGGACGATCGCCGAACTGAGCGAGGTGGTCCGACGGGTGCTTCAATCGGATTCCAATCGCCACGCCAAATCGAGCGTATCCGGCTGACCAACTGCACGGACGACGAGCGGAAGGGCTGGCAAGCGCACGGCGTAAGTATGTATAGGCGTGGTTCGGACCACGCGCAGGCCTCTCCGGCGACCGGCAAGATTCTCGGGTGTCGCGGTTTCACCGCCAGACCTCTGCGTAAAACCCATTACCAACATTAAAAACCCCAAGGTCAGGATTCTGAAGCTCCTCATAACTGTAAGCGACGCCCGTCGCTCGGCATCACTCTCTTCGGTTCGGGAGGTTATGTTAGAGAGGGAACTGATGAGATGCTCCACCCAGCCTTCTCACACATCCTCTGGTTCTAAAACGGCCCAACGCGCGATCGGGCAAGCCGGCCTTTCTCTAATACGGCCTCGGCGGCCACGGTGGCAAAATCTTGTCTTCCTTCCCAGGTGCCCTGCTAACGTTACACCTATCAGACCGTATAAATGGTCTTAGGCCCAAGGGGCCAGGACACGGTTTGATGGCCTGAAGGGTCAGAGGAACTTAGCCCAGGGTTTACCCCACTGCCATTGAGTTAAGGGCCTATCCGAATAAGCCGGCGACCCGGTAAGCAATCAAGCCGCACACGAAGTGGAGCAGCCCCAGGTAGTTCTCGGCTTTCTTGGCCCAGCGGGTCAGCAGGCTGCGGAAACGGTTCATCCGGCTGTGGGTGCGTTCCACCACGAGAGCGGCGGGCCTGCTGACCGGGCTTGGCCTCCGGGGCAGGGGCCGCGGCTTGGCCCCGCAAGCCGAGGTGCGCCTCAAAACCCACCGCCGCCGCCGCGGCGCGCACTTCCTCATAGTCATAGCCCTTGTCCCGGCAGAGGTGCTGGGGCTCAGCAGCCGACGGCGGGGGCCGGCGCACCGGGATGCTCTGAATCGTCTCCGTCAAGAGCTTGAAGTCGTTGCGGTTGGCGCCCGCGACGGCTAAGCCCACGGGCACGCCGCTGGCCTCCACCA
>Ga0213876_10001392_pt1 | contig 15088 bp, 19 predicted proteins | sample BarmaccomBMRX_R9_FD_160113 | JGI IMG/M metagenome (GOLD analysis project Ga0213876, IMG submission 160113) | Root-associated microbial communities from Barbacenia macrantha in rupestrian grasslands, the National Park of Serra do Cipo, Brazil - RX_R9 | ecosystem: Host-associated > Plants > Roots...
TGCATTGCGTACCGCTGGTCGTCTGATCCGCCGATTATCCATAACGTAGATGATGTTCACGTCTTCGAACAACACCCCCTTTTTGCGTTGGGATTGTTGCGGGGATGCCTCCGCCATTGTCAGCGCATCCACATTCGATTGTATTCTTAGGGCAAGCAAGTGGCTGACGGCCAGCTCAAAGGATGCATCCGGCCCCTTGCGCTGCAAAACGGCCTGAAGGACTTCCTGCACGTTGCGGAGGTATCTGGAGGAGCTCTTTCTCGCAAATTTGGTTGTTCTGTTTCTTCGATTTTTACTTCTTCCAGTTAGGGAGACGTCTGGCCATGCGCCTGTACAACCGTCGCATGGGTCGCCTCCATTGCGGCCTCTTCGTGTTCTCAGCACGATGGGGCCGCTTTTTTGTGAACGCTCCCACAGACTGGATCACTCAGACAGGAGCGCGGCCGGGAAGTGATGGGCCGAGCAAGCCGTGTTTAGCCTGAAGCTGGGTTTGGCATGGGCAGACGCTCCACCGTCGCCGACCAAACTACGCACGGGCGCGAGCTGGACCTGGCGCGTCGAGCATCCTGAGGCCCGCTACGCGCGCGTTGGGCCGCGGAAAATCAGCGAGCAGACTGCAGCTCCCGATGCATATCGACCGTAAAGAGTTCGGCCTGCTTCGGCTGTTCACATGCAGGAGCGCGCGGTTCTGCAAAAGGCAACCAAGGATGAGTGGAACTTGCTCGATTGCCAGACTTCGGAATGCTGATTGACGCTTATTCGAGATTTGAATTTGTGGTTCACGCATACATCCTGCTGCCTAAAACTCGAAGCGTGATCTCACCGCCGTCACGTGCAGGGGCAGCGTGCTGACTACGGTCTCGTGGAAAATCGACCGCTTATTTCTGAGTCGATGTCAGCGGTATTGTTTATTTTCCTGTCCAACCTTTGAGGTGCTGTTCGATTGAGTGCGCATAGGTCGAAGAAGAGAACCGCGATTGAGGGCTAGATAAAGCGAACTATCGTTCGCTGGCTCCCGTCGGTCGCAAAGGCTTGTCTGCACATTGGTTTTTGCAAGTTTTCGCGGCGTCAAAATGGCCCCGCGCAACGTGTGGAGGTGCCGCCCTTCGCACTTTCCCCATGAATTTCAATCTTGTGAGAGATGGCGCTCGCAACGTGTGCCGATGAGGGCCACGCTTTTTGTTCGCTATCGTGCGCGTTGATGCGATCGAGGTTCGACAACTCTTGTGTCGGCTCTTTCCGACGTCAATCGTCGCATCATGGCACGAGATGACAGTGAGAAGTTCCGAGTCAGATTTGGCCGGTCCCGCAACCGTGGAGCACGGATCAATCCGCGGACGCGGCCGTTCCTTAAGCAGGTCCAGATCGCGGTCCGCAAGGCGGGCGGCGATCCTCGGCGGATAGGTTCTGGAGCGCGATCGGGCGGCGGCCGGGAGGGAGGAAGGTTGGGCCGGTTCAATGCGCGCGGCCGGGGCGCGAAGGTTGTTGCGTCGTTTGCTCGGCAGAGCATGGACGGCGGGTGGCAGAGAGATTCCGCAGGTCGCTTCCGTGCGAGGCGGGTGGTGGTCAAGGCGAGGGTCGTGCGGCTCAATCCGCAAGGGAAGAGCGCGCGGGGTTCGAAGATGCGCGGGACGATGAGCAGGGCTGTGGACGCCCATCTCCGTTACCTGGAACGGGACGGCGTGACGCGCGACGGCGAGCGGGGTAAGGCCTATTCCGCGTTCGAGAACGAAGCCGACGGCAAAGCCTTCGTGGAGCGCGGCCGGGAAGATCGCCATCAGTTTCGTTTCATCGTAGCGCCGGAAGATTCCGCCGAAATGGCTGACCTTCGCGGCTTTACCCGTGACCTCATGCGGCAGATGGAACTGGATCTGGCGACCCGTCTCGACTGGATCGCAGTCGACCATCACAACACCGGTCATCCGCACACCCACATCATCGTCCGCGGCGTGCTCGATGACGGCCGCATCCTCAATATCGCCGGCGACTATATCGCCCACGGCGTGCGCCACCGGGCTAGCGAGTTGGCGACCCGGGAATTGGGTCACCAGAGCGAGATCGAGCTCCAGACCAAGCTGCAGAACGAAGTCGAGGCCGAGCGGCTGACCCGGCTCGACAAGATGCTGCTGAGCGAGCAGCAGGAGCAGGGCGTGATCGACCTGCGGCCAGGAGAGAGTGCGACCTGGCTCGTCCGCGAAAACCGCAACCTCATGATCGGCCGGGTGAGGCACCTGGAGCGCTACGGAGTGGCCACCGAGCTTGAGCTGGGACGATGGGCCCTTTCCGACCGCGCGGAGCAAGTCCTGAAGGATCTGGAGCACCGCAATGAGGTCATCAACTCGGTCCACCGGGCGCTCGCCGGGAATGGTCTCGCCGAGGAGCGCGGTGTTGGCCAATTCGCCCTTCACGGCGAGGGCTCAGACCAAAAGGTGGTAGGCCGCGTCCTGGCCAAGGGCCTGGCCGGAGACGAACTGGGCGAGCGGGTCCACCTGATTGTCGACGGCGTCGATGGCCGGGTCCATCACATGGAGTTCAGGGACCCGAGCAGGATCGAAGAGGTAGGGCTGGACATGATCGTTGAGGCCGCACCCGTCGTTTCCGGTCCAAGACCTGCTGACCGCAACGTCGCGGCTAATGCGTCCGAGGACGATGGCCTCTACCGGCCGAGCCAGCACCTGGAGCGCGTCCGTGACAGCTTTGAGCGGCAGGGAAAAGATCCCGAAGCTTTCGTCCGTTCCCATGTCCGCCGCCTGGAGGCGCTTCGCCGGGCCGGCCACGTCGAGCGGATCGATGCCGACAATTGGAAGGTCCCGAAGGACGTCGTCGAGCGCGGGCAGGCCTATGATCTCAGCCAAGGCGGTGACGGGCTAAGGATACGGACGCTCTCCGCCATCAACCTCGACCGGCAGATTACGAGTGACGGTGCGACTTGGCTCGACCACCAGATGATTGCCAACGACCACTCGGAACTCCGAGACATCGGCTTTGGCCGGGAGGTAGACAAAGCTATGACTCGGAGGGCACAACGACTTGTGGAGATGGGACTTGCGACCGCCAAAGACAGCAAAATCCGTGTCCCAGTCGACGTCGCCGCGAAGCTTGAGCGACTCGAAGTCGAGCGCGTGGGCCAACAGATGGCGCGAGACCGCGGCCTGACCTTTAGGCCAAGCAGCGCCGGCGAGTATGTCAGTGGCCGCCTCACCGGCGTCGCCAGCCTCGTCAGCGGGCGATTCGCCGTGATCGACAACGGGCTCGGCTTCCAGCTCGTGCCCTGGCAACCCCTGCTCGAGAAGCGCATCGGTCAGCACATCAGCGGGCTTCAGCGTGACGACGGCGGCATCGAGTGGAGTTTTGGACGAAAGCGCAGGCTGGAGTTGTGAGTGGGTGCATGGCCGCATCCGCTTGCGGGCTGGCGCAGGACCGACATCACCCGGTCAAGGCACGCGCTTTCGCGCCACCGCTTCGCGTCTAGCGGCCTTCACAGCCCTGCCGTCGGCCCGGCCGTGGCTCGGCAGGCGAGCTTGGTGGGAACATCACGTCCCCGGGGAGTGCCAATGCTTGTACGCACGAGAGAATGTGCGCAGGGCGTTCAATGATCCCACAAGCCAACGCAGCGCAGCGCCGAAGGCGGGATGCCCAAATTGAGCCGGCGGACCGATCAACTTCAATGTGAGGCCACATCTTCGCGCTTTGCGCGATGCGGGTTGCGTGTCACCATCGGATCCAACAGACGGAGGTCCACAATGCGGTGTATCTCGATCGGAGCAGCACTTCTTGCAGGCCTGCTCAGCGGTGACGTCGTGGGCGCTGCCTCGTCGAATCAGATGACGGAAAAGCAAATTGCGCCCTCGGTCGATGTCGAACTCGTCATTGCCGTCGATGTTTCCTATTCGATGGACTTGGACGAGCTCGCGGTCCAGCGAGAAGGGTATGCTCAGGCCATTGTCTCAAAGGTATTTCTGCAGGCGCTGAGGGCGGGCCCAAACAGCAAAATTTCGTTGACCTATTTCGAGTGGTCCGCGTCGAGCGACCAAAAGATCATTGTTCCCTGGCGCGTGATCGATGGCCCCGAGACGGCCGATGCGGTCGCCAGTGATATCATGAACACTCCAGTCCGCCGGGGATCGCGCACATCGATCTCGGGTGCCATCCAATTCGCGATGCCGCTGTTCGAGGAGGATCCGTACCGAGGACTGCGGCGCGTCATTGACGTTTCAGGTGATGGTCCAAACAATAACGGGCTGCCGGTCGCCCCGGTTCGGGAGGAGGCGCTCGCGAAGGGAATCGTGATCAATGGCCTGCCGATTATGGTGAAGGAGCCCTCCTATGCAACGATGGATATCGACAATCTTGATTGGTACTATGAGGATTGTGTCATCGGGGGGCCCGGCTCCTTTGTGGTACCGATCACGGACCGGGAAAAGTTCAAGGAGGCAATCCGTGCAAAGCTTCTGCTCGAGGTCGCGGGAAGGACCCCAGAGCACCGCGTCATACCGACCGCTGAAAAAGAGCCGCGCGTCAGCTGCCTGATTGGTGAAAAACTTTGGCAGGATCGCTGGGCTCGCTAGCCCAGATTCTAAGAGCTGAACGCAAAGGATAGGTGCGTGCCTTGGTCACATGCGGTGGGCTACCACTTACGGTAGCTCCACGCGCCGTTTGGGTTGCTCTTCAATTCATCCCCACCAACCAAAAAGGTCTGCCCGCAGGGACGCAACTCGCCGAGCATTGCTTTCGCGCTCCGCAAAGGTCGGAAGATCAACGGCGGGTTTTCCCATAGGCAATCCGTTTGGCAGGACGCCGGGTTGGCACGCACGAACCCTTCATTCAGCATGCCCATGAGTTTGGCGGCTTGATTCATGTCCATACTTCAGAAGTTGCGAGTGCAACCTTGAAGGGCAAAGCGGGATAGTTCTCGAAGAACCGATAAAGACTTGTATGTCGCCGCCTCCACCCGCCGGACGTGATGAGCGCCACCAGAACTCTCAGATTCTGATCCGTTGCCATCAGATCTGGGGTAGTGTCGCGCGAAACGGTCCTTCACGCGGACCGTCGCCTGCTCTGGCGTAAAGGTGGCGCCATGGCCGATGAGGTTGATGAAGATGGGCACTGTTGCTTCGCCGCGGTGGGCGTGATGCGCGCGACTTGGGCTCGCTCCAGTCGCCGAAGCTTCGACGTTTTGCGAGTTCGTGCTGCGCCTCGCGAGGACCTGGTTTGAGGGCGAACGCTACAACGCTATGCTGGATCACGTTTCACTCGGGGTCACCGACATCAAGCGCAGTCGGCGCTTTTACGACGCTGTGCTGATTCCGCTTGGGCTCGTGCGTATCGTTGATTTCGGCGAGGACCGCGGTTCGGATTATGGCGCAGCACCCGGGTCGACCGGCGTTGAATTCACGATCACCCGCGAAGCCGACGTGAGGACGCCTGTTCCAGGCGCACACATCTGCTTTCGCGCTCCCGACCGCGCGGCAGTCGACGCCTTTCACGCGGCAGCGCTTGCCCATGGGGGGCGGAATGACGGCCTGCCCGGGCTTCGGGCTAAATATCTCGCCGATTACTATGCCGCCTTCGTGCTGGACCCTGACGGTCATCGCATCGAGGCAGTCTGTCACGCGCCCACCAGCCCGGCGATCGTCGCGAACGGCTGACCTCAAGTGGGCTCGGGTGATGAAATCGTGCAATTTCGTAAACTTGGCGCACCCGACACGATTCGAACGTGTGACCTTTCCCTTCGGAGGGCAACGCTTAGCAGAAGCGCAACGGCTGGTTCTAGCTTAGTTACCCGAAAGGGCCGGTCGAGTTTGCCAATGTCAGTGAATTGTCAGGTACGGTCTGTTACCTGTTCCTGAGTGGCCGATTGTCACATTGTAGGCCTGCGGCGACCGCCGCCCGGATCTCAAAACAGGAATCGGCGAGAACCGAGAAATTCTGCCACATGCGTTCAATCGTAAAAGAATTGTTAAGGCATTTTGGAGACTTTGATGCATCTGACAACAGAGGGCCTGTCAGGAGGTTCGAGATGAGCAAGATCGTTGCGGGTTTTTGTGCGTTGGCAATAATTGGCGGGTCAGCTCTGATCTCAGCTTCACCGGCCAGGGCCGAAAATGGACAAATCGCTGCAGGGGTAGCTGGAGGCCTTCTGGGCGGAATGCTGCTTGGTGGCGCTCTAGCCTCGCGCCCCGCACCGCCGCCTCCGGTTTATTACGCTCCGCCGCCCGAGAGAGTGTATGTCGAAGAGCCGGCTTGTCGCGTGGTTCGTGAGCGCTATTGGGACGGCTACGACTGGCGTTACCGTCACATTGAAGTCTGCGACTAGGCTAGTCCGGTTCGGGCTGGCAGAGATTAATGATCTTGGGCCGCTTGGTCGACGCTGCCCACACGCCGCCCTTTTCCACTCACTGAGGATTGCAAATTCCGCCAATCCGGCCGAGTGGGAAGTCTTGGAACAGACCGGGATCAAATTCCCCGGATTTTCCCCGTTTCGACGGGTCGAGTTGCTCGATCGTTCCGTCTCGGAACGTCGCGAACCGGTTTATGACTGTGAGCTAAATGTCGTTGATTATTCAGGTTTTCCGCACCGTTTGCCGGCCGCAAAAAAGTTGCGGCCAGGCTTTGGGGCAGCCTGGCGCCTTCGCCCGCGCAACCCCGCGGCACTAGCTAACTAACCGGTCCCACTTGACCGGCTGATGCCAGTGAGTGTCTAGCCCTTAGCTCCGGGGGAAACAGGCTCCGAGACGGCGATTCCAGACATAGTCGGCATAACCGCGGACGGGGGGACATGGAGGGCGAGGCTTGGCACCGGCAGGGCATTCGTTTCTTACGTGAGCGGTGCCCCAGCCATCCACGACGCATCCACCGGACGGTGTGGCATAGCAACCCGGACCGCATCCGTCTGCGGCATTTGCGCCGCTGAAGCAGACGACGGTACCGGTGAACAGAATTGCCGCGAAAAGGTTCCTCATGTTTCCTCCACGGTTGCCGTGAGAGCGCGATCAACTGAGCCAGTAGCGTGGGCCGGGTCCGCGGCGTCCGGCCTGGTCGGCGGGATTTGCCAATCGGCACCTGTCGATCGAAAGGCATCCGCACCCGATGCACTGCGTGAGTCCGTCGCGCAGGTTTTGCAACTCGGCAATTCTTTGATCGACCCGCTTCGTCCATCCCCCCGACAGACGCGCCCAGTCTCCGCGCGTAGGACTTCGATCGACCGGAAGCTTCGCAAGTTCCGCACCGATTTCCCCAAGAGTCAGCCCGATCCGCTGCGCGAACACGATGAAAGCGATGCGCCGCAAAACCGACCGCGGATAGCGTCGATGTCCCGAGCCCGCCCGCACTGACGCAATCAACCCGCGCTCCTCATAAAAGCGCAAGGCTGATGACGCGACGCCACTGCGCCGGGCAACCTCGCCAATCGTGAGCACGGAATCCATGCGCCAATTCAGCACACTTTCGGCTTGACCTCAAGTTAACTTGAACTTGTAGCCTGGGACCAATGGAGGACACAATCATGGCAAACGATATCGATTTGCAGGATCTTCGCGTGGCCGTTACCGGCGGGACGTCTGGTTTGGGGCTCGCTCTCGTACGGCTTCTCACCGGCCGCGGCGCGCGTGTTGCCTTCGTTGCCCGCGGCGCGCAAACCGTCAGGCACATCGCGGGAGCAACCGGCGCCGTCGGCATCGTCGGTGATGTCGGCAACAAGCACGATACCTATCCGGTCGCAATGCAGATTACCGGCAATCTCGGCGGGCTCGACGCCTTGATCAACAACGCTTCGGCACTGGGACCGACGCCGCTCGCGCTGCTCGCAGATACCCAATGCGAGGAGCTCGAACAGGCGCTGGCGGTGAATCTGATCGGCCCGTTCCGGTTGACCAAGGCGCTCTTCGGCGCGCTGGCGGCGTCCGCGGGGGCAGGGCGGGGCGCCGTGGTGATCAACATTTCGAGCGACGCTGCTGTCAACGCTTATTCCTGCTGGGGCGCCTATGGCGCGAGCAAAGCGGCGCTTCGCCACATGACGGCGATCTGGGCTGAAGAGGCCAAAATGGAACGTATCTCGTTTCTCTCGCTGGACCCTGGCGACATGGATACGCCGCTGCACGCCCTGGCCATCCCCGATGCCGATCCGACGACCTTGAAGCGGCCGGACCGCGCTGCCATGGAAATTGTCACGGCGTTGCTCGCAGCGTTGCCGAACTACGCGGTCCGCGCCGTCGCGGAGCAACAATAATGGACAACCATAGACTTGATCGGTCGCCGGCCAAACTTCTCGCGGTCGACGCAAATGGCGCGGTGCGGCACCTTCCACGAACTCGGCTTTCGTCTGTGTTCAGCGCCGGCGATCTCATTGTTGCAAATGATGCCGCTACGCTTCCTGCGAGCCTGGTCGGCCATCATTGCGCCAGCCGCGAGCCGATTGAAGTCCGGCTCGCGGCGTGGGTATCGCATCACAACCTGAGAGAGTTCGCGGCGATTGCGTTTGGCAGCGGTGATCATAGCACCCGCACGGAAGATCGTTCGCCGCCACCGCCGCTCGCGCCCGGTGATCGCCTTTCGCTCGGTCCACTGACCGCCGTAATCGAGCGTCTGCTCGATCATCCTCGCTTGTTTCGACTCCGACTCTCGTGCGACTCGGCAACGATCCTGGCCGGCCTCGCGCAACACGGGCGGCCAATCCAATACGCACATATCCCGGAACCGCTGGCGCTCTGGGACGTTTGGACGCGAATCGCCGCCGACCCGATCGCGTTCGAGGCGCCCTCGGCGGGATTTGCGTTCGACTGGCGCACGCTGGCTGCCTGGCGACAACGAGGAATTTGCTTCACCACGCTCACCCATGCCGCAGGTATTTCCTCGACCGGCGATCCAGCACTCGATGCGCGGTTGCCTTTCGACGAGCCTTATCACATCCCAGAACGGACTGCGGCGGCGATAGCTCACGCGCGCTCGCGAGGCGCGCGCATCATCGCCATTGGGACGAGCGTTGTTCGCGCACTTGAATCGGCGGCGGACGCGGTCGGTAGCATCCCTCCCGGACATGGCATTGCAAGAGGACGCATCGGGAGGCAAACGCCGTTGCGAACCGTGGACGCACTCCTCACCGGCGTACACCAAACAGGCGACAGCCATTTCGAGCTGCTGCGGGCTTTTGCGAGCGACGCTGTGCTGGCTACCGTGTCCGAAGCGTTCCGCGCGTGGGACTATCAACCTCACGAGTTTGGCGACTCTCTCTTGATAGAACGCCAACGACGAGCGCGGCATCAAGCCTAATTCGTCGGATTTGCGACCCGTAAGCCACTGACTTTGTTAGGAGAGCGGATAACTGTAAATCAGCCGCCTCGTGGCTTCGAAGGTTCGAATCCGGCGTAGTGCTTTTCAGCTAGAGTGATCGGGCGGAGCTCGAGGTCGCGCGCTCACTTCCGAAATACTTGCAATTGAGGTGTGATGGCTGTCGAGCCGTGGCAATTCTCTATACCCTGCCGCAGGTAAATTCATAACTTAAGCGGTTCGCGCAACGTGTGGATCGCGCAAATGCAACCTTGCCCAGGGTCGATAGCTTACTCCATTAACACGGTGAGGAGCGCAGAGAAGCCAGCAGTAGCGCCTTGATCTCTCTCATCTCGTGGTAGGCAATCGCGCAGATGCGCCAGTCGCTCGCCACCAAGGCGAGCGTGTAGGCGGGTTCATGTGAAAACAGCAAGGCGTCCTGCCCGTCGAGGACATCCCACAGAATCGTCGCGTGGCGCAGCCGTGGCGAGAGAACGCGGACTTGAAGATCGCGTATCGGTCCACTGGCAGCGCCAAGCTGACGACAACCTCTGAACAGCGGCTGATGATTTCGGCCAGGTACTGCTCAATGGAGCTGATCACCGTCAGCGTGATGTCCCCGTCGTCGCCAACAAAGTGGCAGGGAAAGAGAAAGCATCGCGCCAGCGATTCCCTATTCCGAGCGGCGAAAGCATCGCTATAGCGCGCGAAGAACGCCTTGATCTCGCACGTTGTCTCGCTGGCGCCGGTCATTCGCGTGTCCTCTAACCGAAGGACCAAACCATATCCCGGAAATGCGACGCCGCGAGGATGGCGGACGGCCTCGGCGCGACCGCGGGGAGGCGCTCGGCGAAGAATTTGATGCGCCGTTCACTCGACCGACCGGACTGGATAAGCGGCGACCGCTTTGATATCCGCCGGTGTTGCCATACCTGAGCTTGCTTCAGCTCTATCGCTGCCTGTCGCTCGACGAGGCATTGAAGACCATTCAAGACTACGGGCTATTGCATCAGCGTATTCGATGAATTCAGATAGCGACTTGATGACGTCGGGCGGAATTGCGGGGAATGCGGGCGCCGGGATGCCATCATGAACCAGAAGACTGTCCTCACAGTATCGCAGCAACGGGAGGAGCTTGTGACAAGCCTCCTCGGCCTACTGACAAACTTCGCTCATCGCCAACGGAAGTATGGCCCGAAGGGCCGATTGCTTTTGCGATCGCCTGAAGGCCTCGAGCTTTTCGGTCTTAGCTGAAGTTCGGCTGGTGTTATAGTAAGTTACCGAACGTGATGAGCGCGACCGCAGTTCCGATGAGGGGTTGCCACGGCTGAATGTCCTCCGGAGTCAACTCCAGTCTCCATCCTCCACACTGATTGTCGCACGCAAGAATCGCCTCTCGTCGCTACTTTACCGGGTCTTAATGACGCTGGCGTACGATCGCCTCATGAAGATTCGCGACAACATGAGCGCGGTGATCGAGGGCCTGCAAAAGGACCACGGCCTGCTGGCGGCCTATTTGGAGGCGACCGACAAAATCGATTGGCGGGCCCTCCAGAAGCGCGTGCTGATCGGCGAGACGTCCAGGCCGGCCGACGTAGAAGCGCACCAGGCGTCGACTGCACCACAATTGCCTGAGGTGGTGCACGCAGCATCGCCATTCGTTTTACGGCGTGCCAACCTGCTGCGAGTTCCCTGAAAAGTGCGCTAACGCGATGATCTCGTCCGTGCAGCTTTCATATCTGCTTGCACTGCTGCTGCCGTGTTGCTCGCGGGCTCTCGACTTGGCGGCGGCTCATTGAGATTCTGCGCCCATGGCTGGGCAGATCGAGCTGCCGAGCTCGATGTGGCGTGCTCGGAACTCGCGCAAGCGGCTAAAAGAGAGCTGACGAGGGCTACCGACCCTAATGTTCGAACGACCTCGTGCATCAAGACTCCCGATCCAGCGGCGGCGCTGATGAGACCCTAAGTCCAAACACGCCCTGGCCGGTGACACGATTTGTCGCTGCTCATGCATGGTTCGTGAAGTTGGTACAATTAAACTCCCGCCGGCGTGCGGCGCACCGTCGACGACCGACAAAGAGACGGCCCGCCATTTGCGGCGGGCCCCAAGTTCAGGGAGGAGCCGCACGGTAGATTGATTCGCGGCTCCGCTGTGTGGCGCCGCTCACACACCGATGGTGCGAACGTCAGAGAACCCACAAGCGCGAGACCGATGCCCGCGCCTATTCTTTTACCGCCTCAGCCAGTCCTCGATCGCCTTCGCATTGGCCCGTCTCGCAACCCCTGCAAATAGAGGGGGCGGACTGAACCCCTCCATCTCGTCATGCCTGGCGGTTGCGGACGGCTAGCGTTTTAGCCGTCTGGTATGAGCCGCAAGACGCTGGCGGGCGGGCGAACGGTTGCGATCGGCCGCCGGGAATTAACTCGCGTTTGAGTTTCCTGCGACGCATAGTTGTTCTATCGCCGGTCCGCCCCCCAGGCATTTACCGGTGACTGCGAGTGTTGTGCTCCCGCCTGTTCAAAGGGAAGCAGCATGACCCAATCCCAACGCGTGTCGTCCGCCGTTCCACTGGCTCCAATTGAGCGTCCCGCCTGTCCGCGGTGTAAAGCTCCGATGATGCTCGTCAGCGTCGAGCCGGCACGAGCGGGCGTCGACGTGCATACGTTAGAGTGCGCTGTCTGCAATCACGTGATTACGGCGCTTGCCGCGTATGAAGATCCTATGCATTCCAAGGACCTCGGCCGCTGGCTCCAAGGCGATTTACATCCGCCGACGCGCTGTGAATGAACCGGCGGCTTCGCCATCGCGCTAGCGCTCCGGACCGGGACCAAATCTTTGTTCTGTATCGCAGAGTGAGGATCCATGAGCAGCGCCCGCGCGACCCGATATCGCAGACTGGCCCTCTCTTCTTGCGAAGGCTAATACGGACCTGCTTCTTAAGCTCGCAGATGAATGCGATCGGGGGATTCTCTGCACCGCTGAGTGGCGTTCGGCGCAGCCATCAAAAAATGAGCAGCCGCCAAAAGCAGGAGACCCCAAGTTCCGGTTTGAGTGGGACCCATTACATGGCGGGCGTTGAAAACGTGCGCGCGGGACCGAAGCCCCGGGCCCAGTTTTCCTGTTTGGCATGTCTTAGCCTTGTGGGGCCGACGTGATAGCTGGAAAACTTAGGGGAGATCCTCCAACCGAGACAGGACCTAGAGGTTTAGGCTGCCGAGCCATCCTTTTGCGCACCACTCCGGATAGCCGAGCGTGCCCTGTTGGAATGGAGGAAGTTACCTCCGGGGCTATTGCATTTTGCAGCGAGTCGACCTTCGCTATCAGCGTGGAAATCTGAGCAGACATCCTTTTCACGTCGACACGTTCATCCGCTATCTGGGCAGATATTTTCTTCATATCGACTTGCTCATCCGTGACGCTCTGTCTTAGAGACGCAAGCGTAGTTGAATCCTGCTGAAGCAGAGCCGTGTTTTGCTGCAATGAGGAGCTGTTCTCTTGCAGCAAGGCAACGTGTTGCTGCTGGGCTGATTGAATGTCCCTCAATGTAGCGACAACCGGATCCGGTAATGGATCGGAAGCTTTCTGGTGCGGAAGCAGTTCGGCCGAACTACTCACATTCGACAGGGCAAAATCGGAAGGCCACATTGTATAGACGGCCGCAGTAGTGTTTACGCCAAGAGCGAACACCGACAGCGCCAAGATCGATTTCCGACTGGATCGCCTGCTCGGTGCCGTGGATTCGGGTTGTTCGGTTTGGCTCTGCGTTTCCGATGTGTTGCTCACGTGCATCGACCTCAAATGAGTGAACAAAAAGGGAGCCGTCGCTGGATCGTCCTCGCGACAGCTCCCTTACGCGGCACCCATCCAAAACTGCCTCTAGAGTATGGGGCTGATGAGATTAATTCCCCGTTAGCGACCCAGCCGTCGGCGGTGTGCCGCCAGCCACCGGCGGTTACGCTTCCTGTGCGATCAGCGGCGACACAACACCGTCGGACCCTGTGGATAATTATCTGCACAACCGTTTGCGATAAATCCACAATCGTTGGCAATTGCCCTTCCCGCTCCTCGCTCAAGCGCGGGACCGAAGCCCTGCGCTGCAAAGAAAAACCCCGCCCTCAACTTGGAGCAAAGGGCGGTCCTTGGGGATGTGTCGTGAGAAGCGACACTGCGGGCCCGTGCTGTTCAGATGCCAATGGCACTGCACTGTCTGATGTCGACTGGGAAACCACCAAAGACGACAAGCACTATCGCGCGCGTATCGAGGGCGAGTGGTGGGACGTTCCCGATGAGGCAGTCATAACCGAGCGAACCGGGCAGGGCGGACCATGGTTTGGCCGATCTATTTCCGGAAGCCGACGCTGCGGATCGAGATCCGCTGCTTCATGGCAGGGACAATAAGCTGAAGAAATGCCCGACGGCGGCGCCGGGCGCTTCCCCACAGAGCCCACGGCTTTTTCATTGCGTCGGGCTCAGTTTAATAGCTTTAGTCCGTCTCCCACCAGGGAGGCGGCTTGGTCTATACGCGCCGGTCGGAATGGGACGATGAGGGGCGTGACGTCACGATCCTGCACCGCGTGGTCATCGCGCGCATGGGGCTGAAGCGGCCGTCCAAAAAGCACTTTGTCGACCACTGGAACGGCGACAGCCTCGACAACCGCCGCGCGGCCGACGATCGCCGGCCGCAGCTGCGCTGGGTGACGCCGCGGCAGAACATGGCCAATCAGCGGGGCGTCATTAGTGTGCCGGTGGCGTCGAAGTTCCCGCAGGTGATGGAGGATATTCCGTTCTAGGAGTTGGCAAGCCCGTACCCGACGGCGCCACGCTAATTTTTTTGATCTTGACTTGGGGCGTCCTTCGCCAGGAGGATTTCCCGCTGCAAAAAAATCGATGGTCTGATGTGCCTGCTCCGGCGTCAACGCAATCGAGACCGGGAATCCGTGGGTGGTATTGTATTCTACGGTCACAACCGATCCATCAATCGCATGCCCGGAACGGACGACCTCTGTAGCTCTGTATGGCGCCGCTAGGACACGTCACGCAGGCGATGGATCAAGGCGACAAGCTGAGGATCATCGGCCAGGGCAGAGCAGTCACGGACGCAGAATGGCGTCCATACCTGTCGATCACGATCGACGTCCCGATCACCGATCGAAACCGCAAGGCCTTCTTCGTGGGCCGCCACTTCGAGATCGCAGTCAAGCCGGTTTGATCTGGCCCGCGGCAGGACGGCACAACCCGAGGCTGTGCAAACCTACGTATAGCGCTTTTCAACTTTTCGATAACGGCCACTTACCCTGCGTATAATTGAGCCGCGGGTCCGTCCCTCTAACTTCCCAACATGTTTGGGAAGGGCCGACTGCGAGACAGCAAGTCCGCCAATCCCAGCTAGGAACACAAGGCCCACTTGGAAATCGAACGCCATCGCCGATCATTTCATCGGAAATGGATGTGGGCCAGCCCGGCAGTTGCGCCTCAGAGCCTTGGCTGACCACTACGATTCCGACGCCCCAATCTATGCACTTTCGGCGGATGCAACCTGTTGCCGATTTTGGTCCAAAATGTGCTAATCAAGTTTGCCGGAGAGATCCAGGACGGTCTGCGAATGCTGCACCACCAGACCACGAACTCCGGAACGTTTGCCGCGCAGTTGTTCCTCGGCAGCGCTGCGCTGGCCCTGCTGACGCTGGCTTTCGTCCCACTTCAGGTCGACCTTGGCTTAAGTGCATTCGCCTTTCTGGTCGTGATCCTGCTGGTCTCGCTGATGGGCAGCTTCACGGCCTCGGCCCTGCTTTCCATCTCCGCCGTCTTGGCCTTGAACTTCTT
>Ga0213876_10001393_pt1 | contig 15077 bp, 12 predicted proteins | sample BarmaccomBMRX_R9_FD_160113 | JGI IMG/M metagenome (GOLD analysis project Ga0213876, IMG submission 160113) | Root-associated microbial communities from Barbacenia macrantha in rupestrian grasslands, the National Park of Serra do Cipo, Brazil - RX_R9 | ecosystem: Host-associated > Plants > Roots...
AAGCGCAGGACAGGCTCGACCCTGCGATGGCGGCGCTGCTGACGCGGCTCGATCTCGTCGCGCGCCGCGAGACGGCGGCGCTGTGCGCGATCTGCGGCGTCGACGCCGAAGATATCGCCGACATGATCGCGGAGATCCGCGGGCTGACGCCGAAGCCCGGTCTCGCCTTCGGCTCCGATCCGGTGCAGCCGGTGATCCCCGACGTGTTCGTGAAAGAGGGACCGGACGGGCTTTGGCACATCGAGCTCAATGCTGACACGCTGCCGCGCCTCTTGGTCAACTCGCGCTACTACACCAAGGTGCAGGCCGGCGCGCGCGACAAGGATTCGAAGAACTACCTGACCGACTGCCTCAACAACGCGAACTGGCTGGTGAAGAGCCTCGACCAGCGCGCGCGTACGATCATGAAGGTCGCCGCCGAGATCGTGCGCCAGCAGGACGGGTTCCTGACCTACGGCGTGCGCCATTTGCGGCCGCTGAACCTGCGCACCATCGCCGACGCGATCACGATGCACGAGTCGACCGTCAGCCGCGTCACCTCGAACAAGTACATCGCCACGCCGCGCGGCACGTTCGAGCTGAAGTACTTCTTTACCGCCTCGATCCAGTCGGTGAACGGCTCCGAGGCGCATTCCGCCGAAGCGGTGCGCGACCGCATCCGCGAGATGATCGAGAACGAAGGCAAGCGCGAGATCCTCTCCGACGACCGCATCGTTTCGCTGCTCACCGCCGACGGCGTGAACATCGCGCGGCGCACCGTCGCCAAGTACCGCGAGGCGATGCGCATCCCGTCTTCGGTCGAGCGCCGCAGGCTGAAATTCGGGGAATCGGCTGCCGCCGGACATCCTTAATTGCAAGCGTTGACATTCCCCTGGGGCAGGCCTACACACCCCGCCGCCCTGGGAATGAAGGCGCGCTGAAAAGGTCCCTAGAGCCTTGAAGTGCGCGAGCCGCATCAACAAATGACAATGCGTTCGCCGTCACCGATAGGTCATAGATGAACATCGCCGATCTGCTCCAGCCCGATGCCGTGATCGCGTCGCTGAAGGTCCAGAGCAAGAAGCAATTGCTTCAGGAATTGGCCATGCGCGCCGCCGCCCAGACGGGCATCGCCGAGCGCAAGATCTTCGAGACCCTGACAGAGCGCGAGCGCCTGGGCTCGACCGGCGTCGGCGAGGGCGTCGCCGTCCCGCACGGCCGCATGGCCGATGCCAAGAAGATCGTGGGCGTCTTCGCCCGGCTCGAAAACCCGATCGACTACGACGCCGTCGACAAGCAGCCGGTCGACCTGGTGTTCATGCTGATAGCGCCCGACGTCGCCGGCGCGGATCATCTGAAGGCCCTGGCCAAGGTCTCGCGCCTGCTGCGCAACGCCCAAGCCCGCGAGAAGCTGCGCGCCGCCGCCAAGAGCGAGGCGCTCTACGCCATCCTCACCGAGCCTACGGCCAGCGCGAGCTCGCGCGCGGCTTGAGCCAAACTTAGACTTTCAGGTATTTTGGTGCCGTTGCTAGAATTTGCTCCGGCGTCTCTCTAACATTGATTGTGTCGTCTTCAGTTTCCGAGCGTCCTACAAAGAAGATTGCTGTACCGCTTGAACTTCCGACCATATACGCGACGTTGTCGAGATTTATATGAACGACTGAAGCGTCAGTATCGGACGTCACGCCATCGTCTTCCAGGCATTTCACCCAAGTTGCCATAAGGCCTCGCGAATTTGGATTCCAGTGGTTATCCTATCCCTATAACCAAAGCGCTCAAGCCGCCGCAGGTAAACAAGCACGCCAAGAGCTGCCCGGCGACGTTGGCTACAGGAAAGATGTTGCAGTTATCTAAGCCGGATCAAGAGGCTATAGCTCACGCAATCCTGAATCCGTGTCCGCCAAACGCGGTCCTAAAACGCGCTTTCCAGGCTCATCGTCGCCTTATAGCGAAATCGATCTGGCGGCGATCTCTCTCGCCGGAATAAAGCCGTTCTGCATCGTGTGCGCCTTGAGCCGAGGCCCAGGTGATGTGAAAGCAAAAAAAGCGCGCGAGCACCGCCCGCGCGCTTTCCGCCCGTTGTCCTTGAGACCTAGTGCACGCTCACCGGCGTGAGGTCGTTCTGCACCGCCGCGCCATACGCCGACGCGTAGGCATCGGTGTAGCCCAGCACGCTGCCGTCGATGGCGTGCAGCACGTAGAGCTTGACGCCCGGAGGCAGCTCGATGCCCGGCGGGATCAGGCCCAGGCGATGCGCCTCGTCCGAACCCGTGGGCTTGATATAGGCGATGCGCGCCGCCGCATTCTCGCCTTCCGGCTGGTCTTCGAAATCGAATTCTTCGGTCATGACTGACCTCCTTCCCCGCTCCGGCGCGTTCCCACGCCGCTTGCGGAATTGTTGTCGCCCGTCCTTATCTCAACGGTCCGGATCACCGGTTCCGCCTTTGGCCGCGACAGCTCCACGGTCAACAAACCGTTACGAAGCTCCGCGCCCGTGACCTCGATGCCCTCCGCCAGAACGAACGAGCGCTGGAATTGGCGCGCCGCGATGCCGCGATGCAGGAAGTTGCGGTCGGCGCCGTCGCTCTGCTTGCCCTTGATGACCAGCTGGCGATCCTCGACCGTGACGTTCAGCTCGTCGGGCGCGAAGCCGGCCACCGCCAGCGTGATGCGCAGCGCCTCGTCGTTGGCCTGCTCGATATTGTAGGGGGGATACCCGTCTCCGGCCGCCTTGGCAGTGCGCTCGAGCAACCGGTCCAGGTGCTCGAAACCCAGGAGAAACGGGCTGTTGAAATAGGCCCTTTGCGTCATGTCCAAAGCCCTCCTTCAAGCGGCTTTGCCCGGCATCCCGCCGGAAAGATTGTTGCGGCCCCGGATGGGCGCCGCGTAAAGAGAATGTGGGGTGTACAGCGGATTAATCAAGCTATTGTCCCCCGGATCATGAACCAAGGCTTTCCCCGATCCACCGTCCTGCTCGACGACGCCACGCCCGGCCGCGAACGGCTTTGGCGGTTCGCCGGCAATTGTGGCGTCATTCGGGCAGATGCCCTGAACGACGTTCCTGGAGCCTTCGCTCGCATGGAAATGGAACGCCGCCGGGGGCGGTTCGTGGCGGGGTATTTTTCCTATGAGCTGGGTCACCTGCTGGAACCAAAGCTCAATTCGCTGTTGCCGGAGCGCCGGGACGTGCCGCTGCTCTGGTTCGGTGTGTTCGAGCGGATGGAGGAGGGCAGGCTCGAGCCGGCCGGGCGCGCCTATACCGGACCGCTGCGGCATGAATGGGACGCATATGGCTATCACGCGCGATTCAAGCGCGTGCGCGACTACATCGCCGCCGGCGACATCTATCAGGCGAACCTGAGCTTCCGCTCGCGCTTCGCTTTCGCCGGCGATCCGCGCGGCTTGTATGCGAGCCTGCGGGCGCGTTCCAACGCGGCCTATGGCGCCTATATCGACGACGGGGAGCGGCAGATCCTGTCGCTGTCGCCAGAGCTGTTCTTCGATCTCGCCGCGGATGGGCACATCGCCGCCAAGCCGATGAAGGGCACGATCGCGCGCGGGGCCGATCCCGCGTCCGACGACGCGGCGCGCGCGCGCCTGGCTGCCAGCGAGAAGGACCGCGCCGAGAACCTGATGATCGTCGATCTCCTGCGCAACGATCTCGGGCGCGTGGCCGAGCTGGGCAGCGTTTCGGTCGCCGACCTCTTCGCGGTGGAGACCTATCCGACCTTGCACACGATGGTGTCGACGGTGAAGGCGCGGCTGAAGCAGGACGTGGGCATCGAGGGACTGGTGCGCGCGATCTTCCCCTGCGGCTCGGTGACCGGCGCCCCCAAGATCCGCGCCATGCAGATCATCCGCGAGCTCGAGGAAAGCCCGCGCGGACTCTATTGCGGCGCCATCGGCTATTTCGCGCCGGACGGCGCGGCCAAATTCAACGTTGCAATCCGTACGCTGACGATATCGGGCGCCGAGGGCCGGCTCGGCATCGGCGGCGCCGTGGTGCAGGATTCGACGGCACAAAGCGAGTTCGACGAATGCCTGCTCAAGGCGCGCTATTACGAGGCCGCGCGCCGGCCGCTGGAGCTGATCGAGACCTTGGCCTCCGACGGCGGGCGGCTCGAGCGCCATCTCGAGCGCATGGCGCGCTCGGCCGCGTTCTTCGGCATCGCGTTCGACCGCGCCCGGCTCGTGTTGCCCGATCGCGCAGAGCCGTCGCGCCTGCGCATCGCGCTCGACGAAAGCGGCGCGTTCCATTGCGCCGCGGTACCGCTGGAGCCCGCGCCCGCGCGATGGACTTTCGCGATCTCGCCGCGGCGCGTGCTGAGCGACGACCCGCTCGCCCGGCACAAGACCAGCTGGCGCGAGCATCTCGAGCCGCTGCCCGGCGCCGACGAGACGGTCTTCCTGAACGAGCGCGGCGAGGTCGCGGAAGGAAGCCGCAGCACCGTTTTCGTGAAGCGCGGCGGCGTTCTGCTGACGCCGCCGCTTTCGGCGGGCGTGCTCGATGGCGTGCTCCGGCGCGAGCTGCTGGACGAGGGCAGGGCGCGAGAGGCCACGCTCATGCCGCGCGACCTGGGCAAGGCCGAGGTCCTCCTCGGCAATTCGCTGCGCGGGTTGATCGCGGCGGTGCCCGTGCTCGAAACCGTTTAATCCGGCAGGTTCGCGATCAGGAACGGCAGGCCGTTCAGGTAATGCGGGTTCTCGGCCCAGACTGCCGCGCTGAAGCCCTGCGGCAGCCCGGACTGGAGCTGCGTCGTCGAAAGACCCGTGATGCCCGCGTCATTCGCGTGATTGCCGACGCCTTTCGAGCCGTCGTTGATGCCGCTTTGGGTCATGTCCCAATAGGTGTTGAGCGTCGTGACGTTCTGATAGCGGTAGCCGATCAGTCCGCCGGCATAGCCGCCCGCGCCCGCGCTCACCGTGCCGAAGGAATAGGACGCGACCACCGAGCTCACCGTGCTGGTGACGAAATGCACGCCGATCAGACCGCCCGCGGCGGCGCCCGCCCCCGCATGAACCGGCCCGCTGGCATAGCAGTTGGAAAGCGTGGATGTGTCGCTGCCGAAGGCGAGAAAATACCCGATCAATCCGCCGGCGGAAGCGAGCGGTCCGCCTTGGACCTGGTTGCGCACGGTGACAGCGCCGCCGGCCCAGGATTTCGTCACCAGTCCTGCGAATATGCCGATCAACCCGCCGGCATGGGAATCGTCCGTGACCGTCACGGCCGCCGTCGAATGCGAGTTGGCGACGGTGTTGATCGCGCCGCCGGTAATGGTGCCCGCCAGGCCGCCGGCGAAGGCGGCATGCGTGCCGCGTACGGTGCCGGCCGAGCTGGAAGACAGGATGCTGCTGCCGTTGCTCGAAAAGCCGACGATTCCGCCGATGTCGCAGGTGTGACCGCCGGAGACGATGCCGCGCGTCGCGACGTTCTCGATGCGGCCGAAGCTCAAGCCCGCAACCGCGCCGACCTCGCAGTTGTTGCCGCCTTTGACCGCAACGTCTTTGAGCACGAGGTTCTCGACCGCGCCGCCGAGGTCGATCCAGGCGAAGAGGCCGGCCCGCGGTCCGGTCGTGTTGACGCGCAGATGCGAGATCGTGTTGCCCAGCCCGTCGAAGGCGCCGGTGAAGTTCGTCGCGACCGGCGGCGCTGCATAGACGCCGTCCGGCGTCGCGTCATAGGCGCCCGACAGCGCGTAATTGCCCGATGGCGCTGTGGCGACCGCGCTTGCCAGCGCCGCGATGCTGTCGACCAGCGTGAAGGCGTCGTCGTTTATGGTGAGGCTGTTCGAAGTCGACCAGAAATGCACGTTGCCGCTTCTGCCGAAGGACAGCGTGCCGCCCGAGAGCCCGTCATTGGTGGTGAGCGTCAATGCGCCCGGCCCGGCCACGTCGATGGTGTGGTCGATGCGGATGGAATGGCGCGCGTCCAGGGTCAGCCCATGGCCGTTCGCCCAGCTCAGCGGCGCGCTGACGGCGATGTCGTTTGCCTGCGTGCCCGCGACGAGCTTCACGTCGCCGAAGCCGAGCAGCTGCTTGATCTTCTTGATGCCGATCGAGGCGTCGGGGCCGTGGCGGTGCAGACGCGCGCGACGCAACTGACATTGGTCGTTGCGCCATAGGCGATCGCGAAAGCGGCCTGCGCGGTGCCGGCCGAACCGGCAAGCGCGATCGAGGAGAGAAGCGGAGCGAGGAGGGCGGCGAGGTTCTTTTGCATCATGGCCTCCTCAATTCGGCAGGTTGGAAAGCAGATAGGGCAGGCCGCCGTTGATGCCGGGGTCTCGTCCCCACACCGCCGGATCGAAGCCCGAGGGCAGCGCCGCTTTCAGCGCCGCGTCGCTCAGGCCCGTGATGCCCGGCGCGCTGTCGATATTGCCCGCGCCGTGCGCCGGGTTCGAGACGCCGCTGGTATCCAGGTCCCAATAGCTGGACGCGAAGCTCAAGCCTTCGGAATCGTATTCGCCGGTCATGCCGCCGACGAAGCTGCGCGCGCCGCCGCTGACCGCGCCGGTCGCGTAGACCGCCGAGATCGTTCCGTCGAAACGGCTGGCGCCGGTCAGTCCGCCGGCCAGCGCATCGGACCCGGCCGCGGCGTCTCCCGTGGCATGGGAATTGACGATCGAGACGCTCGCGCTGCGATCGGCATTGATCCCGACCAGCCCGCCGGCCGCGGACGCGCTATGGTTCGTGCCGTTGCCGGTCGTGGCGTTGGCCGACGACCATGAGCGGCTTATCGTGCCGGCATTGGCGGCGGCGAGGCCGCCGACGAAGGCCAGGCCGCTGCCCGAGAGCGCGCCTTTGCTCGACGAACGGTCGATCATGGCGCCGGCCAGGTTGTTGGCCGCGATCCCGCCCAGCCCGCCGCCGTTGGTGCTGCTCATCTGCACCTGCGCGTGGCAGTCGAGCACCGTTCCGGAATTCGATCCGACGACGCCGCCCATGTTCGACTGGATGGCGCTGAACGTGCCTTGCACGGAATTGCCGGTCAGCAGGCCCTGGTTCAGCACGGCGATCCCGCCGACCGTCTTGCCGTAGCGCCCCCAGAACCGGGCCGCCGTCAGCTTCAGATGCGCGACGCTGCCTTCCTTGGCCACCGAATAGAACAGGCCGGCAAACCCGTTTCCGGCGCTGTCCGGCCGCACCCGAAGATGCTCGATCGCGTGGCCCAGGCCGTCGAAAGCGCCGTGGAACAAGGTCGGGACGGGAACGGAGAGATAGGTGCCGTGCGCATCGGCGTCCCAATCGGCGGCGAGCGCGTAGTTGTTCGAAGGATGCGCTGCGATGGCGCCGATCAGCGCGGGCAGGGAATTCACCAGCGCATAGGGCGCGTAGTTGATCGTCAGCGCGTTGGTCGTCGCCCAGAAATGGACGTTGCCGCCCGGACCGAAGGACAGCGTGCCGTCGGTGCGGCCGTCGTTGCTGGTGAGCGTGACGCCGCCCGGGCCCGCGACGTCGATCGTCTTGTCGATGCGGATGTCGTGCGCGGCGAAGAGCTCCAGATCGTGCGCCGACGCCCAATGGAACGGCGCGTCGACCACGATGTCGCCTGCGAGATCATCGGCGACGACGGTCAGGTCGCCATAGGCCAGCCGCTTCTGGATCTCCTTGATGCCGAAGGTCGCGTCGGGCGCGGTGGCGACGCAGACCCCACCGCTGCAGCGAAGGTTGGTGGTTTGTCCATAGGTGATGGCGAGCGCGGCATGGGCTTCGCCGACGAGCGCCGCGCATAACGCGAACGCGGTTGTGCAAAGCCTGAGCATCGTGAACCTCCCGCCGGCGCGGGATGATAGCAGGCGTCAGACGGAAGCGGCAGCCAGAATGCAAAGTTCCACGAGCGTGTAGGGAATGACCCAGCCGCCCGCCTCGGACATGGTCTCGATGCGCGTGCAATCCTGATCCATCAGTTCGGGAAGCGTGCGCTTCGCAAGCCGCTTTTTTAGATCGGCCTCGGACAACTCTTCGAGCGGCGAGTCAAGATTGTGCATTTGAACGGCACGCCCGATCGCCGCGGCTTGGTCGGGATCGTCCAGCCGGTTCACCAGCTCGGCATACTCGCCATGCGCCCGCCGCTTGAAAAGCCTGGGCGCCTCGTAGGCCGCGCCGGCTATGACGGCCGCGCCGGCCGCGGCGATGCCGCCGATGGTCAGCGTGCGTCGGGAGAGCTTGGGCGGCGGGCTCATGCGAACTGCTTCCTCAGATGCGCCGCCAGCCGCAGCGTCAGCGCCACCAGGTTCATCGTCGGGTTCGACGAGCCGTAGGTCGGGAACACCGAGCTGCCCGCGACGTAGAGATTGGCCACGCCGTGCACCTTGCCGTCGGCATCGACGACGCCGCGCTTGGGATCGGCGCTCATGCGCGTGGTGCCCATGTGGTGGTTGCCCCAGTCCATCACGGCCAGCCAGTCCGCATGGGTCTGCTGGTTGAGGCGGATCATGCCGATGCGGGCCGCGAGCAGCTGGCGGCCGAGCTCCTTCAAGGTCTGGCGGTAGTGCGCGAACACGGAGTCGCTGACATGCATGTGCAGATTCAACCGCGGCATGCCCAGCGCGTCGCGCTCCGCGCCCAGCGCCAGCCGGCGGTTGGGGTCGGGCGCGAGCTCGAGCCCGCAGCCGAGCGAGAAGGCCTTGGCGTTGCTCGCATCGACGCCGAGCGCCGAGGCCGTGACCGAGACGGCCGCCTGGCCGAGCTCGTCGAGCTTGACCGGGTTTTCGACCGTGGTCAGCGACCCCAGCACGTTGTGCGCGCGCTGATGCGCCTCAGTCGGCGAGAAGGTGGCGCGCAGGATCGCGTCCCTCACCGTCATGGTGTTCTGGTAGAACGGCGCCAGCCTGCCGTCGAACATCACCAGGGTGGCGGTGTCGCGCGGGATCGGATGATCGGCGAAGAAGCGCCCGACCATGCCGCTGTCGTTGCCGACGCCCGCTTGTGCGATGTCGTTCGAGGCGAGCAGCAGCCGCGCGTTCTCGATCGCGCCCGCGGCGATCACGGTCATGCGCGGCTTCACGGTGAAATGCCGGCCCGACAGGGTGGCGACGTCGAGATGGTCGAGGCTCGCGGCGTCGGGTGCCAGTCGCAATCCCGTCACGTTGGCGTTGGTGTAGAGCGATAGACGCGCGATGCGGCGCAGGTCGTCGGCATAGCGGTGGCCGAAATGCGTGGGCAGCACCGAGCCGCGCATCTTGCTGAACTGGAACCAGCTCGTATACACGCCGCCGTCACCGAGCGCGATCGGCGCGCCGAGCCTCTTCGCCCACCGCGCGCCGTCGTCATAGACCCAGGGGCCGGCCTCGACGAGGGACTGCGCGCGCTTGAAATAGGGCTCGATCTCGCTGCGCGTGAAGGGCCAGCCGGTATAGGGCAGCCAGTCGCGGGTCTCGAAGTCGATGGCGTCGAGCGGCCGGCACCAGCCGCCCCAATGGTTGGTGCTGCCGCCCAGATAGCGAAGCCTCGAGCTCTCGAGCTTCAGGTAGGGATAGCCCGTCTGGCCGCCGGCATAGAGGTCCTGGGTCTTGCCGTCGAAATGCATGCCGCCGCTCTCCAGCAGCACGACGCGGATCGGGTGCGGCGCCAGCGCGAGCGCCAGCGAAATGCCGGCGGGCCCGCCGCCGACGATCGCCAGATCGGTCTCGATGGTCGTGCCCGCGGGAACGTTGCGGGCGTCGATGAATGCGCTCAAAAGGGCCTTCCCTGCGGCTGGCGGCCAGAGGCTTAGGCTAGTGCGGCGGCCGGGTCAAAGTCTTGTCGCAGGTGTGGCGGTCAGCGGAGCCGCTTCTTGGCACGCGCGACCGGAGTGGGTTTTCATATAGCGCTCGAACAGCACCGCCCGTTCGGAATCCGCGAAAGCAACATATGTCACAAGCCGCCAGGCTTGAACTTGGCTGTATGCGGCGAGCCGCCGGAATTGTGTGCGGCCAAGCGGCAAGAAGGTCGTCGGTAGAGCCGACATATTCCTCGGCAGGATGCGAGATGCTCTGAAGAAGATAGACATACTTCAAGCGAACCTCCCGGCAGCCCGTCTTCGCCTCATTCGCAGGCTACGCCAGGCAGGCTTCGCCTCCGCTATCGCGGCAGCATGCTATGCTTTTCAGTTTGCGCTCAAGGCCTGGCTTGCCAAGCGCAGCCTCCGCGAAGCGGAGGCGAAGGCTGGTGGAGCTGAGCGGGATCGAACCGCTGACCTCGTGAATGCCATTCACGCGCTCTCCCAACTGAGCTACAGCCCCTTAACCGGGTAGGAGGGATAGGCCGGACGCTATTTAATTCTAGCGCTCGTCCTTTTCGATATCGGCGTCGATGATATCGGTAACGTCGTCTTCGTCCTCTTCGACTTCCTCGAGCAGGGCATTGTCGTCCTCGTCTTCGTCGTCCTCGACCTCGATGTCGGCGATGTCGCCCTCCTCGTCGGAATCGACGACCGACATGCCGGCGCTCTCGGGCTCGGGCTCTTCCTCGACGACCTCGTCGTCGTCGTCGGACATGGCCACGGGCGCCTCATCGGGCACGCTCTCGACGATCTCCTCGGACTCGGCGTCCTCGTTCTCGTCTTCGTTCTCCTCCTCGTCGTCGTCCGTCTGCGAGTTGACGGGGACGGCGGCGACGGGCTCGGGCTGGCGCGTGCGGCGTTGCTTGTACAGCGACTCAGGCTCGAAGCTGAACTGGCACTTCGGGCACTCGATGGGCCGCTTCTGTAGATCGTAGAAGCGCGCGGCGCATTGGGGGCAAACGCGCTTAACTCCGAGATCCGCCTTGACCAAAGTGATGCTTCCCGCGTGAAGATGGGTTTCCGAAAGGGGGGTCGTTTGCCACTTTCGGCCCGGCCTGTCAAAGAGGTTTTATGGATCGCCCGCCGCCCCCCAATCCGCTCAAGGCCGCCCGTTCCGGGCCCCTCAAGGGGGCCGCCCAAGTCCCTGGCGACAAATCGATTTCCCACCGCGCGCTGATCCTGGGGAGCCTGGCCGTGGGCGAGACGCGGATCTCGGGGCTGCTCGAGGCGGAGGACGTTCTGAACACGGCCAAGGCGATGGCGGGCCTGGGCGCCGATCTGCTGCGCGACGGCGAGGGCGCGTGGCGGGTGTGGGGCCGGGGTGTCGGCGGCCTGGCCGAGCCGCAGGACGTGCTCGATTTCGGCAACAGCGGCACCGGCTCGCGGCTGGTGATGGGCGCCGTCGCGACGACGGCGATGCGCGCGACCTTCACCGGCGACGCGTCGCTCCGGCGCCGGCCGATGCGGCGCGTGCTCGAGCCGCTGACCCTCTTCGGTGCAACATATGAGGCACGCGAGGGCGGGTTGATGCCGCTCACCTTGACCGGCGCCGCGCGGCCCCTGGCCATCGAGCACGAGGTCGCGGTCGCTTCGGCGCAGGTGAAATCGGCGCTGCTGCTTGCGGCGCTGAATGCGCCCGGCACCAGCCGCATCGTCCAGCCCATCGCGACGCGCGACCATACCGAGCGCATGCTCAAGGCCTTCGGCGCGAAGATCGCCGTCGATGGCGACGCGGTGGAGATCGTGGGCGAGGCCGATCTCAAGCCTTGCGCCATCGAGGTGCCGCGCGATCCGTCCTCGGCGGCGTTCCCGCTGGTGGCGGCGCTGATCGTGCCCGGTTCGGAGATCAAGATCCCCGGCGTGCTGCTCAATCCGCGCCGCATCGGGCTGATCGATACGCTGAACGAGATGGGCGCGGACATCGCCGTCGACAACGCGCGCGACAGCGGCGGCGAGGCGGTGGGCGACCTCGTCGTGCGCGCGAGCGAGCTCAAAGGCGTCGAGGTGCCTGCCGAGCGCGCGCCGTCGATGATCGACGAATACCCGGTGCTGGCCGTCGCGGCCGCGTTCGCGAGCGGCCGCACGACGATGCATGGGCTCGACGAGCTGCGCGTCAAGGAAAGCGACCGCCTTGCCGCCATCGTCGCCGGACTGCGCGCCAACGGCGTCGAGGTGGAAGAGACGGACGACGGCATGGTCGTCGAGGGCCGCGGCGGCGGCGCGGTCGCGGGCGGCGGCATCGTCGAGACCCACATGGACCACCGCATCGCCATGGCCTTCCTGGTGATGGGCCTGGCCGCGCGCGAACCGGTGACGGTCGACGACGCCTCGATGATCGCCACCAGCTTCCCCGAGTTCGAGGAGGTGATGCGCGGGCTTGGGGCGATGCTGGAATGAGCATCGTCATCGCCGTCGACGGAACCGCCGCTTCGGGCAAGGGCACCCTGGCGAAGAAGCTCGCCCGGCACTTCTCATTCGCGCATCTGGATTCCGGGTCGCTGTACCGGCTGGTGGCGCTGGCGGTGATCGAGACCGGCTGCGACGCCGTCGCGGCGGCGCAGGCGATCGATCTGTCGCGCGCGGGGGACGCGGCGATCCGCAGCGACCGGGTCGGCGCCAAGGCTTCGGAGGTTTCCGCCATCCCCGAGGTGCGCGCGGCGTTGTTCAAGTTCCAGCGCGATTTCGCGACCCAGTGGCCGGGCGCGGTCATCGACGGACGCGACATCGGCACGGTCATTGCGCCGGACGCGGCGGCCAAGCTCTTCATCGACGCGACGCCGGAGGTCAGGGCCCGCCGGCGCTGGCTGGAGCTGACCGGGCTGGGCATCCGGAAGGATGAGCGGGAGCTGGTGGCCGAGCTCGTCGCCCGCGACCGCCGCGACCGGGAGCGGCAGGTCTCGCCCATGGTCGCCGCCGCCGACGCCCTCTTGCTGGATACGACCGATTTGGATATAGACGCCGCGTTCGCGGCAGCCCTCACTTTGGTCGAACCGAAGGTCGGGGCGGCGCTCGCAGCGCGGCCAAGGGGTTAAGGAGACCCGGCGGCGCTTTTCCGAGCCGGGCCCGGACGCAATCCAAACCCAGTCCGCCCATGCGGTTGCATGGGAAGTCCATCGCGCCGGAGCCGAAAGGCGAAGGCGGATCGGCACGAACGTTTGAATGAAGGAACTATGGCCCGTACCGCTACCGCCACCAAAGAACCGTCCATGTCCATGCCCAGCCGCGCCGATTTCGAGGCGATGCTGGAAGAGAGCTTCGAGGGCCGCTCGCCGGCCGAGGGCTCGGTGATCAAAGGCACCGTCGTCGCCGTCGAGAACGACTTCGCCGTGATCGATGTCGGCCTCAAGACCGAAGGCCGCGTCTCCTTAAAAGAATTCTCCATGCCCGGCCAGCCGGCCAAGGTCGCCGTCGGCGACCAAGTCGAGGTCTATCTCGAGCGCGTCGAGAACGCGATGGGCGAGGCCGTGCTGAGCCGCGACAAGGCGCGCCGCGAAGAGAGCTGGATCAAGCTCGAGCGCGCGTTCAACGACCAGACCCGCGTCGAAGGCGTGATCTTCGGCCGCGTGAAGGGCGGCTTCACTGTCGATCTCGACGGCGCGGTCGCGTTCCTTCCGGGCAGCCAAGTCGATGTCCGCCCGATGCGCGACGTCGGCCCGCTGATGAACCAGCCGCAGATGTTCCAGATCCTCAAGATGGACCGCCGCCGCGGCAACATCGTCGTCTCGCGCCGCGCCGTGCTCGAAGAGCGCCGCGCCGAGGAGCGCACCTCGCTCGTCGCCTCGCTGGTCGAGAAGCAGGTGGTCGAAGGCGTGGTCAAGAACATCACCGACTACGGCGCGTTCGTGGATTTGGGCGGCGTCGACGGGTTGCTGCACGTCACCGACATCGCGTGGCGCCGCGTCTCGCACCCGACCGAGGTTCTCTCCGTCGGCCAGAACGTCACGGTGCAGATCATCAAGATCAACCACGACACGCAGCGCATCTCGCTCGGCATGAAGCAGCTTCAGACCGATCCCTGGGAAGGCGTCGGCGCGAAGTATCCCGTGGGCGCGAAGTTCAAGGGCAAAGTCACCAACGTCACCGACTACGGCGCCTTCGTGGAGCTGGAGCCGGGCGTCGAGGGCCTCGTCCACGTCTCCGAGATGTCATGGGTCAAGAAGAACGTGGCGCCGTCCAAGATCGTCACGCCGGGCACGGAAGTCGACGTGCAGGTGCTGGAGGTCGACTCCAACAAGCGCCGCATTTCGCTAGGCCTGAAGCAGACCCAGGACAACCCGTGGGAAGCCTTCGCCAAGGCGCATCCGCCGGGCTCGACCATCGAGGGCGAGATCAAGTCGATCACCGAGTTCGGCCTGTTCATCGGGCTCGACCAGGACATCGACGGCATGGTGCACCTCTCCGATCTGTCGTGGGACAAGTCGGGCGAGCAGGCGGTGGGCGACTACTCCAAGGGCCAGGTCGTCCAGGCCCAGGTGCTCGACGTCGACGCCGAGAAGGAGCGCGTCAGCCTGGGCATCAAGCAGCTCAGCGGCGATCCGATCGAGAAGGCCGGCCCGCTTCGCAAGGGCAGCGTCGTCACCGTCACCGTCACCGAAGTCAACGACGGCGGCATCGAGGTCGCGCTGGAAGGCGGCGCCAAGGCGTTCATCCGCCGTGCCGATCTCGCCCGCGACCGCAACGACCAGCGGCCCGAGCGTTTCGGCAAGGGCGACAAGGTCGACGCGCTGGTGACGCAGATGGACAAGGCGAGCCGCAAGATCTCGCTGTCGATCAAGGCGCGCGAAGTGGCCGAGGAGAAGGAAGCCGTGGCGCAGTACGGCTCGTCGGACTCGGGTGCGTCGCTCGGCGACATCCTGGGCGCGGCGCTCAAGAAGGCGACCAAGAAGGGCAAGGGCGACGAGGGCGACGACGAGGAGTAATCCCCGGCCGTCACCATCGCCTAAAGAACAAAGCCGCGCGGGATGCGAGTCCCGCGCGGTTTTTTTGCGCGACCAAGCGCCCGGTTGCGCCGGGCGCCCTTCTTGCCGGCGCCATGCAATCTATTTTTGCCGGAAGCACGATGGGTATCACTACGCTCGGGGCTCATCCCGCAAAGGAGCGCCTGATGAAATACGCATTGCTGGGCTCGATTTCCTGCGCCGGGCTGCTTTCGGGAACCCCGGCCTTGCCTGCCGCCCTGCACACCAAGGTCTTCCAGAGCGGCGGAACGTTCACGATCCCGGCCGGCGCAAGCGCGAGCACGATATTCGAATTCACGCTCGTCGGCGGAGGCGGAGGCGGGGGCGGATGCGGCACCGGCGGCGGCCTCGCCGCGGGAGGCGGCTCGGGCGCGGCCGCA
>Ga0213876_10001394_pt1 | contig 15076 bp, 7 predicted proteins | sample BarmaccomBMRX_R9_FD_160113 | JGI IMG/M metagenome (GOLD analysis project Ga0213876, IMG submission 160113) | Root-associated microbial communities from Barbacenia macrantha in rupestrian grasslands, the National Park of Serra do Cipo, Brazil - RX_R9 | ecosystem: Host-associated > Plants > Roots...
CGGGCGAAGAATTTGCACTACATTTTCGAGTTCCTAACGCCACAATTGCCCGCGAGCCCGCTCTGGGAGCGGATCCCGCAATTTTTCCGGCCGGATAACTGTCCAAGATCGGCCTAGGTTTCTAGCTAACGGAAAAATGAGCGATCTCGAAGCATGGATTGGAAGGATGCGCATTGGAAAGAACTCGTTGACCGCCTCGCTAGTCGTCGACCGGTTATTCCGATCATAGGCCCTGACCTGCTCTCAGTGCAGCTCGCGGATGGGCGTACACTGCCTTTTCCGCTGGTCCTTGCGGAGCGCATGGCAGCGAGCCTTCCGCTGCAAGAAAGAGTACGTCTCCCGGGACAACCGAGCTTGCACGAAGTGGCCGTCACGCCGCGATGGAAAGGGCGCGAAGCAGAGTTTGCTGCGGACCTTGCGGAGGTCCAGGAGGCGGCACTCGCTCAAATACTATCGACGGTCCTCGATCCGGCGCGGCCTACTCCGCTTCGGCGGATTGCAGAAATCGTTGATTTTCCCCTTTACATTACGACCACTCCGGACGTGCTGTTTGAGCAAGTTCTTGCAGCTGTGAGGGGTCTACGGTATGGCGACGTCCGTACGTTTTACCTTCGTGGCGAGCGCGGCCCAACAGGGCATAAGGCATCGCGGTGCGATGATCCGCTCGATCTTCCGCGGGGCTGGGAGCCGCCTGATCCTCCAGGCAGTAGGCCAGCAGCGCTTTTCTATTTGTTTGGACGAATTGATACTGGTGCCCACTTTGACATCACCGAAGAGCAGCGGTTGGAGACCTTGTGGCGCCTCCAAAGCGACGAATACCAGCCCGAACAGCTCATGCGCGAACTACAGGACAGCCACATCCTGCTTCTGGGCACACGATTCCCAGACTGGATTGGACGGTATTTCATCCGATTACTACGCGGTCAGCGTCTTGCCGAAAACAGCGAAACAACTGAGGCACTCGCTGATCTGCTAGTCGTAACACCTGGTCCCCCGTCGCCCTTTGTTGCTTTTCTCGACACTTTTTCACAAAACACGCGTCTTTATCGGGCCGGGAATCCAACGCAGTTCGTCGATGAACTTCACTGTAGGTGGTTCAACCGGTTTAAAACCGTTGTACAAACTTCACTGCCTGACATTCCCTCTCCACCGAGTGAACTTCAGGAAGGCGCTTGCTTCATTAGCTATCGACGTCCGGACGCCGCAGCCGCGGTTGCACTCTACCACGCCTTGCGCAGTGTAGGCTTGCCGGTCTGGCTCGACACGGACGAGCTGCACGGCGGCGACCGATTCGATGAAAAGATACGCCGCAATGTGGAGCACGCGGCATTCTTTTTCCCCGTCCTCTCATCAAATACCCGTGGGCAGGGCGGTTATTTTCGGAGAGAATGGGCGTGGGCGCTCGCTCACGACAAGGACTTCACGGCTATAACTGAGCGCGGCTACCTACGTCCGATCATCATTGATGAAACACCGGCGAACACATTTACCGACATTCCAGTCGAGTTCAGGAAGGCCCATATAGAATCCTTCCCACGCGGGCAGCCAACTCCCGAATCCCTTGCGCGGCTCGTCGCCGCGCACCAACGCTGGGCCGCACCCGCGGCTACGCCACGAACGCTCTTATGCCCGGATACGGATCGATCGCACTAACCCCCGAGCGCCCATGGCCTGGACCTGCAGCGTACACTGAAAGGGATAAGCCGTTTTTCTTCGGACGTGAGACCGAAGCGGTGGAGTTGCACCGCCTGATCCGGGCTGAACCGCTTGCAGTGCTTGTCAGCGTAAGTGGCCTCGGCAAAACCTCGCTAATTGAAGCTGGTCTCTTTCCCCGCATCCGAGCTGCCGGGTGGCTGCCGATCCTCGTGCGATTGCACTTCGCCTTGGATGCCCCTCCTCTCGCGACGCAGGTCTTGGATGCCGCCGCTACCTCAGCGCGCCTGGCTGGTTTGACTGTTCCCCAATGGCAGGAAAGTGACACGCTGTGGCAGGCTTTCCACCGGCGCGGGCAACTGTTTTGGGGCAGTGAGCCCGAACCGGTCACTCCGGTGTTGGTCTTCGATCAATTTGAAGAGTGCTTTACCCTGGGTGAAGGCAATCCGTCGTTACGTGAGCGTACGGCCGATTTACTTGCCCAGCTTTCCGATCTGATCGTTAACCGGATACCGCCGGCCGGGTCCGAGGCGTACACTCCCGATGCCATCCCCATCCGGGTCGTTTTAAGCTTGCGCGAAGATTATCTGGCTTCGCTCGAAGGACTGCGTCGCCTGTTTCCTGGCCTACGCCGCGCGCGGCTTCGACTCCTACCTTTCACCGGCGCACAAGCTCGTGAGGTGGTTGAGCGCCCTGCTGCAACGCTCCTTGGGGATGGCGCAGCAGACGCGATCCTTGACACCTTTCTACCACCAGAGGCAGACCGTGAAGATGCCGAGGCCGATCCCGCTCTGCTCAGTCTATTCTGCTGGCAACTAAACGAGCAACGGCTAGCAGCCGGGCTAAAACGCCTTGAGCGCGATCGGATTGCCGGGAGTCGTGACCGAATCCTGCGCGACTTCTACATCGGCGCATTTTCTGGTCTGGAGAATTCCGCCGCAGTTCAGCGTTGGGTCGAGGAATCACTCGTAGATGCCGGCGGTTATCGCCAGAGCTGCTCGTGGCGCGGTGCCCTTGCTGTCCCGGGCATCACGCGGCATGCCCTGCAAACACTCGTTGATCGGCGCCTTCTTCATCCGGTTGATCGTCCAGGCGCACCTAGCCACCTCGAACTTACCGACGACCGGCTCCGGGAGGTCGTGGTCGAGAGCCGCCAAGCCCGCCGCACTCAAGAACTTCGTCAGCAACTGATTCGTACTCAGTTGGTCGCCGCCGTGATGGCGTTGCTCTTTTGCCTCGCCCTAGCAACTACTGTCTGGGCCATTGTGATGAACGAAGCGGCACACCGTGCTAGGCGTGATACCGCTGAGCAGTTGGGCCATGTGAATTGGCTATCAGCCGTCAAACAGCGTGACAATGAGAAGGATCCGTTCGGATCCGGTCACTTGTTCCTTAAAGCCGCATCCGGCTTTTCTGAAGCGGGCAATGCGGTCCTAACAAAAAGCGCTCTGTTGGCTGCAAAACTTATGACCAGAGCGCTCTCGTTTACATTGCCCCACAGCGGCAGCCTTCAAGGCGCCGTAAGCGTCCGAGGTGCTGTATTCGATCAGGACGAAAACCGGATTCTGACGTGGGGCACCGACGGGACGGTACAGCTCTGGGAAGTGAGCCGGGGGAAGTGGACCTGGACTCCAAAACTAATTCATGCGCTCAAGCATCCGGCACCCGTCATTGGAGCGGCGTTCGACCGAGACGAGCGCCGGATTCTGACCTGGAGCGAGGATGGACAGGCTCGGTTGTGGGACGTAGATCAGAACGAGTCGGACAAGGCGCCAGGACCAATTCAGAGTTGGGAGCACAAAGCTGGTGCGAAAGATCCCGTATTTAATCGAGATAAGAGCCGGTTTTTAACTTGGAGTGCGGACGGCAAAGCGCATTTGTGGTCGGTGGGCCGGCAGAAGGAGCTGATCAGGACGTTCAACGTGAATGCGAGCGTTGCGGCTGTACCGCGGGACAAATGGGCGGTGGACCAGTCCAAACCCGTCACGGGCGACGTATCGCTCAATGGCGCGCTATTTGACAACGTCGAACGCCGGATTCTGACCTGGGCTAATAATGGGTTGGTTCAGCTTTGGGCGCTCGATCAGCAAGACCCGAACAGACCGGTTCAGATGTTCCGCCACGCCGCATCCGTCAATGGAGCGGTCTTCGACCGGGGCGAACGCCGGATCCTATCCTGGAGCGATGACGGAACCGCGTGCCTTTGGGCACTGGATCAAGCGGGCCCAATCCGGCGGTTTATCCATAAAAAACCTGTCAATGGGGCAATCTTCGATCGGGACGAGCACCGAGTCCTGACCTGGAGCGACGACGGAACCGCGTGCCTTTGGGCGCTGGATCATGACGAACTGATCAAGTGTGTTCACCACGAGGGACCCGTCGAAGGCGCAATCTTCGATCGGGATGAGCGCCGAATCCTGACCCGGAGCGATGACGGAACCGCGTGCCTTTGGGCGCTGGACCAAGCGGATCCAATCAAACGTTTCAAACACAAACGCCGCATCAAGGGCGCAATGTTCAACCGCGATGAGGATCGAATCTTAACCTGGAGCGATGATGGCACTGCGCGCCTGTGGGTAGTGGACCAAGCGGACCCGATCCAGACTTTTGAGCATAGCGCTGGAATCAGAGGCGCGATCTTTACGTATCGTAACCAAAACGGTGTTCTTACCTGGAGCGACGATGGCACGGCCCGTTTCTGGATACTCGACCAGATCACACCAGTCCGCCAATTCGAGCGGAACGGCGTCGGCTATGGCGTAGCGCCGCATTATGAGCCCAGTCAGTATCTGACCGTGAGCAATGCCGGAACCGTACAACTTTGGGTACCGGATGAGAAACAACCGGTTCGGACGTTCCAGCACACAGGGCTAGCCAGGGGAGCGGTTTTCGACCGAGACGAGCGCCGGATCCTATCCTGGAGCGATGATGGAACCGCATGCCTTTGGACACTGGACCAGGACAGACCGATCAGATGTTTCAACCATAACCGACCCATCAAAAGCGCAATGTTCGATCATGATGAGAATCGAATCTTGACTTGGAGCGATAATGGGACGGTGACCGTGCGCCTCTGGGTGCTGGATCATGAGCAGCCAATCTGGCGTAAGGACGACAGGCCTTTCAGCAGCGCGGCCGTTAGCCCAGACGGGAGCCGGATCCTGCTCTCGAGCCCTACTGGAGCGGAGCTCTGGGCGCTGGATCATGAGCAGCCAATCTGGAGTTTCAAAAACGACGAACCGCTTGAACCGCTTAGTGGTGCGATGGTCAGCGCAGACCGGAATCGGATCTTCATGTGGAGTTACAAGGGAATCCTACAACTTTGGTCGCCGGATGACAATAAGCGAATTTGGAGCGTCCGGAACGATAGAGTCATCAGCGGCATAGTCATTAGCCCAGACGGCCGCTGGATTTTAACCTGGAGTGAGGACGGAACCGTGCAACTCTGGGCGCCGGATCATGACGAGCCAGTCAGGCGTTTCAAGCACGGCGATTCGGTGAGAGGTGTGGTTTTCAATCGAGATGGACGCCAGTTTCTGTCTTGGAGTGCAGACGGGACGGTGTGCCTTTGGGTGTTAGATGAAGCAGAACCAATCCATACCTTCTTATCCAAATACCAGATTGATGGCGTGACTTTCACTCGTGATCAGAGCGCGATACTTATATGGAATACGAGCGGAACAGCCATGCGATGGCAGATATCGTTGGACGAGAAAATACCTGTTGATGAGTATACAAAAATGCCTGTTGACGAGTATACGAAAATGCTCGTTGCCGAATATACTCTGGAGTTTGAAGTGCGCAGTGCAACTCAGCTTTTAGGCTCGCGTGAATACAAGACGCTAGGTTTGAGCGACTGGGAAGATATGGAGGAGAAACTGGTAGCCAAGAAAAAGGAACTAGAAAAGATGCGAACAGGAAAGGCTTCAAATGAGAACGGGTTGTAAAGTACCATAGCTGGCATTCCGCCGGTTTGAGCTGCCAGGCGTTCATACCGACGCGCCAATTCATGTCATTCTCGATCTTTCCGGCACTGCCCTCTTACCCGAGGTTGGTACCCCTTTTTCCTCCAAAGTACGTGAAACGGCGATATCGGCTTTTGAGTCACTTTGCTGAAATCACTTCGTAGATGGCACGGTGACAAACGAATCCGGCCTTACCCGAAAGGATAATCGCGGGATAAAACCCGTGACTTACGATTCAGCCCGCAGGTGATCTTCCCTGGAGGTCAAAAGGTTACCTAGCCGCTTCCCCTGACCTGATGTAGCCCAACCGTGACCGAAAGCAGTTCCCGTGCCCGATAATCGGGCATGCCATGACCATCACCGGATAAAATGCCGATATGAAACTGTACCAACTCTGGCTCGCCAACATGGCCGCCTTAGCGCTATTGCAGTTCTACTTCGTACCGCGATTACAACGGTACATCGAGCATCACCGTAGCCTCGCCGTGATTCGTAAATCCGCCACCCTCGCCTTTGCCTCGTGGATTGGCAGCATTGTCCTGATCGCAGCTATCTCTGGAGGGTTGGTGTTGGCGGTCTCGTTTCTGGTGCAGATCGGTACCGGCGCGACCGTCGAGCAGGTTGGCCGGCTAATCACATCCGTTCAGCAATGGCGCACTCGCATGGGCGGCTTCGGGCCGGTATGGGGGAGTATCGTCCTTATCGCGAGTGCACTTGGCCTCGGCATCTACGCAAGTCGGAGAGGCAGGGTGCGGATGCTGAAAGCATTCGAGGCCGTCCGGCAGACCGAGATCGATCGGCTCCGGCGTGAAGCTGAATCCGGGCACTGGGCCGATCTGCCACCGAGCAAAGAGATGGAGAGGGTCGCGGCTCGAATTCAAGAGTTAATTGCATTGCAGAACGAGATCCGGCCCGAAGTCGTAGGAGAAGCAGACGCGGCTCAAGCTCATCAACGTATTGCAAAGGAGATCGACTCCTTGCAAACATTGTACGGTCAGCTGGACATCCAGCGCCGGATCGATCTGCGGCTCAGCCCGGAAACGGCCACGTTGCCGGTGCCACGCAACTGGCGGGAGAGGGTGCAGACGTTTTTCATCAGCCAAGGACTTTGGAAGTCTCTTGGAGGCCCTACGCGTACTCTCTACGTAGCGAACCTGTTTCTGCTGATTCCGTCGCTTTTAGGAATCTATTCCCAGGCGGCAGCCCCCGTTTTTGATCAACGCTTGCTGCGCCTCACCGATTTGCAGGTCGAGCTCACCCAAAAGGAAGCGCGCGAGGCATGGCTGCAAGCCACCCTGGACCAAACCCCGGCCAAGTCACCCGAACCGCAGAGTTCACCCACGCGTATCCGGGTTACCGTACAGGAGCAGCGCATGCTCAAGCTTGCCGCGCGGGAGTTCGAGAATGCGCTCGCCCGCAGCGACCTGTTTAGAAGCATCGCCCAGTCCGTCAACCCGGAGGCGGAGCGTGCCGTCCGCTCCGCACGAGCACGGGATCGCGTACTTCACGTCGCTGCAGACCAGGCACCAGGTTCAGTGGAGAAGGTGCCCTCGGGCGTGCAAGCCGAAACCGGTATTAGGCATGCCCAATGGGAATTTGTCGAACGTGGCACCGATATCGAACCGATCACCAAACCCGGCCGGAAACTCTACGAGGACCTCGTGGCGTACGCGCAACGGACGCCGGGTTTTTTAGACAATTTCATGCACTCATTCCAGGTGCCGGTTACCCATGACGAACTCGCCGTCGCCACCGTAAGACAGACCGTAGGGGTGCTCTTCGGTGATGATTTGGGTGAATTTGGAAAGGTACTCGATGGCCTTGACCCGAAAGTTGGATCGGCCCTTCGGAATGCGGTGGAAACGCGAGCGCACCGCTACGTCACGGAGGTCATTCATAGCAATGGGCGCAACGCCACCGAGGCACTCAACGTCGTCCTGCATCCGCCGCACCGCGACATTGCCCCAACCGATCTTAACCAGTTTCTCAATTTCAAATGGCATAATCCAATCATTCCGGACGGCGGCGATGGCTTGGTCGCCAGTATTCACGAGCATCCCCCGGCGATCGACCCGAAACCCGATCCTCATACTAACCTACGCAAGGCTGAAGAACAGATCCCTCATCTCTTGCACCTTGATTCCTCCATGTCGCCCCGTTACGCGGCCGAGGTAGTTCAGCAGGGTACGGAGGCGTTCGCCGACTTTTCCACCCATTTTCCCGCCTCGGCGCAAGCGGCGATGAAAACCGCCCAAATGCAAGCGATCGAAAAGGTGACGACAGAAGCCGCTGGTGCCAATGGTGCCGCGGCATGGGAAGACGTTGGGCGCATCTTAGGCCAGGCGGCGCAAGGCTTGGCGCAAAACGCGCGGAGCTTTGTTCGCTTACGTGGCTTCTCACGAGTCGGTGGCGTCCTTATCGGTCAGGAACCGCTCGGTCCGGCCGACAAGCCGGCTGATCTGTCGAGTGCACTTCATTATCGCGATTTTCGCTGGGAGATCCATGGACGGGAGACGCGATTCGTTCTCGTAGATTCGGACGGGCACGAGTTGGTCTCGCGCCCGTGGCGCACCAGCATCGCGGCACAGGCGCTGGCCTACGCGGCTGACGGTCGCCCCCTAGCCGCTACGATGGTCAGTGCAAAGCCACTGCTTGAGCTGAAAATCCTGGTTCACGCCGCCCTTATCGATACCGGCCTCGGTCGGCGGATTACCGATCTAGACCGCTTTGTCGACGAATACACAGGTGATGAAAGGCGCAATGCAGACGTCGCAGCGGCCCGCGAACAGGCAACTGCGGCGGTATACGCGCAAAATGCCCTGTACGCTTACGCCTGGGCGCAACGAGCAAAGGCGATCACGAACATGCTGCAGGGTAAGAACGACTATTTACAAGCCATTGCACAGCGTCAAGGCGTGCAAGAGCAAGCCCTTCGCCAGTTCTTGAAGCGCCGTGAGGCCGAGGCAGATCAAATTATTCAGGAATCTGAACAGCCCAGCGACGAAGGCGGCGGTCAGTCATTAGGTGCCCAAGGGTTTGACGCCGGCTTGGCGATGCTTGAGGACGCCACGCGATCGCCGCTGCGAGTGAAAAAAGAATTTTTCGAGCCCTTGCTTGTCGATATGATGCTGCAAGCCCGCCGTGAGGCCGACACCCTGCCAGAATTCGGACGAAAGATTCGCGCGGGCGCCGCGTCACAGATGCCCGACCTCGATTTGCTTATAACCCAGCCACCTGATTTCACCGTATGGAGCGGAGTACGCGAAAAGCGCTTTCAGCTGATGCCGGAGTCCTTCTACGTAGCCGAGGGAGTGCAACTCCCGGAAGTGCTCGACTTCATACTCCAGGTCGCCTTTACCAGCGCTCCGAACGTGAACGACGACAACTACGCGGATACGCAGCCTTGGGAGTTTCGGGCACTCCACGATCAAATCTACAGGACCGTGATGGCTTCCATCAAGGCCGATCAGCGCGCAGAGACCATCTATGAAGCGGCCACGGAATTCACCTTATTGCAACGGTTCTTCCGGCTCGGCTTTGAAGGTTTTCTCGGGGATGAATTCCCGGTAGAGAAGTTCGGTGACCTCGCGGCTGAACTTCGATCCGTTGCGCCACCGGCAACCAGCCGCACGCTGCGCTGGAATGCGCGGCCTGGCTCGCTTGAGGTCACCACATCACGGGGGTTGCAAGCACGTGAAGAGTGGCTTCTGAAAAGGGATAGCGCCCACGCAGCCGACGCTTCCGCAGCAGCCCTGGAAAAAAGCGTGAGACCAATGGTGAACGCAGTTGACGAATTCAGGACCAAGCTCGAGGACGTTCAGTCCACCGCATCTTCTGCAACCGATTGGTCAGCGAAATGGAACGCCTTTTCCGAATGGAGGAAACGGTGGCTTGATCGTTGGGAGGCGAAAGTGCAAGCGATGCGGAATTCGATTGATAAGCTTAACACCGGCCTCCCAAACACTAATGTAGTTGATGGATTAGTCACTTACCTCGAGAAGCAAACGGCCGCCATGCGGTTGCGCGAGTCGCTTGGCGTGGAAGTTGACGACGAACAAATCCTTCGAGAAAGCGTGCAGAAGACCCTCCCTCCACTCGACCAATTTTAGTGACGGTTACGTTGCACGGATGGATACGGCTTACGGATAAAAGGGAGGGTCTACTGGTGTGGCAGAAACGGTCCGTCCGATTCGCGATCCGTTCACGTTAGCCTGAGCCTGCAACGTGCGGCAGCCCGAGCCGGCGGCGAAGGGCTACCGCCTCGATTTCGATCGCATCGAGCGAGAACGCCTGCGCGATCGCTAACGCCGCCTCGACGCGTTCGGAGGCCGCGCCGGCGGCCCCGAGCTTTTCGCCGAAGAGGTGCGCTTGCTGCAACAGCGCATGCGCTTCTCCGGCAACGTTGCGGAGTTCGCCGCAAAGACGCGCCTTCTCTTCGAGCAAATTGAGGGCAGCATCGTAATCGGCCAACAGTTTCTGAGATTCCGCCTGGTTACCTAAACAGGCCTGTAATCCTTCGTCATCACGATATCGGCGGCAAATCGATTCCTCCTGCTTCAGGTAAATAAGCGCCTCGTCCGGCTTGGATTGCGCATTATACAGAGCCCCAAGGTTACCCAAGCAGCGATGCAAGCTATCGAGGTCATCGGTTAACCGACACGTTTTGATGTGTTCGTGCAGCGAGGCAACTGCACCTTTCGGATCACGCTCGTGAAGGAGCAAGGCAAGGTTACCGATACACGCGGAGAGCGCTGCTTGATCGCCGAGTTCACGACACAGGCGCTCCTCCGCCCGCCATGTTTCGACGGCTTCCGCGGTGCGGCCAAGTTGGCGTAAGTCGCTGCCCGCGCCCGCGAGACTGCGGGCCTCCAAAACCTTAGCGCCGCGCCCTCGTGCAAGTTCTCGGAGCTCAAGCCATAAAGGGAGCGCAGAGGAAAATTGGCTGGCTGAGGACAGCAACGCCGCGTGAAACTCCAGCGCTTTAGCGAGAGTCTCCGGTTCAGCAAGGCGGCGCGCTTCGACCAACACGTATTGGCCGATTGGAACGGAGTTGAACGCCCGGCCCATTTCCCTGAGCAGGTAACCAACGATGCGAGCCACCTTCGGGTGAGCTGCGGGATCGGTAATGACCTCACAATAGACCGATTCCGGACGAAACTGAGGCGCGTTCGCCAACAGCCAACTCCACGCCAAGCGTAGTTCAACCAATGCACCGGGAGCGCAGAGAAACTCCGGGTCGGCGACTAGCTGCGCCAACGCGTTCCAGCGAGCGAGTGCGGCCAACTGCCACGGAAGTTCCTCCAGTTTGCGCATACTCCAAGGCTCCTGGCTGAAATACCGCACCAATCGCTCGCGCCAGATCGCATCGCCTGCGGCCAGATAGCGGTTCGCGACCGCGTCGCGCAGTTCGACGCGTTCGCATCGCAGCCTTCCTCGTGTATTGGCCAAGGCCTCACGCGCAGCAAGTATCACCGGCGAAAGGTATGCTGAGGGAAGCGGCAACCCTGGCGAACCTAACAAAGCGGCTAATTCCGGCTCGGTGATTCCCCGCCGTGCGACCTGCATAAACGAGAACAGATCGCGCACGCGCGATGATTCACCGATCGACTCGAGGCGGATAAGCACTTGGTCGTAGAGTTCTCGCGTGGACGCCGCATCGAGGCTTTCGTTTACCTTTTGGGGCAATCCCTCAAAGGAACCAAACATCCGTAATTCCTCGAGCAACGTGCTGAGAAAGAGCGGTTGCGAGGTCTGGGGAGCGTTCGCGATCTGGTCCAGAATTGCGCCGTCGAGCTTGCGCCCGAAGGTTTCGAACCAAGCGACGATGAAATTCAGCCGGCGAGCGATATTCCATTTAGGCAACTCGAGGACCTTCCAACGATGGCGCCGTGCCCACTGGACGACCGCGGGGTGCGTAGCGGACAAGACTAGCCGCACTTGGGGCGGCAACTGGTCGGGTATCCAAGTGACGGGTGCCTCTACGTCGAAGTCACGGATCTTATCTACTCCGTCGATAAGCAGTACCGTGCATTCTCTCAGTTGTCGCAGCACGGCACTCAGACGGGAACGGACGCTGAGCGGATCTTGGCCGGACTGGTCCGCTGATCGATTCGGATCCATGACTGACATCAAGCCTCGAGCAATCCGACGCCAGTCTTCTCGATCTTCAATCGCCCCAACGAACCAAGGCACGATCCGTACAGGAGTTAACGGGCGATATAACCGCTGGCCAAGGAAGCGTCGCCACCAAGGTTCGCGGTCCAAGACAACCGTCTGCTCTTCGTCGGTATGGCTCAACGCCCAAGCTGCAAGTACGGCAGACTTTCCGCTCCCCACGTCACCCGTGACGAGCAGCGGAGGCTCAGTGCCAGCAACGTGCTTGTCGATCGTCCGAAACCAGGAGTGCGGGCCTACAAGAAAACGGCCGCGGGCCCTTGCGAAGTTCCATTGCGCATCATCCACACGCTCCGAGCCACGCGCAGGGATCCTGGTCGCGAGCATGTTGAGAAGGTCAGCGCTCATGACCTTCTCCAACTCCTCCGGTGAAGCAAACCGCGTGACTCTGTGACCGCTGGCCACGATACGCTGCTTCAGCTCAGCAAGCCGCGCTCTCGCCTCATCGGATTCAGAACGATAGTCAGCGGGATTTTCATTTGCAGGCAGCCGATCGAGAGACTCTGGATCGCGAAAATAGAAAAATACCGTTGGCGACGGAGCAGGCTGGGAGAGCGCGCCCGCTTCGATTTCCATTTCCGTGATGCTGCGGCCCCGAAACCTTTGTAACCAGGGAAAGCGCACCAGCAAGTCCGAAGGTAAATCCATTCGAACGAACCCATATCGCTCGCCCAACAAAGCGATAAAAAAGGGAGAGCAAGCCTCTACTTCTTCCAGACAGAGGCGGAGCGTCTCTCCCCGATGGGCTTCCTCCACCGTGATGCCCCAGCGCAGGTCAATTTCACGCCAGATAAGTCCGCGCCGCTCGCACCACCGGCGCACCTGTGGAAATACGCGCGCCATCATCACGTCGCGCTCTGTTTGCATATCGCGAAACGTCGAAGAGACAAAGACGCGAATGATTTGGTTAGACTGACGGTAAGCCTGTTCACCCCCGCGTCCTATCTCGCTCTGATCCTGACTTGGGGGTGCTCGCACCGGCAAGTTCATCGGACCAACTTTGGTAACATCTTAGCTGTGCTTTGTCCATTTTCTAGAATGGTGACGGGGGAAAAAACTGGGGTTTACCCGCAAAATGATCCCCATTTATGTTTACTCCACCCGTGGAGGTTAGGGCCGGGCTCTCGGCGTTTGCCCCTTCGTTTAATCAACGCAGTTGACTGCACACGCGAGCACTGCCGTGCGGCGTGTGTTGGGCCCGGCTCAGCAGCCCGGCTTCCAGAACTACTGTCGCTTGCTCAATCGGGCCGGTGGCTCGGCGCGTCACGCCGCCCAGGTGTCGAACACGGCCGTTTGCACCCGCCCGCAGGTTGTTGGCACCAGCTGAATATAAAAGCCGAAAGGGTGCATGAAGGCGGACGGTGGTCGCTGCAGATCGCCTCCAATGCAGCCGCAAAATTGGCTTTCCCTGGCGAACCGGCGGGCGGCAAAAATGAAGGCTGGCTTTAGCACGCCTCCACCCGCAAATTGTGAATCATTCACGACGGAGCAAGCCCAGGTGACGGTCATTGAATCCATCCTTAAGGACTTGGAAACCCTGCCGGCCTCCAAGCTGGTAGAAGTGGCCCGCTTTGTCCACGCGCTGACCCCGGCCCGGCGTGATCAACGGCTCGCCGCACTCAAAGAGACGGCCGGGTGCATGGCCGGCCCGGAAGGCGAAGCGTTCGAACGAGCCGTGCGCGAGAAAGCTGAGCGCCTCGATGCCGACCCTTGGCCATAAGCTGGCTTTTGGCCACCCGCGTGGTCGTGAAACGCTTTCGGGAGCCGACCACGGTATACTCGACAAGCCCGCCAGCGCCAACAGGCTTTAGCTGCTGCAGCCGGCCCGAGGTGAATTTCAACCATGGGGCGTATCGTTCCAACCGACAGGAGACGAGTCTCGCCCGGATTGCGCGGTTTCTGGATGCGGTGACCCTGCTGGCTTCGGGAAAGGAAACCGCCTCCTTCTAAGTCCAAGAATGATCAGGATGCCAAGCGTTTGTCGATCGCCTCAGGATCTTAGCGCAGGTCCAGGACGGCCACAATCACCACCCGCGAGGGCTGGATGGCGTAGAAAACGCCATACGGGTAACCGGAGATCAAGAGTTTTCGGAACGGCCCTCGGTGACGCCGGCCAATGGACGGGTAGCGAGCCACCAAGCTTGCGCAGCGATCCAGTTCGCGCAAAAATCGATCCCCTGCCCCCTCTCGAACGTCCTCCAAGCGCTCATAGGCAGCCTGGATATCGGCCTCAGCGCCGGCGAGCCGGATGACTATAGGGGTAGGGAGAGTGGCTGCACTCCCCCTCCCTCCGAACCGGACTGGCGGATCGCCCGCATCCGGCTCTCCAGTCGGTGGTTTACCTGCCAGAGGATTGGCGTGCCATCACATGGGCCTGCCTTAAGGAGAACAAGCCCAGGGTGGTGAAGTAGGCATTAGGCCAGCGGTGATTATCGAGTCCGCGTCCAAACCCTTTCTTGCCCTGCCGTTTGCGCAAGAGGCTACGGAGTCGACCCCGAATGTAGCGGTCGATGGGTCCAAAGGCGGTGTAATGGCTGTGCTTGAAGTACTCAAACCACCCGCGCAACGTGCTATTGAGATCCGCGCAGATGGCTTCCAGACTGCGGCCCTGGCTGCGGCGGGTCTTCTGGCGGATGGTGTCTTTGAGCTTCTTCAGGCTTTTGGCTCGCGGCCACTTCATGCCCCGTTCAAAATGGTAGCCCAGGAAGTCGAACCCCCCGAGTTGGCTGGCGTCCACCAGCCGGGTTTTGTTCGGGTGCAAGCTTAGGCCGTTGGCCTCTACCCAGCCGCGGACGGTCTCGAGGGCCGTTTGGGCTTCGGCGTGGCTGCGGCACAGCACGACAAGGTAGAGTAGGCGGCCGGCGAGTTGCCGTTGCAGGCACTTTTCCGCCCGCCCCTCCCCGAACCGGACTGACGCCTTTCGGAGTATCCGGCTCTCCAGTGTCCTCATTTCCGCGTGACTCGATCAGGAGCACGAGTGGCGCTCCCTTCTTGCCGCGTTGGTGAATGATTCCCAACACAGTTTCGGCGTTTCGCATCTCGCGTACCTTGCTGTTTGAGTTTCTGGACACCTGCCACCCTTCGCCAAGTGGACGGCTTTCCCGTCCTCAGACTCTTAAGGAACACCCGCGGCCACTACCGGGTTCGGCTGGAGGGTCAGTCCGAGTTTGGCCGCTTGTCGCTTCAGATACTCGAGTTTGCCCTGTTGGTATTTTTGTTCGTAGTACGCCACGCCCTTGTCGAGGTAAGCCGAGCCAAATTTGAGCATGCGGTAGATGAGTACG
>Ga0213876_10001395_pt1 | contig 15073 bp, 12 predicted proteins | sample BarmaccomBMRX_R9_FD_160113 | JGI IMG/M metagenome (GOLD analysis project Ga0213876, IMG submission 160113) | Root-associated microbial communities from Barbacenia macrantha in rupestrian grasslands, the National Park of Serra do Cipo, Brazil - RX_R9 | ecosystem: Host-associated > Plants > Roots...
TATTGCCTTCAACGCTCATCGCGTGGGAGCGTGCCTCGGGACTGGAATCCCCCACGCTTGTCCCGTCTCTCACGCTTCCCTGACGAGTGATGGCGCCCGCCCGCGCCAGCATGGCCTCGAGAAGGGTCGTCTTGCCGCTCTGAAACGGCCCGACGATCGCGACCAGCCGTGGGCCTGCCGTTTTTGCTTCCGATGATGCTGTCTTCGCCTCGCCCATAACCGGCCTCCCGCTTCGTTTCTGCGAACGGACGCCGGACGCCACGGCGCCGTGACTTCTATGCTTCCAGGAACGACCGCGTCGCGCAAGTGCCCTTCCCCGGCAGTCTCCGTCGTGCTCAGGCGGCGCGCTAGGAACATCGCGCTATCCGGGCGATTTCAGGCTCGATTGTCACGCGTCCACGGCCCCGTTTGTCAAAGAGCAGACAGAGTCCGTTCGCAAACTGGCAAGGATGCGACAACATGCGCAGCTCGAAGCGAAATCGAATTTCCGGGAAGCGCCAAGCAGGCCACGTCGAACATGTTGCCGCAGCAGCTTCCTATAAAAAAGTTCCTGAATTGCGTGGCGGTGATCCTCGTGCGGCGCCCGAGAGGGCAACATTCGTGGCCGGGTGGCGTCGCTCACCTCCGCAATGCTGAGCGTGCCAACTTTTTCACCGAAGGATAATGCCGAGCATCTTGTCATGCCGCGCAAAACGCTAACCAGCGCGAACAATTGATCGTATACGGATCATGGTTTCAAAATTGTGATCGAGTCCAATCGATTTCGTTTTCAAAGTCCCAACGCAAATTGTCGAGGAGCGCTGAGCCAACGGGTCGAGACTCTCCCGGGACCGACACGCGTCTCATTTCGGCTGCAACACTGCTTCGCCTGGAAATTGGAAACGCGGTGATGCGAAAATCCATGCGAAGGATGCCTCGATCCCCTATACAAGGACACTCAGGCGTCGCCGGCCGGTCGAATTTCGCCCCGCAGGATGAATGAAGGTTCGATGTGAACGATCACGGCAATCCCCCTGCTGCCCATCTGGTTGACATGCGCGCCGTAGAGGCTCTCGAACGCATCGCAGAGGCGCTCGAGCGGATTGCAACGCCAGCTCCGCTACCGACCGACCTTTCAGTCGCCGACGCCTTCCTCTGGCGCTCCGACCTGAAAAGGCTGGATCCGGTGAGACAGGTCAATCGCGTGGAGCTCTCATTGTTGAAGGGCATCGACCAGGCACGCGACCTTCTTCTTGAGAACACCGAGCGCTTCGCCCGCGACCTGCCGGCCAACAACGCCCTGCTTTGGGGAGCGCGCGGAATGGGAAAATCATCGCTGGTCAAGGCCGCGCATGCGGAGGTCAACCGGCGTCTCGCCGCGGGCGGAAATCGGCCGCTCAAGCTGGTCGAGATCCATCGCGAAGATATCGAGGCTTTGCCGCTCCTGATGGGCCTGTTACGTGAGAACAAGCACCAGATCCTCGTCTTTTGCGACGATCTCTCTTTCGACGCGGGCGACACATCCTACAAATCGCTCAAGGCGGTCCTCGAAGGGGGCATCGAGGGGCGCCCGGCCAATGTCCTCTTCTACGCCACATCGAATCGCCGCCATCTCTTGCCCCGAGACATGATGGAGAACGAAAGATCGACCGCGATCAATCCGGGCGAGGCCGTCGAAGAGAAGGTCTCCCTCTCGGATCGCTTCGGCCTTTGGCTCGGTTTCCACAAATGCGGCCAGGACGAATATCTTGATATGGTCGAAGGTTACGTCGCCTTTTTCGACTTTCGTCTCAGAATTCCTAAGAGGGACCTTCACGCTCAGGCTCTCGAATGGGCAACGACGCGCGGCGCCCGCTCGGGCCGTGTCGCCTGGCAGTTCGTGCAGGATCTCGCAGGGCGCAATGGCGTGCGCCTCAGCTCACCTCGCTAAATCGCGATAACGCGCTTTTTTGCGTCTCCCGTTAAACGCCCGTCAACACTCCTCGCGCATTGTTGCGCAAAAGACACGGGGCCTGCGAGACCGCTTCTTGGGGCACACAATCGTGGGAAGTCCGATTGCGGCGATGATGCGATCGCATTAGCGCTTTTCATGCCGTGTTGATGTCCGATTCGTGCCTGCAACAAGGCGACGAGTTGGCGCGCGCCTTGTTGTAGTCGTTCAGTGGGAAGCTCGCTCATGAGACCTTTGTTCGCTTTCGGTGCCTTGGCCCTTTGTCTCGCTTTCGCGAGCCCCGTAAGTGCGTATGAGATCGATCCGTTGACCCATCTCCCCTTGCCGGAGGTCGCAGCCGATGGACGTGTCGCCTACACGCCGATCCCACGCGAGGAGGTGACATATACGGGCACCTATGCGCCCGGCACGGTCGTCATCTCGACCGAGGAGAGGCGGCTTTATTTCATTCTCCCCGGCGGGCGCGCGATCAGATATGGCGTGGGTGTGGGTCGGCCCGGCTTTTCCTGGGGAGGCATCAATGCCATCTCGATGAAGCGCGAATGGCCCGATTGGACGCCGCCTACCCAGATGCTGAGGCGTAGGCCCGATCTTCCTCGCCACATGGCGGGAGGGCTCGACAATCCGCTGGGCGCTCGCGCCCTTTACCTCGGCTCGACGCTCTTTCGCATCCATGGCTCGAATGAGCCGGAGACGATCGGTCAGGCCGTTTCCTCCGGCTGCATCCGCATGACGAACGATGACGTGACCGATCTCTACGAGAGGGTTAGGGTGGGGACGCGAGTGGTCGTTCTTCGCTGACGCGATCCTCTCAGCTTTGCATAGATCGGGCCGGCTTCGCCGGCCTTTTCTATGGGATCTTCGGCCGCCGCCAGCCGAAGCCCGATTTTCGACGGACACCCGCCCGAAACTCGGGCTTGCGAGGCTTGCACCAGCCGCAAGCGGGCTTATGTTGGGATGAGCGACGGGCAAATTTTGATTGATGGCAAGGCGATGAATTGGACGGAAAAACTCAGTCGTGACCGTCCCGAAGGCGGCACGGGCCCTGGCGCCGCGTCGCCGATTTCCGCCGCGTCCCCGCTCATCGACCCCTATCTGCGCCCGATCACCTATCTGCGCGTCTCGGTCACGGACCGGTGCGATCTCCGCTGCGTATACTGCATGGATGAGGAGATGAGCTTTTTGCCGAAGCGCGATTTGCTCACGCTCGAGGAACTTGATCGGCTGTGCACGGCGTTCGTGCGGCGAGGCACCACGAAATTGCGCCTTACGGGGGGCGAGCCGCTTGTGCGCCGCGACGTGATGCGGCTCTTTCGCTCGCTTTCGCGCCATCTTGCAACGGGCGCGCTGAAGGAGCTGACGCTTACGACCAACGGGACGCTTTTGGCCCGGCACGCGCAAGAGCTCGTGGATTGTGGCGTGCGGCGCGTGAATGTCTCGCTCGACACGCTTGACCCGGCGCGTTTTCGACGCCTTACGCGGTGGGGAGATCTCGGGAAGGTACTCGACGGGCTCGATGTCGCTCGCCGGCGAGGCCTCAGCATCAAGATCAACGCCGTCGCGCTCAAGGGAGAGAATGAGCACGAGCTGAACGAGCTCGTGCGCTGGGCGCATGGCGAAGGACATGCGATCACCCTCATCGAAGTCATGCCGCTGGGCGAGCTCACGACGACAACGCGTTCAGATCAATATTTGCCGCTCTCGCTCGTGCGCGCACGTCTCGCCGATGAGTTCACTCTCGAGGATCTCGCTCATTCAAGCGGCGGCCCAGCTCGCTACGTGCGGGTCAAGGAAACGGGTGGGATTTTGGGATTCATCACGCCCTTGACGCATAATTTCTGCGAGAGCTGCAATCGGGTGCGAGTCACCTGCACCGGAACCCTGTATATGTGCCTCGGCCAGGAGGACGCGGCCGACCTTCGTGCCGCGTTGCGCGCGTCCTCAGGCGACGAGCGCCTCGACGAGGCGATCACAGAAGCGATTTCACGCAAGCCGAAAGGCCATGATTTCGTCATCGAGCGACGGCGGTCGGAGCCCGCCGTCGCGCGTCATATGAGCGTGACAGGCGGTTAAGGGACCCGTCCCTTCCTTCGGAGCCGTCATGGCCGATCCTCTGGCCGATCCTTTGGCCGATCCCGCCGTCAATCGACGCGGCATTTTCGCGACGCTCACGGCCGTCGTTTTATGGACGTGCAATGACACTTGCGGCAAGCTGGCGAGCGAGGTCTTCCCGACTGGTGAAATGATGGCGATCCGCGGTGTCTTCGCGATCGCAATCGCGATAACGCTCGTAGTCGCAACCGGTCACGGGCGGGTCTTTTGGCGAGGAGCACATCTCTTCCTGAAGCCGATGGTTCTCCTCCGGGCGCTTCTCGATTCGGTCGTGGTCTTCACCTTCCTCAAGGCTCTCGCGCATATGCAGCTCGCCGATGTGACGGCGATCTCGCAAGCCACTCCCATCATCATGACGCTGCTCGCCGCCGCGCTCGGGCTCGAGAGTATCGGGTGGCGCCGTTTCCTCGCGATCATCGTCGGCTTTTCCGGCGTGATCCTCATCGTGAAGCCGTCCGCGAACGGTTTGACGATGTACGCGGCGCTCGCGATCATCTCAGCCGCGCTCGTCGCCGTGCGCGATCTTCTGACCCGCTACATCGATCCTGCGATCCCCTCCCCGCTGATCGCCTTGATGACGGCCATTGCGGGAGCGCTGACCGGCGTGATCCTCGGCATGACCGAGGAATGGCAACCGGCTCTGGTCGCGCCCTCGCTCTATCTCATTCTCGCAGGGATTTTCGTGACGCTCGGCAATCTCTCGATTGTGATTGCCTATCGGGACGCCGAAGTCGGCGTCGTCGCCCCTTTTCGCTATTTCAGCATCCTCATGGCGCTTCTTCTCGGCTATCTTATCTTTGCGAACTTGCCTGACACCATCTCGATCATCGGAATCCTGCTCATCATGGCAAGCGGCGTCTACACGATGCATCGCGAGCGGGTACGTCGACGTGAGGCCGCAGCGGCGGCCCCAGCGCGCGGCATCCCCGCGCCGCGTCCGAAGGACACAAGCACGGCATGGACCACGCGCTGAGAACAGTCCTTTTACCCGCGGCGCACCGCATCGACATAATCACCGCGTGGGTGGGTCGTGGGGCTGCTTGGCTCGTTCTGATCGCCTGCCTCCTCAGCGTCTCGAACGCGCTCTTGCGGTTTGGCGCTCATTTCGCGTTGCCGGCACTCCTCGACGTTCCTGTCCTGCTTTTCGCCGGCATCGTTCTTCTTGCAGCCCCGAGAACACTCGCGGAAAACAGCCATATCCGCGTGGACATCCTTTATCGTTCGCTCGCGCAGCGCCGGCGCGCCGTCATCGACATCCTGGGCAATCTCGTGTTCCTCGCGCCGTTCTGCCTCCTCATGATCATCGAAAGCGTTCCTGTCTTCGCCAGCTCCTGGCGCATCGGAGAAGGCTCGATCACGCCTGGCGGCTTGCCTCAATGGGCGGCCAAAGCTCTCATTCCGGCGGGTTTCGCCCTTCTGCTCCTACAAGCGCTGTCGGAGATCGTGAAGGCGATCGGAGCGTTGCGCGGCGTCGTCTGGCCGCCACCGGGTTTGAACGCCATGTCGACCTCAGAAGATGCTCCCGCGCTCCGCTCCAGCGGAGCGCCTTGAGGCGTGACGCGGCCTGCAGGTGAGCTTTCGATCGGCGCGCTCATCCTAAGCGCCACCACTCTTCTGCCGAGCGCGGCACGAGCGATGGGGGACGGCGTCGGATCGGCGTCCTTCGGCGAGTGGCTCACGCTCAACATGGCGCCCGTCATGTTGTTGACGCTCGTCGTTCTCCTGATCGCCGGTTATCCGGTCGCCTTCACGCTCGCCGGCACAGGCCTCATTTTTGCGGCGATCGGCATCGCGCTTCATCTCTTTCGACCCGATTTCCTCCACGCGTTGCCGGAGCGCGTGCTCGGCGTCATGACTTCGGAGATCCTGCTCGCCATCCCTTTCTTCGTCTTCATGGGCATGATCCTCGAGCGTTCGGGCCTCGCCGAGGATCTGCTCGAGACGATGGGACAGCTTTTCGGTCCGGCCCGAGGCGGGCTTGGCTATTCAGTGATCTTCGTCGGTGCGCTGCTCGCGGCGGTGACCGGAGTGGTCGCTGCCTCGGTGATCTCAATGGGGCTGATCTCGCTGCCGATCATGTTGCGCCACGGCTATGACCGGCGGCTCGCGGCAGGCGTGATAACGGCGGCAGGCACGCTCGCCCAGGTCATCCCGCCCGGCATCGTGCTTATCGTGCTCGCCGATCAGCTCAACGTGTCCGTCATCGATATCTTCGCTGCGGCATTGCGGCCAGCGCTCATTCTCGCTGTTTTCTATGCGCTTTACGTATTCGCGATCTCGATCGTGAGACCCGAGGCTGCCCCGCCTGTGCCGTCGAAGCTTCAAGGCACCGCATTGGCGGGCCGCGTCGTTCTGGTCATGCTGCCTCCGCTCGCCCTTATTTTGTTGGTGCTCGGCTCGATCTTCTTCGGCGTCGCGACGCCTTCCGAAGGGGGCGCGATGGGCGCCTCGGGCGCTCTTGTCCTCGCCCTCATCAAGGGACGGCTGACCCTCGACATGCTCAGACAGGCGACACATCGCACCGCCAGGCTTGCCTCGTTTGCGATTTTCATCCTGATCGGCTCGCGGGTCTTCTCCCTCACCTTTTTCGGCGTGAATGGTCACAAATGGGTGGAGGGACTTCTCGTCGCGCTGCCCGGCGGCGCGACCGGCTTCCTCCTCTTCGTCAACCTGCTCGTCTTCGTGCTCGCTTTCTTCCTCGAGTTCTTCGAGATCGCTTTCATCCTCGTGCCGCTCATCGCATCGGCCGCGGTGACGCTCGGGATCGATCTCGTTTGGCTCGCGGTTCTGATCGGCGTCAACGTGCAGACGAGCTTCATGCACCCTCCTTTCGGTTATTCGCTCTTCTACTTGCGCTCGGTCGCGCCCGACCAGCCTTATCATGACCGCGTGACGGGTAAGCTCGTCGATCCCTTGTCGACCAAGGACATCTACTGGGGCGCCGTACCCTTCGTGATCTTGCAAATCATCATGGTGGTCGCGATCATCGCCTTCCCCGGGATTATTGCCCGTGGCCAGCGACCGCCCCAGATGCCCCCGCAAGGCCAAAGCCAGCAGGAAAGAATCGATACGCTCGACAAGCAATTCGGGCCGGCAACTTTGCCCAAGCGTGAATAGACGTTCGTGTCCCGTTCCTGCGCCCTGCAATCAAGAAAATCGGCCCGACAAAGCGCAAATTCTCATCATGCCTCGCGTTCCACGCTTTTCCGCAAGGGCGGATTAACCGCTCGCGGGTAAGGCGACAGCCATGTCGGTCTTCGATTTTCCCGGACGGTTTTCCTGGTCCTTGCTCGCGATCACGGGAGTTGCCGCCTATGGAGGTCTCCTGGCATTGGGCGTCAGGATCGAGCCCGGGCGGGTCATCCTCACCTTTGCGCTCATCGCGGCGTTTCTCGGGGCAAGCTCCTTTTATTCCCACATCAGGCCGGATCGGCGTCTCGCCGTCGTAACGGCCGCGACTGCCTTCATGTTGGCATTCGCGGCAACGACGGGTGTGCTCACTTATCCGATGGTCGAAACGGGTGCCGCGACACGCGATTTGATGTTCATGGCATTCGAGCGGGCCCTCGGCATCGATTGGCGCGCACTTGTCGACGTCATGACCGCAAGTCCGACCGTGAACGTGGGCCTCACCCTCGCTTATCTGAGCTCGCTTCCGCAGATCCCCCTCACGATCCTGGTTCTCGGCTTCGTCGGTCGTGATGAGCGGCTCGCCACGTATTTGTCGCTTCTGCCGGCGACGCTCATCTGCACAATTCTCCTGTTTGCGCTGGCGCCTGCTTTTGGCCCGATCCCGAGCTACGGTATCGAAGGTGAACTTTACGAGCGGCTCGGACCTGGCGGAAAGGCCTTCCTTCCCGACTTCCACGCTTTGCGGGGAGGCCATTTCGTCAATTTCGATCTCGGGAAAATGGAAGGTGTCGTGACCTTCCCGTCTTTCCATTGCGTGCTCGCGGTCCTCACCGCGTGGGCTCTGGCGCCGGTCCGTTGGATCGGCAGGCCGGCGCTTCTTCTCAATGTGCTCGTCGTCATCTCGACCGTGCCGGTCGGAGGCCATTACATCGCCGATATTCTTGCGGGGCTGGCGATCGGCTTTCTTTCACTTGCAATCCGCGCCCGGACGTCGTCGCGCATTGCCCACGCGCCGGCTCTGGTTGCCCCTGCGTTGCGGTGACTCATGCCAAGGGGCGGGTGACCTCACCCAGCCAACGCGTTGTGTCACGATCGAGAAAGGGGGAAAGCGCGCTGCGCACGCGTCCATGATAATCGTTGAGCCAGGCCGTCTCTGCGGGTGTGAGCAGAACGGGATCGACCAACGACAGATCGATGGGCGCGAAGGAGAGCGTCTCGAATCCGAGATACTCCCGATCGGCTCCCTCGATCGAGCGCTTCTCGACCAGGACGAGATTCTCGATTCGGATGCCGTACTCTCCGGCCTTGTAGTAACCAGGTTCATTCGACACGATCATCCCCGGTTCGAGCGGCACGTTGCCGAGCGCCGAGATGCGCTGGGGACCCTCATGCACCGAAAGATAGGATCCGATGCCGTGGCCGGTGCCGTGGTCGAAATCAAGGCCCACTTCCCAAAGCGGCCGCCGCGCGAAAGCATCGATGCGCGCCCCGGAGCTGCCCTTGGGAAAGATCGCGGTCGCGACGGCAATATGTCCCTTGAGAACACGCGTGAAGCGATCACGCATCTCAGCGGAGGGTTCGCCAACGGCGATCGTACGCGTAATGTCTGTGGTGCCGTCCTGATACTGGCCACCTGAATCGACGAGAAAAATGCCCGAAGTGAGCTTGCGATTGGTGGCGGTCGTCACGCGATAATGGGGGATCGCCGCATGCGGACCGGCCCCGGCAATCGTCGGAAAGGAAAGCTGCTTCAGCAAGCCTGTCTCGACGCGGCATTCCTCGAGCTTCAGCGCGGCGTCGATCTCGGTGATCCTTCCTTGTGGCGCCTCCTTGGCGAACCAGGCGAGAAAGCGCGCGACCGCGACCCCGTCTCGCAGATGCGCCTGACGGGAACCCTCGATTTCGGTCGCGTTCTTCACGGCTTTCATGAGCGCGATCGGGTCGCGCCCCACATCCGGCGCGCCCCCCGATTCCTCGATCACTAGCCGCAATCGTTCACCGGCGGTCGCGGCGTCGAGCCGCACGCGCCCCTTCGCGCTCCCGAGCTTTCGCAACCCCTCTTCGAATCGGCTCGGCTCTTCGACCTCGGCGAGTTCCGCGAGTGCGGTGCGCACGGCATTGTCGAGCTTGCGACCGTCGAGGAACAAGCTCGGGCGACCCTCCTCAGGAACGATGGCATAACCAATCGCGAGTGGCGTATAAGCCGCATCTCCTCCACGGATATTGAAGAGCCAGCACAGGGCGTGTGGATCGCTCACGACGAGCGCGTCGAGCCTCTCCTTTGCGAGCGCCGCCTGAACCCGTTTGATCTTGTCGGCCGCGCTCTCGCCGGCGAAACCGATTTCCTGGAGCTGCACGGCTCCGCGCGGCGGATCCGGTCGGTCGGTCCAGATGGCGTCGATCGGATTGGAGTCGACCGCGACGAGCCGGGCTTGCGCCCGCGCGACGGCTTTCGCTAAGCGCTCGACAGCGTCGGGGGTATGAAGCGCCGGGTCAAACCCGATCACCGCGTTCTTCGGCGCATGTTCCGCGAGCCAATCTTCGACCGAAGTCTCGACCGTCGAGACCGGCGTGAAGGCCGCTTGATCGATCTCGTCACGAACCTGCAAAGTGTAGCGCCCATCCACGAAAACGGCGGCGATCTCAGGCAACACCACGCAAAGCCCCGCCGATCCCGTGAAGCCGGTCAGCCAGGCAAAGCGCTCCTCTGATTTCGGAACATATTCGCTTTGATGTGCATCCGCTTTCGGCACGAGGAAACCGTCAATTCCCTTCTCCTTCAGGGCTTGGCGCAACGCGGCAAGGCGCCCCGGTCCGTGCGCACGCTCGGAGCTCTGCGCGAAACTTTGGAAACGGCTCCGTGACAATTGATCCTGCATCATCTCATTTCACCTGAGGCTGGATTACGGCCGGTCAATCGGGCGTGTTCCGCGGCTGCGTAGCGATCCGTCATCCCGGCGATGTAATCGGCGATCCGGCGAGCCCGGCGGGCCGCATCGGCGTCGTCGAGACCCTCACCCCATTCGGCAGGCATGTGGTGCGGCGCCGAGAAGAAATGCGCGAACAGATCGCGCAAGATGCCATCCGCCTCCGCCCGCATCTGCATCACCTTCTCGTCGCGATAGACGCGCCGGAACAGAAGCCGCTTGATGTCTCGATCGGTCTCCTGAAACGGCGCCGAAAAGCCTGCGATCGAAGAAGCGGCGGCGCGAATATCATCGGCGGAGCGTGGCGCCAAAACGCCAATTCTTGCGCGACTTTCGATGATCACATCCTCGACGAAACGGGTGATCACCCGCCGCACGAGCTCGTTCACGAGCCTTGGTGCCGGAAGGTCGGGCGTCTGGCTTTCGATCTCATCGAGAAGCGCGGCAAGGAATCTGACCTCGCGCAGGTTTTGATCGTCGAGAAGGCCCGATCGCGTCCCATCATCGATATCGTGGGCGTCATAGGCGATATCGTCGGCGATCGCGGCGACCTGTGCCTCGGCGCTCGCGAAACGCGCAAGCTCGAGCGGGTGGCGGGCATCGTATTCAAGGATGGCGCGAGGCACGCCTCGGTCCCGATAGCGCCCGGTTGGCTTGCCGTCCGTGTCGAGCATCGGCCCATTGTGCTTGACGAGGCCTTCGAGGGTTTCCCAAGTGAGGTTGAGCCCGTCGAAAAGCGCATAGCGGCGCTCGAGGCGAGTGACGATGCGCAAAGTTTGCGCGTTATGATCGAAACCGCCATAGGCTCGCATGCAATCGTCGAGAGCGTCTTCCCCGGTATGGCCGAAGGGCGTGTGACCGAGGTCGTGAGCCAAGGCGAGCGCCTCGGCGAGGTCCTCGTCCAGCCCAAGCGCTCTTGCGAGAGAACGGGCGATCTGCGCCACCTCGATCGTGTGAGTGAGGCGGGAGCGGAAATGATCGCCCTCATGGTAAAGAAAAACCTGGGTCTTGTGCGCGAGACGGCGAAACGCGGTGGAATGGATGATACGATCGCGGTCGCGCTGGAACTCCGAACGCGTCGCGGACGGGTGCTCGGCAATCAGGCGGCCGCGCGAGGCAGCAGGATTGACGGCATAAGCCGCTCGCCAGCGCTCGCCGACGCGCCGTTCCTTCTGCGCTTGCGTTGAATCGTCCATCATGTCGAACTACGTTATAGAGCAGCCGCGACGCAATCGCGGCGACGAGAAAAGAAGGCATTTGCATGGTTGAGGCTTCTCTGGCGCAGGATGCTCCGCTGATCTTGAGCGAGCGCGCCGCTCGGCGCATCCGCGAGATCATGACCTCCGAGCCCGAGGGCTCGCTCCTGCGCATCTCCGTGAGTGGAGGAGGATGTTCGGGATTTCAATACGCCTTCGAAGTCGTACAAGATGTTGCGCCCGATGATCAGGTGATCGAACGCGATGGTGCGCGCGTTGCGGTCGATGAGGTGTCCCTCCCGTTTCTGCAGGGTTCGCGGCTCGACTTCGTGGACGACTTGATCGGCCAATCCTTCCGTTTCGACAATCCGAACGCGACCTCCTCTTGCGGCTGTGGAACTTCGTTCTCGATTTGAGAAGATCGCGCTCGATCATTTTACTGCGCGTTAGGCTCACCCGGTCGAAACGGCCAAAATCCGTCACGCAGGAGCAGAAATGAAGCGCTTTCCAATGCTCGCCCTTGGGGTCGGGATTGCGGTCGCGACGCCCATTAGCCCGTCAGGATCATGGCAGGGTTGGGTCTCACCAGCCCTGGCCGCCCAGGACGTGTCTTTCGACAACATTACGTCGGCCGCGGGCGGCGTCACACTCACCATTCCGCATATCGAGATCACCGGATCTTCGCTCTCGAAAGACGAACTGCAAGCCCTCATGGACGGGCCTTGGGGAATTTCCACAGCCGATACCTTGTCGAAATTCGACGCCACCGCGTTTGTCATCCCCGAAATCCACATAGAAGTCACGGCCACGCCTGTCGCAGGCAAGGACGCATCCACGTCCGAGAGTGTGGTGTATCGGGACATCCGTATCGAGGACATCAAGGGCGGCAAAGGAGCGCGGCTCAGCGCGGCGGGGATGTCCAGCGATGTCAAAGGCCCGGTCGCGCTCACGGCATCGAGCGGCAAGATCCTCGCGACCGACTACGATTTCGCGGCACTGGCTCGCATCGCCTACGCGGCCGCCACGCCCGGCGAGGCGCCGAAGCTGATATCGGGCCCGAGCAGCATCGAGAACATGCATTGGAGCTCGAGCAACGCAGGAGAGATCAACATTGGCCGCATGAGCGTGGGCGCGGTCAAAGCGCGTCCCCTGGTGACGCCGCTTGCCGAAACGCTCGCCACATTGAAAGTGTTGGGCGAGGCGAACAAGCCGATGCCGCCAGCCGCGGCGGCGAAGCTGATATCGCTGCTCGCGGATTTCTACGATGCCGTGGCTGTGGACGGCATGTCCGCATCGAACATCACGTTCAAGGTGCCCGATCCTTCGTTCAAGAACGGGTCGATCCAGACCATCAAACTCGGCTCATTTGCCAATTCGCGCTTTGACGAGCTTGGGGTCGAAGGTCTGGAAGTGGAAGCATCCGGCGGCCATGTGAAGCTTGGCCGCGCGGCTCTCCTCGGCCTGGATTTCAAGCCGCTTCTCTCTTCGCTCGCTCAAGCAACCCGGAGCGGCGATTTGGACGGCGACACGGTGAAAAACCTCGATTGGCGAAACACTGTACCGCATCTTGATTCGTTCGAGCTCGGCAATCTCGACGCTTCGGTGCCGCAAGGCTCCTCCTCGCAAAGCCTCAAGCTCACAAGCTACTCGATCAAGCTCAGCAACTATGCGGGGGCGATCCCCACGAGCCTGCATTCGCGGCTCGAGAAGTTCGTCGCCGATGCCGCATTCTTGAAGGGTCAGGCCGACGAGCTTCAACAGCTCGGCTACAAAAGCGTCGATCTCTCGAGCAAGGCGGACATCGCCTGGGACGAGAGCGCGAAGGCACTCAATCTGGACGAGGTCAGCGCCCAAGGCCCGGATATGGGATCCGTGCTCCTGAAGGCAAAACTCGGCAATGTGCCGCGCGAGCTCTTTGCCGGCACGCCGCCTCAGATGCAGGTCGCCGGACTCGGCGTCACGCTGAGCGAGGCGAGCTTGCGGCTCGAAAACACCGGCCTTCTCGACAGGATCGTTGCGCGCGTCGCGGCGGCGCAAAAAACCACCCCCGACAAATTGCGCGCGCAATGGGGCACGCAGGCTGCGCTTGGCGTGCCGCAACTTCTCGGCGGCTCCGACAGCGCAAAAGCGGTGGGCAACGCCATCGCGAGCTTCCTGGCGAAACCGAAAACGCTCTTCATTTCGCTGAAGTCGAAGGACCCGAACGGATTGGGTGTGACCGACCTCATGGTGGGCGGAATGCCCAATCCCACCGCGATTCTCGACAAGCTGGACGTGAAAGCGGTGGCCAATCAATAGGGTATCGGCGCGCGACGAGCGAGGATCTAGACCGGCTGACGGCGTCAGCTCCGGTCGAGAGCCTTCACGACGAGATCGCGAATGAAGCGCGGCAGCGCAAACGCGGCTTTATGCACCTCGGGGGTGTAATAGCGCGTCGAAAGCTTCGCTGCCGCAAACCGCTGCTCCAGGGTCGAGAGAGGCACGGCCCGTAATTCCTTATCGCTCGTGGCGAACCCCATCGTCATATGACCCCCGACATAGGTTGGGATGGCGGCCACGTATGCGTAAGGATCGGTGAACAGATTGCGCCAAATGCTCATCGTTCCAACGAGCTCGTCGGGCTGGAAGAAAGGCACCCCGTTTTGCGTCACCATGAGGCCCCCTGGCTTCAGGCAGAGCTTCGCGTTTTCGTAAAATTCGCGCGAGAACAGCACGGCGCCCGGCCCTTGCGGATCGGTGGAATCGACGATGATCACGTCGAACCGGCCATGGTTCTTGGCGTCTGCGACAAAGTGCATGCCGTCGGCAATGACGCTGTCGATGCGCTTGTCGTCGAAGAAGGGGCGGTTCCAATCGATGAAATATTCTTTGGCGAAGTCGAGCACAGCCTTGTCGATCTCGACCTGGACGCAACGTCTCACGGCCCGGTGCTTGAGCACCTCCTCGGCTATCAAGCAATCGCCGCCGCCGATGATCAGAACATCCTCGCAACGGCCATGCGCAAGAATGGGCACATGGCTCATCATTTCCGAATAGATGAACTCGTCGGCGGTCGTGACCTGCGTCGCGCCGTCAAGCATGAGCATGCGTCCGAAGCGCTTGTTCTCGAACAAGATCAGGCTTTGCAGATCCCCCTGCCCTTGGAACACGATCTGCTCCGCTGCGAAGCTCATCCGAAAACCGAGCTCGTCGAACAGAGTTTCGGCAATATGCTGCTTGTCGCTCATGAAGTTCGGCCTGTGAGTGTGGGCGGCTTCCCTTTGGAAGACAAAAGTCCGACGCCGAAACGAACGAGGCGCGGCGAAACCGCGCCTCGATATCCCGAGCTCGATGATTTCCCTAAGGGATTCGGCCGCTCAAATGCCTTTGCCGCGCAAGAGAGTTTCCACCTCGACGCGCTTTGCCGAGAAGGCCCTTTTGAGGACCGGCACACATTTTTCCGGCGAGGTGTCCCCGCACATGAACACGTCGAGCGCCGCATAGCCGCATTCGGGCCAGCTATGGATGGAGATGTGGCTCTCCGCCAAAACGGCGACACCGGACACTCCGCCGTTCGGTTCGAAGTGGTGCAGGTGGATGTGCAAAAGCGTCGCACCCGCCGCCTTGACGCAGGCCCGCAGCGCCTTGTCGATATGGTCGATCTCGTCGAGGTGCCTCGCCCCGTAGAGCTCGATGATGAGGTGCGTACCGGCGCAGCGCACGCCGTTCTTCACCACGAAGTGGTCCTTACGGTCGTCGTCCGAGACGAACAAACCGATATAGGAAGTGTCTTCCTT
>Ga0213876_10001396_pt1 | contig 15072 bp, 12 predicted proteins | sample BarmaccomBMRX_R9_FD_160113 | JGI IMG/M metagenome (GOLD analysis project Ga0213876, IMG submission 160113) | Root-associated microbial communities from Barbacenia macrantha in rupestrian grasslands, the National Park of Serra do Cipo, Brazil - RX_R9 | ecosystem: Host-associated > Plants > Roots...
TCAAGCCCGAGGACGCGCCCTTCATGGTCGCCAAGATCGGCGGCATCGAGCGGCTCATCCAGAACGTGATGCACCCGCTCATCGACTCGATCTTCCGCAACCAGGCGTCGGAGTCCTCCGCGATGGCGTACCTGCAGAACCGCCACGAGGAGCAGGAGCGCGCCGAGGCCCGCGTCCGCGCGCACCTCCTGAAGTACCACGTCGATGTCGTCAACGTCCTCATCTGCCACATCCACCTGCCGGAGGAGTTGATGAAGACGCAGACCGAAAAAATCCTCGCCGAGCAGAAGCAGAACATGTTCAACGCGCAGCGCGAGGCCGAGGAGAAGCGCATCCAGCTTGAGAAGACCAAGGCGCACGCCGACAACCAGCGCGACCTGATGGCCGCGACCGTCGGCGTCGAAATCTCCTCGCGCCGCGCCGAGCAGCGCAAGGCGGAGGCCGAGGGCGAGGCGCACTACATCCTCGCCACCGGTAAGGCCGAGGCCGAGAAGGTGCGCCTGATGGGCGAGGCGCAGGGCGTCGCCTACCACGAGCAGGTCAACGCGCTCGGGCCGCAGGGCGTCGCGCTCGTCGAGACCCTCAAGGTCATCGGCGAGAAGGGCGTCCGCATCACCCCCGATATCCTCGCTTCCGGCGGCACCGGCGACGGCGCGGGCGGCATCGGCACGCTGCTCCTCCTCAGCCTCTTCAAAGACCGCCTCGGCATCGACGGCGCCGCGCCGGCCGGCAACGGCACGAAGACAGTCAAATAAGCCTGTCAAAGGCTCCGCACCATACTCGGCCGCTCGGCAACGGGCGGCCGAAACTTTTTTGAAACCTTCGCTTGACGCGCCCCGTACTGTGTGTCACTGTATTAGTTGACCGATACAGTGACGGTCGGGGGGAATGGTTGTTCATAAACATCGACCCGTCGAGCGGTCTGCCGATTTACTTACAGATCGCTCAGCAGATTAAGACGGCGGTCGCCATGGGGCGGCTCCAGCCGGAGGAGCCCCTGCCGTCCGTCAGGCAGTTGGCGGTGGAGTTGGCGGTCAACCCGAACACGGTGGCGCGCGCCTACCTCGACCTGGAGATCGAGGGCACCATCTACAAGCGGCAGGGCGCGGGCACGTTCGTCTCAAGCCAGGGCGTCGAGATGTCGAAGGCCGAGCGCCGCCGGGTCTTGAACGAGCTTTTGGAGAAGGCCCTGGTCGAGGGCGTCAACCTCGGGCTCTCGGAGCGCGAGCTGCGCGACGCGTTCGAGCGACTGTTGGAGAAGATTGCGCAGGCGCGCGCGCCCGAGGCGGTCGGCAAGTGAGAGGGCCGGGCGGAAGCGGAACAAGAGTGAGGCAATGAGTCCAGACTCCGATAACATCCTAGATGAGAACGCCATCGAGACGCGGAACCTCGGGCGCAAGTTCGGGAAGTTCGAGGCCGTGAAGAACGTGAGCTTGCGCGTCCCGCGGGGTACGGTCTTCGGCCTGCTCGGCGTGAACGGGGCGGGGAAGTCCACCATCATCAAGATGATTATGGGCCACCTGCGGCCGACGGCGGGCGAGGTGCGCGTGCTCGGCCGCGCGCTCGGCGAAGACCTGCTCGGCATCCGCCGCCGGGTCGCCTACGTCTCCGAGAACCGCTACATGTACGACTGGATGACGGTCGAGGAGAGCATACGCTTCACGAGCGCCTTCCACGAGACCTGGGACGACAATAAGGCGTCAGACCTTTTGAAGCGCTTCAGCCTGCCGTCCGAGAAGAAGGTGCGCCAACTCTCGCGCGGCAACCGTGCGCGGCTGTGCCTGCTGCTCGCGCTCTCTTTCAACCCGGAACTCATCATCCTCGACGAGCCGACCTCGGGGCTCGACCCCATCGTCCGCCGCGACTTCATCGAGAACATCGTCGCCGAGATTGCCGAGGAGGGGAAGACCGTCCTCTTCTCGTCGCACATCGTCGAGGAGGTCGAGCGCGTCGCCGACTACGTCGGCATCATGGACGAGGGCGAGCTGCTGATGGTCTCGACCATCGACGACATCAAGCTCACGTACAAGCGCGTCCGCTACGCGACGAACGGCACGCGCCCCGAGGTGGCGGGCGTGCCCGGCGTCCTGATGGTCGAGAACGGGCGGTACGAACAGGTGCTGACCGTCCACGGCGTCGTGGACGAGACGTTGCAGATGCTCGGCGAGCGCGGCGTGAAGAACCCGGAGGTGCTGCCCATCTCCCTGGAAGACATCTTCGTGAACACTGTGCGCGCGGAGCGCGAGCGGAGGGCGAACCGGTGACGAAGTCGATCATGAAGGCGATGCTCTGGAAGGAGTGGCGCGAGACGCGCTGGAAGTGGCTGGCGTTCGCGCTCGCGTTCCACATCCCGCTCTTCATCGCGGGGCTGATGGTGACGCTGAGGGAGAGCGCGCGGTTCGACCTCTACGCGCTGTCGGACTCGGTCTTGTCGCAGGTGTTGGAGTTCGCGCTCGTCTTCCAGTCGGGCTTCCTGATTACGGCGGGGCTCTTCCTGCTCGCCTTCTTCGCGGTCGGCTCCATCGGCGCGGAGCTGGACAACCGCAGCATGTTCTTCCTCTTCGAGCGCCCCGTCCGGCGCTGGCAGGTGCTGCTCTTCAAGTACGTCGTCGGCGCGTTGCAGACGACGTCGTGCGTGGGGCTCTCGCTCCTCTCGACGCTGACGGTCGTCTACCTCGTGACGGCGGCGGCGGCCTCGAACGTGACGCTGGCGGGCTCGTGGGGCGCGTACGTGCTCATCGTGTCGAACGGCCTGCGCGGGAGCGTGTGGACGACGATCATCGCCCTGATGGTCTACTCGGCGACGTTCCTCTTCTCGGTCTGGTTCGAGAAGTGGTGGATCGCGGTCATCGCCGGCGCGGTCTCGCTCGTCCTGATGTTCTACTACTTCGGCGGCAACCTGATCGACTGGGTCATCAGCCGCGCCGCGCGCACCTCCGGGGGCGACAACGGCATCAACCTGGAGTTCTACAGCCGGCTCGAACTGCTGCCGATCCTCGCCATGCTGATGGTTTCGGCCGGCCTCTACTTCGCGTCGCAGTACGTCTTCGCGCGCAAGGAGATGAGATAGGAAATGATGAGTGATGAGTGATGAGTGATGAATTGAAGACGAGCTGCCTTTAACTCATCATTCATCACTCATCATTCCGCACTGATTCGAACGGAGGTTCATCGTGGAAAGACTGAAAAGCAAGAGTTTCATCCTGTTCGCGGCGGCGGTGCTCGTGCTGGCCGGGGTGGCGGCGGTGGCGGAGTTGTCGCGGCCGACGAAGGCCCAGAACCCGCGTCTGGAGCGCCTGCTCCCGGCCGACGCGGTCGGCTTCGTCGAGGTCAACGACCTGCGCGCGCAGGCGCTGAAGGTCATCGAGTCGGAGGCGTGGCGCGAGTTCTCGAAGGAGAACTCGGCGGCCAGCTCGCTCTTCATGATCGGCGCGAACCACGCGGGCGCGCTCGACGCGAGCTACGCCGTGGCGCTGCTCGGCGTCGCGCCGGCCGAGGGCGGGAAGCCCGAGCCGCAGTTCGCCGTCGTCGCGCAGTTCGACGGCTGGGAGGCGCGCCGCACCTTCGAGAACCGCGTCCTGCGCTTCGTGACCGAGGGGCAGCAGAAGGGCATCGAGACGAAGACCGAGGAGTACGGCCAGGTCAAGCTCAACGTCGTGACGAAGCAGGGCAAGCGCGGCTTCGCCTACGCGTACGCGAACGAGCTGCTCGTCCTCTCGAACACGGCCGACGCGGTCAAGCGCGTGCTCGACGTGCGCGAGGGCAAGGTGCCTTCGCTCGAAACGAACCAGACGTTCGCGCGCGCACGCGCCGCCACGCCGGGCGTGGACGGCATGTTCGGCTTCCTCGACGGCGCGGCGCTGACGCGCATCGTGGACGGCGTGCAGGCCGAGGGCACCGACGAGAAGCTCGCGGCCTTCCGCCAGCTCTTCCACGGCCTCGGCGCGGCGAGCGTGCAGTCGGCCTCGTTCACCTCGACGTTCGAGGACGGCCGCGTCGTCGAGCGCTTCGGCCTGGTCGCGCCGAACAGCGAGGGCGTGCTCTCCACCGTCAAGTCGAACCCGCCGACCGAAGGACGGCTGCTCGCGCTCGTGCCCGAGACGGCCGTGCAGGCTTTCGACGCGTCGGTCGCCAACGCGCCGCAGACCTTCGACCAGATGTTCGCGCTCGCCTCGCAGCTCTCGAACCAGGCGGGCAAGAGAGGCCCGGAGGAGGGGCTGGCGCAGTTCACGGAGAAGACCGGCGTTGACCTCCGCAACGAGATCGTCGGCGCCGTCGGCACCGAAGTCTGCGCGGCCCAGTTGACCGCGGTCGGCTCCGAAGAAGGGCCGAGCGGCGTCATCCTCGTCAACCTGAAGGACGAGGCGGCGTTCGCGGGCGCGCTCGCGAAGTTCGCCGAGAAGAACCAGCGCGAGACGACGGAGCGCGAGTACAAGGGCGTGAAGGTTCTGCGCATCGCGGGCAAGGAGGGCCGCGGGCTCGAATACGCTTTCGTGGGCGGCAACTTCGTCGGCAGCGGCAAGCCCGAGGCCGTCGAGCACGTCATCGACACGGCGCAGGGCGGCCGCTCTTTGAAAGAGAGCGCGGCCTACAAATCGGCCGCGGCGCAGTTGCAGGGGCCGGCGCAGTTCGTCTACTTCAACACGAACGCCGACTACCTCAACCGCCTCGGGCGCACGCTCTCCGGCGGCGAGCAGACGTTCAAGACCGAGGGGCAGACCGCGAGCCTGCGCCCGAGCTTCGCCTTCGGCGTCACGCGCGCGGACGGCTTCTACGTCGAGAGCCGCACGCCGCTCGGCACCTTCCCGCGCCTCTTGACGGCCATCACCTCGAAGCTCGGCGAGAAGAAGGACGGCGGCGCGGAATGAGATAAGGCAGATGGCAGTAGGCAGATGGCAGTAGGCAGTTAATGCCCTCTTGTCTTAACTGCCTACTGCCATCTGCCTACTGCCCACTGTCATGTAACCGTCCCTCACGTCGAACAACCAAGATGCCACAGTACATGATTGAGACCCGGCGGCTGACGCGCCGCTTCGGGGCGCGTCTCGCCGTGGACGACCTGAACTTGCGGGCGCCGGAGGCGGGCATCTACGGGTTCCTGGGGCCGAACGGCGCGGGCAAGACCACCGCCATCCGCATGCTGCTCGGTCTCATCCGACCCGACGCGGGCGAGGTGCATCTGTTCGGCGAGCCGCTGGCCGCCGACCGCCAAACGTTGTTGAGGCGCGTGGGCGCGCTGGTCGAAGCGCCCTCCCTCTACCCGCACCTGACCGGCCGCGAAAATCTGGAAGTCACCCGCCGGATGCTCGGCGCGCCGCGGGCGTTGATCGACCACGCGCTTGAGATCGTCCAACTGTCGCGCGACGCAGACCGGCGCGTGCGCGAGTATTCGCTCGGGATGCGCCAGCGTTTGGGTCTGGCCCTGGCCCTTTTGAACAAGCCCGACCTGCTCATCCTCGACGAGCCGACCAACGGCCTCGACCCCGCGGGCATCCACGAGATGCGCGACCTCCTCCGCCGACTGCCCGCGGAGTTCGGCGTCACGGTCTTCCTTTCCAGCCACCTGCTCAGCGAGGTCGAGCAGATCGCCAGCCACATCGGCATCATCCACGGCGGCCGCCTGCTCTTTCAGGGCACGCTCTCCGAGTTGCAGGAAGCGCACAAGGCCGAACTGACCATCGGCGTGAACCAGCCGGAGCGGGCGACCAGTTGCCTGACCGACGCCGGGTGGGGCGTGCGGGTGCGACCCGACGGGATGCTGAGCGTCCCGGCCAAGACCCCCGAGGACGCCGCCCGCATCAACCGACTGCTGGTCGGCCAGCGCCTCGAAGTCTTCCACCTCGCGCCGTCGCAGGTCTCGCTCGAAGACATCTTCCTGACGCTGACGGGCGGCAAGGCCGACGAGAGGAGGGCCGCCTGATGTCCTTGCTCCGTGTGCTGCACGCAGAGCTTTTGAAGCTGAAACGCACGCTGGCCTTCCGCGTGATCTTCGTCCTGCCGCTGCTGGTCGCGCTGCTGCAATTCTTCGCCCTGCTGAGGTCGAAGGCGTTCGGCGCGGACTTCAAGCTGTGGGAGACGCTGCCTTCGAACATGCTGGCCGTCTGGGCGGTCTTCATGATGCCTCTGCTCATCACGCTGGAGACGGCGCTGCTCAACGGCATCGAGCACGGCGACCGGCAGTGGAAGCATCTCTGCGCGCTGCCCGTCCCGCGCCACGCGATCTACCTCGCCAAGTTCTTCGTGGCCCAGGGACTGACCGCCGCCAGCACGCTCGTCCTTTGCGTGCTGACCGCGCTGGTCGGCCTGGCGGTGATGCGCCTGCGGCCGGAGCTGGCTCACTCGGGTTCCGTCCCTTACGGCTGGCTAGCGAAGTACGCGGGCCTGGTCTGGCTGGCGTCGTGGCTGATTATCGCGATTCACACGTGGGTCAGCATCCGCTGGTCGGGCTTCGCGGTGGCGCTCGGCGTCGGCATCGGCGGGACGGTCTTCGCGCTCTTCGCGGCGAGCGCGTCGGCGGGCGAGTACTACCCCTGGCTTCTGCCGATGAACGTCTTCAAGGGCGAGAGGTTTACGACGGCGCTCCTGCTCGGCGTCGGCGGCGGGGCGGTCGCGGCGCTGCTCGGTTGCCTTGAGTTCGTGCGGCGCGACGTGGCTTAGACTATTAAAGGGCCGCCGTCTTTCACTTTTGCCTTTTGCCTTTTGCCTTCTCCTAATCCAACCCTCCCCGCCTTCCTCCTCATCTGAGCACAAAATTTCTGCGGCGCGTGTGCCAACCGAAAACGGCGCCGCCGTGTCTCTTCCTGTGAGCCCGCAAGAGCGGGCTCGCCCGGGGACTCTAACCGTTGACCAGCGAGAACGAACTGATCCGGCGCGCGCAGGGCGGCGACCTCGAAGCCTTCTGCCGCCTCGCGCGAGAGTACGAGCGGCGCGTCTACGCCCTCGCGCTCCACTACTGCCGGCGGCCCGAGGACGCCGAAGACCTCTCGCAGGAGGTCTGGCTCAAGGCGTTCCGCGCGCTCAAAGGGTTCCGCTTCGAGTCGAGCTTCCACACGTGGCTGCGGCGGATCATGGTCAACGCTTTTCTCAACCACAGGCGGGCGCAAGAGGTGACGCGCGACGAGGTGAAGACGACCGTTCGGCTCGACAGCCTCGAAGGACTCCTCGAAGAGCAGACGCTCGCGCGCGGGCTGGCGGACGAGGGCACGGAGGGCGTCTACCACAACCGCATCATGGCCGGGCGCGTCATGCGCGCGCTCGGCGAGCTGACCGAGCAGCAGCGCCTGATCTTCCTCCTCAAACATCGAGAGGGAATGACGAGTCAGGAGATAGCCGAAGCGCTGGGCTGCTCGGCGGGCACGGTGAAGAAGTCTCTCTTCCGCTCGATTGAGAAGCTGCGCGCCTCGCTCGGCGTGGGCGAGGAGCTGCCGCTCGGCGCGGGCGGCGGCAAGAGTTAGTGATGAGACACGATTGCCAGACGACCGAAGAGTCACTCGTCGAATTAGTGTTCGGCGAGGTGGAGGGCGGCGCGCGCGAGGCGCTGCTCGAAGAGGTCGTGCGCTGCGAGCGCTGTGCGGCTCGGTATCGCGGGATGGCCGAGACGCTGCGCGTCTTCGACGAGGCCGCCGAAACGTCTCTCCCGGCGGAAAGTTTCTGGGACGGCTACGAAGAAAGGCTGAGGCGACGTATGGCACAAGAGATTCGGACAGACTTCTGGGGGCGGCCCGCGTTCGCGCGCGAAGAGTTCCGCCTGACCTTCGTCGAGGACGAGGGGCTCGCGCGCCGGCTCTTCAAAGAGTTGCAGGCCGTCGGGCGCGAGGCGGGGCTGACGCTGCCCGAGTTCAAGCGCGACCCCTTCGGCTTCGTCGGGCGCTCGGTCGCGGCGTACGGGCGCGCGGGCTGGGGCTTCTTCTCGCAGCGCAACGTGGCGCTGGCGGCGATCAGCTCTTTCATCTTCGTCACGCTGCTGCTCGGGACGGTCTTCGCTTTGGAGCGGATACGCGTGCGGCAGCTCGTGGCCGTGAACACTAACGGCGACCTTGAACTGCTCGGCTACGTCGGCGACGAGATTCCGAGGGAGCAGCCGACCCCGGACAAAGGCCCTGCGGGCACGAACGAAGGCAAGGGCGGCGGCTCGAAGCCGAAGTATGACAAGCCGGGCGGCGGCGGCGGGGGCGGGCGCGGCGAACAGATGCAGGCTTCGGCGGGCAAGCTTCCCCCGGCGCAGCTCGACCAGCCGCCGATCAACCCGCCGAGCCCGAAGCCCCCCGTTTTGAACGCGCACCTGCCGACGCCGTCGATCATCCAGGCCGACCCGGCGCTGATTAAGGCCGACGACCGGCCGCTGCCTTACGGCCTGCCCAACTCGACCTCGGCGACGCCCTCGTCCGGCTCGGGCAAGGGCGGCGGCATCGGCGAAGGCAACGGCGGCGGTGTGGGCAGCGGCGACGGCACCGGCTTCGGCCCCGGCCGCGGCTACAACACGGGCGGCGGCGACGCGCACGAGGGCGGCGGCGGCCCCGGCGGCGGAGGCGGCGGCAACGCGATTGACTACACGCGCCCCTTCAGGCCGGACGCCGTGTCCGTCCGCGCCCTCATCACCTTCAAGCCCGAGCCGGGCTTCACCGAGGAGGCGCGTAAGAACAACGTGACCGGCACGGTCAGGCTCCGCGCCATCCTCTCCGCCAGCGGCGAGGTGACGAACGTCAGCGTCGTCAAGGGCCTGTCCGACGGCCTCACCGAGAAGGCCATCGCCGCCGCCCGCCAGATCAAATTCCGCCCCGCACAGAAGGACGGCCGCACCGTCTCGCAGTACGTGGTGCTGGAGTACAACTTCAATATCTATTGAAGTAGGCAGTAGGCAGACGGCAGTAGGCAGTTAAGGCAAAACGCCTCTCTGAGTAATCTGCCTTAACGAAGCGGAGGCGGCGAGTTTATCAACTCGCCGCCTCCGCTTTTGTGACTGCTTTTCTTGTTCTAACTGCCTACTGCCATCTGCCTACTGCCTACTTTCCTCCCGCATACTTTTCCGCGACTCGCCTGATGCGGCGGATGCCCTCTTCGAGTCTCTCCATCGAGGTGGCGTAGGAGATGCGGACGTAGCCTTCGGCGCCGAAGCCCGCGCCGTCGGTGACGACGGTGTGCGCCTCGCGCAGGAGGCGGTCGGCGAAGTCGGCCGAAGTCTTCAACTCGCCGCCGAGGCAGCCGCGCACGCAGGGGAAGACGTAGAAGGCACCTTCGGGCTGTGCACAGTCGAGCCCGGGAATCTCCGCGATGGCCCCGACGAGCCAGTCGCGGCGGCGGCGGTACTCGGCCAGCATCTCGCCGACGCACTCCTGCGAAGAGTCGAAGGCGTTGATGGCCGCGGCCTGCGAGATGGAGCTGGGGTTGCTCGTCGAGTGGCTCTGCACCTTATTCATCTCGCGCGTCCAGGCGGCGGGCGCGACGGTGTAGCCGATGCGCCAGCCCGTCATCGCGTAGGTCTTCGAGAAGGAGCCCGCGATGCAGAGCCGCTCGCGCAACTCCCTGTCGAGCGTCGCCGCGCTGAAGACCTCGGCCGGCTCGTAGACGAATTGCAAATAGCACTCGTCGGAGACGGCGTAGGCGCCGCGCCCGGCGGTGACGCGCAGGATGCGCTCGAACTCGGCGGGCGGGATGACGCGCCCCGAGGGGTTCGACGGCGAGTTGATGATGATGAGCTTCGTGCGGGGCGTGATCGCCGACTCGACCTGCTCGGCCGTCAGTTGAAAACCTGTCTCCTCGGTGTCGATGAAGACGGGGTTGGCGCCGGCGAAGGTGACGATCTCGGGGAAGGTGACCCAGTAGGGCCTGGGGATGAGCACGTCGTCGCCGGGGCCGCAGAGCGTGACGACGGCGTTGAAGATGCCCTGCTTGCCGCCCGCGGTCGCCGTCACCTCGGAAGGGTTGACGCGTGTGCCGAACTCGCGTTCGTAGTAGGCGGCGACCGACTCCTGAAACTTCTTCGTCCCGCCGGTCGGCGTGTACTTGGTCTGGCCGGCCTGCATGGCGCGGGCGGCGGCCTCCTTGATGTGGGCGGGCGTGTCGAAGTCGGGCTCGCCGGGGCCGAAGTCCACCACGTCGTGCCCCTCCTGACGCAGGGCGATGGCCGCCTGCATCGCGGCGAGGGTGGAGGAGGGCTGCATCCGCGCGACGTTCGGCGAGACGGGGAAGCTGGTCTTAACGGCGGTCTCTGTCATTCTGGTGCCTGTGCTTTCGGAGCTGTGACGAGCGAAGGTGCGATGGTATCCGCAACGGGCGGCGCGCGCAACATTACAAGGCATTCGACGCGGAGACGCATAGACGCGGCTTATAGGGTTATAAGCCGCGTCTATGCGTCTCCGCGTTGAAAACCGACTCAGGCGTCAGCCCTTCTTCGAGCCGCCCTTCTTACTACCGCCCTTCTTGCTTCCGCCTTTCTTACTGCCGCCCTTTTTCGAGCCGCTCTTCTTGCTCGCGCCTTTCTTGGCCCCGCCCTTCGAAGCCTTGCCGCCCTTCTTGCCGCCCTTCTTGGCGGGCGCCTTGTTCTCCTTCTTGCCGCGCCCCGACCCGCTCTTCTTGCCGCCGCCCGAGGACTTGTTGACCGTGGCCCACGCGCGCCGCTCCGCCTCTCCCTCCGAGACGCCGCGATCCTCGTAGCCTTCCTCGATGTGCTCGGCCTGCCTTTTCTGCTTGTCGGTGTAGGCGCCTTTGTCACCTCTCGGCATACTTCTTCGCTCCTCCTTGTCGGTCGAAAGTTTTGTAGGGGGAAGGTTCGGGCGTGAGTATATCACCGCGGCGCGCGCCGGCTTCAACTCTTGCCGAGCTTGACGCGCATGCGCTCCTCGACCGTGGCGGGGACGAGGCCCGCGATGGTACCGCCGAGCGAGTAGACCTCTTTGACGAGGCGCGAGCTGACGTAGGAGTACGACTCGGCCGCGAGCATGAAGACGGTCTCGATCTTCGGCTCCTGCCGGCGGTTCATCAAAGCCATCTGCAACTCATACTCGTAGTCCGAGATGGCGCGGATGCCGCGCACGACGGCGTCGGCCTGCTGCTCGACGGCGTAACGCATCAGCAGGCCCTGGAAGGAGCCGACGCGCAGGCGGCACCCGCCCGACTCGATGAGCGTCAAGACCTCTTCCAACATCTCGCGCCGCTCCTCGACCGTGAAGAGCGCGCGCTTCTCGGGGTTGACGAGGACGGCGATGATGATCTCGTCGAACAGTTTCGAGCCGCGCTCGATGATGTCGAGGTGGCCGTTCGTCACGGGGTCGAAGGAGCCGGGGTAGATGGCGCGTCGCATCACTGGACTATAAAATTGTTGGATGGATTAACCTGCGTGGCGCTAAAAGTATCACAACAATAAATGTCTGCACAACATTATAGTAATACGGCCAGGGCGCTTTCATTGTACTCCACCTGCGGGAGAGAGATTACCCCTGACGTATGCTGCTTAGGGCGATACCCTTTACAATTTTTTATAAAATAATTGACAGTCTTTCGAAGATACAGTATACCCCATAGCTGCCTTCGTGCTGTGCAAAGTGAACTCCTTAACGCGGCTAAACTGTCAAAACCTCAACTTAGCTGGTAAATCATGAATCCCTCCAAAAAAGCTTTAATCATCGGCATAGATTCATATCCTTCCCTACCCCTCAAAGTTTGCGTTCACGATGCCAAAGAGATGGCCGAAGTGTTGGAAATGCCCGAGTACGGCTTCGAAGTTTTCTTGATCTTGGACAAGTACGCCAAGCGTAGGTATGTAAAAAGGGAGCTGGAAAATTTTTTCCGCAGTGGAGCGGAGACGTACCTTTTTTACTTCTCAGGTCATGGAATCGCATCCGACTTGGGGGTATATCTCGGGACGGTCGATTACGAGGAAGAAGATGAGGGGATTGATTTAGAGTTTCTCAAGCGCCTCATAACCAATGTTGCCGCCCCCGAGGCGGACGTGGTCATCATACTCGACTGCTGTCATTCCGGGGCGGCGACAATCGAGAAACCGGTAAGAAACGAGGTGGTGCTTCACACCTATGATATCAACAGAATTATGCCCACGCTGCCGCGAGGCCGGGTGATTCTCGCGGCGTGCCTAGGCGATCAACTGGCCTACGAAGAGTATAGCCTCGGCCACGGAATTTTTACGTCACATATTCTTGACGGCCTGTTAGGTGAGGCGGCGGATAAGGGCGGATATGTAACGGTGCCAAGTTTGTATGATTACGTGGCACGGTTCGTCGCCGCATCGGGGCTTCAGACGCCGGCCTTCAGCGGCGACATTCGGGGAAGGCTCATCTTAGGGCAGGGTCTCACACCCCAGTGGCGCCCGTTGTTAGAGGAAGACACATATATTGAACTAGAGAAAGACGCCCGACAAAATTGGGACCGGTATCGCGCAACTATCGGCAACATGCACGGGGAGCCGGAGCGTTGGAAAGGCGAAGGCTACAAGATGGCTTGCCAGATTCTCGAGCCCTTTATCGTCTGGACGAGACACCGTATCAGCGAAAATCCTTCACTGAAAAGCCGGCCGAAGTTCATGGAGGTTACGAATGCGGCGATGGAAGAATTGCGCCACCTTTCATACCCCGAGGTGGGCACCGTTACCACCAAAGGCATGATTGTCGAGAAGCTGGGCTCCGGAAACTTCGGCTCGGTCTGGAAGATTAATTACGGTGACGTCAACAAACTCGCGGCATATAAAATTTATCATGCGAATGAGTTGAGCTTTAGGAAGAAGGTGAGCCGATTCAGGCGGGGATATGATGCGATGAAGCAGTTAGACCACCCGCACATTGTAAAAGTGTACGAATACACTGAATGCCCTCTAGGCTTCTATATGGAGTACGTCAACGGGCCGAATTTCAGGGACTTCATCGGCACGATAGAAGAGCCCAAAGAATTGGTCGGCATCCTGTACAGTGTTGCCGAAACTATAAAACATGCCCACCGGCGGGAGGTCGTTCACAGGGATGTCAAGCCCGAGAATATCATCCTGGCGTATGACGAAAATCAAAATCAGTGGCGCCCTTATTTAACAGACTTCGATCTCGCTTGGTTTCCAACGGCCACCGCCGTAACGAAAGAGACGGGTCTCGGCACCCTTCTATATGCGGCCCCCGAGCAGATTAAAAAGCCTAACTCCGCAAACGCGCACGCGCCGACGACGGACTCTTACTCGTTTGGCCAGCTCTGTTATTTCACGGTGACCGGGAACGATCCTATCTTCTTCGATAACACCTCCAACTCTAAGACACTGGAAAAGCGAATTCGCGGCGGATGGTCGGAGGAGAGTGCTCGTATTTTTTTGACCCTGTATGAGAAGTGCGTCCGCGAGGAACCCTCACAGAGACCGGACTTTGAAGAGATTTGTTTGACACTGATGAGGGTGATCACTCTTCACAGTGCCACATCCGACGACGCCATTCTTCCGGTGGGCACGTTCTTTAAGGAGATAATCTTCTCCCTAGTGGGCTTGTCTCCCGAAAATCGACTCGACGAAAATATTTTCGTGTCACTCTCCGGCAGGACGAGAGTCATGATTAGGGAGCAGCACGTTTACAGCGAAACATTGGATCTAATTTATGACTTTTATTTACTCGAGAACGCGGCCTTGCATGGCGGTATCTCGCACGAGCAGGCACGCACAATCCTCGTAAGACGTATTAATAATGCGCTCAACGACTTCCCGAACGCCGAATTTCGTCACGGAAATGTAGCACCTTTCCAGGCTTTTGTTTACCAGAACAGCGTATCCCGTTCCATGAAGGGTGTTGCCGAATGCACAGAACTCATCGCACGCATAATAGATCAATTAGAGAGAACGGCTTGATGAGTTGACGTTATTCCGTCTCGCCCTGGATAGTCGCAGACGCCTCAATGACTCCGCCCGGGTCACGTCCTGCCATTGCTTGACACACTGTTTGCTTGGTGCTTCAATAAAATACACGTGGTGAGTTAAGGCGACTTGCGGCCACGTAAAATAAACCGCTAAACAGCTCGGCGCGTCTCGCTAAAAGAGGCCCGTTACAAGAAGGCTTAGAGAGGTAAGCCCCGCGTTGTTTGGCGCGGGGCTTCTCTTTGCGGTCGGAAGGATTCAAAGCGGCAAACCCGATGAGCGATTTTCTGAAGACTTTGAAAGAGCGCGTCGTCATCTTCGACGGCGCGATGGGCACGAACTTGCAGGTGCAGAACCTGTCGGTGGACGACTACGGCGGCCCGCAGTTCGAGGGCTGCCCCGAGTACCTGCTCGTCAGCCGCCCCGAGGCCGTCGAGCGCGTCCACGCGGGCTTCTTCGAGGCCGGCTGCGACGTGGTCGAGACCGACTCGTTCGGCGGCATCCCCTACGTCCTCGACGAGTACGGCATCGGCCACATGGCCTACGACCTCAACGTCAAGGCCGCGCAGCTCGCCCGCCGCATCGCCGCCGACTTCTCCACCAAAGAGCGCCCGCGCTGGGTCGCCGGCTCGATGGGGCCGGGGACGAAGTCGCCCACGCTCGGCCACGTCACCTACCGGCAGGTCAAGGAGGCGTACGCCGTCCAGGCGCGCGGCTTGCTCGACGGGGGCGTTGACCTCCTCGTCGTCGAGACCTGCCAGGACTTGCTTCAGACGAAGGCGACGCTGGCCGCCATCTTCGAAGAGTTCAAACGCCGCGGCGCGCGCGTCCCCGTCTTCGCGCAGGTGACGATTGAGCCTTGGGGCACGATGCTGCCCGGCACGGAGATCGGCGCGGCGCTGACCGCGTTAGAGCCGTTCCCGATTGACGTCATCGGCATGAACTGCGGCACGGGGCCGCGCAACATGACCGAGAGCCTGCGCTACCTCTGCGAGAACGCACAGCTTCCCGTCTCGGTGCTCCCGAACGCCGGCCTGCCCGAAGTCAAAGACGGCAAGATGCATTACGACGAGACGCCCGAAAGCTTCGCCGCGCAGGTCGAGCACTTCGCGAAAGAGTTCGGCGCGAACGTCGTCGGCGGCTGCTGCGGCACGACGCCCGAGCACCTCAAGCTCCTCGTCGAGCGCGTCTGGGGGCTCGCGCCTAAAGCCCGCGGGGGGCGCGTGCTGCCCGCCGCC
>Ga0213876_10001397_pt1 | contig 15068 bp, 12 predicted proteins | sample BarmaccomBMRX_R9_FD_160113 | JGI IMG/M metagenome (GOLD analysis project Ga0213876, IMG submission 160113) | Root-associated microbial communities from Barbacenia macrantha in rupestrian grasslands, the National Park of Serra do Cipo, Brazil - RX_R9 | ecosystem: Host-associated > Plants > Roots...
ATTCGCGAAGCCTTGATAGCCGGGAAGGGGTACGCCGAACTGATGACGGCGAGCTACGACCAGTTGGCGAGGCGGATTATGGCCCACCTTTCCGTCGATGCGCGGCTGCTGCCCGAGGTATTCGACGACGCGCGCAAGGTTGGATACGCCGCGACGGTGCTGGGCCGGCGGTACTACGTGCCCGCAGTGGAGAGTGGTGAGGATCAGGTCGCTATGGCGATCCAGGGCAGCGCTGCCGACATCATCAAGGTTGCGATGATCAAGGTCGATCAGACGATCACCGGTGCCGGCCTCGCGTCACGCATGGTGCTGCAGGTCGACGACGAGCTGGTATTCGAGGTGGCCGACGGCGAGCGGGACACGTTGGCCTCGCTCGTCCGTGAATGTATGCGGGACGCGTACGAACTCGAACCGCCGCTTGAGGTTTCGGTTGGATACGGCGCCAACTGGGCCACCGCGGGGCACTCCTGACGAGTTGATCCTGCGCTCCTGGTGAACTTTTTCGAGTAACCTCCACCCTCACCGCAGAGTGAACGCCCCAGGGCGCAAGGCGCTGTGTGTCACCCGACGGACGCGCATTGTTCGTCTTCTGGACATCAGCGGGCGGGCTGGGTCTGCGAATGTTGGGGCCGGAAAGGGCCCAAATGACAGAACACTTGCGCGCGTACAACAGCCTCTGGCAGGTCCGCGGTGACTCGTGGTGCCGATTGGAAGAAGCGGCTGATCGCCTCACCCGCCCGACCACCACCGGCGCGCTGAAGGATAAGTACGTGGCTACGTGCCAGGAGTTGCTGGCTCGCCTCAGCACGCTCGAGCCGTACTGGGCCTATCCCGGTTCGCCGCAATTCGCGCGAATTCAACGAATTTTCGCGGCAGCTAGCTATGACAAGTTCGCGCAGGCGGTCGCGCAGATCAACCGCGCGCTGACCACGGAGTCATACCGCTCGGGAGACGTCGACAACGCCGGCGCCGACGAGCTCGACATGTTCCCGGCCGACCCACGCCAGCTTCTCGAACACCAGCCGGCGACCCAGCGCGACCGGCCCTATTTCGAGGTGCTCGTCGTCGAGAAGATGACCGAGGACCAGGAACGCGCGCTGCGCAACGATGTTCGCAAATGGCGGCGCCCCGACGACGAATTCGTCTACGAACTTGTCGTGGTGGCCAGCGGAGACGAGGCCCTCATCGCGGCACGGCTCAACGTCAACCTCCAGGCGGTGGTGATTCGGCGGCGCTTCTCTCACCAGTCAACTCGGGACCTCGAAGCCCTGTCGGAGTTCGTTGACACCGAGGTGTCGCACGAGTTGGCCGATCACCAGTCGCCGGAGGAACGTGCGCAGATCCTCGCTACGTCGATGGCGAAGCTGCGTCCCGAACTCGATCTCTACCTCATGACCGAGATCGACGTGGAGGACATCGCCGGGCGCTTGGGCCAATACTTCCGCAGGGTATTTCATGCCCGGGAAGGCATGCTCGAACTGCACCTGTCGATTCTGCAAGGTGTGGAGGCGCGCTACCGCACCCCATTCTTCAGCGCGCTCAAGCAGTACAGCCACCGCCCCACGGGTGTCTTTCACGCCCTGCCGATCTCGCAGGGCAAGTCGATCGTCAACTCGCACTGGATCAGGGACATGGTGGGCTTCTACGGCCTGGACGTGTTCATGGCCGAGACGTCGGCGACGTGCGGTGGTCTCGACTCACTGCTGGAACCGACCGGCCCTCTGCGTGAGGCGCAACAACTGGCGGCGCAGGCGTACGGATCGCGACACACCTACTTCGTCACCAACGGAACGTCGACTGCGAACAAAATTGTCACCCAGGCGTTGGTGGCGCCCGGCGACATCGTGCTGCTTGACCGCAATTGCCACCAGTCGCACCACTACGGGATGATGCTGGCCGGCGCGAATGTCGTTTACCTCGAGGCTTATCCGCTCAACGACTACTCGATGTACGGTGCGGTGCCGTTACGCGAGATCAAGTCGAAGCTGTTGGCGCTGAAACGGGCCGGCAAGCTCGACCGCGTCAAGATGATGTCGCTGACGAACTGCACCTTCGACGGGATCGTTTACGACGTCGAGCGCGTCATGGAAGAGTGCCTCGCCATCAAGCCTGACCTTGTGTTCCTTTGGGACGAGGCCTGGTTCGCCTTCGCACGCTTCCATCCGGTGTATCGCACGCGGACCGCGATGGCGTCGGCGCAAGCGTTGCGCGAGCGGCTGCAGGGTGACGACTACAAGCGCCGCTACGAGGAGTACCTGGCCGCTGAGCCCAGCGAAACACTCAGTGACGAAGGACTTTTGGAGCGTCGCCTGATTCCGGACCCGGCCAGGGCCCGGGTGCGGGTGTATGCCACCCAGTCGACGCACAAGACGCTGACCGCGCTACGGCAGGGATCGATGATCCATGTCTTTGATCAGGATTTCGACCAGAAGGTCGCGGAGTCGTTCCACGAGGCGTACATGGCGCACACGTCGACCTCCCCCAACTACCAGATCCTCGCGTCTCTGGATCTCGGTCGCCGGCAGGTGGCGTTGGAGGGCGTCGAGCTGGTGCAGCGGCAGATCGAAAATGCGATGCAGTTGCGCGACGCGATCGACAACCATCCCTTGCTGAGCAAGTACATGAGCTGCCTCACCACCTCGAATCTGATCCCGGAACCCTTCCGTCCATCGCACATCGCTCAGCCGCTGCGCTCGGGACTGCGCAATATGATGGCCGCTTGGGAGCAGGACGAGTTCGTGCTCGACCCGTCGCGCATCACCCTGTACATCGGGCGCACCGGTTATGACGGCGACACGTTCAAGCGTGAGCAGTTGATGGACCGCTACGGAATTCAGATCAACAAGACATCACGCAACAGCGTGCTGTTCATGACCAACATCGGCACCACCCGCAGCTCGGTCGCGTTCCTGGTGGAGGTTCTGGTCAACATCGCCCGCGAGCTCGACCAAGATATCTCCGAGATGAGCCTTGGCGAACGCGAACATTTCGAGAAGGCCGTGTACCGGCTTACTGAAATGTCCTTGCCGCTGCCCGATTTCAGCGGCTTCCATCCCGCGTTCCTGGATCACAGCGGAGCGGAGCCGACGCCCGAGGGTGACGTCCGGCGGGCCTTCTATCTCTCGTACAACGACACCAACTGCGAATACCTTGGCGCCGAGCAGATCGACGAACGGCTGGAGGCGGGAATCGACGTCGTGTCGGCGACGTACGTTACGCCCTACCCACCGGGATTTCCGGTCCTGGTGCCCGGCCAGGTGTTCAGTCGCGGGATCCTGCAGTTTATGCGCGATCTCGACACGCCCGAAATCCACGGCTATACACCCAATTTCGGCTATCGGGTGTACACCGAGAAGGCCATCGCGATGGTGAGCGAGTCTATCGGACTGACGACCAATGGCCACCGCTCCACAGCCGACGCGGTGTCCCCGGGCACGCCCGCCGCCGAGAAGCCGTCGAAGAAGAAGGTGGCGCGGCGAGGTGCGGACAATGGCGAGCAGAATGTTCCCGAGGTCGGCCAGGACGAACTCGTTAATTGAGCGGATTTAGTGGTCCAGCGGACCAGGGCGTAGTTTCAAACTGTCTTTCAGACTGCCAATGCGCAGCGAATGATCCGCGTGCTTGGACCGCGGGGCGCTCTCGAATTTCTCGACGTAGCTTTCGGGATCGACGTCGGTGATCGACAATCCCCGGGTGGTCGGATGCTCGGTCATGAACTCGCGGTACTGCTGGCCAAGCGCATCACGGAGTCCGATCGGGGCATGTCGGCGGAAGTCCGAAAGCCCTTGCCGCTCTTCCTCTCCCATGTGGTCATCGTTGGCCACACGGGTGCGGCCCACCGCCGACCACCACTCTTCGGTGCCGACCCTGGCCGCATTGGCGTCGCGCACCCCGTCGCGGATGTCGTTGTGGTCACCGATGGCATCGAGGGTCTCGCCGTCGGGATCGTCGGCGCCCCGCTTCAGCAGTTGGGGATAGAAGATCTTCTCCTCGATGTAGGCGTGCACGTCGAGCTTGTCGGCAAGCGGGCGCCATACCCTTTCGAGCGCGCGACGGTCGACCGGTGTCTGCGCCTGCAAATCGTCTAACCTGGCGAATTGTTGGCGGAACCAGTCATGGTCAGCGAGGATCAATTCGGTGATGTCAGCCATTCCGACTCCCAGTCTGCCCCGGAGGCGCCTTACAGCGATCGTGTCCGACACTGGTTGTGCCCGTCAACTCGCAACACCGTGAAGATCATTGGACCAGCCGCGGCCGATTATCCTGGCGACGGCAGCCACGACCACCCCCGGTGACCGAGACAATCGAGCGCCCGGTAAGCACACACCGCCACACTGGCCGCAAAGGTCCTCCTCGCACACGCATCCTCGCTCAACTACTTGGTCGGATTCAGTTGGGAGCCAAGCGGTTCTGTTATCTGAGACAACCGGACCACGTGGCACTTTGCGGTCAACGACTCCTAGGGGCCCACGACCTACCGCAAGGTCATCGGCGGCTGAGTTTGCGAGGTTGCTCTCCGCGAGCGCAATCGCCGCTCAGTGCTGCCGGGGCGCGACATAGGCTCGAGAGGTGACCATCCCGTACGACGACGCGCTGCGTCAGCGGATCAGCGATCACTTGGCGGCCCACGACCGCCGCGTCGTGACCGACCCGAGTAAGCGGCACGCGGCCGTCGCGGTGGTGCTGGTCGACTCCGAGGTCGGCGAGGACAGGGTGGATCCGGCGCCGGTGGACGAATGGAACGCCGGGCGCCCGATACCGACGGCGGGTCTGGACGGCCGGATGGTCGATGTGTCCGGCGGCGCTTCGTTCCTGTTGTGCCGCAGGGCATCTCGTCTTTCATCACACGCGGCGCAGTGGGCACTCCCCGGCGGGCGCCTAGACCCGGGTGAGACCGCGGTCGACGCGGCGCTGCGGGAATTGCGCGAGGAGGTCGGCATCGAACTGCTCGACTCGACCGTGCTGGGCTTCCTCGACGACTACCCCACCCGGTCGGGATATGTCATCACCCCGGTCGTCATCTGGGCAGACGGGCGGCTCGATCCCCGTCCCGCCCCCGACGAAGTCGTGGCGGTGTACCGAGTCGGGCTGCACCAACTTCAACGCGCGGATTCGCCGCGGTTCATCACCATCCCGGAGAGCCCACGACCGGTCGTCCAAATCCCGTTGGGCAACGACCTCATCCACGCGCCGACGGGTGCGGTGCTGCTGCAGCTGCGGTGGTTGGGTCTGGAAGGTCGCTCCGACCCGGTCGACAAGCTGGAGCAACCGGTCTTCGCCTGGCGATAGCACAGACGGAATATCGCAGAAACGGGAATAGTCCCGCCGACCGACCGTGTTCCGCCGGACATGAAACCGTTTTCGGAAACAGAACGTCAGGAGTTCCTCGCAGGAAACCACGTCGGCGTGCTCGCAGTCGCCGCCACCGACGGCCGGCCGCCGGCGGCTGTGCCGATTTGGTATGACTACACACCCGGCGGGCACATCCTGATCAACACCGGCGCATCGTCGCGCAAGTCCAGGCTGATCGAACAGGCCGGCGCGGTGACGCTGGTCGCTCAGCGCGAAGAGCCGCCGTATCAGTATGTGGCCGTGGAAGGCTCCGTCGTCGAGACCACCGCGCCCACGCCGAGGGATGTTCGTGAAGCCATCGCCATCCGTTACCTGGGCGAAGAACTCGGGCGCCAGTTCGTCAGCAGCCTTGAGGATCAGGCCAGCGTGTTGTTCACCGTTCGCCCCGACCGCTGGGTTACCGCCGACTTTTCCGACGGTATCTGAACTGGTTGGCGGCGACCCGCTGCGCCCGGCTGCGCCGCACTTGCGATCGCCGAGCTGGTTGGCGGCGACCCGCTGCGCCCGGCCGCGCCGCACTTGCGATCGCCGCTGCTCAGACTTGGTTGAAGCCGCCGTCCGCGGCGATGGCGGACCCGGTGATGAAGCTGGACAGGTCGCTGGCCAGGAAGACCGCGGTGTTGGCGATCTCGACCGGATCGGCGAAACGGCCTAACGGGATTGTCTGGATCCGAACCGCGCGAAAGTCAGCGACCGGCACGTCCGGATCAGTCTGGGCGGCCAGGTTGTCGCTGCCCGGCGTGGCGGTGGACCCGGCGACGATCACGTTGACCCGGATGCCGCGGGGAGCGAGTTCGCTGGCCCACGCGCGCGCCAGCGACCGCACCGCGGCCTTGGTGGCGGCATACACGCTCAAGCCGGGCCGGCCGCGGTCGGCGGTGCTGGATCCGATCAGGATGATCGATGCGCCATCGTTAAGCAGTGGGAGCGCCTTTTGCACCGTATTGACGACACCCTTGACGTTCGTGGTGAGCAGGGCGTCGAGATCGTCGTCGGTGATGGCACCAAGGCGCGCTACTCGGGTGGATCCGGCGTTGGCCACCACGACGTCGACACCGCTGCCTGAGTCGCCCACAACGGAATACAGCCGGTCGAGATCTTCCGTCGACCCGACGTCACCACGCACGGCAACGGCGCGTGAGCCCAATTGCGTTGCGGTCGCGACGAGTTCGTCCTGACGCCGGCCGGTGATGAAGACTCGATCTGCGCCCTCGGCCAGGAAACGCCCGGCGGTGGCCAGGCCGATGCCCGAGTTGCCGCCGGTGATGACCGCGATCTTGTGGTCGAGCAGTCCCACGATTTCTCCTCAGGAAAACAGCGCCGCGGCCAATTCGATCAGTGTCGAACCCGAAACGTCCCATGCGCCAGACGGTGCCAGGTCAGCCTTCTGGTCCGGTCCGTGCTCCTCGGGCCTGGCCACGAATCCGGTCGCCAGCCCGCAGTTCTGGGCCGCTTCGAGGTCGGAATTGTGCGCCGCCACCAGCATCACCTCCCCGGGCTCGAGGCCGAGCAACCGAGGGGGTGTTCGGTATGCGGACGGGTCGGGCTTGTAGGCCTGGCTGATGTCCGACCCGAGAACGACGTCCCACGGCAGGCCCGCATATTTCGCCATCTCCACCAGTAGGCCGGTGTTCCCGTTGGACAGTGGTCCGACGATGACGTGCTGTTTCATGGCCGAGATGCCGTCGATGCTGTCCGGCCACGCCGGTAGCCAGCGCCATGACCGGGCAAGTGCCTCCACGTCGTCATCCGGAAATGTTTCCAAAGTGGCACCGAACTTTGCGAGTGACGCCTCGAGGTTCTCGCGATGGAGCACGTCCAGCGACACGAATTCCCGACGGCCCGAGCGCACCTCCGCCATCGCCGGCCGGTAGCGACTGCGCCAATCGAGAGCGAATTCGTTTGCTTCGAGCGCGATTTGGTGCCGCCGCGCGAACTGCCGGACCGCTTCGGCGATCCCCGATCGCCAGTCCACGACCGTGCCGAAGGTGTCGAAGAGAACGGCACGCACCCACCGGCCAGTCGTAGGCGAACGGTAATCGGGCATTGCTCAAACCTAGCGTCCCGGACCTAACACGCATGGTGTCCGCCTCGGAGCGCCCGGGGTGTCGAAGCGGCGACACGCGTCGTCTCAGTGAGGACACGTACCCTCGCGCAAAAGCAGGCGCGACTGAGAACCGAAGGCTTGGGAAGGCTTGGAACAAGTGCAGTCCACGCGAGACGAATTCCGCTACGTGATCGTTGGTGCCGGCGCCATCGGCGGAACCTTGGGTACCGTGCTGGCTCGTGCCGGCATCCCTACGGTGTTGGTGGCTCGTGGGCGCCACGCAGGGGTTCTGGCGGCATCGGGGATGACCCTGAGAACGCCCGACGGCACATTCCGCACGACGGTCACCGCGGCTTCCCGGCCGCAGGACGTCCGGTTGACCGAGCGTGACGTGCTGGTGTTCACAACCAAGACACAGCAACTCGACGCGGCCTTGTGCGAGTGGGTAGATGAGCCAGTGCACACCCGGGATGGTGTGGTCGGGACGGCAGGCGAGCGACTGCCGGCGCTAACTGCGCTCAATGGCGTTGCCGCAGAGGAGAAAGCGCTGCGTTATTTCCGTCGAGTGTTTGGTGTCTGCGTCTGGTTGCCCGCGGTGCACCTCGAGCCCGGGGAGGTGATCGTACGGTCGTGGCCGGTGGTCGGCCAGTTCCATATCGGACGATGGCCGGCGTCACTTCGCACGCAAGCCGACGCCGAGCTGTTGGCGGCTCTCGCCCAGACATGGACCCCGGCGGGCATCCGGGTGCGCACTCCCGATGACGTCGCCCCCTGGAAGTACAACAAGTTGCTGAGCAACCTCGGCAATGCCGTCGGCGCATTGTGTGCCGAGCCGGCCGACGCAAGCCAGGTGGTGGCCGCGCTGCGCAGCGAAGGCGAAAATGTGTTGCGACGCGCGGGAATCGAATTCGTGTCGTTCGAAACGTCCAAGGCGATGCGGACGGACGGACCGACGATACGACCTGTGCCCGGATGGAAAGGCGGTCCGAGCAATTCCACCTGGCAGTCGTTGAGCCGTGGCACGGGCAACGCGGAGACCGACTTCCTGAATGGGGAGATCGTCCGGCTCGCTCACCGACACGGTATCGGCGCGCCCGTCAACGCCGCCTTGGCACGTGCGGCGCGCGCGGCGGTGGTGCAGGGCAATGGGCCGAGCCAGTACTCGGCCGCACAACTGGCGGAACTGCTGGGAATTAACGCTGAGACGTAGCCGAGCAGCGACTCAGTTGCCAAAGCCCCCGCTCTGCGGCGTCGGCGTGGGCCCTGGAGCACCTGGAGCCGTCGCCGGCCCGAGCCGACCGGCGGCAAATGCCGCACCCTGATCCACGAAGCTGGCGTCGTCCGCGTAGGTATCGTGCGCGGCGAAGTTCAGCCCGTCAGAGCAGACGGGATCCTCGGGCACGCAGACTTTGACGGTCTTAGCCGCATAGGTCGGGCCGATGACCACGGGGGGCTCTCCCAAAAAGTTCATGGCCCGGACGTTGGGCATGCCGTACAGGACGACCGCGGCAACGTGGTTGGCGATGTCGGGGGACAGCGGTTTGGGTACGGTCGCCGGATCGACCCCGTCGGGCACCGCGGCTGAGGTGACAAAGCCCATCACGGCCGCACCTTGCGAGTAGCCGCCGAGCACCATCTGGGTCTTGGGGCAACTGGTCGCCGTGGACTCGATATGGGCTCCCGCATCCCGAATTCCGTCGAGGCCGGTCGACCACTCGTTACTTGCGGGGTAGTTGACCGGATACACGTCGAGCGACTTTCCGCCGATTCGGCCGCGTAGGTCGTCGACGAACGCCTGACCGGTCGGACCCACGCCATCGGGCTCACCGGTACCGCGGGCGAATATGACCTGTACATCGGGGCACGGCTGGGCGGATGCGGAGGGGACAGCAACGGCGAGAGCGGACCCGGTCAGGCCCGACGCAGCGACCAGTGCTGATCCAAGGAAACGGACGACGTGACCAGCGTTCATGCCGCGTAAAATATCCACATAGGAAAGTTTCAAACCGAGAGTTCCGACACGGGCGTCAGTAATCATGCCAGATACGGCACCGTCCTGCAGCGCCGCGAGACCGCTTGAGGAGTGCGACGAGATTGCCGTGGGGGTCGTAATCCAGCCGGAATCGCAGCCGCCACGGCAATCTCGGCGCCCTACTTGGGCGGCATCCGGATACCGCCGTCGACGCGCACGACCTCGGCGTTCATGTAGGAGTTGGTGATCAGCTCGAGGACCATCGATGCCAGTTCATCAGGCTTGCCCAGCCGGTGCGGGAACAGCACCGACTCGCCGAGCTTGGCCTTGAACGCCTCCGAGGCCTCGCCCTCCCCGTAGATCGGGGTGTCGATGAGGCCGGGGGCGACGGTGTTGACCCGGATGCCCACGGCGGCGAGGTCGCGCGCCACCGGCAATGTCAGCCCGACCACGCCACCCTTGGACGACGAGTACGCCGCCTGCCCGATCTGTCCGTCGAAGGCCGCGACGCTGGTCATGTTGACGATCGCCCCGCGCTCACCGGTTTCGGTGGGGTCGAGCCGGCTCATCGCCGTCGCGGCCAGTCGGATGCAGTCGAACGTGCCGACCAAGTTGATGGCCAGCACCTTCTTGTAGGCGTCCAGGTTGTGCGCGGACGCGAACTCGCCGTCCTTGCCGATCGTGCGCTGAGCCCACCCGATGCCGGCCGAGTTGACCAGGGCGCGCAGGGGGCCAAGGTCGACCGCGGTGTTGACGGCGTCCTCGATCTGTTCGGTCTTGGTGACGTCGACGGTGACGAATGCGCCACCGATCTCGTGCGCGAGCTCTTTGCCGCGCTCGGCCTGCAGGTCGGCGATGACGACCCTGGCGCCCTTAGCGGCCAACTGGCGGGCGGTGGCCGCACCGATACCCGATGCGCCACCTGTGACCATGGCACTAGCTCCGTTGATATCCACGTCGACAGACTAGCGTTCGCCAGTGCAGCGCTCGGCACAGAACCGCCAGCCAGCGGCGGGCACCTCATCCGCGTGAGTTATTCCCGCGCCGTGTCCTGACGTGCCTTGTGGCGTCGCCTGCCATACGATGCGCTTCATCGAAACGGATTGCGAGCGAATTACCGTAGGACACGACTCGAATGGACCTCGAACGCATCACCCACCCGTTGCGACTGGCGCGGGGATCCCACCAACCGGGATCGGGCAAAGGTTGCGCCATGAACGCGATCTCATACATCAACGGCGACGAGCAGATCACCGATTTCCCGTCGACCTCCGCCCGCCCGCTGGCCGCCTTCGTCCAGCTGTGCAACGACATGCTGGCCGAAGACGACGGGTACCTGTCACCGGACAACGCCCTGGTGGTGCTCGACCTGGGTTGGCTGACGGTCGGAACGGCTGATGTCGCCGATACCGTCATGCACATGTGGGTGACCAAACTGTTGATCAGCCCACCCTGGGGCGTGGTGCGATACGCGAAAGGCGCTGCGGCCCAGGCGATCTCCGACATCGCCGAGCTGCATCGCACGCTCACCCCGGGGGTTATGCCGTCGATCGCCGCCTGGGACGGCGCCGCCCGTGCAGCCAGCGCTGTCTGCCCGTCGGAAACCGGCCCCGAGAAGTACGCGGTCCGGGCCGCAATGCAATCGACCGCGCTGGTCGAGACCGACGACTGGGACACGCTGGATGCCGTAGCCGGCAACGCGTTGCGTGCCCACCGGTTGGCGAACCTGGATGCCGGGGCCGACGGGATCGTGAATGTCACGCGCAACGCGATCCGGTCCTGGCGTCGCCTGGCCGGCCTCAGCGTTGTCGACAACATCCCGCTGTCGGTGGCCAATGCCGTGCGGCGCAAAGAGGCGGCGGCGTAGGACGCTTGCCCGGCCTGTGCCTGGTGTGAATCGTGATCAACGGCTGTGCCGAAGGCTAGTACGTGTAATTAGCGCGCGGCCCGCCGGGGAAAGCTACCCCACTGGGCCTGGGGTCGGACGGGTTAAACCCGCCCAGAATCCAACTTGTCGTCGGCGCGGCGGGCACCTAGCGTCGATGCGAGATGTCTGCGCGCTTTTTCTGGTTCTTGCCTACGACCGGTGACAGCCGCTCGATCGTCGGCGGCTCGCATGCTTCATCCAACCGCGACATACCCCACGGATTTCGTCCGCCCAGTCGCCGCTACCTGGCCGAGGTGGCTCGCGCCGCCGACCGGCTGGGCTTCGAGGGTGTGCTGACGCCCACGGGGACCTGGTGCGAAGACGCGTGGTTGACCTCCGCCGCGCTACTGGCCGAAACGGAAAAGCTGAAGTTCCTGGTGGCATTTCGTCCGGGGCTGATCCCGCCAACCCTGGCCGCCCAGCAGACCGCGACGCTGCAGCGGTTCTCCGAAGGCAGGGTGCTGCTCAACGTCGTCAGCGGCAGTGACGACGCCGAGCAACGCCGTTTCGGTGATTTTCTCGGTCACGACGAGCGTTACGCTCGCACCGCCGAATTCCTTGAGATAGTGACGTCGGTGTGGACTCGGGGTCCGGTCGATTTCGTCGGCAAGTACTACCGGGTTACCGATGCGCGAGTTTCAGCTCCGCCGGATCCGCTGCCGCAGATCTATTTCGGCGGTTCTTCGGGGCCCGCGTTGCCGATCGCTGCGGAGTTTGCGGACGTTTACCTGACGTGGGGTGAGCCGCCACAGGCCGCGGCCACCAAGATCGACAAGGTGCGGGCCGAGGCGCAAGCCCGTGGCAGGACAGTCCGATTCGGCATTCGACTCCACACCATCAGCCGCGACACCTCGGCTGCGGCCTGGGCCGTCGCCAATGAATTGCTCGCCGAGCTCACTGCCGAGCAGATCGCCAAAGCAACTGCACTGCAATCTAGTTCGGAATCCGAGGGGCAACGACGGATGACCGCGCTGCACGGCGGCAGGGTCGACAACCTGGAGATCTACCCGAACCTGTGGGCCGGGGTGGGCTTGGTCCGTGGCGGTGCCGGCACCGCGCTGGTCGGCAGTCACCAGGAAGTGGCGAATCTGATCGGTGAATATTATGCGCTGGGCTTTGACGAGTTCATCCTGTCGGGCTATCCGCATCTGGAGGAGGCGTACTGGTTCGCCGAAGGCGTACTGCCGCTGCTGACCCAGACGGTGTTGAAATCCCGATGATTTCAGCCTTGCCCCGCTGCGCCGGGTCATAGCAACGCGCTCAGGCTTTTCGCAGTTCGGCACGGTCAGACCCGCGTCATTACACTCCGGAGTCACAGGGGTTGAGCGACAAGGCAGGCACGTTCGGCGGCCTGAGTGGAATCGACTGGCGCCTTCCCTCGTTAGAGATATCTAGCCGCCACTGCTGTTCGAGCGGCGGGTCTGCCGGGTCACATCCGCCAGGAAGGAAGGTCTGATGCCTGATTCGTCGGGACTCCTGCACCTCGCCGTTGCGTTGGACGGCGCCGGGTGGCACCCGGCAGCGTGGCGTGCGGACGACGCTCGGCCGGCTGACCTGTTCGGCGCCGCGTACTGGGCCGACCTGGTCGCTGAAGCCGAACGGGCGGCACTGGATTTCGTGACGATCGAAGATTCAATGGCGCTGCAGTCCGACGATCCCTTCGAGCCCGACCAGCGGATCGATCGTGTTCGTGGCCGGTTGGATGCGGTGCTCATCGCCGCCCGGATTGCGCCGCGCACCAAGGGAGTTGGGCTGGTGCCGACCGCGATCGTTACCCACACCGAACCGTTCCATATGTCGAAATCGATTGCCACGCTTGATTACGTCAGCACGGGAAGGGCCGGGGTCCGGGTTCAGGTTTCGGGACGCCGGGATGCGGCGGCCCACTTCGGACGCCGCGAACTATCCAAACAGGTCGGCGATTATTTCGCGGAGGCCGCGGATTACGTCGAGGTGCTGCGGCGCCTGTGGGACAGCTGGGAGGACGACGCTGAGATCCGCGATCTCCCCACGGGACGTTTCATCGACCGAGACAAACTGCACTACATCGACTTCGAGGGGCGCTGGTTCTCCGTCAGAGGGCCCTCGATCACACCACGTCCGCCACAGGGCCAGCCCGTCGTGGCCGCGCTGGGCCACGGCGGTGAGTCCTACGAGTTGATCGCCGCCAGCGCCGACGTCGGGTTCGTGACCCCGCACGACGTCGCGCAGGCCGGTGGAATTGCCGATGAGGTCGACGCGCTGCGGGCGGCCGCCGGTCGTGGGACGGTGCACGTCTTCGGGGACCTGGTGGTGTTCCTGGATTCCACCGCACAGGGTGCGCAGGAGCGGCGCCTCCGACTTGATGAGCACGCAGGTGCCGAATTCCGAAGTGACGCAGAGGTTTTCGTTGGCACCCCGGTGCAGCTGGCCGAGCTGCTGCAAGAATGGTATGCCGCCGGGCTATCGGGATTTAGGCTACGCCCCGCGACACTGCCGCACGACCTCGTCCAGATCACCGACGGACTGGTGCCCGAGTTGCGTCGCCGGGGCCTGTTCCGGACCACCTATGAGGCCGACACGCTTCGCGGCCTGCTCGGATTGTCACGTCCCGCCAACCGCTACGCCATCGTCTGACACCGCTCCCGAGGGTTATTCCAATGAACAAGCCGTTAAAGCAGATTCACCTGGCCGCGCACTTTCCGGGCGTCAACAACACCACGGTATGGAGCGACCCGTCGGCCGGCAGCCATATCGAGTTCAGCTCGTTCGCCCAATTCGCCCAGACGGCCGAGCGGGGCAAGTTCGACTTCCTGTTCCTCGCCGAAGGACTGCGGCTGCGCGAACAGAACGGCCGGATCTATGACCTCGATGTGGTCGGCCGTCCCGACACCTTCACCGTGTTGGCCGCCCTGGCGGCGGTCACCGAGCGAGTCGGGCTGACCGGCACGATCAACTCCACCTTCAACGAGCCTTACGAGGTGGCCCGACAGTTCGCCTCGTTGGACCACCTGTCCGATGGCCGGGCCGCCTGGAACGTCGTGACTTCCTGGGATGCCTTCACCGGCGAGAACTTTCGCCGCGGCGGTTTCCTGGCTGAGGACCAGCGCTACGAACGAGCGAAGACCTTCCTGCAGACCGCGCACGAGCTCTTCGACTCGTGGCGCGGCGACGAACTCGTCGCGGACAAGGCGAGCGGGAAGTTTCTGTCCACCCCGCACGCAGGCCAATTTGCGCATAAAGACGCACATTTCGACATTCATGGTCGATTCAATGTTCCACGCAGTCCACAGGGGCGACCGGTCATTTTCCAGGCCGGCGATTCCGACGAGGGCCGTGACTTCGCGGCCGCCGGCGCAGATGCGATCTTCTCCCGGCACAGCACGCTCGAGGCCGGTCAAGCTTTCTACGCCGACGTCAAAGGGCGGCTCGCCCGCTACGGCCGCCGCCACGACGAGTTGCTTATCCTGCCTGCGGCGACATTCGTGATCGGCGACACCGACGCCGAGGCCGAGGACATTGCGCGCGAGGTGCGGCTCGCGCAGGTGTCTCCTCAGACCGCGATCAAGTTCCTCGAGCAGCTCTGGAACCGCGACCTATCCGACCATGACCCCGACGGGCCGCTGCCCACCGTGGATCCCGTCGTCGGCGAGAACACCATCTCACGGGGGCGGGCCAGCGTCCGCATGTTCCGGGACGCCGTCGCGATCGCCAACGACTGGCGGGCCAAAGCCGAGGCGGAGAACCTGACCACCCGCGAACTGATCGTCGAGGTCACGGGGCGTCAATCC
>Ga0213876_10001398_pt1 | contig 15065 bp, 23 predicted proteins | sample BarmaccomBMRX_R9_FD_160113 | JGI IMG/M metagenome (GOLD analysis project Ga0213876, IMG submission 160113) | Root-associated microbial communities from Barbacenia macrantha in rupestrian grasslands, the National Park of Serra do Cipo, Brazil - RX_R9 | ecosystem: Host-associated > Plants > Roots...
TCTCCTCCGGGACGCTGCCGTTAGCAGCGAAGTTCCAACATCGTGGGGCTGTAGCTCAGTTGGGAGAGCGCCTGAATCGCACTCAGGAGGTCATCGGTTCGATCCCGTTCAGCTCCACCACGATTAGAATCAAACAGTTACCGCCGACTCGTAAGGGTCGGCGGTTCTGTTTTGTCCGCAGTTTTTGTCGGCAACCCAGATTCGCTGGGCCTTCAGGTACCCCCCCCCGTTACTTCGATCGCTCCCGCGGACGGCGCTTCACCGCGATTGCTCGGCCATCAGCGACTGCCTCTGCGGCGACCTCGCGCGCAGCCTCATAGAACGCGTCGGTCAGTGCGCCGAGCGCCTTCGTTTTCGTGCGCTCGATGACCTCGTCCTGAAGGCCGACGAGCGCCGTGACGAGGTCGTCGTTATCGCACTCGCCGGTGTACCACACGATGTCCGCAGCGTGGATCGCCTCGTCGAAGATCCCCGACGACTCAGCGAAGAGATTCTTCACGAACCTCGCGGCATGCGTCGCGGTGATCGGAGTGATGAATTCGCACCGCGGCGCCGTCATTGCGCACCACCGGAGTAGCGAGCGGCCGCAGTCCAGCCGGGGACCTGAGCCTCCATGCGGGCATTGAACTCGTCGTCAATGCCCGACTCCTCCCATCGAGCCAGAGCGGCTTCACCGAGGATGTCGGCAGGAGATTCGATGGCGGACGTGATCGGCTCGCGGGCGGAATGCTTTTCGGTGTTGAGCGTGTAGCTCCATTCATCGACCACGAACTGCGGAACGTTCACGAGCGTGGCGCGGATGGCGCGGCGCGCAGGGAAGTACTTAACGAAGTCGTCGCCGAGCGCTCGAGTGAGAGCTCTCCACCCCCACCGCAACGCGGCTCCGTGATGCGCCTCGCCGCGCGGAACGCGGTCGGGGTTCTCTTGCCGCACGATCACGACATCAAGAAAATCCTCCCATGCGCTGGGACGGTTTTCGATGCCGAAAAATTCGCACACATCGGCGATCGGAAAGCTCTCGCGATCGTCCGCGAAGAATGCGCGAATCCGTTCGTCGATGCCGCGCGCCGCAAGGTAGTCGCGCGCGGCCGTGGCGATGATCTGCGGAACGATGTCGATGAAGGCCTCGCGAAGCCGCGCGAGGATCGCGGCGCCGATCTCACTGTCGAGATGATCGGTGCCGGCGGATGACTGGACCACGTGCGCCACGTCGTAGAGCTGGCCGACGTCGTAGCCGTCCGTCAGTATCTGTTCCGCCGCGGCAACGGCTGCCGTGTGGACGGGATCTGGCTGCAGGCTGGTCATGCTTCACCCCGAGCCACAGTCTCGGCGACTTGTGCGCACTCCAGGCAAGAAGCGACGTGCGTCATCACATCGTAGAAGCGAAGCAGATCGGACCAAAGTGCCGGCGGTATGGGCGCCGACATCAAAGTGTTCGATTGCGTCGCTGCCGATCTGCACGCGCGGAGTTCCTCGATCGTGGCGTGTTCCTCGCGCACCGGCATAGTGAACGCTGTCGCTGCCATTCGAAAGGCGTCATGCAGAACGCCGCTTGAAAGCAGCCGCTCCGTCACGAGCATCTCGATCGCGGCGTCGGTGAGGTCGAGCCGTTCTTCGAGCGTGCCGCTATCGCCGAGGGTGTCGGCGTAATGCATCTGGCCGAACGCACCAAAGCCTTCGTGGACTACGCCCGCTTGGCGCATGGCGGCGATAAAGTCGCGGACCGCCGCGTCGACGGCGATGTCTGTGACGGCGGCGTCGCGCCGGCGCAGCATGGGAAGGTCGGGTTGGGTGTTGCCGGTGCTGCTCATAAGGTTGCGGTCCTTTCGATTAGGACCGAGCGAAAGGCGGGCAGGCTGGTAGAATGCGTCCCGGCTGCTCGACCGCTCGTCGGTCGGGTTGGCTGTCGGGCCGCGGCGCTGAACTCTTTGCGGGGAGATGCGCTGTGGCCCTTTTCATTTCACGTCAGGCGGCAGGTAGAATTGCGGAAGTCCGCCAGCTTCGTGGATGTCCAACCAAACAAGGGAGGCGCCCTCAGAAAACGAAGCCGACAGACGTGGCAGGCGCGCCACGCCTCCGTCGCAAGAGCGTGGTGCGTCCTGCTCTTTTTGTGGGATTGGCGGCGAGCGACCCGTTGTCGCGTAATTTGCAGCGGCTTTGAACAAGGGACGCGGATTCTAGCCATTCATTGAGTTGAATGCAAACGCACTGAATTTCTGCTTGCCTTCCCGAAAGACGTGCGTCTACACTTTCCGCCGCGCATGGTAGGCTCACTCGTGATGTCGCCGGACGGGACGCCTTCGACGCCGCCGAATGTCGGTGGGCTCATTCGGCAGTTGCGACACGAACGCCAGTGGTCGCAGCAGCAACTAGCCGACGCTACCGGTCTCCATCTACAAACGGTTTCGGCGATCGAGCGCGGCATCCAGAATCCGACTGCGGAGACCATCGACAGCATCGCCGCTGCGTTTGGTGTCACACCTTCTCAGTTGGATTCGAAGAGGCTCGGCGAAGTTGTCGCACGCGAGGCGCGGACAATCGAGCAACGGGCGGCCGTCGAGCTGGCGCTAACTCTTCCGCCTGCTGACCTGAAGGCGCTGATGGACGCACTACGCGAGCGGCAGGAGCGGCGTGTGAAACGTGGCGGAGGACGCCGATGACGCAGCGCTGCCCGGAACGGAAAGCAGTCGTCGCCGCCATCCTTGGCCGCGGTTCCGCGATGAGCCGAGCGGAGATGTCTGCGGCTGCCGCAATCCTAAAACACGCGGAACGTTGCGCTGATTGTCTCCGGGTGATTGAGGCCGCAGACAGACTGTCGAGGGCCTACGGCGAAGGTATCGATGCGGATACATTCGCCGTAGCCGTCCACGAGCACGTCGACCGCATCCTGGCGCGAACGAGGGTTCACCGTTGGCCGACCGAAGCGGCGAGTGATCCGACGATGCAGCACGAAGAGGTAATCCAATATCTGCGCGCCTGTGCGAATCGTGTTGCCGACTCTGACGTGCGCCGCGCAACTGACTACGCCGGCGCCGCTGCAGCGATCGCCGAGAAGTTGTTTGCGCATGGGCAGATCGCGGCAGACCTGATGATCGAGACTCTACGCGATCACTCGACAGCGTTGCGTAATGCCAGCATGTATGGCGCGGCACTCACCACACTCACGACAGCCGAGTCGCTCACTGAACGGGCGGAAGATCCACGTCTTCAGCGCGCGATCCTCCGTCTCTGCCGCGCCATCCTTCTCGCCGACGCGAACGTATGTCAGTTCGATGAGGCGGACACGCTTGCCGCCGAATGCGAATCGGAACTCGGCGGTCGCGATGCGAGGCGCGCAGCTATCGCAACTTACGTGCGCGCTGGAGTGCGACGCCTCGGCGGGAGAAGCGCCGAGGCATTGGGCTACTACGAGCGCGCACGAGATGGTTTTGCTGCCGCGGTAGGCGAGTCTTCGGTTGACGCGGCATTAGCGCAGGAGGGTGTCGCCGCGTGCTTGGTGGGCACTGGCCGCCAAGCCGAGGCGAGGCCGCTTCTGATCAGCTGTCGTGAAGTCTTTGAAAGGTTAGATATGCGAGCGGAGGTGGCGCGCACGAAATGGCACGAGGCCCGCGCCGACGCCCGTGATGGCGAATTCGATCGCGCGATCGACGGGCTTCATAGTGTTGCTCGCGCCTTCCTCGATATCCGCATGTTCGATGACTGGGTGAGGGTGCGGCTGGAGATCGTGGGCGTCATGCTTGAGCGCGATCCGGGCGCGAACGTCGCGGACATTTGCGAGTCGATCGCTGCGATGTCGATATCGCTCGATGAGCGTGAGCCGAATCGAAGCCACCGCTGCACGGCCGAGGCCCTGGAGTATCTGAGGCAAAGCGCTCGCCGACAGATGGCCACGAGCGCGTTGACGGGATATGTGCAGGGCTACATCGCAGCCGCCGACGCGGGACGATTTGCGCCCTTTGTTCCGCCGTCCGCGCTCGTGATGTAGCCCTGCACATTGCGGCGCGGGAGGTCCGCCCGTCGCCGACGGTTGACTCCCGCGCCGCTTTACCAAGGAAAGGCAGCAGACCGACCCTACGGCTTCGGCCAACCGAGGTCGCCAAGATCGAGAACGTGAACCACGCCGCGTTTCAGCGCTGCCACGATTCGCTGCACGATATCGCCGCCGTAGTCGCGGCGGGGAGCCGCCATCGCCGGCGTGGAGATACCTAGGACAACCACAACTGCCAAAAGCAAAAAGACCTTGCGCATGGAATCCTCCTGTTCGTTGGGAGGCTGCGCCCTCAGATGGCGAAGTGTAGGGGGAGTTAGAGACCGAGGTGGGCGCCGTCGAATTTATGACGGAAGTTGAGGGAACATCGGCGGGAACATCGCGCGCCCTCAAGTCGTGGTGTAATACTTCCTCCGCAAAATCAACAGGAAGGAATTCGGCAATGGGCAGGAAGACTGCGATAGCCGCCCTCGGCGGTGTTCTCGTTCTCGCGGCGGCGCTCGCGACCGTCGTAGCCAGCGCCCGCTGGCAGTACATGATCGTCGATATCCCTGACGACCAGTTCATGTCGGCGATGAACGCCTTCGGCGACGACCGATGGGAGATGACATCTGCGCGCCGTGCGTCGGCGAGTACGCCAGGCAGCGGCGAGTTCGGTTACGAGATCATCTTTCGAAGGAGGCGAATCCCGCTGCTTTCAGCGCATGCGTCGACCGACGCGGCCTTGGCATCGATCGCCGGCAGGGCGAAAACGAACGCGAACGCGGCGACCGTCGCAGCAAGGAGCGTGATCGTCGACAACACGGATCACACATTTCATCTGTCGACGTGCAAGTTCATCGTGATGCAGGCCGGGGCGATGACGGTTACGGATGCGCTCGCGGCCGGCTATAAGCCCAACGACGACTGTAAGCCGATGACGCCCTAGGTCGGCATGGGCGCAATCCGAAAAATCTCAATTTCAGTTGGTCTACCCGCCGCCGCTTCGGTCCGGCTGTGCGGCGGGTGGCGGCGGCGTAGGCTCCGGCGCTCCGGTAACGATTGCGACGGCGTGTCCGTCACTCTTGAGCAGAAACGCGACAACGGTAGTAGCCGCTCCTGACATCCACGCGAAGAAAATCTTCACGTCTACGAGTTGATGCCACGCCGTCAGATCGTTGACTTTCACCACCTCAGCTACCGCAATGATGACAAGGCCGCCGAGGATGAGCGCCTGCCGCTTGGACATGGTCATGATCTCACCTTACTGCCCGAACGCGTACACCCGAGCGTTGCTGTTGTCCGGCGCGGAGTTCACGATGGCGCCGTAGATCGTCTGCCCGAATCCCGGATAGCCAGCGCTCACGTTCCGGACGACGACGAAGCCGGACTGGAACTTCGTCGCCAGCGGCTGAAGCGTCGGTGTTCCGTTCGAAGATGGATTGCACTGCACCGTTTCGGATCCCAGCGCCTGTGCGTCCGGTCCGTACACGTCCACCGCGAGCGTTCCCTCCCAATCTTTGAAGCCACAGAGCACGTAGGCGACGCGTGCGCCGGTGTTTACCAGAGCTTCGCGCTGCCCAATCGTTGACGGCGCCGATGGAGTCACGGCGCCGATCGGATCGAAGTTGAAACTGGTCTTCACCGAGCCGACCGAGTAGGAGTAGTCCGTGTACGAGCGCACGCTGGCCGGGGCGTCGATGAGCCGATAGGCCGGGCCGGGACACAGGAACGATCCGGCGTCCTCGAGATACCGCGAGCCGTGAGCCTTGATGTACATGATCCCGCCCTGCTGGCAGGCATCAAGAACGACCGCGCTGTCGGTGTCGGCGTTGATCTTGATGTTGGTTTTGTATCCGGCGCCCGATGCGATGACGAGTTTCTGGACTGGCTGCGCGGCGGCTGTCGCGTTCGGAAGCGACACGAGATGCCGCTCGATCGCGTGAGCCTTCGGCATGATGACGAGGGCGGCGAGCACGAACAGAAGCGTGACGAAGTCCACCGGGATGTGAATGCGGGTGTAGCGGGTGAGACGGATGGTGGGGGTGCGGCCAAACGACACGCCGCCAGCGATGCCTTCGATGATGCCCTTCAGAGTTTTCATGGGGTGTCCTTTTGTGGGTTAGTTGTTGGTGAAGTTCGAGACCGTGATCGACGGCAGAAGCGGCGTGCCGGTCGAATGAGTGATCGGGTAGGTGAAGACTGGCGGGTAGGTGACGAATGGCTGCGCGTCCGCTGGATAGCCGTGCGGGCAGCGTGGCGTGCACGTTGGGCACGCGCTGCTCTTGCGCGGAGGTGGTTGATACATCGGGCCGACCGCGCCGGAAACGATGCCGCCGCCGGTGGCCGTGACAGCACCACCGTTCACTGCCGGTCCCACGCTGAGAGTCGCGTCCGGTAGATCGATGCCCTGACACTCCTTCAGGTGACCGCGCCAGTCTTTGTCGAGAATCGGGCCGAGTCCGCACTTGATGCAGGTGGATGAATCGGGGATGACTTGAACCATAGGGATGTGTCCTTTCGGTTTGTGGTCTGAAAATGCGAAAGCCGCCCGGATGGGCGGCTGGTGGTAATCTTGCGCGGATGGTTAAATTCGTTCGATATCGCGGCGATGAAAGCGTCTACAGCGACTGCGACGACGAGATCGCGACGTTGATCGCGCGGTCTGCGCTCGCTCTCGGCCTGCCGGTAGACTTCAAAGTCGGATTGCTCTCGATCGATGTTGACGACGACCAGGCGATTTCATTGGCCGGTGGCGCGCCTACGCACGCGGGCTGATACCCACCTTCTTCCCGCGAGGAAGCCTCGCCCCACTCGCCGCGCATTCCATCTCGCCGATTTCGTGATTGGCGGTCGACCAGTCGCCAGCGCGCATCGCCTTCCACGCTCGCGCTTCGGCCTGACGCATCGCGAGAACGTCGGCATCAGGCGCCTTGTATTCGTACGCGAGTTCAATCTCCGTAGCGTACGTGGTGCAAACGCCAGTACACCACGGGCGGCGTAGGGTCTGAACTTTATCTTCCGCGACGATCAGCACACCGTATCCGCTCGAGCATGAGTCGAGGAGCGCGACGGCGACACAGAGGATGGAGAGCCTTGCGAGTTTCATTTGCGATCCTGTGGTGACACCATCGTCGTGAGTTTCTGTTGCGCCGCTCTCCACGCCTTCGGCTCGACGCCTGTCGTTCGCCATTCCACGAGTAGGCGGCCAACTTCGTTCACCTGGTTCGCGTGCTCGCCGCGATTCACGACCCCATCTCTGTAGTACGCCTGCGCGAACATCAACGCGGCGTCGTCGAAGGATGGATGCGCCGGCATCGAGCACGGCGTCAGGAGCATGGCGATGGTGTCGTAGGGCGTGCGGGCTGGACGCGTGTAATGGCAGGGTTGGAGTGGGGCGGCGTTCCCGATGTCGGCGAATAGGCCGATAGCAAACAGGATGGCGGCGATTGTCTTCATTGATGGCTCCGTTCGGTTGAGGCCGCGCGCTTCTCGGCTGTCCGCGCTTCGCAAAAGTCGGCGATGCTCCGCAGGCACTTCTGCTCGTAGAGCGTGTCTCTCGCTGGAAAGAACGCGTAGCACCGCCACGCGCCGTACCACTTCACTACGCCGAGCGATGATCCGGCCGTGCTGAGCACGCGGTAGGTGTGCGTCTTGCCGGTCGCGGAAAGCGCTTCGTCTACGAAGGTGACGAACGGGCCGGTGCCGGACTTCGCGCTCATGTCGTCGTTGGCTCCGTCTGCGGCACTTCGATGTGAAAGGCGGGGTCTTTCGGTTCCGTGAACGGATCGAAGAACCGCGCGATGCGTGGCTCTTTCCGAATCGCGATGTGAAAGTCGGCCCGCTTGTTCATCGGAATCCGACTCGCTGAGATGTCGATGACATTCAGCTTCGCCGGATCGGCGCAGTGATGTGACACGTTGCCGGGTCCGATCTCGGTGATCTTGTCCGCCATCTCCGCCACGACTTCGCCGTCCGATCGGCGCGCGCCTCTCGCATCGACGTAGGTTTGGATGACCTGATCGCCGTACTTCCCGTACAACTTGAACTGTGACTCCGCGCCGAGCTTCTGGCAGTTGACGAACATCGCGTGCGCCTGCTCTGCAGCCGTTCGCTGTACGGATGTGATGGTCACATCTGAGACGCCAGCCACAGTCATCAACGAACGGATGATGGAGAGGGAGTAGCCGCTGACCTTTGGACGGTCAGCTTCGTTTTCGAAGAGGATCATGGGGAATGCCTTTTCGGGGTTAAACTGAGGGAGCTATGACTTGGCGTGAACTGAAAGACGCGGTCGAACAGGCAGGCGCGCACGACGATGACGAAGTGTTTTTCGTTGACCTTCACATGCCGGACGGGGACAGGGTGTCAGTAGAGCGCTCCGATCTCGGCTTGCAGATATCGTCAACGTTCTAATCGCTACCGTCCCTCCGCCTTCAGCGCCGCCACGAGCCGGTTGAGCGCTGACGGGTGCGTGGCCCATCTACGAGACACGCACCCGCGCGAAAGTGCCTACTGCGCTGCTGCCGGAGCGCCTGCGGGCGCCGAAGTCACGCTCGGCGTCGGCGCGCTGGCCACAGGCTGAGCCTTGAACGGATTACCGTTCATCTTGGCGCCGCGGATGATCGCTCCGATCAGAGCGTTGAACAGTGGCGCGAACGCCGCGTAGGCGGGATTCGCCGCGATCGCTGCCGTCTCGCCGCCAGACACCGCGAGGGACAGCGCCGTCATCGCCACCGCGTGTTTGTCTGCGCCCGGCTCTCCGGTCATCGCGTTTTCCGTGCCCTGAATGATGGCCGGCGCTTCCTGCATTGCGAACTGCAAAACTGCCGCTTTGTTTTGACCTTGTGCCATTGACCTATACCTATGCCTTTCTGTTGTGGGTTGAATCTCCGGGCCGTCTGGATGACGACCGGGAGTAGAATTCGGGGTTGATGGAGAACGACGTGATGAGAACGCTTACGGCGCGGATCAGCGACCGCACGAAAGCATCAGGGTTGCTTGTTGATCCTCGCGCCGCCGAGACCATCACGGATTTCGAGTCCGTTACGCTCGAAGCGGGACCAGTTGCCGCGAAGCGCGAATCGCACTACGACCTACTGCCGCGCTACCTCCGCGAGTTGAGACGGCGCGGTGAAAGCGATGCCGCTGACCGCATCGTGGACGCTCTGCTCGCGAACGAACACGGCGACTGACGTGGCGCGCGCCTTACTGTGCGCGCGCTTCCCACGCCTCGACAGATTCGGCGGTCGCACCGCAACCGTCGCACGACGGGCCTGTGCGTTTCTCGCACTTCATGATCGCGTGCGCGGCGGCGTCGGGACACTGGCACCAGCCGCTCATCCACCCTTCAGGGTCAATGGACGTAGAGCCGCAGAACGGGCACGCTTTCAATTGGATGTCGTAGACGACGGGGCCGAACTCGTCATCGTCAGGATCGATGGCCGCGCTCATCGCGAACCGCCCGACGGAGCGCCACCCACGGCAAACGACATCCGAACGAGGCACACCTCGTTCGCCTTCGTCACCGGTCCGGTACGCGCCAGTTGCGCGATGTGACGCCGGTAGGCGTTCATGTTGCGCGTGGCGATGTCGGCGCTGAGGAGATCATCAACCGCACTCCATTCGGCGTATGCCTTCTGATAGTTCGTGTTCGTTCCCGGCCACGTGCGGAGTTCGGTCGCTCGAGCGGTGGCAATCTGGAGATCGATGACGGGGTCGCCGAACGTGGCAGTACGTTCGGTGACAGAGCAGGGTGTGCTCGGGGCGGCGGAGGCTGAGGTTGCGATGATGAGGAGGGCAAAGAGGTATCCGAGTTTCTTCATGATGGGATTTCCTTTCTGAAGGTTGCGGGCGCCGGGAGTGGCGCACCGAAAGAGGAAGGTTGCTTGCAGCGCAGCGGCGTCGGATTTATTGTTACGCCACGCCTGCTACGGGATCTTGATTCGCGACGCGACCTGATTCAAAACGAAGATCAGCGCGCCGATGATGAAGCCGATCTTCCACGCGGACACCTTCGCGTCCGCTACGAGTTCATTGATGATCGTCTGTTGATCTGTAATTGACAGCTTCACTTTGGTTATCTCCGCTTCAACATCGCACAGCCGTTTGTTCACGATCTCGCCGACACGCTGGTTCACTTCCCTAATCTCGCCACTGAGCCGCGACATCCAGTTCGCGTGTTCATGGCGGGACGCGCGAAGCGAATTGATTTCGCTCTCGTTCGCGCGGATGAGAAGCTCAGTCTGCGAGACGCGCTTGTCGCAATCGTTGGAGTGCTCAGCGAGCCTTTCCATTTCGCGGCTAACACGGTCCAACTCCTGCCGCGTTAGCCTGGATGCGGTGTCGTCTAAATCGGGCATGTGGATTACCTCTGGAAGTGGGAAGTCACTGCCTTGTTACCGCTTCGTCAGATAGACGACGACGCGAACATCACGCGGATCAACCGTGATCGTTCCAGGTACCGCAACCACGCTGGCCGAGATGCGCTGTCCGCGCACGCCGTAGAGGACTTCGTGATCAACGCCCTCGGCAGCGAGCACCGTCGCGTCGTGCGCGATCGCTGGGCGCCGATCATCGCTTCCCGATGACGTGTAGATCGACGTCCCTGCGCCGCCGAGGTCAGCGCCAGCGTTGCGGAGCAGAACGTCGGCCTTAAACGATCCGGAGGCTGATGTTCCCTTCTTTCCGATCATCAGGCGCACGCGCGCGATCCTGAAATCCCACGGCGCCTCGGCGAAGTCGAAGTCATCGAGTGTCGTGTTGAACGCGCCGACATAACGGAGTGTTACCGGCAGCTCCGATATCGCCGGATCGATGAGCGTCCGCAGATCCTCGACCGACGCGATCGCGCCGGCCACCGTGACGACCTTCGCAAGAAGAGCGGCGCCGGCCGATGGAGCGATGCGCGTCGATGTCGCGGAGAACGTTCCGTCCTGCAGCCGCCAGAAGTAGCTCGTCGCGTTGTCAGCCAGGCTCAGCGCGGACGCCGACGTGTTGATCGTGGCAGTGTCGACCGATGAGAGGCCTTGCCCGCTGGCGATGCTCACCACCAACCCCACGCCCGCGGTGATGAGGTAGTCGGCGTAGACCACGCCGCTCATATCCAGATTGTTCGTGTTGATGACCGAGGTTCCCCCGGCCTGATACCCGGCCGTGGCCACGCCGAGGTTGATCTCGCCGGCCGGCACGTTTGGCGTTGCGGGCGCGGAACCCTTGTTGCTCTTCGTGACGGTGACTGTTCCGTCCGACTTCTGCGAGAGTCGCGCTTTGTAGCTCTGCCCTGCCGCCAGCGCTCCATCGGCGGCGTTCTGGTTCAGAGTCTTCACTCCGGACAGCACGTGCGTCTCGGCGCCGTCGTAGGTGAACGCGCCAGTAACGATCGTTACTACGTCCGTTCCCGCGGCGGTGAGGCCGCGGCCACGTAGAAGAACCCGTGACGCGAAGTTGCGGTAGCTCGGAGCAACTCCGTCGCCGCTGACTAAGCCGAGCGCGAGCGGAGCCGGAACGCTGGAGTCATCGACGAACGGCAGCAGGAACACGTTCTCCGACCCGTTGTCGGCGCCCGCTGGAACGACGATGCGGAGCCTGATCTTGCGACCGCAGTTCTTCGGAATGTCGCGCAGCAGGAGCGGATAGCCTGCGCCGATCGCCACGTAGCCGGTGATCTGAGATTCCATCGTGGAATCTCCAGTGTTGTCCGCGTCGATGACCGCAATCTGCATCCAGCGCTGGTCGAGGCTCGGAAGCCCGCCGAAAACGCGGGAGACTCCATCCGATGCCGCTGGCTGGAGGCGCACGTTGTGCGCCGTGGTTGTGTCCACTGATGCGCCGCCGAGATCGTTATAGACCCAGTACTCGACGGGACCGTACGTCGTCCCCGCGTCGATGTCACCGGTGGCGATCGGAGCGGTGATCTGCGCGGACTTGGCCGCGTTCCAGAGTTGCAAAGTGGAAGGCATAGTGTCCTGCTCTCTTTAGGTGTAGAGAATGCACATCACGTCGTTCGTGACGTACGGTGTGCGATCGATAATTGACATCGTCGCTTCATCCACTCGAGTCACGCCGCCGCTCGAATCGGCGACGTAAAACACGCCATCGGCGTAGGTGAAGTGAGACGATTGAAAGCCCAGCGCTACCGCCGAGGCTTCGGCCATCGTGGCCGGTGTATACCTGGCCAACTTGCAGAGACTCGGCGTGTCATTGGCTACCACGGCGTACAAGAAGCCGCCGATAACCCGCATTGAGCAATTGACCCCAACGCCTTCATCGGAAGCCAGATCAATGTGCGCCTGCACTGTGAGCGTAGCGGCATCCCGACGCTCGAGCCGCTGACCGCGGCTAATGAACACGTCGCCGCCTGATTCAGCAACGTTCTGGTGGAACGTGTCATCCCCGGCGCCGCCGGACGGAGTAGCGTGATCAGGGCGGACGACGTACCAATGTCCCATTTGATGAAATGTGTGCCGCCGCAAATCCACAGCAGCGCGCCGCCTGAATCAACCGCGGCCGCGCGGAACGAATGGGAGCCAGACGGCAGCGCCGAGCTCGACTCCGAATTGAGTGAGGCGTCGAACTCGATCAGCGTTGGCGAACCGCTGTCCCCGCCACCGTAGAAAAGAAGATCACCGATATCGCCAAGTGTCAGAGAATCATCCATGGAAGGAGTACAGGAAACCGGAGCCAGAACGTCTCCGGTTGCGATATCGATTCTTACGAACTCGCCTCCGACCTTGGCGTAGATCACGCCGCTCTTGACCGAGAGGTACGTCAGGATGGCGTTCGCCAACGGATAGGTCCGGAAGACGGACATATCCGCCGGATCAATTCTCAAGAGGTACTGCGTGGCAAAGCTCGCGTCGTAAGCGAGCGCCCACAAACTGTGATCCGGAACCGAAACGACCGCAGACGAAACCTCGAACAGTCCTGGCGCCACGACAGCGCCATCGAGCAAAAGATCGTAGTCGCCGGGAACCGCACCAACCGTAGCGCGGACCTCGAGCGTGATCTCGCTGTCGGTCGCCGTTGGTGGTACGTCGTTCACGATCTCGCTCGTTCCGAACGACACGCCCGTCACGCCGGCGAATACACCGTGCAGCGTGACCGTCACGGAATCACCACCTGCGACAAGAGGAACCGGATTGGGAACGATAAGCGTGATCGCCGTGCCGGAATGCGTCTTCGTCTCGGTCAGCGGCGCGGAGCTGGATGAGCCTCTCATGCTTGTGGGCGGCGGGCCGATGATCACCCATCCGGTGTTGCTCGTCACTCCGCTCGCGTCCGTTCGGCTCACCTGCACGACTTGGCCGATCTCGTACGTTCCGCCGGTGTTGCCACGCGAGGCCCGGACGACTTGCCCCGTGTGGCGGATGCGCACGTTTTCATCGCCGTCCGGTCGGTGCGAGTCGATGGTAGCGGGGAGGATCACAGACCCTTGGCGCTGCCGATCGTCGAGGTACTTGCGAAGCATCAGCGCAACTCCTGCGGCAGCCAGCGCGCTTTGATGTGCTGATTGTTCGCGGCCATCCCGCCCTCAAACGACCAGTCGATCTCCCACACGGTGCAACGTTCTCCGGATGGAACGGCGTCGGGCAACAGCAACGCGACCGCCGCTCCTGGTACCGACGTCCAGTCGATCAGCGTGTCGAATTCGGGCATCGGAACCTGATCACGCAGAAGCTCGAGCGCGCAGGTTTTCAGCTCCTCGACTGTTTCGCAGAAGTCGTTCTGCGAGTACTGCGGAAGCACCTTTCCGAGAAGCCCGGAACGAACCGCGTCGACGACAGTCACTGAAGCCGGCTGCGCGGTCTGGCCGGAGGTGGAGCGCTCGATGGTCGGCACCGTGCCGGCCACAGTCGCCTCGCCGATCGCCGGCGCCGCTCCAACGCGTAGCGGATCGAGATCGACGTAGGGGATGACGGCGATGATGCTCGTCGTCTCTTTGTGCGAGGTCTCGCTGATTGGCGTGTACGTGACCAGGCGGCGCGGCTCGATGTCATGAAGCTCGATATCCAGCGCTGTCGATGCGTAGACGACCGCCGATGATGGACCGAACTTGTACGCCGGCGTCGGAACAACAGGCGCTTCGGTGGCAGCGTAGAAGATTCCCCACGAGGCGAGAGACGTGAGCGTTGAAATCAGGACGCCCTGCGAGTCGAAGGAAAACACGGTCTTCCGCGTTGCCGAGCCGTATCCGTTGCTGCTGCGCCCGCGGTGGCTATCGATCAGCGTTCCAGAACCGACACCCTGCACGTAGACGTTCGCACCCCTTGGCGCCCTGCCGTCGTCGAAGAATTCGCATCCGGCGAACCAGCCGACGCCGTCTCCTGTCAGAAAAACCGGGAAGTGCTCTTCCGCGCCAGTCTCGTCGATGTACGACAACGGAACGATGTTCGCGGCGAACTGCAACGCGTTCACCGTCTCGGAATGCAGAGTGCCGTCCCCGTTGAAGTCTTTCGCCGAGGTCGTGTGCCTCAGTAGCTGGTACTGCTGCTGCGATTCAAGCCGGCAACTTCCATCCGCGTAGAAAAAGACATCAAAGGAATGGTTGAACGTCGTGCTGCCGTCTGTGAGTTGCTCGTTCTGGCACGCCCGAGCCGTGTACCATCCCCACTCGGCGACGGACGTAGTAACGATCGTTCCTGCGTCATAGACGCGTGTCGTGACCGTGCGGCTGATTTCCTGCTCGATCGGATCGATCACGACGCTGAGGTCCGAGATCGCTCCCGTAGTGTGATCCTGCCGCCGCACAGCGGTCGCCGGCGCGAACACTCCTCTCTCGACCTTGATCACAACTTCAGTCCGGCGACCACTCGGCCCGATGTAGGCGAAGACGGTGCTCGACATCACGACCGCATTGGTGTCCGTCGTTCCCGGCAGCGCGATCGAGAGGTTCGCGATGTCGTTCGCGCGGTAGGTTCGGACAAGCGGTCCTGAGGCGTACGACGGCTCGACGTTGCAGACGCCGTCTCGCCAGTGCAGCCGGCGAGCGATCGGCGTCAGGAACGCGACCATCCACGGCAAGAGGTCAACCGTTCCACCCTCGGAGATTCCTTTGTAGAGCAGGCCGCCATCGTTCGGTCCGAAGTCGAGCAGACCG
>Ga0213876_10001399_pt1 | contig 15040 bp, 9 predicted proteins | sample BarmaccomBMRX_R9_FD_160113 | JGI IMG/M metagenome (GOLD analysis project Ga0213876, IMG submission 160113) | Root-associated microbial communities from Barbacenia macrantha in rupestrian grasslands, the National Park of Serra do Cipo, Brazil - RX_R9 | ecosystem: Host-associated > Plants > Roots...
GTGACGCAAAACATGCAGACTTCCTTCACCCCGGCCCAGCTCGCCGATCCCGCCAACGCCTCGTCGGAGAAGATTCTCCGCACTTGCGTGCATTGCGGCTTCTGCACCGCGACCTGCCCGACCTATCTGCTTCTCGGAGACGAGCTCGATTCGCCGCGTGGGCGCATCTACCTCATCAAGGACATGCTCGAAGGACAGAAGCCGGCCACGCCGGAAGTAGTGACCCATATCGATCGCTGCCTGTCGTGCCTGTCCTGCATGACCACCTGCCCTTCGGGCGTGCATTACATGCACCTCGTCGATCATGCGCGCGCTTACATCGAGAAGACGTACCGCCGCTCGATGAGCGATCGCCTCTTGCGCGCTCTCCTCGCAGCGACCTTGCCATATCGAGCGCGGTTTCGATCGGCGATCATGTTCGCGCGCCTCGCAAAGCCGCTCAAAGGCGCAATGGGCTCGCTCCCTCTTCTCGGAGCGCGCCTCGCGGCGATGCTCGAGCTTGCGCCCGCATCCGTGCCGCGGGGGCCGGCCCGGCGCCCCCGCGTCTTCCCGGCAGAAGGCGCACGCAAGGGACGCGTCGCGCTTCTCGACGGTTGCGTCCAGCCGGTGCTCAAGCCTTCCATCAACGAGGCCGCGATTCGATTGCTCAATCGGCTGGGCATCGAAGTGGTTTTCCCACAAGGCGAGGGCTGCTGCGGCGCGCTCGTGCATCACATGGGGAGAGAGGCGAGCTCCCATGCGTTCGCGGCGCACAATATCGAGGTGTGGCACGCCGAAATCGAGAAGAGCGGGCTCGATGCGATCCTGATCACGGCTTCCGGCTGCGGCACCACGATCAAGGATTACGGCTTCATGTTTCGCAACGACGCGCGGCTTGCGGCGAAGGCCGCGAAAGTGTCGGCGCTCGCAAAGGACATCAGTGAATATCTGACGAACCTCGATCTGCCGGCTCCGAGCCGCCCGATGGGCCTCACCGTCGCTTACCACTCTGCCTGCTCGATGCAGCACGGCCAGAGGATTATCGAGGACCCCAAGAACCTCTTGCGCAAGGCGGGTTTCAGCGTGAAGGACGTTGCCGAAGGCCATATCTGCTGCGGCTCTGCCGGCGTCTACAACATTCTTCAGCCGGAGCTCGCCGAAAAATTGCGCGATCGCAAGATCGGCCATATCGCGCGCACGAAGCCGGACATCGTCGCCACCGGGAATATCGGCTGCATCACTCAAATCGCGAAAGGGTTTCTGAATCGCGAGCGCGCGGGTGGGTCGGCAGCACCGCCCGTCCTGCACACGGTCGAGCTTCTCGATTGGGCGCTTGGCGGGCCGAAGCCCAAGAACATTGCGAAGGCTGTTTTGACGCGGGAAATGGCAGGCCCGCTATGAAACGCCTCTAATCGGGCGAATGCAGTAAAAGTGGCGGCTTTGGCGTTTGAGGTCGCCGAAGCGGTGGATTCGGCGCCACCGCAGGTGCGGCCGGCACCGCGATCTCGGGTGGCAAGGGCGCGAGCTGCGGCGATCCCGGCGCGGCCTCGATTGACGGGACCAAGTTCGTCCGGGTGGGCGGTTGGGGCGCACGCACGAGCGGGGGCGGCACAGCGGGAGTTTCGGAGGGCGCGGGCGCGCCCGATAGTGTTGGTGCTGCCGCGGGTGCTCCCTCCCTGGCGGCGGTTTCCCCTTCGGCGCCGCTGCTCGAAGCGGACGTGGCGGGTGGCGAGGGCGAGGGCGAGGGCGCAGGCGAGGGCGCGGCGGTGTCCGCCGGCTGTGCCGGCAAAGGCATCGCCTTTTGTCGACCGGCTTTCAGCCGCCGATTGAACATGGCCTCCTCGCGTTGGTCGTATTCAAGGAGCTCGATACGCTCGAGCTCGATGCGCAGCCGCTCGACCGAGACCGCCTGAAGAAGCGCGTTCGCGTCAGCCTCGCGCTTAAGCGCATAAAATGGGCCTTTCCAGGTGATCGCCGCCGCGAGCGGCACGGGGTTCTCGGGCTTGTCGGTCGAAACCGTCGAGAGCCCAAGACGTGCATCGAGCGTAACGGTTTTGAGGTCGAGTGCCGCGCTCGCCTCGGCGCCGTCCGTGTCCGAGAGGGCGAGACGAGGGATGGTCGTTCGCAAAATGCCGTTCGTCGCGACGACGGGCGCCTCGAAATTGACGCCGCTCAGCGCGCCGCGCGCTGTCTCCGCGGCGACCACGGCAGAAAGCCGCGCCTTATCCATGAGATTGTCGTCGGCAACCGCACGCGCGAAACCGCGCCGCAAGCCGCCGATCGAGGCCTGCTCGAGCCAACCGTCTGCGATCCGCAAGCTGCCGCTGCCGCCCGAGCTCGCGACGATCTGCGAAAAAGTTTCTCCGGCGCCGGCGAGCTCGAGCCTGCCCGACAGCTTGCCCGCGAAACCCGCTCCGGGCGCCAGCGTCTTGACGTCGATACCATCCACCGACAGGCGCAGCGAGGAGCGCGCGAGCCCACCGTCGCGCTCGATGCGCCAGTCGCCATCGAGCTTGCCTCCCGCCAGGTCGGCGCCGACCGAGGCAAGCTCAAGCCCACGCCCATCGAGATCGAGGTTGAGCTTCCCGTCCCGTCCCGCAAGGCCGCCACCCACATCGATCGACGCGGAGGTCAGGCGAAGCGAGACCGCAAGCCTGGGCGGCTGATAGGGTGGAAAGCGTGCGGCCGCCCAAAAGCCTTGCCCAGCCTGGATGGGGCCGAGCGCAAGCGCCGCGAGCGCGGGAACGGAGAGAGAAGGGGCACGAATTGCACCTGTGAGCCGAGCCTCGCCCTGAAGGCTGAGATTGAGATCACCGTTCAGGCTCATACCGAGGAATTTTGCGTTCAGGCGCTCGAGCGCGAGAGCGTCGGGAGAAAGCGTGAAGCCACCCGCAATGTCGAGGCGCTGGTCGCCGTCAAGGCTGCGGCTGAAGCCGAGAAGCCGTTGCGCGAGCGCGAGATCCGGCGCCGTGGCGCTCAAGCCGCCATGACCTTCGGGAACGCCTGCATCAAAACGAAACGTGCCGTCGCCCGCGAGTTTCGCGGCGCCCGCATTCAAAGCGGCCGTGATCGCCCAGGACCCGGGGTCGGTCGGTTTCGCCGCGATCCGCAACTCGCCGCGCCCAAGAGAATCGCTTCTTGAAGGGTCGGGCCTCGTGATCGTAACGCCGAGCTGTTCGAGGAGCGTGGAGGCGTCCGGTGCCGCCAGTGCGACTTCCCCCGCGTTCGGCGCGAAATCGGGATCGAGCGTGGCCTTGGCGTCGAGACGGGAAGTTGCGGCCGTGCCCGAAAGCGTCACATCGACCGCGGGGCTCGTGGCGCCGCGACGCGCGGAAAGGACGAGCGTGAGCGGCTCGAGCGAGGCGCGGCGAGCGTCGAGGGCATCGACGGCACGCTGCGGCAGCACAAGCCGGGAAAGCGCGACGAGCGGCGCGGCCTTTGGCGCCGCGATGCGCGCGTCGAACCTTGATCCACTCCCCCCGATCGAACCCCCACCCGAAAGCGAGAGCCCCTCGAACCCATGCAGCTCGAGCTTTTCGATAGATGTATCGCTGTCGCGGCGCGATATCGACATGTCGAGCGCCCCGACATCGCCAGCTCCCTTTCCGGCGCGCAAGCGATCGACGTGGATCTGCACCCGCCCGGTGAGCGAGGCCGGAACGACCCGCGTAATCGCGCCCAGCGGCCAATTCTCGAGGTCGAGATCGCGGCTCGCGAGCTCTGCCTCGACGCGCACCGCGCGGCCGTCAGGCGCGGCGTTCAGGGCGAGCTTGCCGGTTATCCGCGAGCCGGCGAGCGTGAGATCGAGCCCCTCGATGCTCGTGCCCTTTGCGTCCACGTTCAACTCGCCGGCGAGCATGAGCGGGATGCGCGCATTGGCGCTCTCGCTCGCGAAGCCGAAACCCTGAAGGAACGCCGCGGCATCTTGCGCTTTCACGTCGACATGCCCGCGCGCCAGAGCCTTGCCGGCACCCGCCGCATCCCCGGAGAAGCCGACCTCGCCTCGCCCGATCCAATTCGCATTCGCGCTCGAGATCGAGAGTTCGTCCGCGGTCGCCGCCCCCTTGAGTTGTAAATTCCCGAAGCTCTCATCGGCGAGTTCGACCGTCTCGGCGCGCAGGTTGAAATCCACGCTCAGCGCGGGCGGCACCGATGCGGTCACGAGGCCCGCAAGCACTTCTAGTGCGTGGCCGAGGGGAAAGGCACCCGTCGCGCCGAGCGCCTTGAGATCGAAGCCGTTCGCTTCCACGAGCGGATCGAGCGCGAGGCGGCGCGCTGAAAGTTCGAGCGTGAGCTTCGGATCGCCCGCAAGATCAAGTCCGCCCTGCCCAGTCAGGCGCAAGGGCGTCGCCTCGCCGCGCGTGATTTCGATCTCCTCGAGACGCAGCGCGCGGAGCTCGCCACGCGCCTTCGCTTGCGCCCGCCACAAAGGCTTGTCGTTTGCACCGCCAGCCCCGGCGCGCAGCTTCACGCCGTCAATTTGGGCCAGCAGCACGGCCCCGCCGAAATTGACAGGGGAAGGGCCATTCTCGAAGGCTTTCTCGAAGGCTTGGCCTTCGAATGTGAATCGCCAGCCTTTATCGTCGCCTTCGCTGTCGCTTTCGAAGGCGAGGGATACGTGCCGCTCAAGCTTTTCGTCAGGTGGCCCGATGGCGAGGCGTCCGCGAGCCGCCAAGGCGCCGAACATGCCGTCGGCGGCGAGCCGCAAGACACCGGCGCGTGACGGGAAGCTCGCTTCCCCATGCTCGATGGAAGCGACCGGCGTGTCGTCATCGACGCGGGTGACCGCGATGGTGTTGAGGGTGATCGTCTCGATCTGGAGCGCATCTCCCTTCGACAACAGGTGGAAGAGAGCGGCCGCGGGATCCGTGGCCGTTTCCTCGGTGAGCTTGACGACCCCGCCGTCGAGCTCGAGTGAGAGGAGACGCGGTGCCTTCGCGAGGAGGCTTGCGACGGACACTTCGGCGCGCAGCCGCGCGGCGCTTACCTTCGCCTCCTTCGCGTCGATGATCACATCCTGCGCATTAAGGGCGAGCTTCGGCAGGATCTCGATCCTGAGCGGACCCGCCAGCATAATGTTGACGCCGGTTGCCTCACGCAGGCGCGTCTCGATCCTGTGCTTGTAAGGTGTCCAGTCGATAAAGCGCGGCACCGCAAATGCCGCGAGCAGCACCGCGATCAACAGCGAACCGACGATGACGAAAAAGTCGCGCATGGATCAGGACGCGCCTTCCGCTCTCGAGTATCGAACGGCGCTCTCGATGCCTCGATCATGTCTCGCAACGCATGCGCCGCCGCATAAAGACACGGGAGCGTCGACGACGCATCGCACCCTGGGCGAGCGCCGGCGAGCCGCCGATCCGAGACGACAGGGTCGCTGAATCCAAGGATCGCGAAAAGCTTGCTTCAAACCAGGACCATCTTGCCTGGGTTCATGATGTTCAAGGGGTCGATCGAGCGCTTCAGCGTCGCCATGAGCTCGACCGCAGCCGCACCATGCTCCCTTTCAAGATATTTCATCTTGCCTTGCCCTACGCCATGCTCGCCCGTGCAGGTGCCGCCCATGGCGAGCGCGCGCTCGACGAGGCGCTCGACGAAAGTCTCGACCCGTTTCATCTCATCGCGATTTTCGACATCGAAGAGCGGGGCGGTATGGAAGTTGCCATCCCCGACATGGCCCACGATGGTCGCCAACAGGCCAAGCTCCGCGATGTCACGCTGGGTCGCTTCAACGCACTCGGCAAGACGGGAGATCGGCACGCAGACATCCGTCGCGAAGGTCGTGGCACCGGGTTTCAAGGCAAACCCCGCCCAATAAATGTTGTGGCGCGCCTTCCAGAGTCGGTTGCGGTCTTCCGGTTTAGTGGCCCAGGCAAAAGGCCCGCCGCCGAGGTCCTCGGCGATCTCGCCAAAGCGCTCCGATTGCTCCTTCACGCCGCTGTCGCTGCCGTGAAATTCGAGAAAAAGCACTGGGGTCTCGGGAAGCTCGAGCTTTGCGTGCAGATTCACGGCTTTCACCGAAAGCGCATCGAGAAGCTCGATGCGGGCGACGGGAATTCCCGATTGAACCGTCAGGATGGTCGCGTCGCAAGCCGCCTCGACGCTGGGGAAAGGGCAAACGCCTGCCGCGATCGCTTCGGGGATGCCTTGCAGCCGAAGCGTGATCTCGGTGATGAGGCCGAGCGTGCCTTCCGAGCCGACGAAGAGGCGCGTGAGATCATAGCCCGACGAGGATTTCTTGGCCCGCGTGGAAGTGGTCAGGATCGTGCCGTCCGGCAGCACGGCTTTGAGCGAGAGCACATTGTCCTTCATCGTGCCGTAGCGCACCGCATTTGTGCCCGAGGCTCGCGTCGCCGTCATGCCGCCGAGCGACGCATTGGCGCCCGGGTCGATCGGGAAAAACAAGCCGTCATTGCGAAGATGGGTGTTGAGGTCCTCGCGCGTGACGCCGGGTTCGACGACGCAGTCGAGGTCCAGCGCATGCACGGCCAGCACCTTGTTCATGCGCGAAAGATCCACCGAAACGCCGCCATAAGGCGCGTTCACGTGGCCTTCGAGCGAAGTTCCCGTGCCGAACGGAATCACCGGCATGCGGTGCGCGGCGCAAAGCCGCACGATCTCGACGCAATCCTCGCTGCTCTCGGCAAAGACCACGGCATCGGGCGGCTCGTTTTTCTGCCAGGTGAGCGTGTTGGCATGTTGCTCGCGCACCGCTTGCGACGTGACGAGGCGATTGCCGAAGCGCTTGGCGAGCTCCTCTGTGACTTTCGCCACGGTCGCGGCAGCGGGCCTCACGCGGAACGGCTCGGTCTTCGGCATCATTTCGGCCTTCATCTCAACCCTTCTCGAGGTTATCCTGTGCAGCGAGAACGTGTTTTTGCCAAGGCCGGCCGCCTCGGCTCGAGCGAGCGCGACCCGGTTCCCTGACCTTTTCATAGGCGGTCGTGCTTCACGACATCTTACCGGCAAGGAACGAGGCCTGGAACAGCCCTTGGGACGTGGTTTCGCATGGCACCGCCGGCCCTTTCGAGCTCCTTCGGCTCTGCCATGCCGTTTGACGATCCTTTGGCGTTGCCTATTCTTGGCTGAGCCTGCGAAAGCCCGCTTGACGTCGAGAGGGCATCGGATGGGGAGCCTGAGAGCATGGCCGAAAAGCGCGAGGCGCCGATCGTCTTTTTCGCGCCCTTCGTCTCCTCGGCGATGCGGGTCGAGCCGCAATGGATCGACTACAACAACCACCTCAACGTCGCCTATTATTCGCTTCTCTTCGATCGCGCGGTCGACGAATGCTACGCCCTCCTCGGGATCGGCGAGGACTATGTGCGCAGCCGACAAGCCTCACTCTTCACGGCCGAGGCCCATATCGGCTACCGCCGCGAGCTCAGCCTCGGCGATAAGGTGCGCATGACGTTGCAGCTTCTCGATTTCGACGAGAAGCGCCTTCACTATTTCATGGAGATGCGCCATGCGCAGGATGGCTGGCTCGCCGCCACGTCCGAGCACATGTCGCTGCATGTCGACATGACGCAGCGGCGCGTCGCGGCTTTCCCGGAGGATGTGCTCGCCACACTCGGCCTGATGAAGGCCGCCCATTCCCGCCTTGCTTTTCCGGAAGGGGCAGGCCGGCGCATCGCCATGCCGAGGCAGCGGGCGGAAACCGCGAGCCAAAGGCGACATTGATCCTCGAGAGGCGGCCAACCGCTCTGCTCGCGAAGGCAGCGTTCGCAGGACCCACACACCAAGAGCGGAAATTCACGCCTTCGCAGAGAGCGGATATGCGAATTTGCGTTTAGCGGACGGCTCGCGCCATCATGGCGCATGAGTGCGCCTTTGCATGACGAGGCCTTTTTGGCCCGCGCCATCGACCAGAGCCTCGGCAATGCCGCCGCTGATCTGGTCATCAAGGGCGGACGCATCTTCAACCTCATCACCGGAGCGCTCGAGGCGCGCGACGTGGCGGTGTGCGGAGATCGCATCGTCGGTGTGGAGAGCGGGTATCGTGGCGCGCACGAAATCGATGCTTCCGGCAAGATCGTCGTGCCCGGCTTCGTCGACACGCATTGCCATGTCGAATCCTCGCTCCTGACGCCCACCGAATTCGACCGCTGCGTTCTGGCGCATGGCGTGACGACGGCGATCTGGGACCCGCACGAGATCGCGAACGTGCTCGGGCCAGAAGGAATGCGCTACGCGCTTGCCGCTGCGTCCGAGACCGTCATGGATCTTCGCGTGCAGCTTTCGAGCTGTGTGCCAGCGACCGACCTCGAGACGTCGGGTGCAAGGCTCGAGATCGGTGATCTCGAAGAGTTCATCGGCCACCCGAAGGTCATCGGTCTTGCGGAATTCATGAATTTTCCGGGTGTCCTGGCGAAGAACCGCGATGTGCTCGCGAAGCTCGCGGCTTTTCAGGGCGCGCATATCGATGGCCATGCGCCGCTTCTGCGTGGGCGGAAGCTCGACGCCTATCTCTCGGCCGGCGTGCGCACCGAGCACGAATCGACCACGGCCGAGGAGGCGCTGGAAAAGCTCGCGAAGGGAATGACCGTGCTCATTCGCGAAGGCTCGGTATCGAAGGATTTGCACGCCCTCGTCCCAATCCTCACCGAGCGGCATTCACCTTATCTCGCCTTTTGCACCGACGATCGCAATCCGCTCGACATGGCCGAGGAGGGCCATCTCGACTTCATGATCCGCACGGCGATCAAGCTCGGTGCGACCCCGCTCAGCGCCTATCGCGCGGCATCGCTCTCGGGGGCGCGCGCCTTCAGGCTCTTCGATCGCGGCCTTGTAGCGCCGGGGTATCGGGCCGATCTCGTTCTTGTCGCCGATCTCGACCATTGCGCCGTGGCGTCGGTGATCGCGGCCGGACGTCCGGTCGATGCGGCTTGCTTCGCGACGCGTCGCGAGATCGCACCCGTCGGGCGGGGCAGCATCAAGGCGGAGCGCGTCGCGCCTGAGGATTTTGTGGCGCCCGGAACGACCGCCTCGACGCTTGTCATCGGCATCACGCCGGGTAAGATCATCACGCAACGCTTGAGCCTCGAACTGCCCTTCCGGCAAGGCGCAAGGCAGATCGATCTCGCGCAAGATGCGGTGAAAGTGGCGGTGGTCGCCCGCCACGGCGTCAATCGCAACATCGGCGTGGGATTCGTGCATGGCTTTGGTCTTGCGCGGGGCGCGCTCGCCTCATCGGTCGGCCATGACAGCCACAACATCTGCGTCGTCGGCGCCGATGAGGGCGACATGGCGGTTGCGGTCAATCGCCTCAAGGACATCGAGGGCGGCTTCACGGTCGCGCTCGCCGGAAAAGTCATTGCCGAGCTTGCCTTGCCGGTGGCGGGGTTGATGAGCCTTGTTGGCTTCGAGGAGGTGCGCGCGGCGCTTTTGCCCTTGCGCCAAGCCGCGAGAAGCCTTGGCTGCGTGCTTCCCGAACCTTTCCTCCAGGTTGCCTTCCTGCCGCTTCCCGTGATCCCGCACCTCAAGATCACCGACAAAGGCCTCGTCGATGTGGACCGGTTCGAGCTCGTGAGGGAGTAGGGAAATCCCAATCGCAACGATCCCCTAGATAAGTTTTTCTTTTGGGCTACACTCCCTCACGCCTCGCTTCTCACCTTCTGCTCGGCGACGAACTCCGCCGGCCTCGTGAAGCGCACGGCTCGGTGCGAGGCAAGGAAGCCCAGCAATTCCTCGACGAAACGCCACACCCAAGGGTCGTGTTCGAGATGATGCGTGAGAAGCCCGATCGGCTCGCGGTCCTCCGGCTTATGCGCGACGGTCTCGAGCGCGAGCGCCGCAATATCTTCGAGCATGGCGGCCTCGTCGCGCAGCCCGCCATGTCCGCGCCAGAACACCGGGTCGACATGCGTGTTCACCTGCAACACACCCGGGGCCGCCTCCCGGGCGCGCCGCCGCTTGAACGTGGAAAGTGCCGTAAACCCCACTTCGTGGAGGCGCTCGGCGAGATCCATGCCGATGCGGTTCCACGGCGGAGCCAGCATGGCTACGGCCTTGTTGCCGAAAAGGCGGCGCAAGCGCTGATGCGCGCCGTAAAGCGCCGCCATGCGGTCGAGAAGGGGTTGCCCGATGCCGAGCTCGGAGGAGGGCTGGCCTTGCGGCGAATGATTGCGATGCGCCAGCCCGTGCACGATGATGTCGACGCGCGCCTCGCCCGCAAGGCGCTCGGCAAGCGCCTCGGTCGCAAGAAGTGGAATGGCGGCGAGTGCCACGGGCGCGTCGAAGCGTTGGCTCATGGCCAAAAGCCGATCGAGTGCCGGCGAAGGCGCGACCACGTCGTCGTCGCGCCACCAGACCGCGAGGGTCTCGCCGGTTTTGGCGATCTCCTCGAGGGCCATGTGCAGCTTCTCCCAAGCGCCAGCGACCGCGAGGGCGCGAGCGGATGCGGCGGCAATCTTCCTTGCGGCCACGCCCGCCCCGTCAAGCATGATGGTCGCGGCGGAGCCTGGCTGCGGCAGCGACATCACCTGGTCGAGGGCCCGAAGCAGCGTGGATGACACAAGCGCGTTCTCGCGCACCACGATGGCGCGACCTTGCGCTGCGAGATGTTCGGCGCGCATGCGCTGCTCTTTCTCGCCGCCGTCCTCGAAGGGCACGAGCACGGCACGCGCGCCGGTCGCCAAGATGTCGGTGACGGTGTTGTAGCCCGCCTGGCTCACGGAGACATCGGCGACGCTGAGGAGGGAGGGAAAATCGCGCCGCGCGCGCTCGACATTCGCATTCGCGGGCGCCTTAGCGACAAGCTCGCCGAATCTGTTCTCCTCGATCCCGTGGCCGACAAGAATGTGCCAGCGTCGCCCGTCACCCTTGGCCGCCTCCAGCGCGGCATCGAAGAGGCGCAGCGCCGCAGCGGAACCGCCTCCCGACACGACGATCTCGCCGCCATTTTCCGCGTCGAGCCGCAGGGCCTTGGCGCGCCCACGATCCGCGATGAAGCCCGTATAGTCGAGGCGGCGCGCGAGCGCCTTGTCGACCGGCCAGGAAGCATCGAGCGAGATGACGCTTTCGTCGGCGTGCACGAGCACGCCGTCGTAAAAGCGGCCGAGGCGTTCGAGCGTCTGCGCGGCGCGCGACGGCTTCGAGGGCGGCTGGAGAATGTCGCGAATCGAGCACAGGATTGCCGGGCGGGGGCTCGTGGCGCGAGCCGCCTGAAGCAGCGCCATGAATTCGGGGGCGAGCTGTCGTCGTCCGAACGGAAAGAGCTCGGTGATCAGGACATCGGGCTTGAATTGCGCGTACGCGTCGAGCAAGGCGTCTCGACGTTTGCCGAGATAAGCTTCGTCGACGATGCCGCCATTCTCGCCCCACAAAGTCTTGAAATCGGCGCCGACGCAATGGACAGGCGCGAGCTGCACGACATCGAGGCCCGAAAGATCGACGGTCGCGCTAGGCCTGCCGCCGGAGACGAGCCGCACGCTCGCGCCTGTTTCGTGGAGAGCGCGAGCGATCAGGGCGACGCGCGCGAGATGCCCGACGCCGAGTAGATGCGTGACCGCAATGAGCACGCGGGGTTTCACGCGCGCGCGCCCCTTGCCGCCGGCGCGAGAAGCGCCACTTGCCGCAAGGCCTCGCCCGCGATCATCGCGGCGGCGAGCGCGACGTTTAGGGAACGCAGACCCTCGCGCATCGGCACGCGGATTCGTGCATCGGCGGCCGCATGCACGGATGGCGGCGCGCCGGCGGATTCGCGGCCAAAGAGGACGATGTCTTGCGCCGCAAAGGCAAACTCCGTGTAGGCGACATCGGCCTTGGTGGTCGCAAGCACGAGGCGATACGCGTTGGTGCGTCGCCAGGCGTCGAAGACTGAAAAGCTCATATGACGCGCGATCTCGACCCGCTCGAGATAATCCATGCCGGCGCGGCGAAAGGCACGGTCGGAAACCGGAAAACCTGCCGGCTCGATGATGTCGAGCGCAACGCCGAGGCACGCCGCGAGGCGCGCGATCGCGCCCGTGTTCTGCGGAATGTCCGGCTCGAGGAGCGCAAGCCGCATCTCTCGGTCAAGCGCGCAGCGGTGCCTTGGCCAAGGCACCCGCCGGATAATCCGGAAGCGCGCTCGCAAGCACGTTTGCGGCCGTCGGCCAATCTTCCCTTTCGGCCGCTTCGGCGAGCGCCGCCATCCAGCCCCGCACCTCGTCGACCGCGCGGAAAACGGGGCGAGCCGAGAGCACGCCCGGAATGCCGATGTCGACGGTCTTCTCGTCGTCGCCGAGCACGATCTCGCGCAGGCGCTCGCCGGGACGAAGCCCGGTGATCTCGATCTTGATGTCGTCGCCGGGCTCATGGCCGGCGAGACGAATCATGCGTTCGGCGAGCTCCATGATGCGGATCGGCTGGCCCATGTTCAGCACGTAGACCGAGGTGCCGTGGCGTTCGTCGTGCATCGCGTGCGAGGAGGCGGTGAGGACGAGATCGGACGCTTCGGGGATGGTCATGAAGTAGCGGACCATGTCGGGATGGGTCACGGTGACCGGCCCGCCCCGCTCGATCTGCTCGCGGAATTTCGGCACCACGGAGCCCGCCGAGCCGAGCACATTGCCGAAGCGCACGGCCAGAAGGCGGCTGCGCTCGGGGCGCGCGTCACGCGCCTGGAGCTCGGCCTCGAGCGCTTGCACATACATTTCCGCGAGCCGTTTCGTCGCGCCTAGGATCGAAACGGGGCGAACCGCCTTGTCGGTGGACACCATGACCATGGCGCGCGCGCCGCAGGCGAGCGCCGCATCGGTGACGTTGATCGAGCCCGTGATGTTCGTCTTCACGCCCTCGACCCAATCGCGTTCGAGCAGGTTGACGTGCTTCAGCGCCGCCGCGTGGATCACCATGTCGGGCGCAGCTTCCGCCATCACGGCGAAGACACGTTCGCGATCGCGCACATCGCAAATTCTTCCGAAGATGCGTGTCTTCGGCGCGCCGAGCGACAGGGCCTCCATGATGGCGTGCAGCGCCGGCTCGGAATTCTCGATGATCACGACTTCGGCCGCGCCGAAAAACACGAGACGCCGCGCGATTTCGCTGCCGATCGAGCCGCCGCCGCCCGTGATGGCGAATTTGCGCCCTTGCGCGAGGCGCTCGAGCCGGGCGCGATCGATGGCGACCGCGGGGCGCAGCAAGAGGTCTTCCATGGCGACGGGAGCGAGCTTCGGCGTCGCGTCGGCACCCTCCGTCCCGACGAGCGGCTGGGTCTGGCTCACCGCGATTCCATGGCGTCGAGCGAGCGCGTATAGGTCTTCGGGATGAGCGGCCGAGTCGAGTGCGCTCGCGCAGAGCACCATCCGTCTCGGCGTGCGGCCATCCGCCGCGAGGCGTAAGATGACGCCTTCGAGATCCGCATACGTGCCGATGATCTGCACGCCGCGGATGCTGTGGCCGAGATCGGTTTCGCGCGGCGAGATGAGGCCGATCGGGCGAAGCCCCACCTGCCCGGCCTGGATGGCGCGCAGCACCGGATCGGTCTCTTGCGCGCGCCCGAGGATGAGCGCGGTCTCGGCGGGAGCCGCGCGGTGCGCGACGGCTTTTTGCCAGCGGTCCTTCCACCAGCGGTAGATGAAGCGAGGCCCGCCGAGAAAGAATATCTGCAAGCCCCAATAGACGATGACGAAGGCCTTGCCGAAATAGAACTGGCCGAGCACCTGCGGTGACAGCAGCACGTAGTCGATGACCAGAAAGCCGAGCGCCAGGAAGCTCGCCGCTCGCACGATGTTGACGAGATCCGGCATCGAGGCGAAGCGCCATTTCGACTGATAAAGGTTCGAGGCCCAATAGATGAGCGCCGCGCAAGGCAGCGTGAGCGCGAGGATGAGCGGCAGATGCTGCAGGAATCCCGCGAGACGCGCCTCGTCGAAGCGCAGCTCGAGCGCCACGAACACGGCGAGCGCCGTCATCACGAGATCGTGGACGACGATCGCCATCTTTTTCGTTTCGTTGAGCTTTTTTTCCGAGATCATTTCGAATCGAGTTTGGCGGCGCGTCCCCGGCCGCAGCGCTACACCTTGCCGGGGGGAGAGACAAGGATCAGGCGCTTTCACCATCCCCGCACGCCGGCTCGTCCGCGCTGGCTCGCGGGCGCGCTCGAATGCGCAATTTCGGCCAAAATCACGGGCCACGGCACGAAAATCTAAGCGCTTGCGCGGTTTCGCCGGGTTTTGTAGGCACTATATGAAGGATGCCGCTTACCCTCTTCTGGCCCGCCGGGCTGCAAACGAGAGCTTGAATGACCTACGTCGTCACCGACAATTGCATCCGCTGCAAATACATGGATTGCGTCGAGGTGTGCCCCGTCGATTGTTTTTACGAGGGCGAGAACATGCTCGTGATCCATCCGGATGAATGCATCGATTGCGGCGTGTGCGAGCCCGAATGCCCCGCTGACGCCATCAAGCCTGACACCGAGCCCGGACTCGAATCCTGGATCAAGCTCAACGCCGATTACGCGAAAACCTGGCCGAACATCACCATCAAGCGCGACGGTCCTCCGGACGGCAAGGAGTTCGACGGGAAGCCGAACAAGCTCGAGCAATATTTCTCGCCCAATCCCGGCGAGGGCGACTAGCGCAAGGTCATCGGCGCGCCAGCGCCTCAAAGAGGGCTCGTGATCCATGATCAATTTCATCAACCCGGCCGAGGTTTCCACGCCGACCGGCTATTCCCACGTGGCGGAAGTGCGTGGCGGACGCCTCATCTATGTTTCGGGCCAGATCGCGCTCGACTCAAAGGGAAAGCTCGTCGGCAAGGGCGATCTCGAGGCGCAGGCCGATCAGGTCTTCCGCAATCTCGGCGCGGCTCTGGCCTCGGTCGGCTGCACGGTGCGCAACATCGTGAAATTCACCGTGTTCATGCGTGATGTGAAGGACGTGGCGGCCTATCGCCGCGCGCGCGATCGCTTCATGGGAGATGGGCCGCGGCCCGCAAGCACCTTGGTCGAAGTGTCCAGTCTCGTCTCCGAGGATCTCCTCATCGAAATCGAGGCCGTCGCAGCCGCTTGATTTATTCGGGCTAGGTTGTACCGAGCCTCGATCCTCACTTTGGCGGGAATGAGCGAAAACCGGTA
>Ga0213876_10001400_pt1 | contig 15033 bp, 12 predicted proteins | sample BarmaccomBMRX_R9_FD_160113 | JGI IMG/M metagenome (GOLD analysis project Ga0213876, IMG submission 160113) | Root-associated microbial communities from Barbacenia macrantha in rupestrian grasslands, the National Park of Serra do Cipo, Brazil - RX_R9 | ecosystem: Host-associated > Plants > Roots...
GAGTCGGCATCGTGCAGTCACCGCAGTTCTTCGACACCCATGTCGGCGGGCCATGGCTGCAGCGCGCTGCCGGCGCCGACCAGGAGCTGTTCTACCGCTGGTTCCAGCCCTCCCTCGACGCGGTGGGCGCGCCGATCTGCGTTGGTACGTGCGCGATCTACCGTCGGTCGGCCCTCGAGGCGGCCGGCGGCTTCGCGCAGATCGCTCACTCCGAGGACATCCACACCGGTGTCGCGATGATGGGCAAGGGTTTTGAGATCCGTTACGTGCCCGTCATCCTCGCCAAGGGCCTGTGCCCCGAGAGCATGGCGCCGTACGTGTCTCAGCAGTACCGCTGGGCACTCGGATCCTTGACGTTGATGGCGAGCCCGGAGTTTCGCGTCCTTCCGTTGTCCTGGCGGCAGCGGCTCTGTTACTGGAGCGGCTTCGGCTACTACATCGCCTCCGCGATCGTCGCGTTCGTCGCGTTCATGCCGCCGATCTACCTCCTCTGGGCCCGCCCCGACCTGATCCAGGACCGCGACTTCCTGCTGCTGCTGCCGGTCGTCTTCGCCTACCCGCTGATGGCGTTGCTGAGCCGCAGCCGCTGGGAGTTCGGCGTGCTCCGCACCCAGGTGGCGCAGTCCTTCGCGCACGCGGTTGCGATCTGGGACGCCTGGCGCGGGCACATCGAGGACTGGGTCGCCACCGGTACGGCGCCCCGCACCGCGGTCGGCAACCGGGTCGGCCGTCTGATGGCGACGTGGCTGCTCGTCGTACAGGTCGCCCTGTGGCTCGGCATCACGGTCGACCTGACCACCGACACCCTCGAGCTGAACGACGCCTACCCGCTGATCCTGTTCGCGGCGTTCGCCGCTTACCTTCACGCGCCACTCATGGTTGAGGTCATCCGGAAGCCGGTTGGTGCGGCGGTCGCCCAGCCGGCCGGGGTGACGGCATGAGCGCGGTCCGCCCCATGGGGGTGAGCCAATGAGCGTCGAGGTATCTCCGCCGTTCGTCATCCCGGGCAAGCCGCGGAGCGAAGCTCGGGGCATCAAGGCGCGCCGGCAGGCACCCCCGCCGCCAGCGCCGACGACACGCGTCGACGCGGCCCTCGACCGGCTGGTGATCAGTCGGGCGCTGTGGCTGAGCCCGATCCTGCTGTTGCAGGCGGTGTTGTGCTTCCGCCTGACCAATGGCCTGGAAGAGGACGAGGCGCTGTCGATCAACGCGGGCCACCAGATGATCGGGCACCTGTTGCACGGAACTGCGACGCCCGCGTTCGGTAGGTACTTCGGGGGTATCCCGTCGGTCTTCGCGGTCCCTGCGGCGATGCTCGACCACATCGGTGGACCAGACCTGGTTCGGGCCACGAATACCGTCCTGGTCCTGCTCGCAACGGTGCTCGTCTACCTGACGGCTCGTCGGATGGTTGGCCAAGGAGCGGCGCTGCTTGCGGCAGCCGTGTTCGCCATCAACCCGACGACCATCTTCGTCGCCAGGTTCGCCAGTGCGGACGCCCCGTGCCTGCTCTTCCTTGCCGCATCGCTGTACTTCGCGGTGGTCGCCGTCGAACGACGGGCCTATCCATGGCTCGCCGGCGCGCTGCTATCGACCGCGGTCGCCGAGAAGTACGTCGTCATCCTCTTCGTGCCCGGGGTGTTGATCACCGCGGCCGCATTCAACCTCCGCACGCTCGGAGCACAGCAGACTCGCCGGCTGATGCTCCGAATCACGATCGCGACGCTCCTCGGGCTCGCGGTGTGGGCGGCGGTCGGCCACGGCGACTGGAGCGGCTTCGGCCGCAACGCGCTGGGCGGCCACACGATCGACGAGATCGCCGGACTCACGCTGTGGCGAGACGGCTGGGACTACGTCGGTGTCCTAGCACTGGCGAGCGTCGTGACAGCGGCGGTGTTGCGCGGCCGACGCTGGCTGACTGTCGTGCTTTGCGCGGCCGGCTTGATACCCGTGCTGGTCGAGATCGTCTACCAGGAGTCAGCGTCACTGCAGCGCAACATCGCGTTGTCGATGGTCTTCCTCGCTCCAGTCCTCGGCCTGCTCGGCGCCGCCCTGCTCAGCCCTGGCCGGTTCCTCGGTGCGCGCGCCCCGCTCGCCGTCGTCGGGTCTGCGGTGTTGCTCAGCTCGGGGATGGGTACGTCGGCCGCGATGATCCACGGTTGGCCGACCTCGACGTCCATCAACAGTGCACTGCGCTACTACGCGCACGACGGATCCCAGCGCTTCCTCGTCGACGGGAGCGATCTGCCGGCGTACTACCTGTCCGACGTCACCAGCTATGGCCAGTGGTCGAGCACGCTCGACGACAGATATGCGAGCCCGGGCGGCGTCACACGGTTGCGCACCGACATCGAGTCCGGCGCCTACCGTCTGGTCCTGTACCGTGACAACGGAGCGACGCCCGCGTTGGACCGCTCGATGATTCCAACCTTGCGGACCCGCTACACCCTGGTGGCGAAGGTTCCGGTGACCAACGACAACAACCACGCTTATTGGAGCCTCTGGCTCTCGGAGTTGCCACGATGATGTCCTCCCGCTGGATGACGCGCGGCGTGCGGATCGCTATCGCCAGCGCCGTACTCGTTGCGGTGCCGGCGTGCGCCGACGGTCGTGACGCGGCCACTCTGAAGCCGTTCGAGCCGCAGTCGGCCCCGCACAAGACGGTCGCGATCAACAAGGCGAAGTGGCTGCACCCACTGCGCAAGTACTACGGGGTCTTCAGCCCAAACGCTCCGGCTGACATGTCCTCGATCGACACCATCGACCAGGAGACCGGCAAGCAGCCGAACCTCTCGCTGTACTTCCAGGCGTGGGACGAGAGCGCGACCACCAAGACCACGAACTTCAGCACAGGCACCGCATCCAACGCGTGCGCCAAGGGCATGCTTCCGATGTACACGTGGGAGTCGTGGAACACCGACGCCAAGGGCACGAACTACCACAACGGCGTGAGCTACGGCAGCGGTGTGTTGTGGACCCAGAAGGCGTTCGCGCCGCGCAAGATCACCGCCGGTAACTACGACCCGTACATCCGGCAGACGGCCAAGGCGATCAAGAGCCTCGGGTCGCACTGCCCGGTGGCGCTTCGCTTCGACCAGGAGACCAACGGCTACTGGTATCCGTGGGGCTCCGGCAACGACGGCATGGGCGGCACCATCTCCTCGCGAGCGGCCGCGTACGTGAAGATGTGGCGCCACGTGTGGCACGTGTTCCACCACAAGGGTGCGGACAATGTCATCTGGGTGTGGAGCCCGAACATCCAGAGCCTGAAGCACAAGTCCGAACCAGGCATGAGCGAGATCTATCCCGGCGACAAGTACGTCGACTGGGTCGGGCTCGACGGCTACTACTACGACGCGGCGGCTGGTACCTCGAACAACCAGAGCTTCGACGACGTGTTCGGTGCGACCATCAAGCAGCTCACGCCGGTTGCCTCGCACAAGCCGTGGCTGGTGGCGGAGACCGGCGTCGCCAAGGGCACCCACAAGCCCGCGGAGATCAAGGACCTGATCCACACCGTGGCGGACAGCAAGCTGTTCAACGGCTTTGTGTACTTCAACCAGTACAAGAGCAACGACCGCTCCGACTGGCGATTCGACGCCGACCAGGAAAGCCTCGCGGCCTTCAAGGACGCGATCTCGAGCCACGTCTTCGCGAACGGCAAGCCGGGCAGCTTCTGAGCTGCTGACCGATCCTCGACGCCGGCCACGTTAGGCCGTTCGGGTGATCCTTTGACCGGGTTCTTCGCCGACCCGTCCCGGAGCGCCCGATTAGGCCCTGTGGACTAAGGAAATCTAGTCCTTCGTCAGTCTTGACATTGGGCCGAGTGCTCAATGCAGACCAAGCCCTTGCCGATGTTCTGAGTGTCATCGCGCGCACCCCTGGAGGCGCCAATCATCGGAAGGAGCAGGCGACATGCCACACCCTCGCAGACTCCTCCGAGCCGCCGCCGCGACCCTGTCGATCGCCACCGCGATCTCCATCGGCACCAGCGCGGCCGCCGCGAATCCGCACCGCCACCACCTGCGCAAGGTGGTCGAGCCGACGCACAAGTACTACGGCGTGTACGTCTCGCAGGCGCCAGCATCGATGGCGCCGGTCGACCGCGTGACGCAGCAGACCGGCAAGCAGCCGAACATGTCGCTGTTCTACAACGCGTGGGGCACCGCGGCCGCTGCGGGCACCGCCAACGTCAACGTCACGGCGATCGGAAACGCCTGCCAGGCCGGCATGCTGCCGATGCTGACCTGGGAGTCATGGAACACCGCAGACACCGACTCGCACGGCGTCGCATGGAGCCAGCCGGAGTTCGCGCCGTCCCTGATCGCCGGCGGCGAGTACGACGCGTACATCCGCGCGGTGGCCGACAAGCTCAAGGCAGCGCCGTGCCCCGTTGCGCTTCGCCTCGACCAAGAGGTCAACAGCTACTGGTACCCCTGGGGTCTGAAGACCGACGGCATGACCAACACAGCCAGTGACTACGTCGCGATGTGGCAGCACATCTGGACGATCTTCCACAACGAGGGCGTGTCGAACGTGCTGTGGGTGTGGAGCCCGAACGTCCAGTCCTTCCGTCACACCGGACTGCCGGATCTGGCGGCCAGCTACCCCGGCGACAGGTACGTCGACTGGGTCGGCATCGACGGCTACATCACGAGCCCCGACCAGAGCTTCCACGACCGCTTCCAGCCGACCTTCGACCAGATCCGTGCGTTCGCGCCGGACAAGCCCTGGATCATCGCGGAATGCGGTGTCGCCACGAACGCGTCGAAGCCGCACCAGCTGAAGAACGTCGTGTCGGCCGTGGCTCGCCGCAAGCGTCTCGTGGGGCTGAACTACTTCGACACCAGCAAGTCGACCGGCAACTACCTGCTCGACGAGACCGACGAGACCCTGACAGCGTTCAAGAAGGCGATCGCGAACCCGGTCTTCGCCGCCGGCGTCCCCGGCCAGCCGCCGGGCGTCTGACCTGCCGGGCACGCCAGCCCATCCGAGCGGTGACCTTGACGTCTGTGGTCCTTCAACGCGTCCGAAAGACCACAAGCGTCAAGGTGACGAGCTCAGCAGCCGCACCTAGGTTTCCATCGGCGACTAGCCAGCGCTTCGGTGTGCTCAGTTCGTGAGATCGGGGATGTCCCAGCCGTTGACCCCCGGCTGCTTGTCGATGCACTGCACTAGCAGGTTGAGCTCACGGTCGTTGGCGTGATCGATCCGGAACCGCACGTTCCCGACTGCATCTGAGGGCAATGAGCTCGTCGACATCGGCTCGGGCACGACGTTGGTCGAGACATGGCCACACGCGGCCAGCACCGCCTGATGATCCGATGCCGGCGCGCCTGCCTCGAAATGCACCACCGCTTCACGCTTGCTCAACGCGTCGGTGTTGCAGGCCGAGACGCCGAACAACCCCGCGAGGGCAAGCCCCGCGATCGCTGCGCGGCGTACCGAATTCACCGTTCGAGGCTACTTGGCGAGCCGCAACGCAAGGCCTGCGCGTCCCTCGCTAGGCTTACCTCGGACTGCCGGACCGACCAGACGGAGCGCACGTGACCACCGAGGACAAGTACGTGTTGGTGCTCGCTGGGTTCAGCATCCTGCTGCTCGTCGTTGGCACGGTCGTGTCGAAGGTGCTGTCGACCGCCCCGCCCCGCGTCATGCGCGCCGTATGGCCGGTTGCCGCAGCCGTCACCGGCGCCTGCTATGCCGCGCTGGTGTACCTCGCCCGGGTCCACGTCAAGGGGTGACGAGCACCCGTTACGCGCTCGCGCGCACAGCGGGGAGCCTGGCCGCGGGGCTGTCACGGCGGACTGGACGCGGCGACGGTACGACGGTCGGCGGCCGCATCACTCTCGCTCTTGATCCGACCGCGCTCGAGCACGCCGCTGGCGGCCGCGACTTCGCCATCGTCAGTGGCACCAACGGAAAGTCGACCACCCGCACCTTGCTGACAGCTGCGCTCCTGACGCGCGGGCCGGTGGTCAGCAACGCCGGCGGCGCCAACCTGCCGACCGGCCTGACCGCTGCCCTCACCCGCGACCGCACCGCCCGAATCGGGGTGCTCGAGGTCGACGAGCCGTTCGTGCCGATCGTCAGCGAGGCGGTGCATCCCCGCGTGGCGGTGTTGCTCAACCTCAGTCGCGACCAGCTGGACCGGTACGCCGAGGTGCGGCGGCTCGCCGGTATCTGGCGGGACGCGTTGAGTCGGCCGGAGGCACCTGTCGCCGTCGCGAACTGTGACGATCCGCTGGTCGTATGGGCGGCCAGCGCCGCCGCGACCACGGTCTGGGTGTCGGCCGGTCAGCGCTGGGCCAACGACACCGCCGTTTGCCCGGCCTGCGGCGGTGTCATCACCCGCGACGGCGCCGACTGGAGCAGTGACTGCGGCCTGCGTCGTCCCACCCCGACCTGGACCGTCGAGGGCACCCAGGTGACCGACCCTGATGGCACCCGACATCAGGTCACCCTCGCCATCCCTGGAGACGTCAACGTCGGCAACGCGGCGATGGCCGCCGCCGCGGCAGCTCTCTGGGACGTCACGCCAGCTGACGCCTTCACCGCGATGACGCTGATCGACGAGGTCGAGGGCAGATACCTCCGGACCAGCTTTGCCGGAGTTCCGGTCCGGCTGCTGCTGGCCAAGAACCCTGCTGGGTGGGTTGAGGCCCTGTCGATGGTTCCCGACCACGAGGTCGGCGTCGTGATCGCCGTCAACGCGCGCCCCGCCGACGGCCGGGATCCGTCGTGGCTCTGGGACGTCGGCTTCGAGGTGCTCCGCGGCCGGGTGGCGGTCGCAACCGGGGAACGGTCACGCGACGTGGCGGTCCGGCTTCGCTATGCCGACGTGGACCACACCCGCGTCGACGACGAGGCGGCCGCGCTCCGTGCTGCGACGAAGGTCGGGCCGGTCGAGGTGCTCGCGAACTACACGGCCTTCCAGACCTATCGCCGGGTGGTCGGTGATGGCTGACCCGGTCCGGATCGCGCTCGTCTATCCGACCGTCCTCGGGACGTACGGCGACGGGGGCAACGCCACGGTCCTGACCCAGCGGCTGCGCTGGCGCGGCATCGACGCCGAGACCATCGACGTAGGAATCGACCACTCCGTGCCGGAGCAGGCAGACCTCTACGTTCTCGGCGGTGGCGAGGACTCCGCGCAGACACTGGCGGTGAACCGGCTAGGTGACGGCGCCCTGAACCGTGCTGTCGACGCGGGCAAGACGGTGTTCGCCGTGTGCGCTGGATTCCAGATTCTCGGCGAGACGTTCCTCGACGGAGCCGGCGCCGTACATCCCGGCCTGGGTCTGATCGACTGCCGCACCGATCGGCTCGACGGACCGCGCGCCGTGGGCGAGCTTCTCGGCGACTCAGCGCTCGACGGTGTCGGCACCGTCACTGGTTACGAGAACCATGGTGGCCGCACCGTGCTCGGACCGGATGCCACCCCTTTCGCGACCGTGCGCAGCGGAATCGGCAATGGCGACGCCGCCGGCGATGGCGCGATTCAGGGCAACGTCGTCGCGACGTACTTGCACGGCCCCGCCCTGGCACGCAATCCCGAGCTTGCCGATGCACTGTTGCGGCGCGTCGTGGGCGAGCTCGACCCGCTCGACGACGCAGAGGAGCTGGAGCTGCGCCGGGAGCGGTTCGCTGCGATTACGCGGGCGAAGGTGACGCGGTGGCGCCGGCAGTGGCGTCCGCCGGCTCGTCAGTGACCCGTCGTCGCCCCAGCCCGCCGCCGTAGAAAGCGCTCACCCCCACGATCGACGCCATGGCGGCGATGACGACGCCGGAGTCGTTGACCGCCACACCCAGCAGGCCGACCACGGCGGCGCCGACCGCGGCCGCTCGCGCTCCGGGCTCGGTGCCGAGCGCTGCCCAGATCCGGTGTCGCGTCAGGTACCACAGCACGAGTGCGAAGCCGACGACGAACGTGCCGATCGTCAACCCGAAGGTAGCGAGCGAGGCATCGAACTTCCGGTGCACCTCGGTGCCGGCGCCGCCGTGCAGCACCTGTCCGACGAATCGACCGACATGGGTCTGCGAAGTCGCTGGCCGCGAGTAGTCGAGCAACGCAACGCCTACCGCCACCGCCACGGTGGCAAGCACCACGGCCGCGATCCGCAACCTCGTGATCTTGACCTCCGCAACGACGGCGAGCATCGCAAGCGACGCCGGCACCATGGCGAGAACGCCACCGATGTCATTGCCCAGCTGCGGCGCGCCGTCGACCACGATGGCGGCCAGCGCGATCGATCCGGCCGCCGCGATGGACGCCGCACGAGACTTCAAATGGCCGCCGACGATTCCCGCGATCAGCAGTGCAGACGTCGCGAGCATCGTGAAGTCCAGGTTGCCCATCCCCGAGAAGCGACCGGCGACGAGCGGGCTGTCGCCGAGCGGGGCGGAGAGCTGCAGCGTCGACCCGGTGAACTGGTCGAGTGAGAGAACGACGAACGTGAAGATCGGGATGATGATCAAGGGCAAGGTACGGCGGCCGCGGGTGAGGACCGCCGCGAGGGCTGACACGACGATCACCCCTGTGAGGACGATCGCGCCGTAGGCGATCTGGTTCCAATGCCACCACGGGAACGCGTTGGCGAGAAAGATCATCGCAGGAGTCGGTGCGATCAGCTTGGCGAGAAACCGTGCGGCTGCCTGCCCGGATCGCCAGTGCGATGCGGCCAGCAGCATCATGATGATCGCTGCAATTCCCACGGTCAGGAAGACGTGCTGGCCGAGGTCTCGCTGCAGCACCGCGTGGCGGTTGTCATCGACGTAACTCGCGATCGACGGCGGGGTCGTACCGCTGCGCTGCATCGGCCGCCCCACCATGAACGCGGGAATCTTCACGCCGGCCGCAGTCAGCAACGTCGGCGCGACATCGATCAGCTGGACATAGGGGGCTCGTCCTGCGGCCGACGATCGGAGCTCGGTGTGGACCCAACCCGGCCCGTTGAGCACCAGGACGTGCAGCTGGGCATGGCCGGTCGCCACATCGCTGATCCCCGCCACCATGAACGTCGAGCCGGCGGGCAGCTGTTTCTCGACGGCCCCGATCCGCTCGTCGACGGCAGCGCGAGCGGCCGCCCGCGCCGTACCGGTTGACCGGAACAGCCGCTTGTCCAGCCCAGCGATCACTCCCCCGGTCTTGAGTGCCGCGCCGAAGGTCGGGGCCACCTCGTCGACCTCACCGCTGTAGTTGGCGAGCATCGGCACGGCCGCGCTCCCGACGGCCACCGTCTTGACGCCGGCTGCCTGCAAGGTGTCGCCGAGGGCGCCGACCCGGGCGTCGAACCGGCTGTCGCGGTTCGACTCGAGCAGACCCGGCCACGTGGCCATGTCGATCGCGCACTGCGGCACCGGCGCCGACGTCCGGTTGCCGGCGGACACGGCGATCAAGCCAACTGCGCAGTGCGTGACGCTGCGGCGGGTCTTGACGCTCAGCTCGCCGACCGAGCTCTGTGCGGCGAGAGCCTTGAGGTTCGGCATGTCGGCAACATCGGCCCAGAGCAGTCCCGGTACGGCGAACAACACCACGGGCGGCGACGTCGGGCGGGTCGGGGCCGCAGTTGCCGGCGAGGCACCGCCGACTGCAGCGAGCAGGCAGACGCCGAGGAGGCTGATGAGTCCCGAGAGCCAGCGCAGGAGGCTGCGGGTCACGACTCGTCGGGCACGATCGACACCGGGCCAAGACCGGCCGACTCGAGATCCTTCGCGAATCCGCTCGCGTCGCCGACCACGACGGTCACGAGGTCCTCGGGACGCAGGTGCGTCGCGGCGCTGCTGTCGAGCTCGTCCTTCCGAACGTCGAGAACTCGCTGACGCAGCTGGTCGAAGTGGTCGTCCGGGAAGTCGTGGATCACGAGGTCTCCGAGCCCCGATGCGACAGCCATGACACCCGCAAAGCTGATGGGAAAGACGCCGGCGCGGTAGGCACGCGCTTGTTCCAGCTCGTCCCGCTCGACGCCGCCATCCTGCATCCGCTCGATCTCGGCGACGAGGTCGGCGAGCGCTGGCAATGTCACCTCGCTCTGGACCGCGGCACGAGCGACGAACACGCCACCGTGCTTGCGGGTGTCGAAGCCGCCGAATGCGCCGTAGGCGTAGCCCTTCTCTTCACGGATCTTCAGGTTCAGACGAGAGGAGAACATGCCGCCGAGCACCAGGGCCATCGTCGACATCGCGACGTAGTCCTCGACTTTTCGCGGCGGACCGTCGTGGCCGACCATCAACATCGACTGGACCGAACCCGGCCGATCGACCACAACCGTCCGGCGGCCGCCACCGCGCGGTTGGACGTCCGGCGCGGCTGGTTCGGCAGCGTTGTCCGCCCACCCGTCAAAGACAGTCCGGCCCAGCGCCTCGACGTCGACCGTGTCGAGGTCACCGACGACAACCAACGTCGATGCCGAAGGAGTCAGCCGCGCCGACCGGTAGTCGCGAACGTCATCGTTGGTGATGGCTGACAGCGACGCCACGTCGCCGCCATCCGAGCGGTGGTACCGGCTCAGGTCGGCGAACACCTCAGCGGCGAACGCCTCAGCAGCACGGGTCGCGGGCTGGCTGCGGTCGATGCCCACCTCGTCGATGCGTTCATCGCGGACGCGGGCGAGCGTGGCGTCGGCGAACGCCGCCGATCGCACCGCTTCGGCGAGCAGCTCGGTCGCGGCGCCGAGCTCACCGACCGGCACCTCGAAGCCGCATCGCAACGAGTCCCAGTCGGTGGACGCACGCCATGTGGCACCGAGCCGCTCACCCGCGACGGCAAAACCGTGCGCGTCCCGGCTCGTCGTACCTTCCGACAACGCGCGGGCGACGAGCTCGGCGATGCCTTCGCGGCCGATCGGCTCAGCGCTCGCGCCGGCGTCCGCGACCAACGCAGTCACCGCGAGCGGGCGGCCGGGAAGATGCGCAGTGAGGACCCTGCCGCCAGCCACCGTCTGTCGCTGGAAGGACGGGAAGTGCCAAGGTCGAGGCTCGCCGACGACCGGCCGATCGGAGACCAGGCTCATTCGGTGGCCCCGCAGACGCGTGCGCGAACCAAGCGTTCCCGAGGGGAGATCACGCTGCTGCCTCTTGCTCGTCCGACACATCCGGGATGAAGGTGACAACGGCGCGGTTGTCCTGGCGGAGCACCTCTCCGGTGACCGCGACGACATCGTCGATCGGAACCGCGAGCCAGTTCGGGAGCGCCTCGTTGATCAGGCCCGGATCACCGAGCAAAGTCGCGTACTGCCCGAACGTGTCGGCCCGTCCCTCGACGCTGGACAGGTGGTGCAGCCAATGACTGGTGATCAGCGCTTTGGCGCGTTCGACCTCCTCGGCGGTCACGCCGTCGGCGATCCGATCGACCTCTGCGTGGTAGGCCGACTCGAGGACGTCGATGTCGACTCCCTCCCGCGCCGGCAGGTCGGCGATGGTGAGGGTCGCGCCGCCGATGAACGGCCAGCTGTCGATGATCGCGCCGTCTGAGGGCTGCAGCAGCTGGCGGTCGAGGACGAGCGCTTTGTAGAGCCGACTGCCCCTGCCGCCGCCGAGGACGGTCGCGGCGACTTGTAGCGCGTCGAACTCCTTGGTCCCGAACGGCGCGGTGCGGTAGCCGATGAACGCCCGCGGCACGGGGATCCGATCGGTGACGGTACGACGTCGCTCACCGCCGAGGCGCGCGGGGAGGTCCGTCGGTGGTGGCGTCGGAAAGCCACCCTTGGCCGGGATCCCCCCGAAGTATGTGTTGGCGAGGTCGAGCGCCTCGGCCGTGTCCACGTCGCCCACGATCGACAGGACGGCGTTGTCCGGCGCGTACCAGGTCGCGTAGAAGTTGCGGGCATCCTCCAGCGACGCGGCGTCAAGATCCGCCATCGAACCGATCGTCGTGTGGTGGTACGGGTGGTCCTCGGGGTAGCAGAGCTCGTGAAGATGCTCGAGCCACGACCCGTACGGCTGGTTGTCGCGGGTTTGCCGCCTCTCGTTCTTAACGACTTCGCGCTGGTTGTCGAGGTTCGCCTGGTCGAGCGCCTCGAGCAGGCCACCCATCCGATCGGCCTCGAGCCACAGGCCGGTGGCGAGATGATGCGACGGCAGCGTCTCGAAGTAGTTGGTCCGGTCGCACCACGTCGTGCCGTTGAGCGTCCCGCCAGCCGAGTTCACCGTCGAGAAGTGCTCACCTCGGGCGACGTTCGCAGAACCTTGGAACATGAGGTGCTCGAAGAGGTGGGCGAAGCCCGTCCGGCCCGGTGACTCGTGGCGGGAACCCACGTCGTACCAGACATTGACCGCGACAACCGCCGCGAGATGGTCCTCGCTGATCACCACGCGCAGGCCGTTGTCCAGCCGGTGTTCCGAGTAGGGGTATGTCGGGATCGTCGGCACGCTGCCAGCATATTGGCGCGATCCTGAAGGCAGTGGGACGCTCCAGCTCTGTGGTCAGTTGACCTGGCGGTCGCGGCCTTGCCAGTAGGGGTCGCGAAGCTTGAACTTCTGCACCTTGCCGGTTGCCGTCCGCGGAATGGCGTCGACGAAGTCCACGGAGGTCGGCGCCTTGTAGCCCGCTGCCTTCGTCTTGCAGTACGCGATCAGGTCGGCTTCGCTCACGTCCGAGCCGGGTTTGCGGACGACGATGGCCTTGATCGTCTCGCCCCACTTCTCGTCCGGTACTCCGATGACAGCGCATTCGGCGACGCCGTCGGCCGAGTACAGGACGTCCTCGACCTCGATCGACGACACGTTCTCGCCGCCGGTGATGATCACGTCCTTCTTGCGATCGGAGATGGTGAGGTGGCCCTCGTCATCGAGGAAGCCGCCGTCCCCCGTGTGGAACCACCCCCCTTCGAGTGCATCGGCGGTGACGTCGGGCTGATTCCAGTAGCCCTCGAGGACCACGTTCGACTTCGCAAGCACCTCGCCGGAGTCACTGATGTCGAGCTGCACACCGATCGCCGGGGCCCCGGCACGTGACAGCTCCTTCGACACGTCTTCGATCGGTCGGTCAGCCTGCTCCCGACGCCGCCGGTTGATGGTCAGCAGCGGCGAGGTCTCGGTGAGGCCGTAGATCTGGCAGAACTCCCACCCGAGCTCTGTCTCGATCCGCTCGATCGTCTTCGACGGCGGCGGGGCGCCGGCTGCGACAACCCGCGCGACCCGGTCGCCACCCGGGATCGGCCCGGACCAGTTCGGTGCGGCGTCCAGGATCGCGTTCAGCACCGCAGGGGCGGCACACATGAGGGTCACGTCGTGTTGCTGGATGCGGGTCAGGATGTCGGTGCCGTCGACCTTGCGCAGAACGACCTGTGGGCAGCCCATCCCCGCCACGGTGTAAGGCATGCCCCAGCCGTTGGCATGGAACATCGGCAACGTGTGCAGATAGGTGTCCCAGTCACTCACGCCGGCGTGCAGTCCGAAGGTCACGGCATTCACCCAGATGTTGCGGTGCGTGATCTGGACGCCCTTGGGTCGGGCCGTCGTACCGCTCGTGTAGTTGATCGTCGCGGTCGCGTCCTCGTCGATGTCGCGCCAGGGCTGCGGCTCTCGGTCGAAGCGAAGGAGCGCCTCGTCGCTCTGCCCGCCGAGCAGGAACCGGTGCTTGGCAGTGACGCCGGGCAGCCCTTCGTCGATCTCCGGGTCGACCAGCAGCACCGACGAGCCGGAGTGGTCGACGATGTACTCGACCTCCTCCGATCGCAGCCGGAAGTTGATCGGCACCAGGACTCGACCGGAGGTGGGTACGGCGTAGAACAACTCCAGCATGCGCGCCGCGTTTGGCGACACGACCGCGACCCGTTCGCCGACGTCGACGCCCAGCTCGTCCAGCCCCGCCTGCAACGCGCGGGCCCGCCGGGCGACCTCGCCGTAGGTGACCTCGCCGAGCGAATCAGGAACCGTCGGTTCGTCGATGACACCGACGCGGTCGCCATAAACGAGCTCGGCCCGTGAGAGGAAGTCAGCGGCAGTGAGCGGGACTTTCATGCTCGGACGTTAACCCACGGCGCTGGCGAGCAACACCGGTAAGGCATCGCCGATCGGCTCCCGGATCACGGCGTCGGCAAGGTCGTCGTAGGGCGTCGGCTGGGCGTTGACGATCACGAGCGAGGCACCGGCCCGAACCGCGATCTCGCAGAGGCCCGCGGCTGGATGGACGGCGAGGGAAGTGCCGACCGCGAGGAACAGGTCGCAGTCCTGCGCCGCCTCCACCGCCGCCGTCAACACCGCCGGATCCAGCGCCTGTCCGAACGAGATCGTCGCGGACTTCACGATGCCGCCGCACATCGCGCATGCTGGGTCCGGCTCGCCTGCACGCACCCGTGCCATCAGCTCTGCCATCGGGCGCCGGTCACCGCAGCTCACGCATTCGGCGAACCAGATCGTGCCGTGGATCTCGATCACGGACTCAGCGCTAGATCCGGCGCGCTGGTGCAGTCCGTCGACGTTCTGCGTGATCAGTGCGCGCAGCCGGCCGGCCCGCTCGAGCTCGACCAGAGCGTCGTGCGCGGCGTTCGGCGTTGCCTCCCAGGCCGGGTGCTCGATCCGCTTCCGCCACGACTCTCGCCGTACCTCGGGGTCGTTCACGTAGTCGTCGTACGTCGCCAGGCGCTCGGCCTTTGGGTCGCGGGTCCACACGCCGTTCGGGCCGCGGTAATCGGGGATCCCCGAGTCGGTACTTATCCCCGCGCCGGTGAGCACCGTGATCCGTTCTGCCTTCCGGACCATCGCCCAACCGTCCCGAATCGTTGGTTTCACCTTGTTCAAATCAACGATTCGAGACGGTTGGGCGACAAGGGGTGCACGCTCGGGGTTGGGCAAGTCAGGCGAGCGAGGCGTCGAGGGTGATCGTCGTGCCGGTCAGGGCTTTGCTCACGGGGCACCCCACCTTCGCGGCCTGCGCGGCTGCCTGGAACCCGTCCGCGTCGAGATTCTCGACCTCGCCCTCCACCGTCAGCTTGATCTCGGTGATCTTGAACCCACCGTCGGGATCCGCGCCGAGGGTCACGTCTGCGGTCACGTCGAGCGCCTGCGGCGCACCGCCCGCCTTCGCGACCT
>Ga0213876_10001401_pt1 | contig 15024 bp, 9 predicted proteins | sample BarmaccomBMRX_R9_FD_160113 | JGI IMG/M metagenome (GOLD analysis project Ga0213876, IMG submission 160113) | Root-associated microbial communities from Barbacenia macrantha in rupestrian grasslands, the National Park of Serra do Cipo, Brazil - RX_R9 | ecosystem: Host-associated > Plants > Roots...
TGGTGGTAATGTTCCAACCACACCGCTATTCGCGGACGCAGGCGCTCAGAGACCAATTTGGCGTGGCTTTCGATGCTGCTGATGTTCTGTACGTCACCGATGTATACCCTGCCAGCGAGAAGCCTACCCCCGGAGTGAGCGGTGCGACGGTGGTGGATGCGGTTCGTGAGCACGGACATCCTTCTGTGTCTTACGTTCCGGCTCGACAACATCTTCATCGGGTACTCGCTCGCGAGGCCAAAAAAGGCGATGTGATTCTGAGTCTTGGGGCCGGCGATATCCATGAAGAGGCAAGCAAACTCGTGCAGGATCTAGAGATCGGTCAGGCTCTGCGCGAAGCAATGGGTGTGGGTGAGGTCCGGCTCTACGAGCCAATGTCCCGACACACGACCTTGCGGGTCGGTGGTCCGGCCCAGTTTTGGGTGGAACCGGAAACTCGGGGTGCTTTGGCAGATGTTCTGGCGTTCTGTTCGGCGAATCGCCACCCGGTGATGGTCATTGGCCGCGGCTCAAATCTGTTAGTCCGGGATGGAGGAATTCCCGGATGTGTCATTCATTTAGTTAGGGGTGACTTCGGAGCAATTAAAGTTGAAGGGAGCGAGATCGAGGCAGGTGCTGGCGTGAGATTAAAACAGCTGGTTGGGGCCGCGCGAAATGCGGAGGTGGGAGGATTCGAATGGATGGAAGGCATCCCCGGGAGTGTGGGAGGCAGCTTACGAATGAATGCAGGGGCTATCGGCGCAGAAACTTTTGGTCAAGTGCTTAGCGTGCAGGTGGTTAGTCTGCGCGGCGAATTTGAGGTGTTAGTTCCGAGCGCTATGGAGGTCAGGTATCGGAACGTCCCAACTTTGCGGGACCGTTTTGTTGTTTCTGCCCGGTTTCACGGCCACAAGTCGTCATTAGCGGAGATCGATGCAAAGATCGACACAGCCAGCACTAAACGGAAGCATTCGCAACCCATCGCATCGAGTGCGGGCTGCATTTTTAAGAATCCGACCGTTTGTCCTGCCGGAAAATTGGTAGAAGAACTCGGGCTAAAAAAACGGCAAGTCGGGGCCGCACGCGTGTCCGAGATTCACGGAAATTTCATCGTTAATGATGATGGTGCTGCGACCGCGAGCGACGTTCTGAAATTGATCGCGCAGATCCAGGAGACTGCGAAACAGGAACGCGGAATAGAGCTGGAGTTAGAAGTTCAAGTGGTGGGGGTAGACGATGAAAACTACTAACCAAATGCAAGATGTGATTGCTTCGTTCTCGTACTGGTCCTCGAGTTCGATTTGCTGGAGTGATGGAGCTTTGGAGTGTTGGAGTAGTGGAGCAACAATCGCAGAAGTTGGACTTCGTCCCCACCGAGTTTTTTGCGGGTTAGGCTTGGAACTTTTTGCAAGACCTGTTATAACTAACGAAACTGTCTTGCCGAAGGCTGCTGTAACGGCCGGGAAACTAATACTCAGATTGAAATCTGAGCGTGGCCGGCGCGGCTCCCCGCGACGCGCGGCAACGATATCTCTGGAAAGGAGCGTGGTGAGCAAGCAGTGAGCAAAAGAAGATCGACTAAGCAAAATCGGAGACTATCCACAACGAGACAGCGGCGCCAACAGCATTTGTTGGATGTCAAAGTACGCGCTCGACGAGCGTCTGCCCGCCGGCTCCAGAAAGGGTTCCTTGTTCTCTCTTTGCTTCTCATTCTACTCTCACTGTTAGGTGCGGGTCTTTTTGGTGCTCAGCGGTTGCTCAATTCGCTTTTCTTCACTAACCCCGATTATGCCGTTCATTCCGTTGAGGTAACGAGTGATGGCGATCTGGAGCGGGATGCTGTGCTGCGAGCTGCTCAGATCGAAGACGGTGCTAACATTTTCTCGATCAACCTCTCTGCTGTTGAAGATCGATTGCGAGCGCTAGCGCAAGTAGAAGAAGTCGATGTCCAACGATTGCTCCCTGATAAATTGGTGATCGTGATCCAGGAGCGCAGACCGATCGCTTGGATCGCATCGGCGGACGCCAACAAGACCGGCTTTAATTACGACGGCGCTTTTCTGATGGATCGGCGCGGAATCGTGTTGCAACCAAAGGGCTCCGCTCCGGAGTACATGACCTTACCTGTTATTATTGGAGTTGATCTTAAAAAAGTGACAGTTGGACAACCAATTGACAGCGACCCGGTTAAAGCTGCTCTGGAGCTGATCCGCGAATGTCCTGAAATGCTACAATCTCGATTCCAAATCGCTACGATCGATGTATCGAAAGAATACTCGCTGGTGGTGACCGACAAACAGCGGTCATTGGTGACGTTTAGCCCGGACGATTTGACCGATCAGGTTCGCCGGCTGGCGATGTTGCTTTCGTATTGCGACAAAAACAGCAAAGAGCTGCAGTCAGCGAATCTGATGGCGGAGAGGAACATCCCTGTGGTGTTCAACGAGCCCGCGGTATCCGTAGCCAGCCCAAGCCCGCAGCCTGTTGCGCAACCAACGAGTTCGCCGCAGCCGCAGGCACAACCGATCGTCCGCCGGGCCTTGCCAGTAACGCGATCGGCACACAAAGCGGAGAAAGCGGACAAATCCGCCAGCGCGAATAAGAACACACATAAGAAAACGAAAAGTTCAGAAATAAAGCCCTTCAATGGCTAGAGACAATATTTTTGCGGGACTAGAAATCGGCACCACTAAAGTCTGTGTCGTTGTGGCGGAGGCACGCCACGACAACACCTTGAAGATATTAGGGGTGGGTAACGCGCCTTCTCGCGGTATTCGCAAAGGCGAGATCGTTGATTTCGAAACTGCAAAGCGTTGCGTACACGATGCCATAGCCGATGCCGAAGAACGGAGCGATGTTGAGATTAGCGAGGTCTATCTCGGTATCTCGGGCGGACATATTCGGAGCTTCAACAACCGCGGCGTGGTCGTATTAGAGGAGGACAGAGAAGAGATCGACGAGCAGGATCTTGAAGACGTTCGCACCAATGCTCGCGAGGTCAGTCTACCCATGGAGGACTGCGTTCTTCACACCATCATCCAGCATTATTATGTCGATGGTCAGGACGGAGTATTGAATCCACTGGGTCTATTTGGGAAGAAGCTGGAAGCAGACTTCCACATTGTTTACGGGATCCGCACCCGAATTCAAAATGCCATCCGCTGCGTTAAAGAGCTGGAATTAGAGACGGCCGATGTAGTCATCAGTTCGTTCGCCACCGCTCAAGCGGTGCTGGACAAAAACGACAAACAGCTTGGTGCCCTGGTTATCGATATCGGTGGTGGCACCACCGATTTCGTTGTGTATGTCGAGGGCGCGGTGAAACAAAGCGGCGTTATCGCAGTCGGCGGCGACCACATAACAAACGACTTGTCGATCGGCCTCAAGATCCCGAGTGCACGGGCTGAGAAGCTTAAAATAGAAGACGGAGATGTGACTTTGGGTAACGCCTTTCCGGGAGAAACCATTGTTCTGCGGGATGAGACCGGCTTTGCGGGCAGAGAAATTGAGCGGGAAACGCTCAATCAAATCGTTCATTGCCGGATCCGCGAAATCCTAGAGATCGTCCAACGCCAAATCGAAGCCGATCAGAATCTGAATTACTTAGGAGCGGGAGTTTTCATTACTGGAGGGAGTAGTCAACTCCGCGGGATAGAGCACTTAGCTAGCGAAGTATTCGGGATGCCCGCGCGGACTACTGCGCCTCTGCCGTTGGCGGGGGTCACCTCCGCTTTCGAACATCCTCAGTTTTCCACAGCAATCGGTTTAGCCCGATACGCGCACCTCGTGCATCTGGATCGGCCAATGACGAAAGGGATTCTCAGCCGAACGATGAAACGCCTCAGCGGCATCTTTAGAACCTAGAAAACACCTATATGGTCCAATTGAATAGCCAGTACGGTCGAGAAGAAAACACGAACGAAACTCGGAAAGTCAGAGTGATCGGTGTAGGGGGTGCTGGATCGAATATTCTCGATCGCGCTATGCTCGACGGTATTGATCGCGTTGAGCTCGCAACTGCGAACACGGACGTTCAATCGTTAACTGGCTCGGTGACGAACCTGAAAATTCAACTCGGTCGCAATCTGACTAGGGGGTTGGGTTCGGGCGGCGACCCGGAATTGGGATTGGCTGCGGCACAAGAATCCGCCGACGAAATTCAGGCGGCAGTTGCCGGGTACGACATCGTTTTTGTATGTACCGGACTGGGCGGAGGGACCGGCTCTGGTGCTGCACCGTACATCGCGAAGCTCGCCACAGAAGCCGGGGCGTTAGTCTTGGTGCTGGCCACGATGCCTTTCACTTTCGAGGGCAGACGGCGTTGTGCGCAGGCAACCGCGAGTTTGCAACTCATCCGCGAAAACGCCGACGCCGTGATCTGCTTCGAGAATGATCGCATGGCCGAGCTTACCTTGCCGCGCATGGGGATCCATGAAGCATTTGCTGCAGCCGATGTAACCATCAGTCAAAGCATCAGAGCAATGGCGAATCTCCTTCTCCAACCCGGACTTATCCGATTGGGGTTCGATGATATTTGCTCGGTCATTCGTGATGGTGACGCACGGGCCCTGTTCGGTTTTGGAGAAGCCGAAGGCGAGAACCGGGCTCATGATGCTCTTGTAAAAGCGCTACGAAATCCGTTAATGCATCGCGGCGAAATGTTGGCGAGCGCCGTCAATGTGATCGTCCAGATCCGGGGTAGCGCGAATGTGACGCTCGGTGAAATCGGGAACGTCATGGAAGAGCTCAATCGACACGTTAGTGACCGCACCCAATTAATGATGGGGATCGCGATCGATTCCAGTATGGGCTCGCGGCTATCCGTGAGTCTCATTAGTTCGTTGGGAGGTAGCTCGGAGCGCGTCGCGAAAGCGGACTATCCGGCACTCGGGGAACCCCAACGAATTGAATCTGATCGAGCTGAACCGGCGCCAAGCCCAGTCGCTACTGCTCTTCCGGAACCGGTCGTTCATTTGCAGCTTGGTGATGAACCGGCAAATAATGGGCAAAAGATCGAAGCCCTGCCATCGGAGGAAGGGGTGATGTTAGAATCTCCCGCGAAGCGCTCAGCAGGGAACCGTCCGCCCAAAAAAGAGGTTGCCCCTGCAGATCAGGCTGCTTCGAAAGCAGCCCCAAAGAAGATAGAAGCCAAGCAAGAGGTTCTCCAATTCGACGCCGTCTCTCGAGGCAGATTTGAAAAAAGCGAGCCAACGATTATCGATGGCCAAGATCTTGACGTGCCAACTTTCTTGCGCCGACGGGTAAAAATGAGTTAATTTAGCGGTTCTCGATGGCCTCTCGTTGTTTGCGTTACGGCCATATTGGGTGGATAAGGCTAATTAGCGAGTGTCCTTGGCGGCGACCATGAAATTTGAACGGACAGAATGCGGCATGCATAAGATTGCGCCATGGACTTTTCCTGCCAATAGCGGCAAACGGCCGGAACGCGTTGAGCGACTTAAGAAGCAGCCTGATGATTTGTTCCGGGAAGCTGTAGGCTATTTGCGAGCTAGCGGCTTCCGGGTGACGAAACCCAGGGAAGTCATCGTGCGGGCGGCAATTTCATTTCCGGGTCCATTTCACGCCGAAGATCTGCTGGCCAGAGCTCGCCAGAACGATCGGCTCATTTCATTGGCCACCGTTTACCGGACCTTGCCGATGTTGTTGGACAGCAGACTGATCCGCGACGTGGAGTTGAATCGCGAGCACCGGTACTACGAGGTGAACCGGGAACAATCTCCGGCCTCGTTTCATATCGTTTGCGCAGACTGCCATGAGGTGGTCCAGGTACAAGACGAGTGCATCACCCTGCGAGAACGATTCTTAGCGAATAGTCTCGGCTTTAAGCCAATGAAGTTGACGGTTCGCATCGAGGCTGCCTGCCTTGACCTTCTCGAGAAAGGCTCGTGCAGCCGAAAAACGGCTCTGCATCAGGCAGCAAAGTCGAAAGTCTGACCAATCTCTGCCCCGAAGGGGCAAAAGGACTCAGCCTGGGGGTTTTAACCCCAGGATAAATCCACGCATCAATCCCGCCCTGAAAGGGCGGCAGACACTTAGTTTGAAATCTGCGTCGAGATTTAGTAGCACGGAAATCACGATATGCCGCGCTTTCCGGGCGGGACATTGTTTGATCGACGCCCGGGGTTGAAACCCCGGGCTGAGTCCTGTTGTCCCTTCGGGATCCTTTAGCGTCGGCGCGCCAGCTTCATCAGTAACCTCAAGATTTCCAAGTACAGCCAAATTAAGGTTACCATCAGGGAGAAACCGGCGTACCATTCCGCCCATTTTGGCGCCCGATTCTCGATACCGGTCTCGATGAACTGGAAATCAAGGATCAGATTCAAGGCGGCGATTCCGACCACGAAAAGACTGAATAGAATCCCGAATGTTCCAGAGCCCGAAACAAAACCCAGTGGCATATGGAAGATGCTCAATAGCATGTTCAATCCGTAGACCACTGCGATGGCGAGCGTCGCCGAAACGATCACGCTCTGAAAGGTCTGGGTGACTCTAATGATCCGAAAAGAGTAAAGCCCAAGGAGCGCAAATAAGACGGCGAAGGTGAGGCAGACCGCCTGAAACGCAATTCCGGGATAACGAGCCTCGGCGTATAACGTGATGCCTCCAATAACGGCTCCCTCGAAAAGACAGTAGATCGAGCCGGAGATGGCCGCTGTTCTCGGCTTAAAAGTCGTAAACAGGGCGCAGCCAAGCCCGCCGATGGCGCCGATTAGAATCGTGCCGGAAAGAGCTTCAGGGCGATTAAGCAGGAAAGTCCACGTTGTTGCAGCGGAAGCGACCACTAGGACCAATAGGAAAAATGTGCGTAGGATCACGCCATTCAGCGTCATGGGTTCAGCCATTTCCCCTGGCTGAACGGAGCTAAAGGGCGCTCTTCTTAAAACCGGATTATTACTCGGCATATAGTGAATTCGTAAACGGTTACCATCATATTACACGCGCAATTTGGCAAGAGTTGCAGGATTTTGGCGAGGTAGGGCGAAAAACTCGCGCTCAGGGCTTAATTCATTAGTTCAATCTTTCTGCGCCGGTTTTGAGCCATGCCTTGGGACTTGGGTTTACTCTGCCAATCCGCCGAAATCCAAGCGCTCGGTTCGCACGAATCTTGACCGATGCCGCGTCTTGGGTCGCGGCTCAAAAACCGGCGCGGACGGACAATTGCCACCAGATCGAGCTTTATTCGCGCCGAGTTTTTCGCCCTATCGATCATTGCTCCGGCTGCTGGGCGGCTAAACCATTGGTAAGCAACAAGGCGACTTCGTCTTGGACTGTGTCTAGTTGATCCAGCCGCAGCCCGGGATCGATGATTAGAAAGGCTTCTCCGCTCCTTGCGTGTTCGTACACAAGAATCTTCTCCGAGTCGGTCTCTCGAACGTCGACTGGCTTCAGAATTTTCTTCCGCTCGAGCATGGCGGCCAGGACATAACGCGTATTGAGGTACTCGGGACGGTCCTCTTCTAGGAGCCGCCGCAACAAAGCCTCCACTGATTCCTTTTGCAAAGGCTCTGGCGGGGCTGAGGGTGGGGCCTGGTATTTAGATTTCCAGAACGAAAATGGTTGAGCTGATTCTTTCAACCGGTTCCAGGCGTCGTCCGAAACGTCTTCCCGCCGAAAGCCTTGTTTATCCCGGTACAACAAAGTCCAAATTGTATCCCCGTCGTTGAAAGTAATCTGGGTGTGCGCGCAAGCATGGCTTCGCGCCTTGATCTCCCATTCTGCTAACATCATCTCATATTATACTTAGTCCGCCTCTCAGGGGAAATCCTGATAACGACAGATGACAAATCACAAATGACCAAATTCATGAGCCGATCTGGCTGGAGTTGTCATCTGTCATTTGTCAGCTCTCATTGGGTTTGTGCACGCCTTCCGGCCTGCCCCCGAAGGTGCTAGAATAGGACCTTTAAATTAGTTCTAATATCCATATGCGGCATTCGATTTGTCCCGGATCGACCATTGGTGTGCTTGGCGGTGGCCAGCTCGGCCGAATGTTTGGAATTGCCGCCCGAAGAATGGGTTACCGCGTGCATACCTATGAATCCACGCCAGACAGTCCAGCGGGCCAGGTTTCAGATCGAGAGTTTACCGGGTCTTATACGGACGAAGCTGCGCTCGAAGAGTTCGCCCGGTCTGTCGATGTCATCACCTTTGAATTCGAAAACATCCCTTCCACGGTCATCGATCGGCTCGCTCTTGAAAAGCCGGTCCATCCTCGCTCGGAGGTGCTTCATATCTGTCAGAATCGCGAACGGGAAAAGGCTTTTCTGGCTGCTCATGGTTATCCTCATGTCCCGTTTCGCATCGTCGCTAACGCGGCCGATCTTCAGGAAGGGCTAACCACCTTGGGCGTACCGGCGGTTCTGAAAACCGCCGACTTCGGCTATGATGGGAAGGGCCAACAGAAAATTCAGGATGCTGGCGAGATTGATGTCTCGGCGCTAGGAGGTAGAAAGGGTATTCTGGAAAAATGGATCGAGTTCGATTGCGAGCTTTCGGTGATTTGCGCCCGTGGCAGCGACGGCCAGTTATCGACCTTTCCGCCTGCGGAGAACGTTCATCATCGGCATATCCTCGATCACTCAATTGCGCCCGCCCGGCTGCCGGCAGAATTGCAACAGGAGGCAACCGAAATCGCGAAATCGTTAGCCACTGATTTGGAGGTGGTTGGACTCCTTGCCGTCGAATTCTTTTTCACTTCCAGCGGCGAACTATTGGTAAATGAATTGGCTCCTCGTCCCCATAACTCAGGGCACTACACTTTTGATGTCTGCATAACGAGCCAATTCGAACAACAACTACGGGCCGTCTGCGGATTGACCTTGGGCCTTCCCGATCAGCTTTCTCCAGCTTGTATGGTCAATCTGTTGGGGGATCTCTGGGTGGGTGGCCGGCCACCCGATTGGTCATCGATCCTTCGCCGGCCCAACGCTAAATTGCATCTTTATGGTAAGACCGAAGGTCGATCAGGCAGGAAAATGGGGCATTATTGCGTGCTCGCGCCGACCGTTGATGAAGCGGTCGCAGAGGCGTTAAAGATCAAAATGGAATTACATCATGCGTCACGTCGCTAGTCCGGTTCTGAGCGTGTTCATCCTTCTCCTATCCGCCTGTTCGCCGGACGCACAGACCGGAGCGTTCGGCTTAAGGACCGTCGATCTCAACGTTGGCGGAAGCACTGTGAAAGTCGAAGTGGCTGACAGCCCACAATCACTCGAGAACGGCCTGATGTACCGGGATGCTCTGGCGGACGGCCAAGGTATGCTTTTCGTCCTAGGCCCGGCGGAGCAGGCCAGTTTCTGGATGAAGAACACGAAAATCCCGCTCTCCATCGGCTTCATCGACGGCAACTCGGTTCTCCGGGAAGAGCATGATATGCAACCGTTCGATGAGCATTTAACCCGTAGCGCCACGAGCGACATTTGTTACGCGCTCGAGGTAAATCAGGGATGGTTCCAGAAACACCACATTGATCCCGGCGTGAAGGTGACTGGGATTCCGAGGTAAACGCCGGGAACGCCAATATTCTCAGCACCGTAGAACCGGCATTTTCAAGCTGTTTCCGTTAGGCTTATTGTTGCGTGGAGCCGTTACGTCCGATTGCTTCCGTTCCCGGCGATCGCGGCGTTCCCGGCGATCACGGCGTTATTAACATGGTTACAAAAGAACAAACCATCGCGTTGCTTGAGTCGATATCCCGATTGCTCGAGTTGAAGGGCGAGAATCCCTTCAAGATTCGCGCTTATACGAATGCTGCACGGGCCTTGGAGACCTTCTCTGGTAATTTTCCGGAGCTGGTTGTGGAGAAACACTTGGAAGAATTGGAGGGAATTGGCTCGGCCATCGCGAAGAAGATCGAAGAATTCGCTACCACCGGTAAACTCGGCTATTACGACGAACTTCGCGGCAGTTTCCCAGACACTTTGTCGGAGCTCTTTGAGCTCCAGGGGCTTGGCGCGAAAAAGATCAAGGTTCTGTGGGAGACACTGCAGGTAAAGAGTATCGCTGATCTGGAGGCGGCCTGTCGCGATGGTCGCGTTTCGGAATTGCCGGGCTTTGGAGAGAAAACAGCGGAGAATCTTCTCCGGTCTATCGAACGTCGCGAAAAACACTCCGGCCGACATTTGCTTTCCGAAGCTACGGTCATGATGGAACAGATTCTGGACCATTTCCGAGATCATCCGGATGTTTCTCAGATCAGCTCGGCGGGGAGCTTGAGAAGGTCAAAGGAGACCATCGGAGACCTGGATGTTCTGATCGCAACCAAGAATCCGAAAAGTATCACCGAATACTTTGTGACTTTCCCTTTGATCGAACGGGTGTTGGCCAAAGGAGAGACCAAAACCAGCGTGCTTTTGAAGAACGGGATGCAATCCGATCTTCGGGTGGTTGCTAATCGTGAGTTTCCTTTCGCGCTGGCTTATTTTACCGGCAGCAAAGAGCACAACGTAGCGCTTAGAGGCAGAGCTTTACGGAACGGCTGGACTCTCAACGAGTACCGGCTTGGACCTGAGCCCAGCGCCAAGCAGCCTCCTAAGCCGATCCCGGCCATAGATACGGAAGCCGATCTTTATGCTGCTCTGGCCTTAGACTTTGTCGTGCCCGAGCTGAGAGAAGCGACTGGAGAAATTGAGGCGGCTGAAGCCGCTAAACTGCCGAAGCTGGTCGAGCTCAGCAATCTTCGAGGAACATTTCACGCTCACACCAGCTCCACCGACGGCAGAAATACGTTACAGGAAATGGCCACCGCTGCACGCGATCTGGGGCTGCAATACCTCGGAATGTCGGATCATAGCAAGAGCTCATTCCAAGCTCATGGACTCTCCGAAGAAAAACTGCTTCGGCAGGTGAAAGCGATACAGGAACTGAACGCGGGCTTTAATGGGGAGTTTTGGATTTTCGCCGGTGTAGAATGCGATATTCTGCGTGACGGTAAACTTGACTTTTCGGACGAGATTCTATCGCAATTAGATTTTGTTGTGGCTAGCGTCCACAACGCGCTGTCGATACCGGAAAAGGCGATGACTGACCGCATGATTCGGGCCATGGAGAATCCATATGTGACCATGCTTGGTCATCCGACCGGCCGGTTACTGCTTTCTCGCGAGCCGTACAAGGTTGATCTCAACGAGATCGTTAAAGCCGCAGCTGCAACCAAAACGATTATCGAGTTGAATGCGAATCCGCGCCGTCTGGATATGGATTGGCGCCTTTGGCGGCATGCGAAAGAACTAGGCGTTCTTTGTTCGATCAATCCTGATGCGCATTCAATGACCGGCTTCCAAGACCTGTGGTTCGGGGTGCAGGCAGCCAGGAAGGGATGGTTAACGCGAGAAGATGTTATCAACTGCCTTCCTCGTGACGGGGTCACCAAGATTCTGAAACAGAAACGCGGATAGGGAGGTTAGATGCTCCCGAACGGCCGAAGATGGGTGCGAAGATCTGACGGCTGTGGAGTCATCTGATGTTGTTAGGCCGAACGGCGTGTCGAGCCGCGGATCTGAGAGTTGCAGCAAGTTTGCCCTCGAGAGCTGGTGTCGATCGATGGGAGCGGTTATCCATAGCGGCACTGACTACCCGCCGCTCGGCACGGGTTGTGGCGTAGCAACACGTTGGGATCAAGGACGCCGGCGGCTTCGTTGACGTAGTAGGGTCACGTGGGAGCCTCGCCCAACCAGAGCCGCAGCCCCCCTATCTTCCCGGTGGTCTATCTAATCCCGGGTTACCCCCTTTTAGCTGTTCAGCCTTCGCTCGGTCTGCTTTGGCTTTCTGTATTTCGCCGACCTGCTGATAACCGAATGCGCGATTGAGATAGGCAAGCACTAGATTTGGGTCAAGGGTGATTGCCTCGGTGCAGTCCGCAATCCCCAGGTCGAATTGCTTTAGACAGATATGAGCGTAACCGCGATTGTTATAAGCGAGAGGGAGATTTGGGTTAACCTTGAGCGCCTCAGTACAGTCTGCGATGCAGGCGTCGTATTCCTTTAGCTGGAGGTGGGTATAGCCGCGATCGATGTACGCGTTCGTGAGATTTGGGTTAAGCTGGATCGCTTGAGTAAAATCTTCGATAGCGGCCCTGTATTGCTTTAGCCCGACGTACGCATCACCGCGATTGCTGTAGGCGAGCGAGAGTCTCGGATCGAGCCGGATCGCTTGCGTGGCGTCGGCGACGCAGGCGTCGTATTGCTTTAAGCTGTAGTGAGCATAAGCGCGATTGTTATACGCGTTCGCGAAATTTGGGTTAAGCCGGATTGCCTCTGTGGAGTCTGCCATGCTGGCATCGTATTGCTTCAGGTTGATGTAGGAATATCCCCGAAGAAAATAGGCCTCGGCTAAATCTGGCTGTAGGCGGATTGCTTCGGTGAAGTCGTTGACCGCCTTATCGAATTGTCCTTGGAAGTTGTAGGTGGTTCCCCGGATGACGTGGGCTTGGAAAAGCTCGGGTTTAAGACGAAGAGCCTCGTCGCAATCGGCGATAGCCTTGTCGTACTGCTTTAGGCCGTCGTAGCTCGTCGCCCGGTTGGCATAGGCTTCAGCGTAATCCGGCTTGAGGCGAATCGCCTGGTTGCAGTCGTTGATTGCCTCTTCGTATTGCTGGAGACTGTTATGAGGATTCGCTCGATTCTTGTAGGCTTCGGCGAAATCCGGCTTAATACGGATCGCTTCGTTACAGTCGGCGAGCGCTTTATCGAACTGGTTGAGTCGGGTGTAGGTAAATGCCCGATTGCTGTAGGCTTCGGCGAAGTCGGGTTTGATTCGGATCGCCTCACCGTAGTCGGAAATCGCTTTATCGAATTGTTTTAGTTTGAAGTATGCCTGACCGCGCTCGTTATAAGCCTCGGCGTAGTCCGGCTTGAGCCGAATCGCTTCGGTGTAATCCGCGGCGGCTTTGTCATTTTGCCCCGCATCTGCTTCGCTGTGGGCTTGGTTAAAGAGGTTGGCGACGTTTGTACCGGCTGGCGGTTGGCCGGTCGTCTCAGTAGTAGGAGTCGGCTCTGGAGTGGATTCCGAGCTATGGGCCTGGGGGGTGCCCTGGACGATTGCGACGGAGGGGGTCGGAGTTATCGTCGACGCCGGAGGATGCCGATCGGTGAGCATGATCCGGCTTATAGACAAGACTAGAATCGTTAACCCTCCAAGTCCGACTATACCGGCGATCCCGAGGATCCAGACGATTGGCCACATCGAGGACTTTTTTTGTGGAGATGCTGCTATAACCTGCGAGGCCGGTCCTCCCGCGTAAGTTGCTGTCCCAAAGTGAGTAGGCAGGTTGGTATTCTCCCTTGGCGGCTGATAGATCGGGGCGGGCGGTGGCGTCGGCACAGAGACGGTTCTTGCTGGCGGTTGGACGGATCGCGGCGGCGGTGCCGGGGTGGCGAGCGGAGCTACCCGGCTTGTTTTGGGAGAGGTACTGACGCTGGTCCCGAAAGCTTGCCAAAAACTCTGACAATCGGAAAAACCGCCGGCAGTTGCGGGCGCCACGAGCGCCGCCCGCAGCATTCTGTTTCCAAACTCATTGATCGCGGTTAGCGGGACATAGTCGCCGGTGTCCGGCACCCCGTAGGGACGGCCGCTCAAAAGCTCATAGATCAGCTGACCAAGCAGTTGAACAGATGATTTCCCTCGGATCCCCATCTTGGCCTGGGTCAAAGCGAGTAACCGGCTAGTCGACAGCATGGTCGGGTCAGTTTCCGAGTTGCCCGATCGCTTCACCAAGCCGCGCAAACTTAAAGGATTGAATTTAAGTTGCGCCTGGCGCAGGCCATCTGGCGGCGATTTCGCGAGGACCGGGAAGCGCGCAGGAGTAATCTCTGGCGGAAAAGCGAGAAAGATTTTTCCTAACCCTACTTCGATCAGGGCTAACGAATGTTCTGACAACTGATCAAGTAGAGCCGGCAGTGGCGCGAGCAGTGTGACGAGCTCCGGTGCCGGCACTGATTGTCTCCAACGCAGCAGGGCGCTAACACTAAATCCGTTTAGCCATTCACGGACAAGAAATGGAGGCTGTGCGTTGAGTTCAAGGCCGTAATGCCCAACCAGATGGTCGATGGACAGGCTACGCACCCGTTCGAACTGCTCGTTGAGCAATTTCCGATTGTCAGGGTCGGACACAATGCTCGGATGCAGAAACTTTAGGGCCACTTCCCTTGAAGTACCGCCGCGGTCTTCCCGGGCGCGGAATAATCGGCCGCTGACTCCTTCCCGGAGCTCTTCGATCAAGTGAAAGCGCTCTTCTCGTGTCTGCCCGGCCGAAGGAGCCAGGTAACTCGATAGCACGGGCGAGCCGATTAAGGTCTGCATTCCGAGGTCGCTTTCGGACGAAGGGGTTGGGGGCGTCGCTGAGCCAATTTCTGAGGCTTGTATGCCTGAGTCTGCTGGAAGAGTGCGAAGGATCTCTTCAACTCGGTCCTCCAACTCAGCCGGCGTTAGCGGGCGTTCCGCCGGATCTTTAGCCAGCAGACTCTTTAGGAGCTCGAGAACTGACGGCGGCAGCTCGGGCAAATCGGCGAATGGAGGCTGTCGGAAGAGATGGGAACCGCTGATCTCTGCCGGGCTACCACGGAAAGGTGTTTTTCCGGTCAACAAAAACCAGAGAGTGATTCCGAGCGAATAGATGTCCGATCGTGTGTCCAGTTCCTCTTGCCTGCACTGCTCAGGACTGGCGTACGCGAAAGTTCCGATAAATTGCTCGCCACTGACAATTGATTGAGCGGCGTTCGCGTCGCCCACGTTTTTCGCCAATCCGAAGTCGATCAACTTAATACGAAGCCGGTTCCGTCGATCCTCGACGGCCATAATGTTGCTCGGCTTGATATCACGGTGGATCAGACCTTTAGTTCTGGCTGCTTCCAAAGCGCCAGCGGCTTGCGCGGTTACATTAAGCGCTTGAAAAACTGACAGCGGCCCCTGTTTCTTGACATACCTGTCGAGATCAACACCCTCGACCAACTGCATGGCGTAGAAATAAGAATCACCCTCCTGGCCTCGCGAGTAGACTAAGGCAATGTTAGGATGCTCGATTGCACC